>Ga0183260_10002739_pt1 | contig 14434 bp, 16 predicted proteins | sample AntDrymUQ4972206_2_FD_129768 | JGI IMG/M metagenome (GOLD analysis project Ga0183260, IMG submission 129768) | Polar desert sand microbial communities from Dry Valleys, Antarctica - metaG UQ497 (22.06) (version 2) (version 2) | ecosystem: Environmental > Terrestrial > Soil > Desert | place... | reverse complement strand
TCCATCGAAGTCGAGGAGGAGCCCGCATGCACCGCGTGAAGGTCCGGGTCGTCGAGGACGCGCTGGACGCCAACAACACGATCGCGCGCGCCAATCGCGACGACTTCGACCGGGCGGGCGTCTATGTCGTGAACCTGATGTCGGCCCCCGGCGCGGGCAAGACGACGCTGCTCGAGCGCGTCCTGGGCTCGCTCGAGGGCGTCCGGGCGGCGGTGCTCGAGGGCGACGTGCAGGGCAGCCTCGACGCCGACCGCCTCGCGAGCCTGCACGTGCCGGTCGTGCAGCTCAACACCGGCAACGGCTTCGGCGGCGAGTGCCACCTGGACGCGAACATGGTCCGCTCCGCCCTGCCGGCGCTGCCGCTCGAGGACATCGACCTGCTGATCATCGAGAACGTCGGTAACCTCGTCTGCCCGGCGGAGTTCCGCGTCGGCGAGGACACGCGGATCATGGTCTCCTCCGTGGCCGAGGGCGAGGACAAGCCGCTGAAGTACCCGCTGATGTTCCGCGCCTGCGAGCTGGTCGTGATCAACAAGCTCGACCTGCTGCCCTACGTCGACTTCGACATGGACCGCTACATGCACCACCTCGACGCGGTCCACCCCGACGTCGAGCGCCTGCAGGTGAGCGCGCGCTCGGGCGAGGGCGTCGACGCGGTCCGCGAGTGGCTGCAGCGGGCGGCGGCGCGGGAGGGGGCGGCCGCGTAATGCAGGCGGCGGGCATCGACGCCCGCCGGGCGGATCGCACCGAGGCCGGCGCGCGGTTCTTCGATGCCGAGGCGGAGCGGATCGCGCAGCTGTGCCTCGCGATGGCCGAGCGGTTCGCCGCGGGCGGGCGGCTGATCGCGGCGGGCGCGTCGCCGGCCGCGCGCTCGGACGCGCGCCACGTCGCGGTGGAGTTCGTCCACCCCGTCATCGTTGGCAAGAAGGCCCTGCCCGCGATCGGGCTGGCGGGCGAGGGCGGGCCGCTGGCCGCGCAGGTGGCGCTGACCGCGGAGCCCGGGGACATCATGATGGCCTTCGAGGCCGATCCGGAGGCGCTCGCCGTGGCCGCGGAGCGCGGATGTCTCACGGTCGCGTTCCCGGCGGCGGGCGCGGACTGGTCCTTCGATCCGCCGAGCGCGGACCCGTTCGTGCGCCAAGAGCTGGTAGAGACGCTCTACCACCTGCTGTGGGAGCTCGTGCACGTGTTCTTCGAGCACCGCGGGCTGCTCTCCGGCCGCACACACGACACCGGCGCCTCCGCGTTCCTATACCCGTTCCTCGGCGAGGCGGCGCCGGACGTGGACGCGGTGGTGGGCGACGTCGCGGCGTCCGTGCGGATGAAGGCGGCGGAGACCGTCGAGCTGCGCGAGCAGACGCTGTCCGAGGGCCAGGAGACGCTGGCGGCGGCCGCGGGGGTGCTGCGGGAGCGCTTCGACGCGGGCGGCCGGCTGCTCGTGCTCGGCAACGGCGGCTCGGCCACCGACGCGATGGATGTCGCCGCCGACTTCCGCCACCCGCCGGGCGGCTGGCGGCCCCGCCGCGTGCTGGACCTCACCGAGGACGCCGCCATCCTCACCGCGCTGGCCAACGACATCGGCGTCGAGGGGATCTTCGCGCGCCAGGTGATCGCGCACGGGCGCCCCGGAGACGCGCTGCTGGCGATCTCCACCAGCGGCGGGTCGGGCAACGTCCTGGCGGCGCTGGCCGAGGCGCGCCGGCGCGGGATGGCGACGATCGCGCTGGTCGGCTACGACGGCGGCGAGATCGCCTCCGAGGGGAGGGCGGACCACGTCGTGGTGACCCGCTCCCAGCACATCCCCCGGATCCAGGAGGCCCAGGCGAGCGCCTACCACGTGCTGCGGGAGCTGGTCGGGTGACGACCAGCCTGCCCCGGGCGCGTGCGCGGGCGCGGGTGGAGGGCGTGGTGCAGGGCGTCGGGTTCCGGCCGTTCGTGCACCGGCTGGCGGGTGAGCTCGAGCTCGACGGGTTCGTCCGCAACGACGAGCGCGGCGTGCTGGTCGAGGTGGAAGGCGACCCGCGGCACGTCGAGCGCTTCCTGGCGCGCCTGCGCGACGACGCGCCGCCGCTCGCGGTCGTGGAGCGCGTCCTGGCCGAGGCGGTCGAGCCGGAGGCGGCCGGAGCGGGCTTCCTGATCGTCCCGAGCGAGGGGAGGGGCCCGCCGTCGGCGCTGGTGTCCGCCGACGTGGCGACGTGCGAGGACTGCCTCGCCGAGCTGTTCGACCCCACCGACCGCCGCTTCCGCTATCCGTTCCTGAACTGCACCAACTGCGGCCCGCGCTTCACGATCGTGCGCGGCGTGCCCTACGACCGGCCGCAGACGACGATGGCCGGCTTCGCGATGTGCGCCGCCTGCCGGGCCGAGTACGAGGACCCCAGCGATCGCCGCTTCCACGCGCAGCCCACCGCCTGCCCCGCCTGCGGGCCTCGACTCCGCATCGAGGGTTCACTTCATTCCACTGCAGAAAGGGGTCAGACCCCTTTCGACGGTTCTACTGCAGAAAGGGGTCTGACCCCTCTGGCGGTGGGGGTGGCGGCCCTGCTCGGCGGCCGGATCCTCGCCGTGAAGGGGCTCGGCGGCTACCACCTCGCGTGCCGCGCGGACGACGAGGACGCGGTGAGTGCGCTTCGCGCCCGCAAGCACCGCGAGGACAAGCCGTTCGCGCTGATGGTGCCGACCGTGGAGGACGCGCGGGAGCTTGTCGTCCTCGGCGCCGAGGAGGAGCGGCTGCTGCGCGGCCGCGAGCGCCCGATCGTGCTCGCCCCCCGCCGCTCGGGCGCGCGGGTGGCCGCCGCCGTGGCGCCGCACGCGCGCGAGCTCGGCCTGATGCTGCCCTACACGCCGCTGCACCACCTGCTGCTGGCCGACGCCGGCACGCCGCTGGTCATGACCAGCGGCAACGTGTCCGACGAGCCGATCGCCTACGACGACGGCGAGGCGCTCGAGCGCCTCGGCCCGATCGCCGACGTGTTCCTGCTCCACGACCGCCCGATCCACATGCGCACGGACGACTCGGTGGTGCGCGCGGTGGTCGGGCGGCCGCTGATGCTCCGGCGCTCGCGCGGGTACGTGCCGTCCAGCCTGCCGCTGCCCGAGCCGGCCGGACGGCCCCTCCTCGCCTGCGGCGCCGAGCTCAAGAGCACCTTCTGCCTCGTCAAGGGCACGCGCGCCTGGGTCTCGCACCACATCGGGGACCTCGGCAACCTCGAGACGCTGCGCTCCTTCACCGAGGGCGTCGAGCACTTCGAGCGGCTGTTCGCCGTGCGGCCCGAGCTCGTGGCCCACGACCTGCATCCCGAGTACCTCTCGACCAAGTACGCGCTCGAGCGCGAGGCCGCAGCGCACCTCGGGGTGCAGCACCACCACGCGCACCTGGCCGCCTGCCTGGCCGAGCACGGGGAGGCCGGCCCCGCCGTCGGGGCGATCTACGACGGCACGGGGTACGGGCTCGACGGCACCGTGTGGGGCGGCGAGCTGCTCGTCGGCGGCATCGCGGGCTTCGAGCGGGCGGGGCACCTGTGGCCCGTGCGGCTCCCGGGCGGCGAGCAGGCGGTCCGCCAGCCGTGGCGGATGGCCTGCGCATGGCTGCAGGAGGCGCTCGGCGACGAGCCGCCGCCACTCGCGGGGATCGAGCCGAAGCGCTGGCGGGCCGTGGCGCTGCTGGCGCGCAGCGGGCTCGCGGCGCCGGAGACGACGAGCATGGGACGGCTGTTCGACGCGGTGGCGGCGCTGTGCGGCATCCGCGCCGAGGTCCACTACGAGGGGCAGGCCGCGATCGAGCTCGAAGCGGCGGCCGAGCCGGGCGACCACGGCCGCTACGAGCTGCCGCTCACCGGCGGCCCCGGGCACGACGCTCGGCCGCCGGCCGGCACCGCCGGCCTCGTGCTCGACGCAAGGCCGGCGGTGCTGGCGGCGGCGGCGGACATCGCGAGCGGGACCGCAGCGGGCGTCGTGTCCGCTCGCTTCCACGACGGCGTCGCGGCGGCCACCGCCGAGGCCTGCGCGCGCGCCGCCTCGGAGCGGGGCCTGGGCACCGCGGTGCTGTCCGGCGGCGTGTTCCTCAACCGGCGGCTGCTGGAGGGGACGGCGGGCGCGCTGCGCGCGGCGGGCCTGCGGGTGCTCGTGCCGGAGCGCCTGCCGCCGGGCGACGGCGGCATCGCCTACGGCCAGGCGGCCGTCGCCGCCGCGACCTTCGAGGAGGGCTCAGGCGCCTCCTAGGCGTGGCTGTGCGGCTCGCCCGCTTCGTGCGCGTGGACGTAGTGCCCGTGGCTGTGCTCGTAGGCGTGGCCTTCCTCCTCGTCGCCGGCGCAGGCGGCACAGAGGCCGACGATCGGGAAGTGGGTGAAGCGCGCCCGGTAGCCGAACTCGCGCTCGATACGCTCGCGGACCGGGTTCAGGGCCGAGGCGTCGATCGCCGTGACGCGGCTGCAGCGCTCGCAGACGAGGTATTCGCGCTCGGCGGCGCCGGTGAGCGTGTAGAGCCCCGGCCCGTGCCCGACGTGCAGGTGGCGCACGACGCCCAGCCCCTCCAGGTACTCGAGCGTCCGGTAGACCGAGGCGGGGTCGAGCGCCGCCGAGCGCCCGCCGAGGCCCTCCGCGACGTACTCGGCGGAGACGGGGCCGTCGGCGGCGAAGAGCGCCTCCAGCACCCTCCGTCGCGGCAGCGAGAACCGGCCGCCCGCCTCGCGGAGCGCTCGGGCGACGTCCTCGATGTCCTCGAATTCGAGCCGCGGGCTGCGTGGGGCGTGGGTCACGTCACGGCCGGCGGAGGTCGACCGACCAGCGCTCCTCGATCCGGCCGAAGCGCCAGACGGCCAGGGCGAGGGCCCACGTCAGCACGAACAGGGCGACGACGGCGTAGCCGACGACGTTGAGATCGAGGTTGGACACGAAGTCCCACAGCCCGCCGGTCAGCGAGAGCTTCTCGGCCAGGACGGAGAGCAGCTCGATCCCGCCGATCAGGATCGCCACCGCCACCGAGAGGCTGGTGATCGTGATGTTGTAGAAGATCTTGCGGACGGGTTTCGAGAAGGCCCAGCCGTAGGCGAAGTTCATGAACGCGCCGTCGATCGTGTCGAACAGCGTCATGCCGGCGGCGAAGAGGATCGGCAGGCACAGGATCGCGTAGAACGGCAGCCCGCTCGCGGCGCCGGCGCCGGCCAGGACGAGCAGCGCGACCTCGGTGGCGGTGTCGAAGCCGAGGCCGAACAGGCAGCCCAGCGGGTACATGTGCCACGGCTTCTTCACCGCGCGCGTCGCGCGCCCGTAGAAGCGGTTCATGAGCCCGCGGTTGTTCAGCTCGCGCTCGAGCTCGGCCTCGTCGAAGTCGCCCTCGCGCATGCGGCGGAAGATCCGCACGATGCTCACCAGGATGATCAGGTTCAGGGCGCCGATGATCATGAGGAACGTGCCGGAGACCACGGGGCCGATCAGCCCGGTGGCGTTGTGCAGCAGCGAGCTGTCGTCCTCGACCGCGCCGCTGAGCCCGCGGACGCCCATCACCACGAGCACGCCGAGTGCGAACACGATCGTCGAATGCCCGAGCGCGAAGAAGAAGCCGACGCTGAGGGGCCGCTGGCCCTCGCTCATCAGCTTGCGGGTGGTGTTGTCGATCGCGCCGATGTGGTCGGCGTCGAACGCGTGCCGGAGCCCGAGCGTGTAGGCGGTGATCCCGAGACCGACACCGAACGCCCCGCCCGTGCCGAGCTCGTACTGCTGCGGCGCCACGACGGCGATCAGCAGGAAGAAGCCCACCACATGCAGGCCCACGACGACCGCCGCGAGCCCGCCCGCCCGCCACCACTCCGCCGGCGTGAGCGCCCCCTTGACCCGCGCCCAGCGCGAGATCCCGCCCGACGGAGATGCGTCGGTGGCCATGCACCCTCCTCGTCAGTGCCGCCCGTGGCGGGTGGCCGCTGGCCCGGACACTACGCCTGTTGCGAGACGTTCGCAATAGGCCGTGCCCGGGCCGCGACGCCCGGTACGCCTAGCTCGCGTCGTACTTGAACGAGATGGCGAGCCGGACGCGGTAGTTGAGGTCACCGCCGTCGCCGACGGTCACGTCCTGGCGCAGCACCTCGGCCACGCGCAGGTCGCGCACCGACTTGGCCGCCGTCACGATGGCGCTGCGCGCCGCCGACTCCCACGAGTCCGTGCTGACCCCGATCACCTCGGTCACGCGATACACGCTGTCGGCCATGGGTCTCCTCCTCGCCTCGTTGACGGGGTGAGTCCTATCACCGCCCGTACGTCTGCCGCAGGCCGCGCGCGAGCGCGCGGGCGCGGTCGGTCCCGCGGCGGCCGGCCCACGGGTGCGGGCCCATCGTCCACGGACGCGAGCCGACGGTCCCGTAGAGCTCGCGCAGCTCGGCCTTCAACTCGCCGCGATGCTCACCACAGGCGTAGCGCGTCCGGCCGTAGATGCCGCGTCCGTGCCATGTCAGCCAGCGGCCCGGATCCGCGTCCACGTACTCGCCGTGGCGCAGGTCGAGCATCTGGCGCTCGAGGCTCAGCTGCGTCTCGGGATCGGGCCGGACGCCGCAGACGTCGCACGTGAACACCACTGCCACGGGCACGCCGTACACGCTACTCGCCCGATCGAGCGGTGCTTCCGGCGAGGTCAGATCGCTGTCTCGCCGCGGGCGTGGACGGCGGCGGCGACCACGAGGTCCTCCCACGCCATGCCGGTGCTCTTGAACAGCCGCGGGCGATCGGGCGGCACGGAGACCTCCCCGCGGACGAGCGGTGCGAGGGAGAGCAGGTCGTGCGGCGCGATCGCCCCGGCCGCGACCGCGGCGATCACGTCGCCCGCCTCGCGCAGCGCGCTTTCGCGCGTCTCGACGACGACCGAGGCGCGCGCGACGAGCCGCTCGTCCACCTCGCGGGCGTCCGGCTCGTGCGACCCGATCGCGACCACCGTCGCATGGCCCGCCATCTCGCCTCCGTCGAACAGGGGCTCGCGGGCGTTCGTGCAGCAGCACACGAGGTCGGCGTCCGCGACCGCGCCGGGGCGGCCGGCCTCGGCGGCGAGCGGCGCTGCGCCGGAGCCCGCCGCTTCGGCGGCGAGCTCCCGCGCGAGCTCCGCCGCCCGCTCCTCGTCGCGCCCGACCACGGTGACGTGCTCGATCGGGGCGACCGCTCGCAGGGCGGCCACGTGCGCGCGCGCCTGCGGGCCCGTGCCGAACACGACGAGCCGCCTCGCGTCCGGCGCGGCGAGATGGCGCACCGCGAGCGCGGAGACCGCCGACGTGCGCAGGTTCGTGAGCCCGATGCCGTCGAGCAGCGCGACCGGCGCCAGCGTGTCGCCGTCGAAGAGGACGTACACGCCCTGGATCCGCGGCAGGCCCCGCGCGGCGTTGGCGGGCGCGACGGTCGCGAGCTTCACGCCGAGGCGGCCGCCGGCCGCGGAGGGCATCAGGAGCAGCTCGCCCGCCTCGCCGGCGAGGCTGGAGCGCGGCGGGTCGCCCTCCGGGTCCAGCCCCGCGCGCAGCGCCGCCTCCAGCGCGTCGACCGCGGCAGCGGGCGCCAACCGCCGTGCGATCGCCGCGGCGTCGTAGAACGGGGGACCGCTCACCGCAGGACGAAGCCGGTGCCGAGCGGATCGCGCGGGTCGAGCACGAAGCGGTGCTCTCCCGTGCGAAACGCGCTGCCCTCCACCTCGCAGACGACCGCGTCGCGGCCCTCCGCGCGCACCGTCCCGGCCACGTGCGCGCGGAACGACGTGCCGACGATCGAGTCGTGGGTCAGCGCCGTGCCCGTCCCGAGGCGGCCCTCGGCGGCGAGGAGCGCGGCGCGCGCGCACGTGCCCGAGCCGCACGGCGAGCGGTCGACCTCGCCGTCGGCGAACACCGCGACGTTGCGCTGGCGCGGCCCGCCGGCGGTGCCGGGCAGCTCGTCGTAGAGGACCGTCCCGTAGACGCCCGACAACCGGTCGTCGCTCGGGTGCCGGGCCACCTCGGTGGCGTCGAGCGCCCACTTGACCTCGCGGCCGAGCGCGGTCAGCGCGTCCAGGTGGCGCGGGGTGACGTCCAGGCCGGCGGCGGCCGCCGGCAGCGAGGCGTAGATCGCACCGCCGTAGGCCACGTCGACCTCGAGGGTGCCGTGCGACGTCTCCACCGGCACGCCGCGGGCGAGCACGTAGGCGGGCACGTTGCGGAACACGACCGACGCGACCGCGCCGGCCTCGCAGCGCACGCGCGCGCCGACCCGCCCCGACGGCACGTCGATCGCCAGCTCCGTCTCGCCATCGGGATCGGCGGCCACGAGGCCGGACTCCACCGCCCACGCGGCGAGCGCGATCGTCCCGTGCCCGCAGGCGGTCGAGAAGCCGTCCTTGTGCCAGAACAGCACGCCGAGCCGGGCGCCGTCGTCGTCGGGCGGCACGAGGAAGCCGCCGTACATGTCGGCGTGGCCGCGCGGCTCGTGGCAGAGCAGCCGGCGCACCGCCTCCACCGCGGGACTCGAACGCGCGTGCTCGCGCCGCTCGGCGACGGTCGCGCCGGGGATCTCGGGCGCCCCGCCGGTGACGATCCGGAACGGCTCGCCGGCCGTGTGGTAGTCGGTCGTCGAGACCTCGAGCGCCACGGTCACTTCTCGGCGCGCAGGTAGGCGCCCGCGGGCTGTGCGGCGCCGGCGCCCGCCGGTCGCGGCTCCGGCGGCGCCCACATGTCCGCCTGGCGCACCAGCGCGGTCGCCGCCACCGCGCCGGCCAAGCCCATCACGGCCGCGATCAGGAGCAGCTCGTCGACCCCGCTGGTGTACGCGGCGGCCCGTCCGCCGGCTTCGGCGCCGTCGACGGTCGCCTCGAGCAGCGCGCCGAGCACGGCGATGCCGACGGCGAGGCCGATCTGGCGCGCGGTGTTGTTGAGCGCCGACGCCAGGCCGCCCTGCGCCGGAGGCAGGACGCCGAGGTGGGCGAACGTGACGAGCGGGTTGGCAAGGCCGACGCCGGCGCCGGTCACGGCCAGGCCGGGGAACAGCGCGAGCCAGGAGGCGTCCAGGCTGAGCCCGGCGCGCAGCAGCAGCAGGCCGGCCGCCATCACGAGCATGCCGGTGGCGAGCGCGGCCCGCAGCGGCACCCGCGCCTGCGCGCGGCCCGCCAGCGCGCTGACGGCGAAGGACACGAGCGCGAGCGGCGCGAGCACGAGCCCCGTCTCGACCGGGTCGCGGCCCTGCACGTCGAGCAGGAACAGCGTCACGTAGGCGAAGGCGCCGAACGAGCCGCCGGCCAGCAGCGCGACGATGACCGTGGCGCCCGTGAAGGTCCGGTTGCGGAACAGCGAGAGCTCGAGCATCGGCCGTGCCGTGGCCCGCTCGACGAGCACGAACGCGAGCACCAGCAGCGCGGCCGCCGCGAGGCAGCCGAGCACGGTCGCGCTCGTCCAGCCCAGCGCGTTGGCCCGCAGCACCGCGAAGACGCCGAGGAACAGGCCGGCGCTCAGCGTGCCCACGCCCGCCCAGTCGATCGGCGGCGGGTCGGGATCGCGCGACTCGCGGATGAAGCGCACGGCGAGCCTCAGGATGGGGACGACGAGGACGACGTTGAACGCGAACACGGCGCGCCAGCCCAGGGCGTCCACCAGCAGGCCGCCGATCAGCGGGCCCGCCGCGAACGCGAGGCCGATCACCGCGCCCCACGTGCCGATCGCGCGGCGGCGCTCGGCGCCCTGGAACTCCTCGGCGAGGATGGCGAGCGAGCTGGGGAAGACGACCGCGGCGCCGACGCCCTGCACGAGCCGGGCCGCCACGAGCGTGCCGGCGCTGGGAGCCAGCGCGCACAGGGCCGAGCCGGCGCCGAACACCGTGAGCCCGATGACGAACAGCCGGCGCCGGCCGAAGCGGTCGGCCAGGGTGCCCGCCGTGAGCAGGAACACGGCCAGCGCGAGGGCATAGCCGCTCAAGACCCACTGCAGGTCGGAGAAGCTGGCGCGCAGCGACTCGGCGATCGCCGACAGGGCGACCTGGGGCGCGGCGACGTTGAGCAGCAGCAGCGCCGTGGAGACGCAGACCACGCGCAATGTCCATCGCTGTTCGGGGGTCCGGCCGCCGGGCATCACCGTCGAGGCTATCCACCGGCGGGCCGGGTATCCCGACGAGGTGGCCGTCACGACGAATCCGCGCCTGGCGCGGGCGAAGCTGCGCGAGTTCGCCGACGCGTACGTCGAGCACGATCTGCTCACGTTCGCGAGCGCGATCTCCTTCCAGATCCTCTCCGCGCTGGTCCCCTTCCTGCTGTTCGCGTTCGGCATGCTCGGCTTCCTCCATCTCGAGGACGTCTGGCGCCAGGAGCTGGCGCCCGCGATCGACGGGAGCGTGTCGGCGCCCGCGTTCGCGCTGATGGACGAGGCGGTCGAGACCGCGCTGCGCTCCAAGCAGGTCTTCTGGGTCACGGCCGGCTTCCTGATCGCGCTGTGGGAGGTGTCGGGCGCGGCGGTCATGGGCGCGCTCAACCGGCTCTATCGCGACGAGACCCGGCGCTCGTGGGGCCGGCGCATGCTGGTGTCGTTCGCGCTGGCGCTCGCGATGGGCGCCGGCTGGCTCGCCGCCGTCGGCGTGGTGCTGCTCGGCCCGCTGCTGTACGGCGACGTCGGGGCGCTGGCCGGCGCGGCGCTGTCCGTGCTCGGGTGGGCGATCGCCGGCGGGCTGCTCCTGCTCACCGTCGCGGTGCTGCTGCACTACGCGCCAGAGCGCCACCAGCCGCTGGGCTGGGTCACCTTCGGCTCGGTGTTGATCATGGTGGGCTGGATCGCGATGTCGTTCGGCTTCGGCGTCTACCTGCGCGACGTCGCCGACTACAACTCGATCTTCGGCGGGCTCGCCACGATCGTGGTGCTGATCGCCTACCTGTACGCCTCCGCCGTGGTCTTCCTCGGCGGCGTGCAGGTCGACGCGCTCGTGCGAGAGCAGTCCTCGAGCTAGAACCCGCGCAGGCGCAGGCGCGCCCACAGGCTCGGCCGTGCCCAGCGGCCGCCGCCCGAGCACTCGCCGTCGCCGCTGGGCGCGAACACCATGCCGGGCTGCGGCGCCGGGTCGCTGCCCGCCGCGTAGAAGCGCCCGACGAGCGCCAGCACGCGGTCCGCGAGCGGCCTGGCGACGGCGTAGGCCACCTCCATCAGCCGCGCCACGCCGCCGATCGTGAACTCCTCGCGGCCGCTCGCGGCCACCGCGACCAGCGCGCGCGCGACTTCCTCGGGCTTGTAGCGGTCGGGCGGGCGGCGCGGGAGCACGCCGACGCCGCTCGTCAGGTGGTCCCACAGCGGCGTGTCGACCGGGCCGGGATGGACCATCGAGACCTTCACCGGGAGGCGCGCGGCGCGCAGCTCGATGCGCAGGGAATTCAGGAACCCCCGCAGCGCGTGCTTGGCCGCCACGTAGGAGGAGAAGGTCGGCAGGGGGACGCGGGCCATCACCGAGCCCGTCGCCACGATCGCCCCGCCTCCGTCCGCGATCAGGTGCCCCAGCCCGGCGCGGGTCACGTTGACGTTGCCCGTGAACGTGTTGGCGACGGTCGCGTCGAACGTGTCGGCGTCGACCTCCCAGAAGCGCCCGAAGGCCATCGAGGCGGCGTTGAGCACCAGCAGGTCCAGCCCGCCGAGCGCCGCGACCGCCTGCTCGACGCCGGCCCTGGCCGCCGCGCGATCGGCGATGTCGGCGATTACGACGTGGGCCTCGCCGCCGTCCCTGCGCACCCGCGCCGCGACGGCTTCGAGGCCCGCGCCGTTGCGGGCCATCAGCGCCACCACGGCGCCGCGGCGCGCGAACGCCTCGGCGGCGGCGCAGCCGATCCCGCTCGACGCTCCGGTGATGAGCACGCGCCTGCCGGTCAACGAATCCATCTCGCCGGGATACCCAGGTCGCCCGCCGGCATCCACCATGCGGCGCACAGGCGCGCCGGCGCGCCGCGTCGGGCGGGCCTGGCGCCTTGGCGCGGCCCGGCGGGTTGGCCGCGGAGGGCGGCTGGGCAGCCTGCCCGGATGGCCCTACCCCCACCGGCGCCCGGAGCGCCCGTCGTCGTCACCGGCGCCTCCGCCGGCATCGGCGAGGCGCTCGCGCGCGAGCTCGCCGCCCGCGGGCACGACCTGGTCCTCGTGGCGCGCCGCCGCGGCCGGCTGCGCTCACTCGCGAAGGAGCTGCGCGAGCGCGAGCGCGTCGACGTCGAGATCCGCCCCGCCGACCTCGCCGACGCGCGGCAGCGCCGGGAGCTGGCGGCCGAACTGGCCGCCCTCGAGCCGGCCGGGCTGTGCAACAACGCCGGGATCGGCTCGTTCGGGGCCTACGTGGAGACCGACCCCGAGCAGCTCGGCACGATGGTGGAGCTCAACGTCGCCGCCCTCAACGACGTGATGGCGGCCGTGCTGCCCGGGATGGTCGAGCGCGGCGAGGGGGCGGTGCTCAACGTGGCGTCGATCCTCGGGCACGGGCCGCAGCCGCACAACGCCGCCTACGCGGCCACGAAGGCGTTCGCGATCGCGCTCAGCGAGGCGGTCCACACCGAGCTGTCGGGCAGCGGCGTGTCGGTCACCGCCCTCTCGCCGGGGCCGGTGCGCACGGACATCTACGGGCCGTCGGAGGCGCAGGGCCTGGAGGACCTCGGCCCGGACGTCTTGTGGCAGGAGCCCGAGGAGGTCGCGCGCGCGGGCGTCGACGCCATGGAGCGCGGCGCGCGCACCTCGGTGCCCGGAGCGGCCAACGCGCTCGCCGCCCTGGGCGGGCGGTACCTGCCGCGGACGCTCACCCTGCCCGTGCAGTCGGCGCTGACGGCGGCGCTGCCGTACCTGCGCCGCCATCTCGGTATCTAGGAGCCCTGGGAGCCGCGCAGCGCCGTCACGAGCGACCCGGCGTCGTAGACGTCGGAGTGCAGCCGCCCGTTTGACGAATAAGGCCGGCGTCGCGGACAGGCCGGCGCGAAGGGCAGACTCGGCGTCGGCCTCCACCCGCTCCACGTGGGCGTGTGAGGCGAGCTCGGCCGCCACGCGCTCGGCGTCGAGGCCCAGGCCGCGCGCGTGGGCGACGAGGTCGCGGTCGGTGAGCCTTCCCCGCGCCGCGTAGAGCGCGTCGTGCATGGGCCAGAACGCGTCCTGGGCGGCCGCCGCCTCCGCCGCCTCGGCGGCGTGACGGGCGTGGGGGTGCACCGTCTCGAGCGGGAAGTGGCGGAAGACGAAGCGCAGCTCGTCGCCGAGCCGCGCCTGCGCAGCGAGGGGAAGCTGCGCCCGGAGGTCCAGCGGCTCATCCAGCGCGACCTCGACCTCGAGGAGGCGCGGCTGAGCACGTGAGCGGCGGCGGGGAAGGTTGCAGCCGCGGGCAGGGCGGGAAGGCTCTGGAGCGATGACGGCCTTCACGTTCGCCGAGACCCAGAGCGAGGGGGTGGCCGAGCTCGCCCTCTCGGGCGACCTCGACATGGCGGCGACCTTCCGGCTCGAGCCGGCGCTCGACCGCCTGCTGTCCTCGGGCGAGGTCGGCGAGGTGGTGCTCGACCTCGGCGACGTGCAGTTCGTCGACTCGTCCGGGCTCGGGCTGCTGCTGGCCACCTACGAGCGCAGCCGCGAGGCCCGCACCGTGATGGCGATCGTCGGGCCGAGCCCCGAGGTCCGCCGGGTGTTCCGGCTCGCCGGCGTCGACGGCGTGCTGCCGGTCCGCTGATCCGGTTCGCTAGCCGGTCGGCCGCTGCTCGCCGCCCCGGTCGGCGCCGCGCGGGCGCCCGGCGCGCGCCGCGGCGATCCCGTCGCGCAGCTGGGCGTCGTCGACCGTGCCGATCACGTGGCCGACGACGCGGCCGCCGGCGGTGAGGAAGAAGGTCTCCGGCAGGCCCGTCACGCCCCAGGCGCGCTGGGTCGCGTTGCCGGGATCGCGGACGTGCGGGAACGTGAGGCCGAACTGGCCGATGAAGTCGCGCGCGTCCTCCGTCGCGTCCTGCGCGTCGAGGCCGACGAACAGCACGCCGCGCGGGGCGGCGGCGCGCCAGGCGCGCTCGAGCACCTTCGCCTCCGCGCGGCACGGGTCGCACCAGGAGGCCCAGAAGTTGATCACCAGCGGCGTGCCGCGCAGCTCGCCGAGCGCCACCTCGCCGTCGGCCGCGGCGCGGCGCCAGGTGGCTCCGGCCCGGCCCGCCGGGCGCCCGCTAGCCAGCGCGTCGAGCGCGAAGCCGGGCGCGGCCACGGCTTCCCCGCGGGAGAGGGCGTCGTCGATCGTGCTGTCCGGCGCCTTCGTGAGGAGCCCGTAGGCCAGCAGCGCGACGAAGGCGACGGCGGCCAGCACCCCGGCCGCGCGCACCGCACGGCGGGCCGCCGAGGAGCGCCCGGTCTCCGGCGGGGCTCCGCCCGTCGCCGTCATCGCACGCCCTCCGGCGGCTCGATCTCGAACCTGCGCCCGAAGTCCACGAACCGCGTGCGCACGAAGCGGGAGCGGGCGATCATCCGCTCGCCGAGCACGCGGT
>Ga0183260_10002738_pt1 | contig 14437 bp, 5 predicted proteins | sample AntDrymUQ4972206_2_FD_129768 | JGI IMG/M metagenome (GOLD analysis project Ga0183260, IMG submission 129768) | Polar desert sand microbial communities from Dry Valleys, Antarctica - metaG UQ497 (22.06) (version 2) (version 2) | ecosystem: Environmental > Terrestrial > Soil > Desert | place... | reverse complement strand
GCTGGGACCCCCTGAGAGCCTGAGGTACCCATCGCGGTGACAATCCTCAGGATTGGGCAATCAGCAGGCAACCCCGCAAGGGAGAGCCCTCAGAGGCCATACGCTGCCCACCCTAACGCGGACAGGCGAGGGTGAAGAGATGGTCCAGACCGCAACGCCACGGCGGCCGGTGAGAGCCGGTGCGGCAGGTTAATCCCTAGGTTCTGGGTTCGAGTCCCAGGCGGCCCATGAGGCGACACCGCCGGCGGCGCGTGTGCCGAAACAGCGTTTAGACTGCTCGCTGTCCTCGCCCTCGGCGATGCGGCACGGACCACGGCGCGTGAGTCGCCGGCCTCGAACGCCCCGACGCGGTTTCCGCAGGAACTCCGTCGCAGCGCGCTCGATCCCAACGCAAGAGGATTCCATTCCCGATCACCCTTCCCGCCCCATGCATGACCACACAAGCGTGGCGAGCAACATCTGTGGTGACCTGGCGACGATGCACGAGCCCGGTTACGGCACGAGCGGCATGTTCCGCACGTGCTACATCGACGACCTCGTCGTGGTCGTCGACGACATCCTGCTGACCGACAGCGAGCGCGAGCTGCTCGAGCGCGGCCGCGGTGACTCCATTCGCGCCAACCGTGTCGCCTTCCAGTACGTCACGGGCCCGCTGTTCATCTCGATGGTCGAGCGCGCGACGGGCCGCCGCGTGCTCGCCTTCTCGGGCGAGGTGCACCTCGGGCCGCTCTTCGAGGTCGCCGTGTTCAGGCTCGCCCCGGAGCACGAGCCGGCCGTCGCGTAGCCGCGTTTCGCCGAGCGTGCGTGAAGACGGCCGTGGCCGACGCTCACCGGCCTATCATCTGCACTGTGGCGCATGCGCGCGGTCATTCGGTCGAGGACTATCTGGAGGCGATCTACTTCCTGGTCTCGCCGATCGGCGAGTATCGCCCGGCGGAGGGTTCGCCGGCCAATGCGGCGCGGGTGGCGGACATGCTGGGCGTCTCGCGCGCGGCCGTCGGCGAGATGCTCAAGCGCATGGGCAACGAGGGCCTGCTCAAGCGCGACGGCAGCCGCGAGCTGGTGTTCACCAAGCAGGGCACGCAGCGCGCCGAGCAGGTCGTGCGCAGCCATCGCATCATCGAGCGCTTCCTGACGGACTTTCTCGGCTACAGCCCCGCCGGTGCGCACGAGCACGCGGATGCGCTGGGCGATTCGTTCACCCCGGACATGATCGAGCGGATGAACGAGCGGCTGGGGTTCCCCGAGCGCTGCCCGCATGGCTGGCCGATCTCGCCCCACACCGAGCGCGCCGAGAACGCGCAGCTGCTGGCGCTGTCTGACCTGCGGGCCGGCGACCGCTGCGAGGTCATGCGCCTCGTAGAGCACGACGGCGATCTGCTGAACTGGTACTACGACGAGGGCTTCGTCCCCGGCGCCGCGCTGGCGGTGGTCGACGTCCAGCCGGCCGCCGGCCACATCAAGGTCGCGCTCGGCGACGACCAGCCCACCGGCAGCGAGCGGCTGATCGCCGAGAAGGCCGCCCGCGGCCTCATCGTCCGCCGCGCCTGATCAGCGGCAAGTAACCCCCGCGGCATGCGCCCCGCCCACGTCAGGCAGCGCCGCCGCGGCCTGCGCGCCTGCCAGAAGGGAGGACCGCCAGACGGCGCAGCGCGGCGACGCTGTTCGGCCATCCGGTTGTAAGGATGGCTGAACTTCATGCGTTAGGGTACCCTAATCGAGCGTAGTCAGCGAGAGGGGAAGACGTCGATGACCAATCCGTTTGAGGATCCCGACGGCACGTACCTCGTGCTCGTCAACGACGAGGGGCAGCATTCCCTCTGGCCGTCGTTCGTCGACGTGCCTGCGGGATGGACGGTGGCACACGGGGAGAGCTCACGCAGCACATGCCTGGATTTCGTGAACGAGAACTGGACCGATATGCGGCCCGCCAGCCTGATCCGGAGCATGGACGATGACCTCCGACGCGCTCGGGCATAGGGCGAGCGCAGGACGCGTGCACGACATCCTCGGCGTCGGCTTCGGGCCGTCGAACCTGGCGCTCGCGATCGCGATCGACGAGCACAACAACACATCCAAGACCATCGCGCCGTTCGACGCCGCGTTCGTCGAGAAGCAGGACCGCTTCGGCTGGCATCGCGGCATGCTGATCGACGACGCCACGATGCAGGTCTCGTTCCTCAAGGACCTCGTCACGATGCGCGATCCAACGAGCGCCCACAGCTTCGTCGCCTACCTGCACCAGCACGGGCGACTCGTGGACTTCATGAACCACAAGACGCTCTTTCCGCTGCGCGTCGAGTTCCACGACTACCTCGAATGGGCGGCGCGGCGGATGTCGCACCTCGTCGACTACGGCCGCGAGGTCGTCGACGTCGAGCCCGTGCGCGAGGACGGCGTCGTGACGGCGTTCGACGTCACGATCCGCCAGCAGGGCCGCGAGCACGTGCGCCGCGCCCGCAACCTCGTGCTGGCCGCCGGCCTCGAGCTGCGGATGCCGCCGGGCGTCGAGCGCTCCGAGCGGGTGTGGCACAACCGCGACTTCCTCGCCCGCGTCGAGGCGCTGCCCGACGACGCGCGGCCCCACCGCTTCGTCGTCGTCGGTGCCGGCCAGAGCGCGGCCGAGGTCACCGGCTACCTGCATCGCACCTTCCCCGAGGCGGAGGTGTGCGCGGTGTTCTCGCGCTACGGCTATTCGCCCGCCGACGACAGCCCGTTCGCCAACCGCATCTTCGACCCGGAGGCCGTCGACTCGTACTACTCGTCGCCGCCGGCGGTCAAGCAGATGCTGCTGGACTACCACCGCAACACGAACTACTCCGTCGTCGACGCCGACCTGATCGAGGACCTCTACCGGCGCGCCTACCAGGAGAAGGTGACCGGCCGCGAGCGGCTGCACATCCACCACGCGTGCAGGCTGCTCGACATCCGCGACGATCGCGAGGACCGCTCGATCCGCATGACGATCGAGAGCCTCACTTCCGGCGAGCGCACGATGCTCGAGGCCGACGCGCTGATCTTCGCGACCGGCTACCGGCCCGTCTGCCCGCTCGGCCTGCTGGGCTCGTCGCGCTCGCTGTGCGCCACCGACGACACCGGGATGGTCTGCATCGGGCGCGACTACCGCGTCGAGACGACCTGCGAGATGCCGGCCGGCATCTACCTGCAGGGCGCGACCGAGCACACGCACGGCATCGGCTCGACGCTGCTGTCCAACACCGCCGTGCGCGCAGGCGAGATCCTCGAGTCGATCCTGCGCCACCTGCGCGCGACCGGCAACGGGACGGGCGTGCTCGAGCATCTGCTCGCGGCGGCCAAGCAACCCTGAGCCACGCGGCTCAGACCGCCGTGCGGATCCCCCCGGCCAGCGCGTGCGACGTCAGGTATCCGCCCATCCGCTCGAAGTACTCGCCGGCGGCGAGCTCGCGCTCGTCGTCGGTGCGCACGCGCTGCAGGACGAGGCCGCGGTTGGCGCCGCGATGCGACTGCGGCCCGCAGACGATGATCACGCCGTCGCCCTCGCGGGCGAAGATCCGCCCGGCGGTGCCGCCGCAGCGGTTGCGCGAGACGGTCGCGGCCTGGATCCGCAGGCGCTCGCCGTCGTGGTAGGCGTAGGCGTTGGGGTACGGGTCGGCCTGCGCGCGGACGAGGTTGACGAGGTCCTCCGCGGGCCAGGTCCAGTCGATCCGGCTGTCATCCGCAGCGCGCTTGTGAAAGAACGTCGCCTGCGAGCGATCCTGCGCGATGCGCTCACCGGTGCCGTGCTCCATGTGCTCCAGCGCGCCCAGCGTGATCGGCCCGAAGAGCGGCAGCGTCTTGTGAAAGAGGTCGGCGGTCGTGTCGGTCGGCGCGACCGGCACGCGCTCCTGCAGGATGATCGCGCCGCGGTCGAGCTCCTCGTCCATGATGTGCGCGGTGATCCCGACCTCCGGCTCGCCGTTGATCAGCGCCCACACGAGCGGCGCGAAGCCCGCGTACTTCGGCAGCAGCGAGTCGTGCACGTTGAGCGTCCCCAGGCGCGGTGCGTTGAAGATGCCCGGCGGGATCCAGGTGCGCCAGTTGCACGCGACGAGCACGTCGGCGTGGGCCGCGCGGACGCGCTGCTCGGCCTCCGCGTCGGGCAGGCTCTTGACGAGCACCGGGATCGCGTGCTGCTCGGCGAGCTCCTGCACCGAGTCAGACCAGATCGTCGTGTAGGCGTCCTCGCCCGGCGGATGGGTGACGACGAGCACGACCTCGTGGCGCGAGTGCAGCAGCGCGTCGAGCAGGCGATGGCCCCAGGTCTGGTAGGCGAACAGCACGACCTTCATCACGTTCCTCCCTCGTCCGTATCAGGGCTCCCTGCTCTTTTGCGTTAGGGTACCCAGATAGTTAGGGTACCCTAAGGCAGGCGAAGTGGGCCGTCCGACCGAGGAGGACCGACAGCGATGACGACAGCTCCCACGGCAACCTCCCGGCGGAGATCGACGCCGTGCGCGGCCGCGCCGCGATCCTACGCGGCGCCCGGCCGTTGTTGACGCCGGCCGCGAGCGCGACACGCGAGGTCCGCGTGCGCACCCGCCCGCTGTCCGCGCCGCGCGCGGCCGCCCTCGACGCTGCCGCGCAGCGGCTCGCGACCTCCCCCGCGTATGTCCTGGCGGCTGCGGTCGCCGTCTACGCCCACCGTATCGGCGCCACGACGGATCTCACGCTGCGGGTGGCCACCGGCGCGGGCGACGCGGCGCCGGCCGGCCGCACCTTGCGCGTCGCGCTGCGCCCGCAGATGACCACCGACGAGCTCGTCGCGATGCTCGCGGGTGCGGCCGAGGCGCCGCAGGCGGACGACGAGGAGCGGGCTCCCGACGCCGGCCCGTTCGTCGCCTTCCTGCCGCCGCACCGCGAGCCGCCGGTCGCTGATCGCGCCGCCGCCGCGGAGAACGCGCCGACAGGCCGGCACGGCGACCTCTCGGTCGTCGTCCGGCCCGCCGCGACGCATGCCGCGACGACGCTGGAGCTGTGCGCGGACGCCGCCGCCAGCGACGAAAATCTCGCCGATCACGAGCGCCGCCTGATGGTCGTCCTGGACGCCGTCACGGGGGCGGGTGACGCGCCGATCGGCCTGATCGAGCTGCTCTCCACGGACGAGCGCAGCGCGGTGCTCGCGCTCTCGGCGCCACCGCGGCGCGCCGTCGAAGAGCTCGCCTGGACGGACGCCTTCGAGCGTCGTGCCATGCACGACCCCGACGCCGTGGCGGTGGTCTGCGAGGACCGCGAGCTGTCCTACGGGCAGCTTGCGCAGCGCGCCCGCCGGCTGGCGCGGACGCTGATCGCCGGCGGCGCGTGCGAGGAGGACGTCGTCGCGGTCGCGGTCCCGCGGTCGGCGGAGATGGTCGTCGCGCTGCTGGGCGTCATGCGGGCCGGATGCGCGTACCTGCCGCTGGACCTCGACCACCCGCCCGATCGGATCGCCTACATGCTGCGCGATTGCGGCGCGCGCATCGTGGTGACGGTGTCCGATCTCGCCGCGGACCTGCCGGCGATCGCGGGCCTGCAGACGCTGCTGCTCGACGACCCGTCGCCACGCCACGACGACGTCGACCTGCCCGGCCCGCTCGCGCTCGGCCGGGCGGCGTACGTCATCTACACGTCGGGATCGACGGGCCACCCGAAGGGCGTGGTCGTCTCGCACGACGGCATCGGAAGCCTCGTCGCGACGGCCGTGCACCGCCTCGGCGTCGACGCGCACAGCCGCATCGCGCAGTTCGCCTCCGTCGGCTTCGACGTCGCGGTGTGGGACCTGTGCATGACGCTGGGCGTCGGCGGCTGCGCCATCGTCGTCCCGACGCCGAGGCGCGTGCCGAGCGCGGCCCTGACGGACTATCTCGCAGAGCAGCGGGTCACCCACATGATCCTGCCGCCGTCGCTCGTCGCCGCCCTGCCGCAGGACTGCGCGCTGCCGGCGGGCGCCGTGCTCGTCGTCGGCACCGAGACGGTCCCCGCGGAGCTCGTCGCGCGCTGGTCAGAGCGGATGCGGGTGGTCGTGGCCTACGGGCTGACGGAGGCCACGGTCAACTCCACGCTGTGGCCGGCCGAGCCCGGCTGGGAGGGGCCCGTGCCGATCGGGCGGCCCGACCCCAACACCTACGTGTACGTGCTCGACGCGGGCCTGCGCCCGGTGCCGATCGGCGCCGTCGGCGAGCTGTACGTGGGCGGTCGCGGCCTGGCGCGCGGCTATCTCGGCCGGCCGGCGCTGACGTCGGAGCGCTTCGTCGCCGACCCGTTCGGCGTCCCCGGCAGCCGGATGTACCGCACCGGCGATCAGGCCCGCTGGCGAGCGGACGGCATGCTCGACTTCGTCGGTCGCAGCGACGGGCAGGTCAAGATCCGCGGCCACCGCATCGAGCCGGGCGAGATCGAGGCAGTCCTGCTGCGTCATCCGGACGTCGCGCAGGCGGCGGTGATCGCGCGCGAGGACACGCCGGGCACGAGGCGGCTGGTCGGCTACGCCGTGTCCGGTGCGGCTTCGCTCGACCCCGCCGAGCTGCACGCGCACGCCGCCGACGCGCTGCCCGAGCACATGGTGCCGTCGGTCGTCGTCGCCCTCGACGGGCCGCTGCCGCTGACTCCCAACGGCAAGCTCGACCGGGCGGCGCTGCCCGCGCCGGACTTCGCCGCGCGGGCGGGCGCCGACGAGCCCCGGAACCCCGCCGAGCACGCGCTCGCGGCGCTGTTCGCGCAGACGCTCGGGCTGCCGCGCGTCGGCATCCACGACGACTTCTTCGGGCTGGGCGGCGACAGCATCGTGGCGATCGGGCTCGTCGGCCTGGCCCGGCGGGCACGCCTCGTGCTGCGGCCGCTTGACGTCTTCGAGCAGCGCACGGTCGCCGGGCTGGCCGCCGTCGCGCAGGAGCGCGAGGCGCCCCGGATCGTCCCGGCCGGCGACGGCCAAGGCCGGGTCGCACCGACGCCGATCATGCACTGGCTGCGCGAGCTCGGCGGCTCGATCGGCGGCTTCTACCAATCGCTGCTGCTGCAGGCGCCCGCGGACCTCGACCGCACGCGGCTGGAGGCGGTCGTGCAGGCGCTGCTCGACCATCACGACCTGCTGCGGGCGCGGCTGCGCCGTGACGATGGCTGGTCGCTGCACGTCCCGCCGCCCGGGGCGGTCCGCGCCGCGGAGCTGATCGAGGTCATCGACGTGCGCGACGGCGCCCACGACCTGCGCGCCGCGGTCGCCGCGGCATCCGCCGCGGCGGCGGCGCGACTGGACCCGGACGGCGGCCGGATGGTGCAGATCGTGTGGTTGCACGCCGGCCGCTCCCAGCCGGGCCGGGTGTTGTTCCTCGTGCACCACACCGTCGTCGACGGCGTCTCGCTGCGGATCCTCATGAGCGACCTCGCCTCGGCGTGGGACGCCGTCGTCGCGGGCCGCAGCCCGCGGCCCGACGCGGTGGGGACGCCGTTTCGCCGCTGGTCGCAGCTGCTGTCGGAGGCGGGGCGCCGCGGTGCTCGCGCCGGGGAGCTCGAGCGGTGGCAGGCGGCCGCGCTCACCCCGGACCCGTTGCTCGGCGCCCGCCCGCTGGACCGCGGGCGCGATCTCGTCGCGGGCTCGCAGACGCTGACGGTCGCGCTGCCCGCGGCGCAGACGGCGACGCTCACGACGCTGCCGGCGCTCTACGGCGCGACCGTCAACGACGTGCTGCTGACCGCGCTGGCCGTCGCGGTCGCGCGCTGGCGCGACGCACGCGGGCGCGGCGGTGGCGCCCAGGTCCTCGTCGACCTGGAGGGCCACGGCCGAGAGGACGTCTTCGACGACGTCGACCTCGCGCGAACCGTCGGCTGGTTCACGACGCTGTTTCCGGTCCGCGTCGACCCCGGGCCCGTCGACTGGACCGCGTTTCTCCGTGGCGAGGCGGCCGCGGGGCAGGCGCTGCGGCGCGTCAAGGAGCAGCTGCGGGCCGTGCCCGACCGCGGCCTGGGCTTCGGCGTCCTGCGCCACCTCGACCCTGCGGCCCGCGAGCAGCTCGCCGCCGCGCCCGTCCCGCAGCTGCTGTTCAACTACCTCGGCCGCTTCGCGGTGCAGGACGGGACGCCGTGGACGCCCGCCCGCGAGGCGCCACCGCTGGGGGACGTCCGCGATCCGCAGATGCCGATGGGCCACGCCCTCGACGTCGACGCGGTCGTGCGCGACGACGCCGACGGCCCCTCCCTGAGCACGATCTTCGCCTGGCCGCGGGAGATCTTCGCCGAGGCCGAGATCGCCGCGCTGGCGCAGCTATGGCTCGACGCGCTGAGCGGACTGCACGCCCACGCCGCCGATCCCGGCGCCGGCGGGCACACGCCGTCGGACTTCCCGCTCGTGACGCTTGACCAGGGCGAGGTCGACGAGCTCGAGGCGGCGGTCCCCGCGCTGCAGGACGTGCTGCCCGCAACCGCGCTGCAGGAGGGGTTCTTCTTCCACGCCCATGCCGACGGCGACGCGCAGGACGTCTACATCGTCCAGCAGCGCATCGACCTCGACGGGCCGCTGGACGCCGCTCGGCTGCGACGTGCGGTGACGGGGCTGCTGGAGCGCCACGCACCGCTGCGGGCGGCGTTTCGCCGGCGCGCCGACGGGCACGTCGTGCAGCTCATCGCCGGCGAACTGCAGGTGCCGTGGCGGGAGGCCGACCTGCGCGGCGAGGACGCGGACGCGCGCGCCGCGGCGCTGGCCGCCGAGGAGCGCGGCCGACGCTTCGATCTCGCCCACCCGCCGCTGCTGCGCTGCACGCTGATCGCGCTCGGCGACACGCGCCATCGCCTGCTGCTCACGCTGCACCACATCCTCGCCGACGGGTGGTCGGAGCCGGTCATCGTGCGTGACCTGCTCGCCCTGTACGCGGGTGAGCGCCCGCTGCCGGCGATCACGCCGTACCGGCGCTACTTCGACTGGCTCGCCGAGCAGGACCGCGCGGCGGCCGCGGCGGCATGGCGGGCCGCGCTCGACGGGCTCGACGCGCCGACGGCGGTCGCGGCGGGCGAGGCCGCCGCCGATCGGCGCTTCGAGGACGTCCGCGCCGAGCTGTCGGAGGAGCGGACGGCCGCGCTGGTGGCGCGCGTGCGCGCGCACGGCGTCACGCTGAGCAGCGCCGTGCAGGCCGCCTGGGGGCTCGTGCTCGGCCAGCTCACCGGCCGCGAGGACGTCGCCTTCGGCACGACGGTGTCCGGCCGCCCACCGGAGATCGACGGCATCGAGGACCTCGCCGGCCTGTTCATCAACACGCTGCCGGTGCGCGTGCGCTGGCGGGCGGGCCAGCCGCTTGCCGACGTGCTCGTCGCGCATCAGCTCGCGCAGGCCGACCTGCTCGACCACCAGCACCTGGGCCTCGCCGAGATCCAGCGGCTGACCGGACGCGGCGAGCTGTTCGACACGCTGCTCGTGTTCGAGAACCAGCCGCCGGCGGAGGCGGTCGGCCGCGTGGCGGGCGGGCTGGAGGTGACGGCGTTCGAGACGCTCGACTCCGACCACTATCCGCTGGCGATCGCCGCCCGGCCGGGCCGGCGCCTGGCGCTGACGCTCAAGCACGACGCCGATCGCTTCACCGCCGCCGAGGCGAGCCGGATCCTCGCGCGCGTCGTCGCGGTCCTGGAGGCGGTCGCGGCCGATCCGCAACGGCCCGCGGGGCGCGTGGAGCTGCTCAGCGAGGCGCAGGCCGCGTCCCGGCTGGAGGGCTGGCAAGGACCGGTGCTCGCGGTGCAGCCGACGACGCTGCAGGCGGCCTTCGCCGCGCAGGCCGCGCGCACGCCGGACGCGCCGGCGATCATCGACCGCGGCGAGTCGCTGACCTACGCGCAGCTCGCCGCGCGCGCGGGCGAGCTCGCGCAGCGGCTGCGCGCGGCGGGGGCCGGGCCCGAGCAGCTCGTCGCGGTCGCGCTGCCGCGATCGGCGCAGCTGATCGTCGCGCTGCTGGGCGTGCTGGAGGCGGGGGCGGCGTACCTGCCGCTCGATCTCGCGCATCCCGCGACGCGGCGGGCGTTCGTGCTCGAGGACTCCGGCGCGCGGCTCGTCGTCGCGCGGGCCGCGGACGTGCCGGCGCTGCCGCGGGTCGACGGGGTGAGGGTGGTCGTGCTCGACGAGGACCGCGACGACGCGCCGGCCGAGCGGGTCGTCGCGACGGCGCCGGCGGGCCCCCGCGCGAGCGCGGCAAGCGCCGCGTACTGCATCCACACCTCCGGCTCCACGGGCCGGCCGAAGGGCGTGATCGTCAGCCACCGCGCGATCCTCAGCCAGCTCGCCTGGATCCAGCGCGAGCTGGCGCTGAGCCGCCGCGACCGCGTGATGACCAAGGCGCCGACGAGCGTCGACGTCAGCCTGCTGGAGATCCTGTGGCCGCTGTGCGCGGGCGCCGCGGTCGTGGTCGCGCCCGCCGACACGCACCGCGACCCGGTCGAGCTGGCCGCCCTCGTGCGCGAGCACGGCGTCACGGTGCTGGACTTCTCGCCGTCGATGCTCGACGCGTTCCTGCGCACGAGCGAGGGCCAGGCGGCCGCGGCCGGCCTGCGCATCGCCTTCAGCGGCGGCGAGGCGCTGCATCCCGAGCTGGCCGACCGCTGGCACGAGCAGACCGGCGTCGCCCTCTACAACGCCTACGGGCCCACCGAGGCCGCGATCCAGGTGACGATGCACCAGCATGACGCCAGCGGGGACCGCGTGCCGATCGGCCGTCCCGTCGCCAACACCGCGCTGCGGATCCTCGATGGCGGGCTGCACCCGGTCGCGCCGGGCATCGCGGGCGAGCTGTATCTCGCCGGCACGCAGCTCGCGCGGGGCTACCACGGCCGGCCGGGGCTCACCGCCGAGCGCTTCGTCGCAGACCCGTTCGGCGCGCCCGGCGAGCGCATGTACCGCACCGGCGACCTCGTCCGCGACCGCGGCGACGGCGACGGCGTACTCGAGTATCTCGGCCGCACCGACGACCAGGTCAAGGTCCGCGGAAACCGCGTCGAGCTCGGCGAGATCGAGGCCCGGCTGCTGCGCGAGGACGGCGTCGCCGCCGCCGTCGCCGTCGTGCGCTCCGACGGTCCCGGCGACGCGCGGCTCGTGGCCTACGTCGCCGCCGCCCCGGGCGAGCGCCCCGATGGCGACACGTTGCGCGCCGCGCTGGCGGCGCAGCTGCCCGAGCCGATCGTCCCCTCCGCGGTCGTCGTCCTCGACGAGCTGCCGCTGTCGCCGGCGGGCAAGGTCGATCGCGCCGCGCTGCCCGCGCCGGCCGCCGAGCGCCGTGCGGTGCGAGCGCCCGCGGACGAGCGCGAGCGTCTGCTGTGCGACGCGTTCGCCGAGGTTCTCGGCCTCGACGCGGTCGGTGCGGACGAGGACTTCTTCGTCCTCGGCGGCGACAGCATCCTGTCGATCTCCGTATCGATCGCGGCGCGCAACGCCGGCCTGGAGCTGGCGCCGCGCGACGTCTTCCGCGAGCGGACGCCGGCGGCGCTGGCGCGGCACGCCGCCTCCGCGGCACCGCCCGCGCCCGCGCCCGACACCGACACCGACACCGACGGAGTCGGCGACATCACCCCGCTGCCGGTCGTGCACCACCTGCGTGAGAGCGGCGGACCGATCAGCCGCTTCAACCTGTCGGTGCTCGTCCAGGTTCCCGCGGTCGCGCGCGCCGACGAGCTCGCCACCGTGCTGCAGGCGATCCTCGACCATCACGACGGCCTGCGCCTGCAGCTGCACCGCATCGCGGGCGTGCTGTGGTCGCTGCAGTCGCTCCCGGTGGGAGCCGTGCGCGCCACCGACCTGCTGCGCCGCGTCGACGTGAGCCAGGACGATCCGCAGGCGCTGCGCGCCGCGATCGCCACGCAGTCAGCCACCGCGGTCGGGCGGCTGGACCCCGATGCCGGCCGGATGCTCGAGGCGGTGTGGTTCGACGCCGGTGCGCACGCGCCGGGTCGGCTGCTGCTCGCGACCCACCACCTGGCGGTCGACGGCGTGTCGTGGCGGATCCTGCTCGGCGATCTGGCGCAGGCATGGGAGGCCGTGCGAGCCGGACGGAGGCCGGCGCTTCACCCGGTCGGGACGTCGCTGCGAACGTTCGCGGCGACCGTGGACGAGCAGGCGCGCGCCCCGCGGCGCCTCGCCGAGGTCGAGCACTGGCAGGCGACGCTCGCGCCGGGCGCCGAGCTGATCGCCGGCGCCCCGCCGGGCGCCACCGCCGCGCGGTGCGTCGCGCACACGATCGAGCTGTCCGCGCAGGACACGGCGCCCCTGCTCACGACGGCGCCCGCCGCCGCGGGTGTCGACGTCACCGAGCTGCTGCTGGCCGCGCTGCGCCTGGCGGTCAGCCGCTGGCGCGCCGGCCGCGGCGGCGACGCCACCGCCGACCTGCTCGTCGACCTCGAGCGCCACGGCCGCGAGCCGATCGCCGCCGGGACCGACCTGTCGCGCACGATCGGCTGGTTGACGACGATCCATCCCGTGCGCCTGCGTACGGGCGCCGACGCGCTCGACACGCTGCGAACCGTCAGGGACTGCCTGCGCAGCGCACCCGACGGCGGCATCGGGTTCGGGATGCTGCGCTACGCCAACGCCCAGGTGGCACCGCTGCTGGCGCGGGGCGCGCGCCCGCAGATCCTCTTCAACTACGACGGGCGCGTCGCCGCCGGCCAGGATCGCGACTGGACGCCGGCGCCCGAGTCCGATGCCCTCGCCGTCGCGTCCGACGATGCGCTCGGCGTGCCGTACCTCCTGCAGCTGGACGTCGTCTGCGACGACGAGCCGGCCGGGCCGCGCCTGCGCGCAACGTGGACGCGGACCGAGGGCGGCCTGTCGGCACGCGACGTCGAGCAGCTGCAGGAGGGCTGGCTCGAAGGGCTGCGCGAGCTGGCGGCGCTGTCGGCCGACACGGCCGCGACCGGGCTCGAGCCGTCGGACCTCGTCACGGTCTCGCTCACGCGCGAACAGATCGAGCGCGTGCGGCGGGCGAGCCCGTGGGCGATCGAGGACATCTGGCGGCTGGCGCCGCTGCAGGAGGGGCTGTACTTCCACTCGACGTTCGACGAGGGCGAGCTCGACGTCTACACCGGGCAAACCTCGCTGGACTTCGCGCGCGGGATCGACGCCGAGCGCCTGCGCGCGGCCTGCGCGACGCTGCTGGCCCGGCACGCGAGCCTGCGCGCAGGCTTCACGAGCGACGGCCTTCCCCACCCGGTGCAGTTCATCGCCCGCGAGCCGCGGACGCCGATCGACGTCGCCGATCTCTCCGGCCTGGAGCCCGCCGCGCGGCGGCGGCTGCTGCTGGAGCTGATGTCCGCGGACCGCACGCGCCGCTTCGACCTCGCCCGGCCGCCGCTGCTGCGGATGCTCGTCGTGCGGCTCGGCGACGGGCGCGACCGGCTCGTGATCACCAATCACCTCGTGCTGTGGGAGGGCTGGTCGCAGGGCATCTTCCGCGACGAGCTGCTCGAGCTCTACGAGCGCGGCGGAGACGACAGCGGGCTCGCCCGGCCGGGCTCCTACCGTGACTACCTCGCGTGGCTGTCCGCGCAGGACCAGGAGCGCGCCGCGGCCGCCTGGCGTGACACGCTCGCGGACCTGAAGGAGGCGACGCTCGTCGGGCCGGCCGACCGCGCCCCGGTGCCGGTGATCCCCGAGCGGTGCCGTAGCGCGCTGCCGGGCGAGCTGACCGCGCGGCTGCGCCGCCAAGCCGCCCGCCACGGGGTGACGCTCAACACCGTGCTGACGGCCGCCTGGGGGCTCGTGCTGGCCTGCGAGCTCGGACGCGACGACGTCGTGTTCGGCGTGACGGTGACCGAGCGCCCGGCGAACGTCGCCGGCGTGCAGCACGCGATCGGGATGTTCATCAACACCGTGCCCGTGCGCGTGCGGCTCGATCCGCGCGAGCCGGTCGGCGACCTGCTCGTGCGGATGCAGGCCGAGCGCGCCGCCCTCATGGAGCACGACCATCTCGGGCTCGGCGTGATCCAGCGCGCGACCGGCCACGCGCAGCTGTTCGACACGCTCTACGTCCTGCAGAGCTTCGCCGGCAGCGACGACGCGGCGCTCGAGCAGGTCCGCGAGCGCTTCGGCGTCGAGATCCGCGATTCGGTCGACGCGACGCACTATCCGCTGACGCTGATCATCGCCCCGGGCACGCGCCTGCGCGTGACGCTCGAGCACCGCCCGGACCTGTTCACTCGCGAGGCGGCGGAGGCCCTGCTGGCGCGCCTGGAGACCGTGCTCGAGCAGCTCGCCGCGGACGCGAGCGCGGCCACCGGCAGCCTCGACCTGCTCGCCTCCCAGGAGCACGAGCAGCTGGAGTGCAGCTGCGGCACGATCGGAAAGGCAGTCGGGCGCGACACGGTCGCCGACCTGCTCGACGAGCAGACGCAGCGCACCCCGGACACGATCGCGCTCGTGTGCGGCGAGGAGTCGCTGACCTACGCCGAGCTGTCGGCGCGCATCAATCGCCTCGCGCGC
>Ga0183260_10002737_pt1 | contig 14439 bp, 17 predicted proteins | sample AntDrymUQ4972206_2_FD_129768 | JGI IMG/M metagenome (GOLD analysis project Ga0183260, IMG submission 129768) | Polar desert sand microbial communities from Dry Valleys, Antarctica - metaG UQ497 (22.06) (version 2) (version 2) | ecosystem: Environmental > Terrestrial > Soil > Desert | place... | reverse complement strand
GCGGTGTTCGTACCGCTGTTGGGCGAGCACGGCTTCGGTGGGCGTTGACATCGGATGCGACGTTGATCATCATCACGCATCATGACCAGAACCACAATCGACCTGGATCCGACGGTCCTCCGGGATCTCAAGAAGCGCCAGAAGCGCGAGGGCAAGACCCTTGGACGTCTCGTCTCTGAGCTCCTGGTTGGTCCGCTCGCTGAGAAGGTGGCGGAGCCGCCCCGCGAATTCCATTGGATCTCGAAGGACATGAAGCCTCTTGTAGACCTCGAGGATAAGGAGGCCGTCCGGCGCGCGATGGAGGGGTGACACGCTCAACCATCGACGCCAACGTCCTGATCTTCGCATCGCACCGCGCGAGCCCCTTCCACGACCAGGCGGAAGCTTTCCTGGAGCGCCTCGCGAAAGGTCCCGAACTCGTCTATCTGTTCTGGCCAGTCGTGATGGCCTTTCTTCGGATCGCGACGCATCCATCAGTATTCAAGGAACCTCTAGGGTCCAACGAAGCCCAGGCGAATGTCGACCTGATTCTGGCTCGTCCCAACGTGAAGAGCGTTGGCGAGCGGGAGAGGTTCTGGGACCTGTATGCCGAAACCGCCTCAGACATCCGGCCGACGGGCAACCTCGTATCTGACGCTCACGTGGTCGCCCTGATGCGCGAGAACGAAGTCCGTACGATCTGGACCCACGATCGCGATTTCCGAAAGTTCAAGGGGATAGAGGTGCGCGACCCATTCGGATGACAATGAGCCGATGACCCACGTCTTCGTTGCGCCCCACCCGGATGACATCGCCCTCTCGTGCGGCGGTCTGATCGCGAGCCTGCGTGACCTCGGTCAGACCGTGACGATCCTCACCGTCTACTCGGGCAGTGGTTCGTCTGGCGGCAATGGCGGCAGGCCGATGACTGACTACCAGCGTGCGGCCCTGGGCTTCGGCAACAAGGCCAACTGGCCGCTGACAGAGGCTTTCCGGCGCCAGAACATCGCGCCCGACTACGAGGTGACGGCCCCTGTCGGCGGACCGCCGCCGTGGAAGGCCGATCCCGAGCGTCTCGACGTTACCCAGCAGCGCGCCAACACGCAGGCTCGCCAGTTCTGGCAGCGCGCAGCGTGGACGCGGTCGGCGAACATCACCAACGAAGAGGCCGACGACCGGCCGGTTGCAGATTCGCTCGGCGGCCAGGGCAGCCTCGTGTCCATCGACTTCGACGCCCTGGACACCATGGAGAGGCGCAAGCTCGAAGAGGAGCGCTACGCGTTCTTCATTGAGGGGTCGGTGATCTTTCTCGACCTGCCGGACGCCGTATACCGCGGTTACGAAGGCGATGACCAGCTCCTGGGTCAGGTTCGCGAAGACGACCTGCCGCCGTCCGAGCTGCTGCGCAGCGAGATCCTGCGCCTCGAGCCGCAGATGGTCTATTTCCCGCTCGGCGTAGGAGGGCATGTCGACCATCAGCTGTGTCGTGAGGTCGGGCTGTCGCTGCTGGCCGAGCGCCAGCGTTGGGTGATGCCCGCGCCATCGTTCGTGGGTCGGCTGTCGTTCTATGAGGACTTCCCGTACGCGTGGTGGCACGATTTCTCGGGCCCCGGCCGCGACGGACTGGAGCTGGACCTGCCGGTCGGCGTTGCGCTGGAGCCTCAGTACTCCGACATTACCGACGTGCTTGATCGGAAGGCCGCCGGCATCCAGGTGTACGCGAGTCAGCTGCCGCGCCTGTTCGACTCGGAACAGGGACTGTTGGACGACCTGGCCGGCTACCACGCGCGCACCGCCCTGGCCGGCGGCGTGTCCGGCTACGCCGAGCGCTACTGGACGACCGTCAGGCCCTAGGCGCCGCGCAGGTTGGCGCTGACGGGATGTTCATTCCCGGCCCTTGGATCCTGGGCATGATGATCGTGAAGCAGCGCTGCAGATCGCCCTCGTCAGGAGGTGCCGTAGCCGACCGTCACAGATACGGCAACTTCGAGCGAGCCCGACTCGACAGGGGTCGCGGAGTCGGCGGCCATCATCATTCGCTCGGCCTTTGCGAAGGGCCGTGGCGGCGGCATGGCGCCACCTTCCACGACTGAAGCGACACCCGTGATCGCCAGCCCCGCGGCCTCTGCGAGCACGTCGGCTCGGGAACGTGCGTTGGCCATGGCCAGGATGCGTGCCTCCCGTTCTGCTGGGGCCGGGTCGGCCAGTCGGAAGGTCAGGCTATCCATGCTCGTGGCGCCCGCCTTCAGCGAGCCGTCAACTACGTCGCCGAGCTTGGCCAGGTCGCGGACGGTGACCTCCACGACGTTGGCCAGCTCATAGCCGCTCAGCTCGGGCGGCTTGCCATCCCGGTAGTCATAGCGCGGCTGGACCGACAACAGCGAGGTCCGGACGTCCGGCTTCGTGACGCCGGCGGCCTCGACCGCGGCGAGGATCGACGCCATCGTCGAGGCGGCATCCTGGCGCGCTTCGACGACTGTGAGTCGCGCGATCGAGACACCCAGGCGCAGGTCCGCGACATCCGGCACGACGGACACGCGCCCCTCGCCGGTAACCACGATCGAGCCCTCCACGGATGGCTCGGGTCGTTCGAGCTCACTCACGGTTGCCAGCGTCGGGATGCGGGACGGCCACAACCGTCAAGCCTTCGATTCCAGCGAAGTCGTCGGGGTTGCAGGTGTGAATCGGCAGGCCGTTCGCAATCGCTACGGCCGCAATCATCGCGTCATGGGTCCGTAAGGCTCCTTGTCGCCCAGAGCGGCGCAATGAGCTGGCGACCCGTGCATACGCTCTCGCCGCATCCGCGTCAAAGGAAAGGGCGTCAAACGTGGCCTCTGCCGCCTGTAGGTGCGTCTGACGCGCGGACCGCTCTTCTTCGTTTATCGCGACAAGCGGCCCGACTCCAAGCTCGGCGAGCGTGATCGCAGAGATTGCCGGGATCTCGGGCAGAAGCGCGCCCTCACCGGCCTCTTGAAGACGCGGTAGGAGGATCACTGTGTTCGTATCGAGCAGGCCTCGCTGAGCCATTACCGGCTGGGATCGATGAGGGCGTCTATGTCGTCTCGGAGTCGCTTCGGGTCGACCGCAGGAACATTGCGCCAGTGCTCAAGAAGCGTGGCGACGGGCAACGGGCGCCGGGCCACTGGAATAAGCTCGGCCACAGGCTCGCCGTCTCGAGTGACAGTAATGCGCTCTCCAGCCTCAACCCGTGTCAACACTTCACCCCCACGATTTCGTAGCTCGCGCACGCTCACAGTTGCCATGGGCAGACTGTATCACGCTGTGAGACACGACTCCCAAGGGCTTCAAGCAGCGGTTCGAGCTGCTCCTGAGCGAGCTGCGACGACCGCAGCGCCGTCCTCGTAGATCTGGCCGACCGCGCGAACCATGTGTTCCACGGAGAAGTTGGCCTTCACGAAGTCGTGCCCAGCGCGGGCGACCATGTCCGCGAGCGGGTGGTCGGTCAGCAATCGGACGATCGCGGCAGCCAGCGAAGCGGGATCGCGCGGTGGCACAAGGAGCCCTGTTCGTTCGTTCTCGATCATCTCGGGCACGCCCCCGACTCGCGATGCGACCACAGGACGACGGAGCGCCATGGCCTCGAGAAGGGCCAATCCCTGTGCCTCGCGGTATGACGGCAGCACAGCCACGTCCAGGGCTGCGGTCACGGCCGGGACATCGTCGCGCAAACCGGTGAAGAGAATCTTGGCGCCCGGCCGGGCCTTGCGCGTGCCTACGCACTCGTCGGCGCTGCACGCTTCGCCGAGCAGGTTCAACCCGTCGGCTTGGGCCTCGAGCGTCGCGCGCTGGCTGCCCTCGCCGATGATCATCAGCCGTGCCTCAGGCACCTTGTCGAGCACCAGCGGCCAGGCCTCGATCAGCGTCGCGTGGCCCTTCTCCGGCTCCAGTCGAGCGACCACGCCGACCAGCGGCGTGCCCTCCGGGAAGCCGTACTCTTCGGGCAACGTGCAGCACGCCTCGGTGACGTCGTAGCGCTGGAGATCGACTCCGTTGTAGATCAGCTCTACCGGCGCCGGCGTCCGGCCCTCGGCCACGATCTTGGCGACGGTCGCCCGACTGACCGCGATCAGCCGATCCATCGACGGCGTCAGCCTCCGCAGGAGCGCCCGATCCTCTTCGCTGCGGATCCGGCTTGAGTGAATGGTGCTCACGAGGTACGGCGCCGGGTGGCCGTGCTCGGCCAAAGTCAGACCAGCACGCGTACCGACGACCTCTGCTCGGAACATGTGGTTGTGGAGGACCTCCGGCGGTCGCTGCCGCAGGAGAGACAGGACTCCCGCCAGGGCGGCGCTGTCGGCGGCCTCGTCGACGATGTGCACCGTCGTGCGGGTGGCGCGGATGCGGCGGACCGCGGGACCGTCGGAAAGGCTGATCACCTCCACGTCGAACCGGTTGGGATCCAGCCCTTCGACCAGGTTCTGAACGTGAACCTGGGCACCCCCACCGGCGCCGCTGGCCATGAGCTCGGTAACTGTGATCTTGCCGTTCATGATGCCGCGCCACGCTGAACGAGGAGCCTGTAGATGGGCTCGTCGACCGCGCCCCACTCGTACTTGTACGGCTCATTGCCGCGCAGGAAGTCGAACCGATGCCGGCCGGCCTCGATCCGGTTCTGGAAGTACAACGCGGCTCCGGTCACGCCTGGGGAAGCATCAGAGGCTGACGGGTCCATGCCAGCGTTGTACAGGTAGGACGTAACGCCGTCATCGAAGGCGAGTGCCGCGAACACCAGCCGTTGTCCGCAGCGGACGAGAGCCACATGGAGGACGCCGCCGTCGGCTTCAGCTTGCTCGAGCTCGGCCAGGCGATGGACGAAAAGGCGGCTCCGAGCGCCGCCCTCGTTCTCCGGAAAGAGCCCGCGCTCACCGAAGCGCAGAGAGTGCAGGCGGATGAACTCGTCAATCGCCTCGACCGTAGGTGGGCTGATCTCGATCGACAGCTCTCCAACCGCTGCAGCGCGACGCAGCTTGCGTCGAACCTCGTGGCGCGCCTTCTTGTCGAGCGTCACCAGGAACTCGTCCCAGGTGTCGCCACGGACCGTGACGACCGGGCAGACATCCTCCTGCTCCCGCGCGAAGGTCCAGCCTTCGTCATTGACCATTCTGTTGAACACCGATTCCAAAACGGAAAGCGCGGGATCAACCTCGCGAAGCCGGCGAAGGTCGATCACGTCCCATGGTTGGTTCCCGTCGTACTGCTCGGGCGAGCCACTGAGGGCGCTTCCCATGGCGCTTGCGGCGGGCTCCAGGTCTCTCTCGGCCGCCAGAAGCGTGGCGTAGTCGGCGTGGTAGCTGGCCCCGAACAGGACCGCGCGTGCTTCATCTGGGACGGACTGACATGTCGGGGAGTGCTCGCGAACGACAGTGTGGGTTGGCAGGTCGTCCGGCTCGACCTCGTGGCGGTGCATAAGCGGCACGATGGCGCGGATGGTGTCCGGCTCGTCGTCGGCGTCCACAGGGCTCACGAGCAGGTACTGGTCGTGAGCGGTGGATCCGTACGCGTCCCACCACGCGCGGTGGAAGCTCCACCTCGAGAAGGGAGTAGCCGCCGGACTCGCGGCCAGAAGCCGGTCCCATGCCTGCCGCGGGATGGCGTCGAACGCGGTGCGGCGCGCGACCATTGAGCCAGATGACGGGAGGGTAACCGATGAGGTGTGCACGAAGGGTTAGGCCACTTTACCGGCTATCGGCGCCGGACGCCGCGATGGATCAGGGGGATGCGGACGAGGTCGAGCAACACGCGGGCGGCCAGCCTGGGGCCGACGTGCATACGCGAGCCACGCTTGTCCGACCATTGGACCGGCACGATCGACATCGAGTACCCGCGACGACGGGCGAGGTGGATGATCTCGGCGTCGAACACGATGCTACCGATCCTCTGCCGGGCAAAGAGGTCATGTGCGGCCTCGCGGCTAAAGCCCTTGAAGCCGCACTGCGTGTCCGGCACCGGGCCCGTGACCCATGAGGCGGCAAGGGTGTGGAAGACCTTGCCCAGCCCGCGCCGATGCCGTGGCTGGGTGCTGCGCCGATCACTGCCGTCTGGCTGGATTCGACTGCCCAGGGCAATGTCGTTCGTGGCCAGCGCGTCCCCCAGCAGCGGCAGCTGGTCGGCCGGCGTGGCCAGGTCGGCGTCAGCGAAGAGGATCAGGTCCGTGTTCGCGGCGAGCATGCCGGCGCGCACGGCGCCGCCCTTGCCCGTGTGTGGTTCGCGAAGGATCTGGAGGTTGGTCTCCGTCCGGGCCTCAACGATGGCCGCCGTGTCGTCGTCACTGCCGTCGTCGACCACGAGAACCTCGACCGGACCCATGTCTGTTGCAGGGCGTCCACCCTCGCGGGCCGGAGCCTGGCCATTCAGGTATCCAAACAGTTCGTCGAGCGCCGATCCGATGCGGGCGTGTTCGTTGTACGCCGGCAGTACGAGGGTGACGCTAGGCCGTGACGGGTTCGCGTTCTCCTCGTCACTATCGGGCATCCGCCGCATGGTAGTCGGGGACTTCCTGAGGGACCGGAACAGCGGCCCACACTTGTCCTCTGAGAGGCCAGCAGGCCCGCGAGGATCGCAAAGGCACACGGCCGCCGCGTGGTCACGCACAGCGCAGCCGCGACTGGCACGGTCCGGCGGGCGTGGCGACTTGCGCTCAACCAAACGATCGTGGCGGCGACCGGCAGCCGCAGCCAGACGGGGATCACGAGCGCCGGCCAGGGGGGCGTGCATAAAGTGTGCGGCCACGCGAGGCGGTACTCCCCGGTGCTCATTTCGACCGCGAGGGTAGACACATCGGCGTCTGGGCCGATGGCTATTTCGTACCGTTCGGCCGATCCGTATAGACCTTTTGTACCGTGCTGTTGGGCGTACCGCCGTTGCTACGCTGCACCGCTCATGATCCGCATGGTCCTATTCGTCACGGCACTTGTGGTGCGAGCGGCTATGGGTGCCCTGTCCCATGGTCCTGCCTACCCAGACTCGTACGACGTGATCGATCGCGAGTGCGCCCGATGACCGATCAGCGCAGCGGACCCGATCGCCCCGCTCCGGCAGATCCAAGTACCTATACTCGGCCACAGATGGAGAGCCGCACCTTGGGCCGTGAGGTGCAACTCGACACCTCGGGTCGCAGGCCCGCGCCGACGCGTTCTTCCAGACCGACATCCTCGACCGCGCACTCCGTGAGCCGGACGTCCATGGTGATAGGTCCGCTCATTCGGAGGTCATCTCGCTGCGCCAGTTCCTGGAGCGCGAACTCGACACACTGCGTGACTACATCAACCAGCTGCGGCCGTCGCTCGGCGAGGCGGAGGACCTCGACGAAGCTGCGCGACAGCGCCACGGCGGCGAGCCTGCGTTCCGGTCTTCCCATCGAGGCGGCAGGCGAAGCATCAGGTCAGCTAACGATCACAGCGAGTCCCGCCGCCGGCACGTCGTGCGGCTGACCACCGACATTGGAGGGTAGGTAGAGAATTGACCACGATGGATGCGGACTACCCAGGTCCTGACCGCCGGCGAGGCGGTCCGGACAGACGCAACCCTGATCAGCGAACAAAGATCCTGCTCGTTGACGACTACGCGCTCTTCAGGGTCGGCATGCGCCAGATCCTGGAGGGCGAGCCCGACTTCGACATCGTCGGCGAGGCCGAAGACGGCCGCGACGCCTTCACAATGGCCGTCGCGCTCACCCCCGATATCGTCCTGCTCGATCTATCGCTGCCCGCTCCGGGTGGCATCGAGACCACTCAGCGCATCAAGCGCGAGGTGCCCAGCGCGGGCATCATCGCCTTCGCCGTCGCCGAGGACGAGGACCAGCTCTTCGAGGCGATCAAGGCCGGTGCGGCCGCGTTCATCCTGAAGGACATCACCCCCGAGGATCTGGTGACGATCATTCGCCGCGTTCGCGCCGGCGAGTACCTCATCAACGACAAGGTCTTCTCTCGACCCTCGGTTGCCAGCCGGGTCTTGAAGGAGTTCCGCGAGCTGGCCGTCTACGGTCAGGAAGCGGCGCCAATCTTTGCTCCGCTGTCTCCTCGCGAAGTCGAGATCCTGGACAACATCGCCAAAGGCATGACCAACAAGCAGGTCGCCTATGCGCTGACCATCAGCGAGCAGACGGTCAAGAACCACATGAGCTCCATCCTGCGCAAGCTGTCGGTCAATGACCGGACACAGGCCGTGGTCTATGCCATGAAGCAGGGCTGGATCCGTATCCCCGAGGATTGATTGAGCCAGCGGCTGAGCGGCGGCTGCTAGCATCGCCGCCCAAGGTGCAGCCGGAGGGTGACGTCGCATGGGCCAGCCGCCGATTCACGGTCCGGTAGGTAGGGGACTTGGTCAGAGCCTTGCCGAATATGCGTTGATCGTCGCGCTGATCGTCATCGTCGCCATGGTCGCGCTGACCTTCTTCGGCACCCAGATCAACGACATCCTCTCCGTGATCGCCGACACCATCAACGGCTGAGTAGATACCCGGTCGACCACCGGTGTCCTATATCGAGACCGATCGGCGCTGGGCGGCGCTGTGCCGTCAGCTCAGCGGCCTTGCGGAGCCACTTGGTTTGATGACCGTGGCAGTGAGCCGACGATAAGTCGGCGCTAAGCGGCCGATGAGACCCCCGGGCCAGGCTGAGACCGTGAAAAAGGTCCTGGACCTGCTGCTGCCGCCGACGTGCCCGGGCTGCGGGCGCGAAGGGGCGGCGATCTGCGATGCCTGCCTGGCGCACATGAGCCGACGCTTGGAAGAGCCGGGAGGCGCTCCGGTCGGCCTCGCCTGCAGCCAGCCACGGGGCATCGTCCAGCTCGAGTGGTGCACGTCGTTCAACGGACCCGCGAGAGCGAGCGTCCATGCTCTGAAGTACGACGATGAGCTCCGACTCGTGGACCCGTTGTCAGATCTGATGGCCGCGCGCTGGCGCCGCTCGAGCATCGGCGGAGACGTCCTCGTACCGGTCCCAGTCCATACTCAACGTCGCCGGCAGCGCGGCTTCGACCAGGCCGAGCTGCTCGCGCGCGGCGTCAGCCAACGCCTCGGTCTACGGGTCGTCAATGCCCTCGAGCGCGCGGCGTGGACGACGGCGCAGCATCAACTCGGACGCCGCGCGCGGCAGAGTAACGTCAGCCAGGCGTTCCGCGTCGCGCCGCGGTACGCCGAAGAAGTCCGTGGCAGATGGCTGGTGCTGATCGATGACGTGGTGACGAGCGGCGCGACGCTGGCGGGGTGCGCCGGCGCCCTCTACGAAGCCGGCGCGTTCGCGGTTTCGGCGCTGACCCTGGCACGCGAGCGTTGACCCAGCTGCGTGGGCCAATGCCGGCGCGGCCGGAGCCGGTAGACGCTCGACTTGCGCGTCATGAAACCCTCATCGACGAGGTACCGACGGAGGGACGCGGCATCCGGATGGCGCACAGCCAGCAGCTGGTTTAGCTCCTTCTCAGGGTACTTGCGCTTGCGCTCGAATACCGTCTCGGCCAGGAACCGGAGGACCGTCAGCCTCTTCGCGTGTTGCGCCGGGATGCTCAGCAGACGATCACCGTCGAAAAAGGCGCGCAGAGTGCGGCCTTCCTCGGCGTTCGCCCATTCCGGCCGTGCCATCGGCTCGGTCGACTCGCCTGACTGCTCGCGCACCATCCGATGCAGCTCGCCACCGATCTGCCCGAGGCGTCCGAGACGCAGCGAGTAGTCGACATACGGGGGCCTCGGTTGCGACTCGACCAGACCCGCTTCGCGCAGCCGCTTGAGGTGATGAACAACAGTTCCAGGCGTCAGTGACAGGGCTGCGGCAAGCTGCTCGACCGACAGCCGCCGGCCCTCAGCCAGCAGGCCGACTATCCGCAGCCGCGACGCGTCAGAAAGAGCCTTCAAAGCGGTAAGTAGTTCCAGGTCCATGTCAGGATCCTAGCACGAATTTGACAACCATCAAACCCGTACGACCAAAGCTGGTCGCCGCGGCGCGGTGTTGAGGGATACGATCGCCCGGATGCCGGCCGCAAAGGGAACTCTGGGCGCTGCCGCTGACGGGCGGCTGATCGGCCCACACCTGCCTCTCGGCGGGGGTCTGCTGAAGGCCGCCGACCGCGCCCAGCAGATCGGCGCTACCGCGATCCAGGTCTTCACGGACAACCCGACCGCGTGGCGTCGACGGCAGGAACCGCCGCGCGCGTTGGCCGCCTTCCGCGAACGGCTGGCCGAGGCCGGCATCGGACCGATCGCCGTGCATGCGCCGTACCTGATCAACCTGTGCGGCGGCAACGAAGACTTCTGGCACAAATCGATCGCCACCGTCGCCAACGAGTTGCGTGTCGGCGCGCAGTACGGCGCGTCCTTCGTCGTCATGCACATCGGGTCGCATCGCGGCCTGGAGCGAGGCGAGGGCATCCGCCGATTGGTCGAGGGCATGGGCCGCGCGCTGGCCAACACCCCGGCATCGGAGGACGCCAACGGTGGCCTCCGGACGCCGATGCTCGTCCTCGAGAACGCGTCTGGCAGCGGCGACGGTATCGGCTCGTCCATCGAGGACCTCGCCGACATCCTCTCCGCGTCCGCGGCCGCCAGACTGCCGATGGACCGGATTGGCGTCTGCCTCGACACGGCTCACCTGTGGGGCGCGGGTTACGAGATCTCGGGTGTGGCAGGTGTGACGGCGCTCGTCTCCCGGATCGACAAGGTCCTGGGCCGCGAGCGCGTCGTCATGCTGCACCTCAACGACTCGCGCACGAACGTCGGTTCGCATCTCGATCGGCACGAGCACATCGGTGCTGGCCAGATCGGCCCGAACGGCATTTCCGAGCTGCTCAACGAGCCTTGGCTGGCCACGCTGCCGACCTTCCTCGAGACGCCCGGCATGGACACCGGCTACGACAGGGTAAACCTGGAACGCGTGCGCATGCTGCTCGCGGCGGAGAAGCTCCCCGACTTGCCGCCGGACGCGTTCGCTGCGCGCGGGTCGCGTACGCGGACGGCCGCGCCAAAGGGTTGACCCGGTCGTGCGCAGGCACCGTACCAAGGGCCTATATCGAGCAACGCAAGCGCGACGGAAGATGCGGTAGTCGCACCAAGCGGCCGAATCGGGGGTGACAGTCCTCGGCCAGCCGGGAGAACGCAGATAATCCGATGAGCGTCCAGAACGGGCGAGCCTTCAACGATTGGTTGAAGACTCAGCTCAAGGCGAAGAAGATGTCGCAACGTCAGCTGGCGCAGCAATCGGGCGTCGATCATTCGACGATCTCGCGACTCGTCCGCGGCGACCGCACACCCTCACTCGGCACCGCGACGAAGCTCGCCCGCGGTTTGCGCGAGCTCCGTGACGAGACCGAAACGCCGCATTACTTCGGACTCATCCAGTCATCCACCAGCCATCCAACAGCTCGCGTGGAGTACGCCTTGAGATCCGACGATTTGCTCAGCGAACCCCAGGTTCGCCAGGTCATGGAGTACTACTTGGCGCTCAGGATGCGCCGCCTGGCGGCAGCCCGCCAGAACGGCCAGATCGCCCGACCCACGGGTACCGAGAGCCGCGTCACCCTCGCTGCACGAATGCCCAACAGAAACTAGTTCTGGGCGGCGGCGAGATGAGCCGCCGAGCGCCCCCGCCCACGTGATGCCGGTCATTGACCGGCATCATTTGCTTTACCGGCGCCGCTAGGTATCGAGCTGGCCACTTCTTCGGGCCGCCGATTGCCCTTCGTCTTGGACGACAGCAAGTACGCGACGCCACCGAAGGCGATGACCGAGAGCACGCTGATGGCTCGGTCGACCAGGGTGATGGCGACAGCCTGTGTCGAGGTCGCGCCGTAGAGGGTGGTCAGGATGAACACCACTGCGCCCTCGACTGCCCCGAGCCCAGCTGGGGTGAAGGGAATGGCGGTGAGCAGCGAGGCGATCAACGCCACGAAGAAAGCGCCGCTGATCCCGATCTGGAGATCGAAGCCAAGTGCCAGGACGACCAGGTACAGGCGGATCGCCTCGGTGGCCCAGATGAGAGCGGTGACAATGGCCAGCAGCGGAACGCGCCGCCTTTGGATCGAGAAGACGCCCTCCTCAAAGCGGTCGTAGAACTCAACGACCGCCTGAGGCAGTGGCAGCCGGCGAACCAGGCGACCACCGAAGTTGCGGACGGTGTAGAGACCGATGGCCAGTGCCGCCACCACGGCAATGCCGATCCCGAACACGAGCTGGACCTCGGACGACAACCCCGACCGGAAGCTCCAGAAGCCGGCTGCCAGGCCGAGCAGGACGATCGCGAAAAGATCGAAGACGCGTTCAATGAACACGGTGCCGAATGTCTTGCTGAGCGATACGACGAAATTGGCTCGCAGCAGCCAGGCGCGATACACGTCGCCAAGCTTCGCGGGGACGAGGCAGTTGACCAGCCAGCTGATGAAGATGATCTCGGTTGAGTCGCGGACACCGACGGGCGTTCCCGCGCCGCGCAGCAACAGCGACCAGCGGTATCCGCGCAGCGGAAAGCCGAGGTAGTAAACGCCCAGGGCGGCGAGGAGCAGCCATAAGTTGGCGTTGCTGATCAGGACCGGAAGCTCGTCGAGGCGGAACCCAGGCAGCGCGACGAGGACGAGGACGAGGACAACGATCGGGACGACTATCGAGATGATGGTCCGCGGATCTCGCAGGCGGCGCGAAAGCGGCGTGGGGGCCGAGGCCTGCTCCTGGACGAAGGGATAGTCGACCAGCGGTTCTTCGACCGGTCGAACTTCTTCGTTGTCGATTGTCATGCGGGAGCCACGCGACGGTTGCCACGCAGACGCTGGATCAGCTTCGTCAAGGGCATCGCCATTCGGACGACCCGCGATCCACGTGCTGTGAGGAGTTGCGCCCCGGGCAGAGCAGCGCGGAGATCGTCGGCGTTCTCGAGCGGGCCCTCCAGGATCGTGTAGGCGACGCCCACTTCGAGGACGGTATGGGCATCGGACACGGCGACGCCGGGCAGGCCATTCTGGGCGGCGAACAGCGCTGCCTGCTGGTTGCCGCCGCCAACGAGCAGACGTGCGTTCCAGACCTCAACGAAATCGAGCAGCGGTGTCAGTGCCTCGAGATCAGCCTCCCAGCCACGCCGCCCGGCGCCGGCGCGGAATCGGTCGAAGGGATGGGCGATCCCCACGAGTCCTTTCTGATCGCGAATCCGCTGCGCCGCCTCGGCAGGGGGCAGCCCGGGCGGAATGACCTGCTCGAGATAAAGGGCGATCAGGTCGCCTGTGGTCGTCCTCACCTCCTGGCCGACGATGACGGTCAGCCCTTCAGGAGCAGATTCACGCGCCGCCACGGCACCGTCGATTCGGTCGTGGTCGGTTATCGCCAGATGGGTCAGTCCGCGAGAGGCGGCCGCGCTGACGACCGCTGAAGGGCGGCTCAGCGAGTCGAACGACGCATTGGTGTGGCAATGCAGGTCGGCAAACGAGCGGGCCCTGGTGCCCGCAGGCGAATCGCTCAGGAGCCCATCTCTCAGATGCGCTGAACCAGCGACTTCTTGAAGAAGTCGAAATGCTCGAGAGCGAGGCCTGTTCCGAGCGCGACGCAGTTGAGGGCGTTCTCGGCGACGTGGCAGGGCACGCCGGTGACCTGGGTGAGGAGCTTGTCGATGTTGCGCAACAGCGAGCCGCCGCCCGACATGACCATGCCCTTGTCGATAATGTCGCTCGACAGTTCGGGCGGCGTCTCCTCGAGCACGCCGCGCACCGCGCCGACGATCTGCTGGAGGGGCTGCTCGAGCGCCTCCATGACCTCGGAGCTCGTCAGCGGCACGGTGCGCGGCAAGCCGGCGATGAGGTCGCGGCCGCGCACTTCCATGTGCAGCTCGCGTTCGAGCGGCAGGGCCGTGCCGATCTGGATCTTGACCTCCTCGGCGGTGCGGTCGCCGATCAATACGTTGTACTTCTTGCGCACGTAGTTCTGGATCGACTCGTCGAAGCGGTTGCCGCCGACTCGCACGGAACGCGACACGACGACGCCGCCCAGTGAGACGACCGCAATCTCGCTCGTGCCACCCCCGATATCGATGATGAGGTTGCCCGATGGGCCGCTGATGGGCACGTTCGCGCCGATCGCCGCCGCCAGCGGCTCCTCGATCAGGTAGGCCTCGCGGGCGCCCGCCTTGAGTGCGGCGTCGCGCACCGCGCGCTTTTCGACGCTGGTGACACCGGACGGCACGCTGATCATCACGTCCGGTTTAGTGAACGAGCGGCCGGCCTTCTTGATGAAGTAGCGCAGCATTGCCTCGGTGATCACGTAGTCGGCGATCACGCCGTCCTTCATCGGCCGGATGGCAGTGATGTTGCCCGGCGTGCGCCCGATCATCTCGCGCGCTTCCTCTCCGACGGCAACGATGTGGTTGTCATCGCTAACGGCGACGACCGACGGCTCGCGCGCGACGATGCCCTTGCCCTTGACGTAGACAAGGATGTTGGCCGTGCCGAGATCAATGCCGATCTTCATGAGAAGTT
>Ga0183260_10002736_pt1 | contig 14442 bp, 10 predicted proteins | sample AntDrymUQ4972206_2_FD_129768 | JGI IMG/M metagenome (GOLD analysis project Ga0183260, IMG submission 129768) | Polar desert sand microbial communities from Dry Valleys, Antarctica - metaG UQ497 (22.06) (version 2) (version 2) | ecosystem: Environmental > Terrestrial > Soil > Desert | place... | reverse complement strand
CGGTCGCAAGAAGCTGTTCATGATCACGCTTGGCGTCTACACCGTCGCCACCGTGCTGACAGCGTTCTCGATGAACCCGATGTGGTACTTCGCCTGTCGCTTCCTCACCGGAGCGGGTATCGGCGGTGAGTATGCCGCGATCAACTCGGCGATCGACGAGCTGATCCCGGCGAAGTACCGCGGCCGCGTCGACATCGCGATCAACGGGTCGTTCTGGGTCGGCGCCGGCGCGGGAGCCCTGCTGACCATCCCGCTGCTCGACCCCACGAAGGTCGACCCGGAGTTCGGTTGGCGGCTTGCCTTTGGGCTAGGCGCGATTCTCGCGGTCGGCGTGCTGTTCGTCCGCAAGTACGTGCCCGAGAGCCCGCGCTGGCTGTACATCCACGGCCGGGACGAGGAGGGTGACCAGATCGTCCGCGACATCGAGCAGAAGGTCCAGGACGACGTCGGCCACGAACTGTCGCCTGTCAGCGAGACGATCACGATCCGGCAGCGAAAGACCATCGGCCTTCCCCTGATCGCCAAGACCGTGTTCACGCTGTACCCCAAGCGCACGGTGCTGTGCCTGTCGATGTTCATCGGCCAGGCGTTCCTCTACAACGCGTTCTTCTTCACCTACGGCAGCAGCCTGGAGACGTTCCTCGGCGTCACTCAGACGGGCTACTACATCGCCGCCTTCGCCGCCAGCAACTTCCTCGGGGCTCTGCTCCTCGGCACCTTGTTCGACACCGTCGGCCGGGTGAAGATGATCGCCGGCACGTACATCCTGTCCGGGGTGCTGCTCGCCATTGCCGGGTTCTACCTCGGCTCGTTCAGCGCTTTCAGCCTGACCGCGATGGGCATGGTGATCTTCTTCTTCGCCTCGGCGGGAGCGAGCGCGGCGTACCTCACCGCGAGTGAGATCTTCCCCATGGAGGTCCGCGCACTGTGCATCGCGTTCTTCTACGCGATCGGCACGGCTGCAGGCGGCATCGCCGGACCGCTGTACTTCGGCAAGCTGATCGAAAACGCCACCGCGTCCGGCGAGATTGCCGGCATCGCGCCTGGGTACTTCGTCGGTGCGGCACTGATGGTGGCCGGCGGGATCGTTGCCATCTTCTTGGGTGTCCACGCCGAGCAGGAGACCTTGGAGAACATCGCCAAGCCGCTGACAGCTGAGGACACCCCGGACTCGAGCCCAGGGCAGGAGAAGGAGCCCGCGCCGGCGTAAGCACCTGGACCGGTGCTGATGGGCGCCACGTAAACCGTTCGCGCCGGGGTGGGCGCCCACCTACGCTCGTCACCGTGCTGATGAGTCATGACGCGAGGGGCAGCGGCTCGCCTGTGCTGCTGCTGCACTCGGGGGTCTGCGACCGGCGGATGTGGGCACCCCAGATCGAGCGGCTTGCCCTGTCGCACCGCGTGCTCGCTCCGGACCTGCGCGGCTTCGGCGAGACTGCGTTGCTGCCTGGAGACTTCTCGTATGACGACGACGTGATCGAGCTGCTCGACACACTCGACATCGCAGAGACCGTGCTCGTGGGGTCGTCGTTCGGTGGGCGGGTCGCCCTGGAGGTCGCGTCGACGTACCCGGACCGGGTCTCAGGGCTCATGTTGCTCTGCCCGGCATACCGTGACATCCCTCCGACGGCCGCGGCCGAGCGCTTCGAGGAGCAGGAGGACGCACTCCTCGAGGCGGGTGACCTCGAGGGTGCCGTGGAGCTCAACGTCGCGACATGGCTAGGAGCCGAGGCCGACGACGCGACCCGTGACCTGGTTCGTGAGATGCAGCGCCACGCTTTCGACGTCCAGCTCGCCACAGACAACTGGCCCGAGCCGCCCGCCCCTCGGACCGTCTCGCCCGACCTCAACGCGATCACCGCGCCGACCGTCGTCGTCACGGGTGGCCGCGACATGGACCACTTCCAGGCCATCGGCCGGCACCTGGTTGACCGGATCGCTGCCGCTCGGCTCTTCGCGCTGCCGTGGTCTGCGCACCTGCCGAGCCTCGAGCGGCCCGCCGAGACCACGGCGCTCATCCACCAGTTCCTGGACGGTCTCTCGCCCGAATCTTGACGCGCATCGGTTCCGCCGCACGCGTGCCCAACTGGATCGCCGGGCCTGGCGGCGGGCCGTCGAAACCTCCTAGGCGGTGAGCTGTTTCACCTGGTCGATGAGCAGCACGACGGAGAACCCTCCGTAGAAGAGCACCGCCCAGCAGAGCGCGACCAGCCGACCGCCTTTCAGTCCGATCTCACGCGGCAGCACCCCCCGGTTCAGCTGGATCAGCAGAACGGAGTACACGAACATGACGAGTCCGTTCAACGACGATGCGATGACCAGCAGCACGATCGGCTGGGTGACGCCGGACAGCAGGATTATCGACCCGACGGCGATCTCCGCCCAGACGGTGACGAAGTAGAGCCTGCTCTCGCTCCACGTCTCGCTGTGGTACAAGGGGCCGGTCTTGAGCACGTCCGCGGTGACCCGCCCCACCATGTCGAGAACGGCCAGGTTGGTGGAGAACAGCACCACGGTGCCGATCAGCCAGAAGGTCGTACCCAGCCAGGCCCCTTGGCTGTCTTGGAGCGACTCCCCCTGCAACTGGATGAAGTCGAACTCCTCGGCTGCCGTGCCCGTGCCGACCGTGACGAAGGTCAGCGTCATGAACACGAACAGCGTGATGGCACCGATGACGAAGAACGTGGTGAACTGCTCGCGTTCGGCGACCTTCCACCAACCGTTCCAACGGCGCATGTTCTCCTCGTCGCGCTTGAAGAAGTAACCGGTCGTCGGCGCAGCAAGCTCTTCACCCGTGAACGGCGACACGATCTTCGGTAGCCGGGCACCCATCCCCAGCCCCTTGTCGCGCACCCAGTTGGACTGCACCAGGTTGAGCGCGCCGCCGGCTCCCGCGAACGCGATGGCGCCGAGCAGGGTGGCGGCTCCGATCGTCGAGATGCCGTCTGGGATCTTGTCAACCTCCAGGAACCCGCGACCCAGTGCGGCGTACCCGTCACCCCCGAGCAGGAAGAACATCGCATACAGCACGAAGAGGATGATCAACCCCACCATGAAGAACTGGATCTTCTCCACGGTGCGGTAGACGACGGGCGACACCGTGAGCACGATGCCGATCAGTACGAGGACGCCGATCGTGATCAAGGGGATCGCGTCCTCGGAGAACCCGAGCGCAAAGCTCAGGGTCGTGGTGCCGCCAGTCGCCCACCCGGGCCAGGCCCACGGCACGATCGTCATGACCACGAACAACAGTCCCCATGGCTTCCAGAGCCGGGTGAAACCGGTGACCGCGGTTTCCCCGGTGGCGAGCGTGTACCGCTCGATCTCCATGTTGAGGAAGTACTGCGTCAACACGCCGAGCAGAGTCAGCCAGACCAGGGCCAGCCCGACCTGCGAGGTGATGTAGGGCCAGAGCACGAACTCACCTGACCCGATCGCGCCGGCGAGCAGCAGGACGCTCGGGCCGATAACCTTCTTGAGCGGAAGCGGTTCAGGGAGATCGGCGTACTTGACCGGCGCCACGTGCTTGCTGGGAATCTCCGGCGCGAAGCCTGCGCTCCCCCCGGTGCTCTCTGTTGGTGTGGCCATGATCGGTCAGCCTCCTTTGTGAGATGCAGTGGAAAGGTGTACCCCCCGAATGGACGCGTCGAGGACCTCGACAGTGTGCGCCAGGGCCACCGACCCGGCCAGGCGCTCGACGGACGCGGCGACCTGCATGAGACAGCCGGGGTTCGCGGTGACGAGCACATCGGCCCCGGTGGCGAGTACGGCCGCGGCCTTGCGGTCGCCCAGCTCCCGCGCTGGCTCGGGGTTGAGCACGTTGTAGATGCCGGCGGACCCACAGCAGATCTCGGGGTCGGCGATCTCGCGGACGTCGAGCCCCGGGATGCCCGCAAGCAGCTGGCGCGGCTGACTGCGCACCCCCTGCGCATGGGCCAGATGGCAGGCGTCGTGGTACGCGGCGACGATCGGCAGCCGGTGCCGGGGAGCGACCGGACCGAGCTCGACGAGGATCTCCGAGACGTCACGCACCATCGCGGCGAAGGCGGCCGCCCGCGAGGCGTAAGCCGGGTCGTCGGCCAGCAGCTCGGCGTACTCCTTCATCGCCGACCCGCACCCGGCGGCGTTGACGACGACGTAGGAGACGCCGGCGGCCTCGAAGGCGTCGACGGTGCTCTTGGCGAATCGCACCGCCTCCGCCTCCCGCCCGTTGTGGACGCTCAGGGCGCCACAACAGCACTGACCCGGCGGGATCACGACGTCGCAGCCCTCGGCGGACAGCACGCGAGCGGTTGCGGCGTTGACGCCGGGGAAGAACGCGCCCTGGACACAGCCGATCAGCATCGCGACCACGGCCCGACGCTCGCCCTGCGCCGGCACGAAGGACGGGAGCCGCTCCTCGCCTCGGATCGGCGGTGCCAGCGCCTCCATCGCGGCGAGCGAGGGTGCGAAGCGCTGCAGCACGCCGGTTCGCTGCACCGACCGCTGCAGGCCGGAACGCTGGTAGACGCGCAGCAGCGGCCGCAGCAGCCGCAGGCGACGAGGGTAGGGGAACAGCGCGAAGATCATGGCACGCAGCAGCCGGTCACTGGCTGCGCGACGGTGCCGCCGCTCGACCTGGGCCCGGGTCGCCTCGATGAGCTTGTCGTACTGCACCCCCGAGGGGCAGGACGTCACGCAGGCCATGCAGCCCAAGCACGCGTCGAAGTGCTGCACCATCGAGTCGCTGAGCGGCTCGCCCTCCAGGCCGGACTGCATGAGGTAGATGCGCCCGCGCGGGCTGTCCATCTCCTCGCCCCACAGCAGGTAGGTCGGGCAGCTCGGCAGGCAGAAACCGCAGTGGACGCAGTCTGACGCGAGCTCCGCCGACGGCGGGTGGTGGCTGTCGAAGGCGGGTTCGCCGACCGGCGGCGGTGTCAGCTGCGGGCCGCCGTCACCTCGGGTGCCGTGGGTAGCGCCGACCGGTGGGGTGTCGCTGGTCATCAGATACCTCCGACGAAGCGGCCCGGCGCGAGCCGGTGGGCGGGGTCGAGCTCGTCCTTGAGCCGGCGCATCAGGTGCAGGCCGGGAGCGGGCCCCCAGACGTCGACGCGGTCACGGACGTCCGCGGGGGCGGTCAGCACGGTGACGGTGCCGTCGTACGGCGTGACGGCACCACGAAGTGTCTCGACGACCGCAGCGACCGTGCCGGGCTCGATGCCGGCGGGCATCCCGGCGTAGAGCACACCGGCCGCTGACCCGCGGACGCGAAGGGGAGTGTCGTGGACGGCGGCCGCCTCGCGTGCCGCGGCAAGCACGGGTCCGACGCCGGTCAGCGACGAGGTCAGCTTGAGCCCTGTCCCACTGCCGTCGAAGGGATAGTCGCCGAAGCCCTCGGGGAGGTCGTCGTGCTCGGCGGCCCCGTCACCGAGCAGCGCCAGCGCCGCGACAGCCCGGTCTGCCACGCCGGCCGCGACACCCTCGACCAGGACCGTCACGGTCACCGTGCCGTCGGCCGCCTGGTCGAGCTCGACCGCCGTGGGCACCAGCTGGGAGCCGAGCACGGCCAGCGCCATGCGAGCGGCCGTCGCGGCGTCGGGCGCCTCGACGTGGACGGCTCGGCGTGCCGCGGGGAGCGGGTGCAGCCGGAACACCGCCTCGGTGATCACGCCGAGGGTGCCGTAGGACCCGGTGAGCAGCTTGCCGAAGTCGTAGCCTGCGACGTTCTTCACCACCTTGCCCCCGGCCCGGGCGACGACACCGTCGCCACGCACGAAGGTGACGCCGATGAGCAGGTCTCGCGCGGTGCCGTAGAGGAGCCGCCGCGGGCCACTGGTGCCCGTGGCCAAGGTGCCGCCCACCGTGGTGCCGGGCAACGGGGTGTCCAGGGCCAGCTGTTGGCTCTCCGCCGCGACCGCGTCCTGCAGCTCGGCCATCGTGGTGCCGGCGCGGACGACGACGACGAGGTCACCGGCGGCATGCTCGACGATGCCGCGCAGCCCGGTGGTGTCGAGCACGAGGTCGACCGTGTCCGGGGGCGCGCCCCACCCGAGCTTGGTCGCGGCGCCGCGTACGACGACGGTGAGGTCGTGCTGGACCGCCACGCGCAGGACCTCCGACACCTCGTCGGTCGAGGTGGGCGACACGACCCAGCGGCTCGGCACCCCCGCCACGGCGTCGGCGTCGGTGGCCGCCCGCGCCGTGGCGACCTTGCCGAAGTCCTCGAGGATGGCGTCTGCGGGTGTCATCGCGCTCAGAACACCTCCGCCAAACCGGCCGCCTGCAACGGGTGCGGGCCCTTGTGCCAACCGGGCACTTCGCCGCACAGACGAGGAGTCGGGAACACCTTGCCCGGGTTGGAGAGGTGGTGAGGGTCGAACGCGCAGCGCAGCATCTGCATGGTGTCAAGGTCGTCCTCGGTGTACATGCGAGGCATGTATTTGCTCTTGTCCATTCCGACGCCATGCTCGCCGGTGATGGAGCCGCCGTGCTCGATGCACAGGTCGAGGATCGCGCCCGACACGATCTCTGCCTCCTCCGCCTGACCGGGCACCGCGTCGTCGAAGAGCACGAGCGGGTGCAGGTTTCCGTCGCCGGCGTGGAACACGTTCGCGACCCGGACGCCACCGGACGACAGGTCGGCTATCCGGCGCAAGACCTCCGGCAGCGCGGTCCGGGGGATCACCCCGTCCTGCACGATGTAGTCGGGGCTGATCCGGCCGACCGCGGCGAAGGCCGACTTGCGGCCCTTCCAGAACAGCGCCCGCTCCGCGTCGTCAGCGGCGATGCGGATCTCGGTCGCCCCGTTGTCCCGGCAGTGCCGCTCGACCTCGCTGAACTGCGCATCCACATCGGCGCGGGCCCCGTCGAGCTCGACGATGAGCACCGCGCCAGCCCCGGCGGGGTAGTCGCAGTGCACCGCAGCCTCGGCCGCCTCGATCGCGAGCGCGTCCATCATCTCGATCGCCGCGGGCAACACGCCGGCCCCGATCACCGCCGACACCGCACCGCCGGCCTCATCGGTGGAGGGGAACGCTGCGAGCAGCGTGCGGACCGATTCGGGGGCCCGCATCAGCCGCACGGTCACCTCGGTGGCGATGCCCAACGTCCCCTCCGACCCGATGAAGGCACCGAGCAGGTCATAGCCAGGCGGGTCCGGTGCACGGCCACCCAGCCGCACGACGGTGCCGTCGGGCGCCACCACCTCGACACCCGTCACGTGGTTGGTGGTGAAGCCGTACTTGAGACAGTGAGCGCCGCCGGAGTTCTCCGCGACGTTGCCGCCGATCGAGCACACCTGCTGGCTCGACGGGTCGGGTGCGTAGTAGTAGCCCTCCGGAGCGGCGGCTCGGGTGACGTGCAGATTGATGACCCCGGGCTGGACCACCGCCCGCTGGTCGGCGGTGTCGACCTCGAGGATGTCGCGCATCTGCGATGTGACCACGAGCACGCCGTCGGCGTGAGGCAGCGCGCCACCGGACAAGCCGGTGCCTGACCCTCGGGCGACGAACGGCACGTCGGCCTCGACACAGGCCCGCACCACGAAAGCCACCTGCTCTGTCGTGCGGGGCAACACCACGACGGCCGGTGTCACCTTGTAGTGCGCGAGACCGTCGCACTCGTAGGTGCGCAGCTCCTGGCGGTCGGTCAGGACCTTGTCGGCTCCCAGCCCCGTCTGCAGTCGCTGCACGAGCCGGTCGATAGTCATCTCAGGGCATCCGCTCGTACGCGGGGAGCGTGAGGAAGTCAGCGAAGTCGTCGGAGAGCGCCATCTCGGTGAAGAGCGCGCGCGCGTCGTCCCATCCCCCGCTGACGAAGGACTCGTTGCCCACCTTCTCGCGGATGGCGTCGACCTCCTCCTCGATGAGCCGCTCAACCAGCTCGCGCGTCACCGTTTGCCCGTCGTCGAGGACGACCGAGCCGTGCAGCCACTGCCACACCTGGGAGCGCGAGATCTCGGCGGTGGCGGCGTCCTCCATCAGGTTGTTGATGCCGACCGCGCCCGATCCCCGCAGCCATGCCTCGAGGTACTGCACACCGACGCTGATGTTGCTGCGCAGACCGGCCTCGGTGACAGAGCCGGGAGTGCTCCGTACGTCGAGCAACTGATCGGCGGTGACCGCCACGTCGTCACGGGTCTTGTCGAGCTGGTGCGGCTTGTCCCCGAGGACGCCGTCGAACACCTCGGTGCACAGGGCGACCATGGCCGGGTGCGCCACCCAGGAGCCGTCGAAGCCGTCGGTGGCCTCGCGGGTCTTGTCCTCGCGGACCTTGTCGAACGCCGCCTTGTTGGCCGTCTCGTCCTTGCTCGGGATGAACGCCGCCATGCCGCCGATCGCGTGGGCGCCCCGCTTGTGGCAGGTGCGGACGAGCAGCTCCGTGTACGCCCGCATGAACGGCACCGTCATCGTCACCGAGTTGCGGTCCGGCAGGACGAAGTCCTCGCCACGCGTCCGGAAGCACTTGATCACGCTGAACATGAAGTCCCAGCGGCCGGCGTTGAGCCCGGCCGAGTGGTCGCGCAGCTCGTAGAGGATCTCTTCCATCTCGAACGCCGCCGGGTAGGTCTCGATCAGCACGGTGGCGCGGATCGTGCCCTGCGGGATGCCGAGCCGTTGCTGGGAGAACACGAAGACGTCGTTCCACAGCCGGGCCTCGAGGTGGCTCTCCAGCTTCGGCAGGTAGAAGTATGGCCCGCGACCGTTCTCGATCTGCTTCTGCGCGCAGTGGAAGAGATACAGACCGAAGTCGGTGAGACTGCCCGACGTCCGCTCGCCGTCGACGAGGACGTGCTTTTCCGGCAGATGCCAGCCGCGCGGGCGCACCACGATGGTCGCGACCTCGTCGTTCAGCGCGTAGCGCTTGCCCTCCGGCGAGGTGAAGTCGAGCCGATTGTCGATGGCGCGGCGCAGGTTGAGCTGTCCCTGAACCATGTTCTCCCACAACGGGGTGTTGGCGTCCTCGTGGTCGGCGAGCCACACCTTCGCACCGGAGTTGAGGGCGTTGATCGTCATCTTCGCGTCGGTGGGGCCGGTGATCTCCGCGCGCCGGTCCTCCAGACCAGGGGCAGGCTCGGCCACCGTCCACGAGCTGTCCTCGCGGATCGCCTCGGTCTCGGGGAGGAAGCCGAGGGTGCCCCCGTTCGCGAGCTCGTCGTACCGTCCACTGCGTGCCGCGAGCAGCTCCAGCCGCCGCGGGTTGAACTCCCGGTGCAGTCCCGCCAGGAATGCCAGAGCCTGGGGAGTGAGGACCTCGTCGAAACACCCCTCGGTGTCCTGCGTGATCTCGATTCCGACTGGCGCAGCCATGCGGCCTTCCCGTGGAGTCAGACGATGAGGCCCCCGACCTGCTGAAACATTCTTTGCTCCACGGAACAGGCTATGAGCAGGTGCCCGTGACGGTCAACCGTCCACCCCGGCCAGCCGGGCCAACGGGACGTGCGGACTTGCTTGTGGAAAAGCGTCTGCGCGTCCGCCGGTCGCTTTGTGGGCTACCTTGCGTCGTCACCGGAGCAGGTCGACGGCGATCCGGTGGCCCAGCCGGCGAAGGAGCGGGCGGGGTTCGGCCATGCACTTGTCTACGTCGGGCTCCTCGTCGGTGAGCGCGTACGCCGCGTCGATCCCTGCCGAATGCAGCTCTTCGTCGCTGAGCTCAAGCCGACCGCACACTGCGACCACCGGTACACCTCGGCGGCGAGCTGCCTCGGCCACGCCAGCCGGCGCTTTTCCGGACAAGGTCTGCTGGTCGAGCGAGCCTTCACCCGTGACCACCAGCGCAGCATCGCCGAGCTTCGCGTCGAACCCCGCCAGGTCGAGCATCACCTCGATACCCGGTCTGACCTCGCACGCCAGCGCGGTCATCGCGGCATACCCGACTCCCCCCGCCGCACCAGCGCCGGGGCGCATCGCCGCACTCGGGTCGACCAGCGCCGCCCATCGACTCAGCCCAGTTTCCAGAAGCCTGACGTCGCCAGCCGACGCGCCCTTCTGGGGTCCGTAAACGGCGGCAGCGCCCTGGTCTCCGAGTAGCGGATTGTCGACGTCGGTGGCCAAGACCACGCGGACATCGGCCAGCCGGTTGTCGAGCCCTGAAAGGTCTACCTCGGCCAGCCTGGACAACGCACCCCCACCGCGTCCCAAATCCCGACCGTCGGCATCGGCGAGACGGGCGCCGAGCGCCTGCAGCATCCCGGCCCCGCCGTCGCTGCATGCACTGCCGCCCACGCCGAGCACGATCTCCGTACAGCCCGCGTCGAGGGCGGCAAGGAGCAGGTCACCGGTGCCCCAGCTCGTCGCGCCCTTAGCATCTGGCTGTCCGTCAGGAAGCAGCACCAGGCCGGAGGCTGACGCGAGCTCCACCACGGCGACGTCGTCGCGTACGCCGATGGCCGCCGAGACGTAGTCTCCGCTCGGCCCGGTCGCAGATACCTCGAGCCGAGTGAATCCGGCGGCTACGGCCGCGTCCAGGGTGCCGTCACCACCGTCGGCAACCGGCACCGCGATCACTCGCACGTCCGGACAGGCTGCGCTCAATCCGGCCGCGACCTCGGCCGCGACCTCGGCCGCGGTCAACGTCCCCTTGAACTTGTCGGGAGCAACGACGACTCGCACAAGGCTAGTCGAGCATCACGACGGCGGTCGGGGCCTCCGCGCCGCTGGCGGCGAGATCCTCGAACTCCGTGATGGCGTCGATCTCGACTCCCATCGACACGTTGGTGACCCGCTCGAGGATCACCTCGACCACGACCGGGACGCTGAACTCCGCCATCAGCTTGCGGGCCTGTTCGAACGCTGCTGGCAGGTCGGCCGGCTCCCGCACACGGATCGCCTTACAACCAAGGCCCTCGGCCACCTTCAGATGGTCTACCCCGTAGCCGTCGAGCTCGGGGGCGTTGACGTTGTCGAACGACAGCTGTACGCAGTAGTCCATGTCGAAACCGCGCTGCGCCTGCCGGATTAAGCCGAGGTAGGAGTTGTTCACCACGACCTGCACATACGGCAGGTTGAACTGGGCACCGACCGCCAGCTCTTCCATCATGAACTGGAAGTCGTAGTCGCCCGACAACGCGACGACCGTTGCGTCCGGATCGGCCACGCAGACCCCGAGCGCTGCTGGCACCGTCCAACCGAGCGGACCGGCTTGTCCGCAGTTGATCCAGTGGCGCGGTCTGTAGACGTGCAGGAACTGCGCCCCCGCGATCTGGCTGAGTCCGATCGTCGAGACGTAGCGTGTGTCCGGCCCGAATGATCTGTTCATCTCCTCATAGACCCGTTGCGGCTTGATCGGCACCTCGTCGAAATGCGTACGCCGCTGCATCGTCCGCTTACGTTCGGCGCAGTCCTCCACCCACGCTGAACGGTCGGCAACCGACCCAGCATCCGCACGCTCCTGGGCAACCGTGACGAGTCGCTCGAGCGCCGCCTTGGCGTCGGAGACGACCCCGTAGTCGGGCGCAAAGATCCGGCCGATCTGGGTCGGCTCGATGTCGATGTGCACGAATGTGCGGCCGGCGCAGTACGTGTCCAGGCCCCCGGTGTGCCGGTTGGCCCACCGGTTGCCGATTCCGAGCACGAAGTCGGCGGCGAGCATGGTGGCGTTGCCGTAGCGATGCGCGGTCTGCAGCCCCGCCAGGCCGGCCATCAGTCTGTGGTCGTCGGGGATACTTCCCCATCCCATCAGGGTGGGTATCACCGGCACGTCCAGGAACTCGGCGAGCTTCACGAGCAGATCACTCGCGTCGGCGTTGATGACACCGCCCCCCGCGACGATGAGTGGTCGGGCAGAGGCCTCGAGCATGTCGAGCACCTTCTCGGCCTGTGCCCTGGTCGCTGCGGGCTTGTGAACCGGTAGCGGCTCGTAGGTGCCGAGGTCGAACTCTATCTCGGCCATCTGCACGTCGAGAGGGAGGTCGATCAGCACCGGGCCCGGGCGACCCGACCGCATCAGGTGGAACGCCTGGCTGAACGCGCCGGGCACCTGAGCCGGCTCGAGCACGGTCATCGCGAGCTTGGTGACGGGCTTGGCGATCGACGCGATGTCAACCGCCTGGAAGTCTTCCTTATGCAGCTTTCCGACCGCCGCCTGCCCCGTGATGCATAGGATCGGAACCGAGTCGGCCCAAGCTGAGTAGAGGCCGGTGATCATGTCGGTGCCGGCGGGGCCGCTGGTGCCCACACACACACCGATGTTGCCGGCCTTGGCGCGTGTATAGCCGTCAGCCATATGCGAGGCACCTTCGACATGCCGGGCCAGGACGTGGGTGATCCCGCCGCTCGCCCGCATCGCGGAGTAGAACGGGTTGATCGCAGCTCCGGGGAGTCCGAACGCGTGGGTCACGCCCTCGCGCTCCAAGATCTGTACGGCCGCGTCGATAGCGCGCATCTTCACCATGTTCAGGCCTCCTTCTGCTGTTCGCTGCGTCCCGACGACTGCTCGACGAGCATCAGCAGCGCTGAATGGTCGAGAGAGCCGTGCCCTTGAGCACGAAGCGACGCCACAAGCTGGGCGACGTGCGCGCCCAGCGGGATCACGACCCCGGCCTCACGCGCTGCGGACGTGACGATGCCAAGATCCTTGTGGTGCAGGTCGATCCGGAAACCGGGCTCGAACTCGCGCTTGAGCATCCCAGCCGCCTTGCGCTCGAGGATCTGGTTGCCGGCTAAGCCTCCTGCCAAGACCTCGACGGCAGCCTCGGTGTCGACGCCGTAGGCCTCGAGGAACACGATCGCCTCGGCCACCAGCTCGATGGTGCCCGCCACGATCAGCTGGTTGGCTGCCTTGACCGTTTGGCCCGAGCCGTGCGAACCCACGTGGACAACGGTCTTGCCGACCTTCTCCAGGATCGGTCTGGCGTCCTCGACATCGGCGGGTTCGCCGCCGACCATGATTGACAATGACGCGTCGATCGCGCCGCTCTCACCGCCACTCACCGGCGCGTCCACCACGCGGATGTCGCCTCGTTCCCCCAGCTCGGCCAGCCGGGCAGCCACCTCAGGGTTGATCGTGGAGCAGTCGATGTGGAGGGTGCCAGGCTTGGCGTTCGCGTAGATTCCATCTTCGCCGAGCGCCACGTCCTCCACATCGGGGCTGTCAGGCACCATCGTGATCACTACGTCGGCCCCGCTCACAGCCTCGGCGAGACTGTCGGCCCCGCGCCCGCCGTTCTCCACGAGCTTGTCGACGGCTTTGCGGCCACGGTTGAACCCGATGACGTCGTAGTCGGCCTTGACGAGGTTGGCTGCCATCGGCCCACCCATGACGCCGAGGCCGATGAAAGCGATCGTGGTCATCTGAGTTCTCCTTGAGTTGAGGTGTGCGAGTTGTCGTGGTCCTCAGGCTGGGCGCCGCGTCGGTCGCGCGGGAGCCAATCGAAGGCCCGGTCGGTCGTGGTGCTGGGCTTGTACTCCAGCCCGACCCAGCCGGCGTACCCGGCAGCCTGCAGGGCTTGCAGGTGTCGGTCCAGATCGAGCTCTCCCGTGCCGGGCTCGTTGCGACCGGGCGCGTCGGCAATCTGGACGTGGGCGACCCGGTCGGCGTGCATCGCGACGACCTCGTTTAGGTCGTCACCATTCACCGACAGGTGGTAGAGGTCAGCGAGCAGCCGCAGGTTGTGGACGTCGGACTCGCGCTCGACCCGCTCGATCACCCCGACCGTGTCAGCTGCCGTCAGCAGCGGGTAACGGTCGGCGCCGCTCACGGGTTCGACCAACACCACTGCGCCGACCTGCTGAGCAGCGCGTGCCGCGAAGGCGAGGTTGTCTGCCCCCAAGTCGTCTTGCTCGCGCGGGTCGGCGTCCTCGTCTCGGTTGCCGTAGAGCGCGTTGAACGCCTTGGTGCCCAGCCGCTCCCCGATCCCCACTGTCAGTTCGACGTTGTCGCGAAATTCGCTGCTACGCCCCGGCCACGAAACGAGGCCTCGATCACCTCCGGCCATGTCACCGGCTGCGAAGTTGAGCCCCACCAGCTGCACGCCCGCATCGCCGATCGCCGCGACGAAATGGTCCACCTCGTCGACGGGCGGCATGGAGACAGAGAAAGGCCACCAGAACTCCACCGCGTCGAACCCCGCGCGACGGGCGGCGGCGGGGCGCTCGAGAAACGGCAGTTCGGTGAAAAGGAGGGAGCAGTTGACCGCATAAGGCAGGGAATGCTGCATTCTGCGAAACCTTTCACTATCCGGAAAAGGGCTTCTGTGATATGAAAGACAACATTACTCTTGTCCCTGATCGGCAGTCAAGAGCCGGCAGCCTGGAGACCGAGACCGACACACCCAGATGTCGGGTCGATCCCCAGCGACACGGAGTCGGGTGTGACGTTGCGGTTGCTCCCAAGCTTGTGATCTGTGAAAGGTTCCTTACAGTCACAAGCAAGGTTTCTGAGAGTCAGTTTTGACAAACGTCGCTGAGGCGGCATCTGCGATCCTGCGAGGATAGCCGTGGACGCTCGAAAACGGCGTGGTGTAAT
>Ga0183260_10002735_pt1 | contig 14443 bp, 15 predicted proteins | sample AntDrymUQ4972206_2_FD_129768 | JGI IMG/M metagenome (GOLD analysis project Ga0183260, IMG submission 129768) | Polar desert sand microbial communities from Dry Valleys, Antarctica - metaG UQ497 (22.06) (version 2) (version 2) | ecosystem: Environmental > Terrestrial > Soil > Desert | place... | reverse complement strand
GCTGCCCATCGCACACCGTGGAACGCTCAGAGAGATCCGCGGCCAGGATGACGCCAAGCGCGTGCCCGGGATCGAGGGGCTCGTCATCACGATGGTGCCGGGCTCCGAACTCGTCCCGCTCCCGGAGGGCGACCGCTACCTCGGGTTCATGTTCGCGCGCGCCGAGACGCCGGAGGATGTCGAGCGCGCGCTGCGCGAGGCGCACGCGAAGCTCGAAACGGTGCTGGAGCGGCCTTGGGCGACACCGCTCGCGCCGTTACGGGAACCTTCTTAAGGTGCTCCCGCGGCGCCACGCGAAAACGATCGACCCCGTCCCCCCACCGGTGGCATCTGGTTTACCGCTCGAGTTGAGGAGCTTACGAAGGCGGGCCAGACGATCACCTTCGCGCAGCCGAGCTCGCCCCAGACCTACGGTGCGAGCTTCACCGTTAGTCCGACCGCGAGCTCCGGGTTGACCGTCTCGGTCGTTGCGATCGGCGGCTGCACGATCACGGGCGGCACCATCACGATGACCAATGGCACCACCGACTGCACCCTCACCGCCTCCCAGGCCGGCGACTCCAATTACACCGCCACCACCGACGTCGTGCGCATGGTGAGCCCGGCGAAGGCATCGCAGACGATCACCTTCGCCCAGCTGGCGAGCCCGCAGACGTTGGGCGCGACCTTCACCGTCAGCGCCAGCTCAACATCGAGCCTCGCGGTCATGATCGTCGCGAGCGGCGGCTGCTCGATCTCGAGCGGCACCGTGACCATGACCAGCGGGACCACCGACTGCACGCTCACCGCGTCCCAGGCCGGCGACGCGAACTACTCGGCCGCGGCCGATGTCGTGCGCACGGTGAGCCCGGCGAAGGCATCGCAGACCATCACCTTCGCCCAGCCGACGAGCCCGGTCGCATACGCCTCGACCTTCACCGTCAGCGCGACTTCGACATCGGGACTGACCGTGACCATCGTCGCGTCGGGTGGCTGCTCGATCACGGCCGGCACGGTCACGATGACCAGCGGCACCACCGACTGCACGCTGACTGCCTCACAGGCGGGCGACGCGAACTACGTGGCCGGGGCCGACGTCGTCCGCACGGTCAGCGCGACGAAGGCCACGCAGACGATCACCTTCGCCCAGCCCAGCTCACCGCAGACCAACGGTGCGACCTTCTCGGTCAGCGCCACGGCGACCTCGAATCTGACCGTGACGATCGTCGCGAGCGGTGACTGCTCGATCTTGAGCGGCACCGTGACAATGACCAGCGGCACGACCGACTGCGCGCTGACGGCCTCACAGGCGGGCGACGCGAACTACAGCGCCGCGACCAGCGTCGTCCGCACGGTGAGCGCGCAGAAGGCCGCGCAGACGATCACGTTCGCCCAGCCCACCTCGCCGCAGATCAACGGCGTGACCTTCTCATTCGGCGCCACGTCGACGTCCGGCCTCGGCGTCTCGGTCACCGCCGCCGGCGGCTGCTCGACCCTGGGGAGCACGGTCACGACCAGCGGGACCACCAACTGCACGCTCACCGCGTCCCAGGCCGGCGACGCGAACTACACCGCGGCCACCGACGTCGTCCGTGTGATTAGCGCGAGCTGCACCTCGAGCGTGGGCCCCGGAATTTCGCCACCCGCACGCGTGCCCTCAGGCGTCCCCGGATTCCATGCAGCGTGGTACGGCCAAAGCGGTTACATGACCCTCTGTCCCGGCGAAACCGCAGTCGCCACAGTCGCGATATACAACTCCGGCTCCTTCGACTGGGTCAGCGGCGTGATGGGCCAGCACGGCCGGCAGTACGCCCGCAGGTTCGCCCGATCGTCGCTCCCGCCGCGCCGGCGAGAGGTGATGTGGTCGACGACCTGCGTCGGGTCCGCCGCAGCGCCGCTCGTAGCCGGGGCAGGTCGGCTCTTCCGCGAGCACCCGCGCGCTGAACGCTCGCCAGCGCGCGCCGTAGCCCTGCGCGGTCGAGCTGCCCCGGTTCGGCGCGGCGACCCGATGCAGCGGACAGGGTCGGAAGCGCGGGCACCCTGGCTGCGGGCACGGTCGTCGCGGTCGGTGCGGCACTCACCCCGGCCGCATTCCGAAGCGGACCATCCACGCCAGCGTCGCGTGCCGCGCGCTGGCCGCGAGGAGGATCGCGCACTAGGTCGTAGTGCTGTTATCTACGCGGTGCGTGCCGCCTTGATGTGCTCGAGGATCGGGGCGAAGTCGATGCGCGAGCCGCACCACGGATGCGCGTCGCGATGGGCGAGCACCGCGGCCGCGGCGCCGTGCGCGCCGAGCTTGCGGTAGGCCTTCGCGGCCAGGTTGGCAACGGTGTTGAGCGAGATGCCGAGCTCGGCGGCGATGTCCTTGTGCGTCATGTCGCGGCCGATGCGATCGAGGGTCAGGCACTCCCGCGCGGTCAGGGGAAGGGCCCGCGATCGGACCGAACGGGTGTTCACGCCGTCAAGATTACCTGGAGACGGGCCCGCGGTGGGGCCTGCACAGCGTCGGGAATCAGGCCATGCCCGACGTTTTGGCCCCCACCGCGAATATCGCGGGCGTGTGTGCGCGCCGAGACGGAGATCGTGTCGACGGACGAGTTCGCCGCGATCTATCGGAATCTCCACCGGGAGCTCGCGGACGAGGTCAGCCGTGCGGCGGCGTAGCATCGCGGCGACGCGTTTCCTCATCCTCGCGGTGTTCCTCGGCCTGTGGGAGGTCGGCGCGAATATCGGCGTGATCGACCCCTATTTCCTGCCTGCGCCGCGCAACGTCGCGCTCGCGGTCTGGCAGCTCGTCGCGAATGGCGAGCTCGCGAGGCATCTCCCGACGACACTCGGCGAGGCGACTGGCGGGCTCGTCATCGGCGGTGTCCTCGCGACCGCGCTCGGCATCGTCTGCGGGCGCCTGCGGCGCGTCGGGGACATCGTCGAGCCGTTAGCGGTCCTGGGGAACGCGGTCCCACGCATCGTCCTCGCGCCGCTCTTCGTTTTCTGGCTCGGGATCGGGCCGACGAGCAAGGTCGCGCTCTCCGCGCTCATGGTGTTCTTCGTCATCTACCTCGCGGTGTTCAGCGGCATGCGGCAGGCCGAGGCGCGCTTCGTCGAGCACGCACGCCTGCTCGGCGCCCGGACGGCCGACATCGTGCGCGAGGTCTACGTGCCGAGCGTCCTCGGCTGGCTCTTCGCCTCGCTGCGGCTCGCGCTCGGGTTCGCCTTCAGCGGTGCGGTCATCGGTGAGCTGCTCGGCTCGTCGCGGGGCCTCGGCTACCTTGTGAACGCGGCTTCGGGACGCTTCGACCCTGCGGGGATCCTTGCGGTGGTCGTGGTCATCCTCACGATCATCGGCATCGCCTTCGCCGGACTCGCGCTCATCGAGCGCCGCGCGCTCGCATGGCGCGCGCCCGAGTAGGCTTCGGTCGGCCGAGCGCCGATACATTTGGCACCGTGCCTCCTTCGCCCTCGCGGAGCGCTTCTGGCCGACCGAGCGCGTGGCCGCGTCGCTGGACGATCCGCTCGTGCGCGTCGTGGACTGCCGCTTCAGCCTGGTGTCCGACGCTTATGCGGCCTACCTCGCGGGCCATCTTCCCGGGGCGGTGCACTGCGACTGGCAGCACGATCTCTCGGCACCCCCACCCTCCGGCGGCCACCCGCGGGACATGCTCGTCGGACCAGACCAGTTCGCGGCGGCGATGTCGCGCTTCGGCATCTCGAACGGGACGCAGGTCATCGCCTACGACGCGGAGGGCGGCCATCAGGTCGCGCGCCTCTGGCTCGCGCTGCGCCGCTATGGTCACGAGCGCTTCGCGCTCGTGGACGGCGGGATCCAGAAGTGGGAGCGCGAGGGACGGCCGGTCGAGACCGGCGAGGTACGCGCGGCGCGGACCACGTTCCAGGTGCGGCCGCGCGACGGCGTCGTCGCCACGAAGGAGGACGTGCTCGCGGCCGTTCGCTCGGGCGAGGCGCGGCTTCTCGATGTCCGGCGCGAGAGCGAGTACACGGGCGACGAGGTGCGGGCCGCGCGCGGCGGCCACATCCCGGGCGCCGTACATCTGCTGTGGCGCGACGCCCTGAACGAGGACTGGACGCTCAAGGCGGCGGACGAGCTCACGCGCTCTACCGAGCTGCAGGGCTCGAGCGGGAGATGCGAACGATCACGTACTGCCAGTCGGGCGTGCGTGCCGCGTTCACCCATCTGCTCCTGCTCGCCCTTGGCCATGAAGACGTGCGCACCTACGACGGGAGCTGGGAGGAGTGGGGCAACGACCCATCCCTGCCGATCGCGCTTCTGTCGCGAGGTTAGTCCGCCTCGGCTGCCGCAGCCCTGGCCGCCGCTCGCGTCGTCCGCTGGCGCGCTCCCTCGCGGGTCACGATGAAGGCGACCGCGGCAACGATGATCGCGGCGCCGAGGAGGATCGAGGGCGTGACCGGCTCCGCAAGGAAGACCGCACCGAGGAGCACGGCGCGACAGGGTTCACGTATGCGTACGTCGCGACGAGCGACACCGGCGCGTGCTGGAGCAGCCAGTGTGCGTCCGCGCTCCTACCAGCCGATCGCGTAGGCCTTTTGGCCGCGCGAGGTCGCGCTCCCCTCTAGGGACCCCGTCTCGTTAATGCGGACCGCAGTGACGTTTCCAAGAGACCAGGCTCTCGCGATCTGGATCCGATGCCCGCGGGCGGCTAGGTCGTCCACGACCGACTCGGGCATGCTCGCCTCGATCACAAGCTCTCCCGGCTTAGCCGTTCTCGGGTAGAAAGAGGAGGCGAAGTGCTCGGTATGGAATGCGGGTAGATCCACGGCATCCTGAAGATCCATGCCGAAGTCTACGACGTTAACAAAGAACTGTAGCCCCCATTGATCCTGCTGATCGCCACCCGGTGTGCCGAACCCCATGTAGGGCTGACGACCGCGGCTCACCAGGGTAGGCGTCAGAGTGATTCGTGGCTGCTTCCGCGGCGCCAGGCCATCCGCGTGTCGCTCATCGAGCCACAGTTGCTCAAGGCGACTCGAGAGCGCGAAACCTAGGCCGGGAATCACCGGGGAGGAACGAAGCCATCCTCCGCTCGGCGTCGCCGAATACATGTTGCCTTCGTGATCCACTGCGCGCGTTCCCGTGGTGCCGCCGACCCAGGGACGGTGGGCGGGTGGGCCATCCGCCACGCGAGAGCCGCCTTCTGTCTCGAACTCGAATGGATCGCCCGGCCGCTGCTCGATCGAGGCGTGTAGCGGGTCAACCAGCGAGCGGCGCTGCTTCGCATACTCCTTCGAAAGAAGACCTGATATGGGCACACGGATGAAGTCGGGGTCGCCGTAGTATCGCTCGCGGTCGGCGAAGGCGAGCTTCGCGCACTCGGTCACGGTGTGGATGAAGTCAGCCGAGCATGGACCCATACGGGCCAGGTCGAAACCCTCAAGCAGGTTGAGTTGCTGCAGGAAAACTGGACCCTGAGACCAAGGCCCGCATTTGTGCACGGTAAGTCCGCGGTACTCGCTGGTTACTGAGGGTTCGACGCGCGTTTCGTACTCGGCGAAGTCTGTCTCTGTCAGTAACCCATGCGCGGTGACCCCGCCCGCGTGTCGCGTCGTTGTATCACGCTGGAATTCGATGATCGTTCGCGCGATGTCGCCGCGATAGAAGCAATCGATCGCCGCACGTATTCCCGCCTCACGTCCGGCGCTGCGCGCGCCCCGCTCCGCCTCAATTAGCTTGCCGTAGGTGCTCGCGAGGTCTCGATTCTTCAGCACCGCGCCGAGCGTGGGGAGCTGCCCACCAGGAAGCAGCAGCGCGGCCGAACTCGGCCACTCTGCTCGCAACCGCTCCTCGACTACACCGATCGCCTGGCGGAGGGCTTCGTACATAGGGAAGCCGTTTGCCGCGATGTCGATTGCGGGGCCAAGAACCTGCTCGAGCGTCAGCGTGCCGAATCGCTGGAGGGCAGTCATTAGGGCACCTGCAGTGGCACATACACCTGCGCTAAGGAAGCCGTCTCCAGGGATTAGGTCGAAGCCGAGCTCCCGATAACGCCGCACCGTCGCAGCCGCTGGCGCGCGGGTGTTGCCGTTGATGGCGACGACGCGACGCTCCTTTGCGCTGTAAATGAGTATTGGGCACTCACCGCCGAGACCGGCGCTCTGGAACTCCAGGACCACCTGCGCGAAGCTGGCCGCGACACCTGCGTCGACAGCGTTGCCTCCGCGTTCGAGCATCCGCATGCCGGCGAGGGATCCGAGATAATGGCCGCAGGAGACCATCAGTCGCGTGCCTCTTACGACAGGCCGATACGCGGAGTGATCGGTCTCGAAGCCGTGTGTCACCACGATGGCTTGCCGGCGGACCCTTCTCTATTAGCCACGACCGGGCAGCAGAGATCCTGTGCCGGCTCGGGCCGAGAGGTCGACTTGCTCACATACCTGCTTCACCGCGTCGATAAAGACATCGACTTCCCGCTCCCTCATCGGCGTCGATATCGCGCCGAAGCCAGTTTCGTGCAGCAGGACGCCTCTCTCGAGAAGGCCGAGATAGAGCTGTCGTTGGCGCTTCTTCGCCACCGGATCGCCTGGCACGTTCGACCACCACCCCCGATAGTCGGAGAAACGCTGTTCCGTCATGTGGATACGGAAGAGAGATCCCTCTCCCGTGACATGTGCCGGGATTATGGCCGCAGTGAAGAACTCCGTCAGTCCAGCGCGCAACCGGGATCCGAGTGCGTTGATGCGCTCAATCTCGCCGCGCGTGAGGAGCGATAGTGAAGCGAAGCCCGCGGCCATGGTCACGGGGTTCGCATTGAACGTACCGCCGTGCGGGACCTTTGGGTCCCCCTTCCTCGCGTCGAACAGCTCCATGAGGTCGGCTCGCCCGCCGACGGCTCCTACGGGGAACCCACCTCCGATGAGCTTGCCGAATGTGGTGAGGTCGGCATCGAAATCGAAGTACTCCTGCGCCCCACCGTGCGCGTGGCGGAAGTTGACCACCTCGTCCGATACAAGGAGGAGCCCGAGCCTCGTTGTCACCCTCCGTAGGTGTCGCAGCCAGCCGGGCGACGCGGGCAGAAGGCCGATTCTCGCGGGCATGGCGTCAACCAAGACGCCAGCAAGTTCATGAGAGTGTCGCTCCAAGATGGACTCGAGGTCCCTCATGTCGTTGAAACGCAGGACGACGACGTCGGACAGGACCCCTGGTGGCAGGCCCGAGGTGTAAGCGACGCTGGCAGGTCCATCGGCGCTGCCCCAGTTGGACGGAGATGAACTAAGGCTCACTTCTGCCCAGTCCGCGTTGCCGTGATAGCAGCCTTCGAACTTCGCGATCTTGTGACGACCGGTGAATGAACGGATCGCCTTGATCGCGTAAAGGACCGCTTCGCTTCCTGAGTTGGTGAACCGAACCATATCGACAGACGCGACTCGCTCGCAGAGCGATCGTGCAAGGTCGATCTGCTCCTCGGAACAAAGGGTAAACGCAGTTCCTCGCTGGACACGCTCTACAACCGCGCTCGTGACGTCCGGATGGGCGTGACCGTGGATCAGGGAAGTCGCGTTGTTAGCGAAGTCGATGCGCTCGTTGCCGTCGACGTCGACTACGAGGCAACCGGCACCCGCGTGAGCGTAAAGCGGGTGCGGATAGCCGTCATGCAGTTCCCGCGAAGTGCCACCCGGAAGGTACCGGGCGGCCACCTCGTGGAGCTCCTTGGAGCGACGGGACGCCTGGGATATCCCTGCTGCGCGTTCGACTGCCGCGTTGTTGAAGGTCACGGTCTATCTCCTCATCTATCGTGACTCGCCGGCCATGGGTTCGGGCTCGAACACCGGGAGAGATACCTGGTCAGTAATGTCGGCGAACGTCACCACCACCGACATTCCAACCGTGAGCTTGTCGGGCCTGGGCTCCACGTTGACAAGATTGGTGGGAATACGCGCTCCGCCGGCCAGCTCGACGATCGCGGCGACATACGGCACGGCGCCACGGAATGCCGGCGTCGGTGCCCGGTGGACGATGACGAAGGTGTGCACGACGCCTCTTCCGTCAGAGCGCACCCACGTCGTATTCCGAGAGAAGCACCGAGGACAGATGTCCCGGGGGTAGAAGTAGGTCCTGTCACAGTCGACGCACATCCGAAGCCACAGCTCGTGCTGTCGTGCCTTCTCCCAATAGAAGTCAGATTCCGGTTGCGCCACAGGAAGGGGCCGTGCGTCATGCCGTTCCGTCATCTCGTTGACCCCACGGGCATCCTGGTTCGCCCGGCGATGGCGGCGTCCATCCTGGCCGTCATCAGTCAGCCGCCAAGACGAGCGTGCTGGCTGAGGAAAGGATCCCGCCGATGCCGCTCACGAGGGCGATCTTGCAGTCGGCGACCTGGCGCTCGCCGCACTCTCCGCGGAGCTGCCGCACCGCCTCGATGAGGAGAAAGATCCCGTACATACCCGTGTGCGTGTAGGAGAGACCGCCTCCGTTGGTGTTCATCGGAAAGTCTCCCCCGGGCGCAGCACGCTGGCCACGCAAAAAGTCAGGGCCTTCGCCCTTTGCGCAGAAGCCGAGATCCTCCAACGTGACGAGGACGGTGGAGGTGAAGGCGTCGTAAATCATGGTCAGGTCGATGTCCGCGTGGCCGATGCCGGCCATCGCCAGCGCCCTCGGACCCGTAACTCGAGCCATTGTGGACGTGAGGTCGGGCATCTGGCTGATCATGCCGTGGTCGTGAGCTTCGGCTGCCCCAATGACCCAGACCGGCGTCTTGCGCAGACCGCGAGCGCGCTCGGCCGTCGTTAGAATCACCGCCCCGCCCGCGTCTGTCGCGAGACAGCAGTCGAGTAGATGAAATGGCCAGGCTATCCAGCGAGAGTTGTGGTATTCGTCGAACGTCATCGGTTCCCGCATCAGTGCTCTCGAATTTAGGCCCGCCCATCTCCGCGTAGCGACGGCGATCTCCGCAAGCGCCTCACGAGTCCGTGTCTCTCCGTACTCGTGCATATAGCGGGTGCACGCCAGCGCATAGCATGCTGGCGCGCCGACGATGCCGTACGGCATCTCATACTGCGGATGCGGCTGATTGAGATCGACGGCATCGAGAACGCTGTTGGCTACAGGCACACGTGAACTGCGACTCGTTTGGCCATGGGTGATGAGGGCGACCTCGCAGTAGCCAGCGTTGATGGCGGCGACAGCATGAGCCACGTGGCTTTCGAACGATCCACCCCCTATCCAGGTGTTGTCAGTGAATCGTGGATGGATGCCCATGTATTCCGCAGTCGTGAGGGTCGAGAAGCGTGCGGTGAAGATCCCGTCAACGTCTGACTTGCTCAGTCCCGCGTCTGCGAGCGCGTTGTGCGCGGCCTCTGCGTGATGCTGAAGGGCAGACTTGTGCGGGACGTATCCGATCTCGTCGGATTCGGCGACGCCTACCAGCGCGACGCTTCTGGACAGATCCCAGGTGTCGGCTTTCAACGCTCCGCCTCCTCGCGCCTTTCGTCGAACCGGAATGGCCGAAGGTCGGGCGGGACGATGAGCGTGGCTTCGGTGAGCGCCTGGACCTCTTCGGGCGTGTAGGAGGGAGCTATCTCTCTCATGAGCAGGCCCGCCTGTGTGACCTCGAAGAGACCCAGGTTGGTGACGATCAACTTGACGACGCCCCGCGCGGTGATCGGCAAGGTGCATCTGGTTCGGAGACGGAGCTCTCCCTGCCGCCCGGTGTGTTCCATGGCGATGAAGACGCGCTGGGCGCCGATCGCGAGGTCCATCGCGCCACCGATCCCGCCACCGCGCCTTCCCGGCAGCTTCCAGTTGGCGAAGTCGCCACTCTCGGCTACCTGATAGGCGCCGAGGACCGTCGCACTGACATAGCCGGCGCGGATCAGCGCGAACGAGTCGGCGTGATCGACTATCGCCGCGCCACGGACGAGGGTCGTGTGCCGAAGACCCGCGTCGACGAGCTGCAGGTCCTCCTCACCCGGAGCCGGCTCAGGACCATAGCCGATGACCCCGTTCTCGGAGTGAAAGAGGATGGTCTTGTCGCCGAAGTCGAAATTGGAGCAAAGCTGGGGGATCCCAGCGCCGAGATTCACGACCCAGCCATCTTCGAATTCCATCGCGAGCCTGTCGCACATGGCCTGCCGAGAGAGCTGCGCCTTTCTCACCTGAGCCTGCAAGTCAGTCCACCGGCGGACGACTCACGGCGTCCCAGATCCCTTCCGGAGGCGCCGGGATCTTGACGATCCGGTCTACGTACACACCAGACGTGTGGACGTGGTCGGGATCTATGGTCCCGACCGGGACGATCTCGTCGACCTCAGCGACGGTGATCCGAGCGGCACGCGCCATGAGCGGGTTGAAGTTGCGTTGAGCGCGGCGGTATTGGAGGTTGCCGAAGGTGTCGGCGCGGGACGCTCTAATGAGCGCGTAGTCCGCCCGGAGCGGGAACTCAAGCAGGTAGTCGCGCCCATTGATCCGCCGGCACTCTCTTCCTTCAGCAAGCTCAGTCCCTACGCCGGTCGCGGTGTAGAAGCCCCCGATCCCTGCGCCACCCGCGCGAATGCGTTCGGCCAAGGTGCCTTGGGGCACGAGTTCCGCCTCGATCTCACCTGCCTCGAACTGCCTGTCGAAGGCGACCACCATCGAGCTCTTCATGGCGGCGGTGATGGTGCAGATCATTTTTCTCATTCGACGTGCTTGAATGAGCTGGCCCACATCGATAGCGCTGTCCGTGACACCGCGCCCGCCTCCGGCCCTGTTCGAGATCCCGGTAAGGTCCGCTGCCCCCTGTCGCAGCAGAGCCATGATCAGGTTGCGCGGAGTTCCAGGGCCAAAGCCGCCGAACATGATTACGGTTCCATCGGATATGTCTGCGACCGCTTCGTCAGCCGACGAGTAGATCTTGTTCCTCACGTGTTCACCCCGGTCGACGTGGCTATCGTGCTACTCCGGCCGTAGGCCCGCCCCGCATGCACCTGGCTTGAAGGTGGCATCCGCGCCGAGTCATTGGCCAGTTCGTACGCACGAGCGAGGCGCAGCAGCAGGGATTCCTCGAAAGGCCGACCAGATAGCAGAAGACCGATTGGCAGGCCGAGCGTGTCGAATCCACAGGGCACGGATAGCGAGGGCTGACCGGTGAGATTGAAGATGGCGGTGAAGCGGCTGGCATTGGTGGGCCGGGACACTGCCTCGTCCGCGAACTCCGCGAACGTCGGCGCCGTGCGAACGCTCGTGGGCGTCGCGATCACGTCCACCCTTGTCATGGCATCCTGAAGCGCGCGTGAGAGAGCGCGGCGCGTTTGTTGCGCTTCCGCCAGGTCGGATATCACGCCTGAGTCGCCCGTCGAGAGACGTTGCAAGAAGCCGCGACCATACTCTTGTCGCCGAGCGCGAAGTCCCGGTCCATGGATGCTGAGCGCCTCTGCGCGCAGGATGGCCTGCCAACTCGATTCGGCCAGTCGCAACGACGGAATGTCGATGTCGCGCACCTCCGCGCCGAGGTCCTCAAGAGTGGCGATGGCCCGACGGAATGCCGACAGCACATCCCCAGTCAGTCCGGGCGCGGCGTCTATGTATGTGACAGGTATTCCGATTCGAACGCCGTGGATCGCGGGGGCGATGTCGATCGAATAGTCAGCGGCTGTAGTGCTGGCGCTCGCGGGGTCCCCGGCATCATGTCCGGCTACCGCGCCGAGGAGTATGGCTACGTCCTCTACGCAACGCCCGATAGGACCAGCGTGGTCGAGAGTCGGCGAAAGCGGGAACATCCCAAGGCGGCTGATCAGCCCGTAGGTCGGCTTCAGCCCAACCACGCCACACCAAGCTGCGGGACCCCGAATGGAGCCGGCGCTGTCGCTACCTATCGCCCCAGCGCACAGCCCGGCCGCGACCGCGGCAGCAGATCCTGAGCTTGAACCCCCCGGCACTCGTGTCACATCCCACGGGTTACGCGCGGGAGGGAAGAAGTCATCGAGAAAGGGAACCGCCCAAGCGAACTCGTGCATGGTGTGCTTGCCGATCAAGACGGCTCCTGCCGACTGAAGTCGGCTCGTCACAGTGGCATCTTCTGCGGGAATCCGGTCCTTTAGAAGACGTGACCCTGCTGTTGTGGGAATGTCAGCGGTATCGAACAGATCCTTCAGCCCGACCGGCACGCCATGTAGGGCGCCTCGATACCTTCCCGCTCGTATCGCGACTTCGGCTTCGTGCGCGGCCGCTCGTGCCCGCTCGACGCTGACGTTCAGATACGTGTGCAGGTCCGGCTCGAGATCGTCGATCCGCGCGAGAACTGCTTCAGTCAACTCGATCGGCGAGATCGACCGTCGCTGCAGGAGTCGAGCGAGAGCTCGGATAGGCAGCATGCACAACTCAGGCGCGCTGCCCTTCGCCATAACTATTGTTGCGCCCTTCGCCACGCCCCGCGCCCCGGCGCCCTACACACGCGCGGCCATTGTTCGGCCGCTGCGCAACTCGATTGACATGAGCTCTCGCGAGACGATGACCTCCCCATCGTAGATGCGGCGGATGTCGGCGAGTCCCTTCTCGATACCGCCATCCGACGAAACGTGCGGACCCATATGCGTGAGTACGAGTCGCCGGACGCCGGCCTCCTGCGCCATCCGCGCCGCGTCCGTCGTACCGCACTGACCATCGGCCTCGCCGTTGGCCCTCATCGTCTCCTGATCGTCCCAACACATGCACAGCATCATGTCTGCCCCCCTGGCGAGCTCGAGGACGGGCTCACACGGCTCGGTGTCGCCGGTGATGACGATCGAACCTTCGCTGGTCTCGAACCTGTAGGCGAGGGAGTCGAGCCACGGCTGAACGTGCTTCGCGGCACTCGTCGCGACCTGCCAACCGGGGCCGACGATGGTTTGGCCGGGTCCGATGTCTTTCACGTTGACGGAGGGCGGTTGCCGCGGCAGCTGCCCACCTCGATTCACATACACGCGCTGGCTCGTCGGATGGTTCGTCCGGGCCCTCCAATCATGGGCGAAGGCGCCGCGCTCGCCGATGAGTCGCTCGGTTATCTCCTCGGTCGGCGCCGGTCCGAACACCGTCAGGTCCTCGATGCGGCCGGCTCCCTGGTCCCAGCGCGTGAGAAGAAAGCACGGATAGTCCACGTCATGGTCAAAGTGGTGGTGGGTGAAGAAAAGGTGGTCAATTGACGTGGGATGCAGGCCGGCCGTGACAAGCTTGGACGTGGCGGCAGGACCGCAGTCGACCATGATCATGCCGCCGGCTTCTTCAATGACGTATGCGGATCCGAAACGATCTGCAGTCGGTGTGGGCGTTCCTGCCCCCAGTACGTAGACGCGTGTCATCCAGCGCCTCGCTCTGTCGGATTAGCGTCTGCGCGAGACACCCAGCCGATCTCGCGAGAGATGCCTGCCGCGGTCTCGATGACCGTCGGCGCGAGCTCCATCTGACGGCGTTGGCTCACCCGGAAGGATGGTCCAGCGACGACGAGCGCCGCGGCCACCTCGCCGGTCGGTCCGAAGATCGGGGCGGAGACGCCGGATGTGTCAGGATGGAATTCCCCACGGGCCGTCGCGTAGCCCCGCCGGCGGATCAGCGCCATCTCATCGACGAGCTCTTTGACCGTGTCGATGGTGCGCTCGGTGATCTTCGGCAGGCGTCCGCTCCGGTCGGTGATCGTGCCTAGGACCTCGTCCTGACGAGGCTCGGCGAGGTAGGCGAGAAGCAACTTGCCGTGGGACGTGGCGTGGACGGGCGTCCGACGTCCGATCCAGCTCACGAAGGCGACTCCGCTCGGCGCGGCGACCTGGTCGATGATGACGGCCTCGGCCCCATCAAGCACCGACAGATTCACCGTTTCTTGTACGAGCCTGGAGAGGTCGCGCATGACGGGCTGAGCCGCGCTTCGGACGTCGAAGTCCCGCAGCAGGACGGCCGCGAGTTCGAGTATGCCCAGCCCCAAGCGATACCGGCGTGTCTCCGGATCGGCTCGGACCAGGCCCGCCTCCGCCAACGTCGCAAGCAGCCGGGAGACCGAGCTCGGATGGAGGCCGTGCATGCGAGCCAACTCGTTTACGCCGAGTTCCGGGCGACTAGGCCCGAATGTCTTCAGGAGGAGCAGGGCGCGGCGGACCGACTGGATCGTACCGGCGCGGGCCAAATCCGTCGTTCGTTGCGTCTTACGCAATGCCATTGCGTATCATGCTAGCCTGTCGGAGCTGGGATGGCCAAGGGGGAGCGAGACCTCGTGAAGCAGTCACTGGCGGCGGGCGGCTCCTTCGCGGTCATGACATTGCGGGAGGTGAAGCTGTGAACGACGTGCCCGAGAGACGCCTACGAAATGAGTTGATCGACGGCCGCCGATCGCAGCGGGGAACCAGCCGGCGCGAGGTGCTGCGGCGCGGGCTCCTTCTGGCCGGTGGGGCGGCGCTCGGTCCGGCGCTCCTCAGCGCGTGTGCTCCCGGGAGCAGCGGGCCGGTCAGCGCGACCGCTACAGGAGGCGGAAGAAAGCGCGGTGGCACACTG
>Ga0183260_10002734_pt1 | contig 14447 bp, 11 predicted proteins | sample AntDrymUQ4972206_2_FD_129768 | JGI IMG/M metagenome (GOLD analysis project Ga0183260, IMG submission 129768) | Polar desert sand microbial communities from Dry Valleys, Antarctica - metaG UQ497 (22.06) (version 2) (version 2) | ecosystem: Environmental > Terrestrial > Soil > Desert | place... | reverse complement strand
TCGACAACGTAGCGAGCCAGCTCCACGGGTCACCTCCCGGGCTAGGGGTGTCCACTATGGCCCGCGACATGCCTCCTCAGAGGTGTCCACTATCCGGTGAAATCACACACCTCCCGCCCTGCGCTACCCGTGACCTGCGGTTTCGCGTTACGCTCTTCACCTCTGTTTGGCGGGATCGGCAGATTATGTCAACGGATTGTCAACGCCTTGCCGACGCGGCCAAATGAAGTCTTGCGCATGGTCGGAAGCGACGCGAGAAAGAAATCCTGCAAACAGGGGATGAGTTGGCGCTCGGCCGGACGGGGTTCTCACCGGATCCCGTGAGCCTTTTTCGTTCTGTTGCGCCCCAGGCGAAGCCTCCTATCTGTTCTTGGTCTGGATGCTAGGTTCGCGTCGAGGGTCTTCGAAGCGGTGATCGCGGAGCCTTCTGGGCGCTGGCCCGGGTCGACCAGAAATGCGGTTCCATGCTTCGCCATGGGCTCCGCGGCGATAGGGGTGTCGTCACGAGCCGTCACACCCCCTCAGTATGTTGGGGTGATGGAGCGCACCACACCGGGAGCCAGCGCCATTATCGTGCGGAGCCTCAGCTGCGGCCGGGATCACGACCTCGACAGGCAAGTTGGTGGGGTCGTACAGCCGTTTAGCGAGGCGAGGACGAAGCATGGCTTCCCGACAGCCGTGCACCGGGTGTCGCGCGGAAGCCAGGCATACCATTGCAAAAGAGGGAGGGCCGGCTCGCCGCCGGCCCTCCCTGTCCTCACGCTGCGCCGGGGCGCGCGCTCACGGGTCGATGAAGATGAACAGCCCGTAGTCGCGGTCGCTGGCGAGAATCAGCACCTCGTCGCCCTCCACGGTCGGGTCGTCGTCCGGGTTGGGGATGACCTCCACGCCCCAGAAGTCGTTGCCCTCCGGGTCGAGGTAGCCACCCACCTCCACCAGCTCACATGTGGAGTTATCGGCCGGGTCCGAGCACTGGATCTGCACGGCCCGGAGCCCGCCCGAGTAGTACGAGAGATAGGCCAGGCTCGGGTCGGTCGGATCGGTCGCCACCTCGTGCACCGACAGGTCCCCGTAGCCCGAGGCATACGCCGGGTCCATCGCCTCCGGGATCGCGTAGGTGTCGAGATCCTGCAGCGTCGCCGCGTCGAACAGGTGGACGTATCCCCACCCGTCAAACTGGGTCGTCACCGTGATCTTGTCGCCGATCGTGCCGACCGCCGGGACGCCCTCCGGGTAGGTGAAGTTATCCGTCGCGTCGGGATCGTCGAACAGCTCGTGCATCGCGCGGTGCCCGACGCAGATCGCCGAGATCTGGATGTCGAAGATGTGGCCCTGGCCGCCGCAGAACTGCGCGTCCGGGGCGTCGCCTCCGAGCGCGCCGTTGTGGTGGTTGGCGATGATCACCGCGTCGTATCCCAGCAGCTGCGCCGTCTCGACCTTCTCGGAGAAGAAGCACGCGCCCTGGGTCTGGCTCGGATCACCGACGGGGCCGCGCTGGAGCACGAGGATCGCCTCCTCGCCCTCGGCGAGCGTGAGCGTCGAGGCGTTCGGGATCGAGTCCCGGTCGCCCGGGCAGCCGTAGCCGCCGTAGACGGTGGGTCCGTTGAGCTCCCCGTACAGCTCGTTGATCGGGACCGTCCACCCGAACTCACCGGCCGCGTACTCGCCGCCGTCGTCGGTCCGCAGCAACGCCCGGTACGGCGAGAAGTCCTCATCGGTGCCGATGAAGAACTGGTTGTCGGCCGTGAACTCGGCCTGGTGGGCGTTGCCCTCTGGCGTGAGCGCGATGCCCGTCTGCTCGAGCAGCTCGGGATCGATCGCCGCATAGTCGGTGTCGCCCAGGAAGATCGGGTTCGCCGGGTCCGTGACGTCCAGCAGCACGTAGCCGCCGTCCCAGTAGGACGCGATCATGATGCACTTGCCCGCGTAGGCACCGGTCGTCATGCACTTGACCGTCATGTCGTGTAGGTCTGAATCGCCCAGGTTCAGCGAGGGCTGTGCAACGTCGTAGTCGTTGAGGTTCAGCTCGCTGACCAGACGCGGCCGCCGCGGGTTGGTGATGTCGAAGATGTCGACGTCGGCGAGGTCCTCCTCGTCCTGGGTGACCAAATAGGCGGTGTCCCCCGACTGCCATACGAACGCGCTGTGCGTCTGGTGCGCATCGGAGCCGGTCCGGTCGCCGAAGCCCTCCTTGAGCTTGACCGGCTTCAGCGGGTTTGTGACGTCGTAGAGCATGAACCCGCCCTTGTAGTTCTTGCCGCAAGCCTCCGCGTTCATCACGAGGACCTCGCCGCTGAACTTGGCGGTCTCGATGTGGGTGACCTGCATCCCCTCGCCGGGACGGGTGTCCTGCGGCATCGGGATGAAGTTGACCTCCACCGGGTTGGCCGGGTCGGAGATGTCGATAACCCACGCACCTGAGTCGGGGGTGTTGACGCCGCCCGTCTCCGGCCCGGCGCAGTCGGCCTCGCCCCAGTTGGCGAGGTAGGCGTAGTCGCCGAACGCAGCGACGTCGGCAATGAGGTCGTCGGCGGCGCCCGACACCTCGAGCTGGCCGACCTTCTCGATCTTGCCCCAGTCGCCGTCGCCGGTGCCCAGCAGGTGGCCATCGTCGGTGCCATGCTGCGCCGTTGCGGACGCAGGGACAAGCAGCAAAGCCGCCGTCACTGCACCGATGAGGCATGTTGTGAGCCAGTTCCTCTTCATGGAATAACTCCCCTCAACCCTCGGCCGCGCGGCGAACCGGCGCGGCACCCAACCCTGTTGGCGCACAATACACGCCCGGCCGGGTCGGCTCGATGAACAGATGGAGTATGTCCTGATCTCGGCTTGCTCGAGGTGGCCAACGCGTTGGGGAAGAGATCCCTTTTCGACAGGCGATTCACTCCCCGACACCTCGCCGACGGGCCGACGGAGTCGCCGATCTCCTCAGCTTGGCTCCCATTGTCGCCAGGAGCCATGTTCTCGTCGAAGGTGCGCTTCAGCTCGCAGAGACCCTAACCATCTATGACGCGGTGTTCGTGGTGGTCGCTGCTGCTCGAGGCATTCCCCTGTGCACCCGTGCAGCCGAGTGGCGCAAGGAAATGGCGCAGCTACATGAGCGCCTCGGAGATGTGCTGGGCTTGGTCGGTCAACACGAGGCAGCGAGCCAGGCGTATCAGTCAGCTGAGCCAATCGTGCCCGAAAGCGACGCGTTCTGGCGATCACGCCTGCGCCGCAAGAACGCGGACACTTGCACAGTCCGACGGCTATATGACGATGCTCTGGAGGCCCTTGCGAGCGCAGAGGCGGCCCTCGGACCGAAATCGGCCCAACCCTCACGAGAGTGGTGGCAGCAATGGATAGAGATCCAGTTGGCGCGCGTCCATACCTTCTACTACGAAGATAGAGTCGATGAGATTGCCGACACGGTGGTCAAGATTCGCCCGATCCTCGAGGCGTATGGAACGCCGATGCAGCGGGCTCGCCTGTCTCAGTCTCTATTGAGGATGTCCCTGAGGCGCGATCGTTTCGCTATCAGTGAGGATGCCCTCCAATACGCTCGGGATCACGTCGGGGCGGGCGAGGAGTTGGGCGATCCAGCCGAGGTCGCAGCTGCCCGTTTCGACCTTGGCTTTGCGCTGTTGTGGCATGGAGACCTCGGCGAGGCCGAGCAGGAGATGGCAGCCGCCCGGGACTACTGCGAAGAGAGCGGAGACATGGTGCTCTTGTCTCGATGTCTAACCTACTTAACCGTCGTTGCCAGGAGGCGCAGGCGCGTCGATGAGGTCAAGCGCCTGATCGAACTGAGCCTTCCGGTAGCGACTGCTGCGAGCATGCCCGAGTACACGGCCATGGCCCAAGCGAATCTGGCCTGGGTGGCGTGGCGGGAAGGAAACCTGACGGAGGCTGCCGCCGCTGGGCGGGCAGCGCTCGACCTTTGGGAAGGGCTGCCTGCCCGCTATCCTTTTGACTGGGTCGCCGTGTGGCCCCTACTTCATCCTTCAGACGGCGATAGTGAGCGATCAGGGCCCGGGGTCGAGGCTGGCCGCTGCGATCGGTTCCGACGTCAAGGGGAAGATATCGCCGGTCCTCTACCTCGCCGCCATCCCCCTGGCGTTCGTCAATCGCTGGATCTCGATGGCGCTCTACGTGGCCGTGGCACTGCTGTGGCTCGTGCCGGATCGCCGGATCGAGACGAGCCTTGCAAATGAGGCACCCGGCTCGGGGGCGCGGCCCAGATCCGAGACCTGAGGCTTAGGAGCCTGGTGGCACCTCTTTCGGTAGGGCTACCGGCGCCGGCGCCGGCCGCCCCTGGCTTTCTTCCCGTTGCGGGACGAGTAGACGATCTGTGGTGGTGCGATCGTCATCCCTTCGGCCTGGAACTCATCGTGGAGATTCAGACGTGCGGCCGTTCGGCCAACGTCGCCCATCTCGCTCGGAAGTACGAAGGTGATACCCAACCCGCTCCGTCCCGCCCGGGCCGTGCGCCCGACGCGGTGGACGTAGCTCTTCTCGTCCTCGGGAGGGTCGTAGTTGATCACCTGAGCGATGTCGTCCAGGTCGAGGCCGCGAGCCGCCACGTCCGTGGCAACGAGTGTCTTGACGTCGCCCGTATCGAATCGCTTGAGAGCCTTCTGGCGCGCGGCCTGGGTCAGATCGCCGTGCATCGCCAGTGCCTTCACACCGTTCGCTTTCAGTTTGTAGACGAGCCGGTCGGCGCCGCGTTTGGTCCGTACGAACACGAGAGAAAGGCCGCGGTCCTCTTTGAGGATGCGAGCGAGTGCTTCGACCTTGTTCCCCACGGTCACGGGAACGAAGGCATGGTCCACTTCTTCTACGGTTTGTTTCTCGACCTTGACCTCGTGGAGGATCGCGTCGTTCGTATAACTCTTCGCGAGACGACCGATCTGTCCGTCGAGCGTGGCCGAGAAGAACATCGTGTGCCTCTGCTTCGGCAAACGTCGGACGATCCGGTCCACCTGTGGCTGGAAGCCCATGTCCATCATGCGGTCGGCTTCGTCTAGAACGAATACCTGGACCTTGTCGAGCGAGATGAGGTTCCTGCTGGCGAGGTCTTCGAGACGCCCGGGGGTCGCTACGACTATGTGGGCCCGGCCCACTGCTTTCGCCTGATCACGCACACTCACTCCACCGTAAGCGGCGGCGACATGCAGGTTCTTCACCCGTCCGATGTCGATGAACTCGTTCGCGACCTGCGATGCCAGCTCACGGGTGGGCACCAGGATCAGCGCAGAAGGGCGTTTGGCATTGCTCTCGAGGCGCTCCACGATCGGGATCGCGAATGCCAGCGTCTTACCTGAGCCTGTTCGCGATTTCGCCAGGACGTCGCGCCCGGCCAGTGCGTCCGCCATGACCATCGCCTGGATCTTGAACGGGCCATGAATGTCCCGCTTGGCGAGGGCGCGGATGGTGGGTGTGGATATCCCCAGCTCCTCGAAGGATGGGCGCGGACCTTCGTCCGGGACCACCTCGAGCGAGGGCGTGGATACGTCAAGCTCTGTGTACGACTCTTGGTTCATCTCAACTCCTTGGGCCTCGCGCTGTGCGAGGCGTTGCATTCGGGGAGATAACTACCCGAAACCGCCTGGAGGAGGAAGGGGAAGCAATCTCACAGGACGAACGATCGTCCGTGTTGTCACCTTAACAGCTGTGAGTGCAGTAACCGAACATGATCAAGCATGAGCGGTGTGTGCAGCTGCTCTCTATATCGACAGTCGAGACGCGCGATTGAATCTTCGTCGTCGTTCGGGTTCTAGAAACGCAGCCCGGTGTCCTCGAAGTAGGCGTCGGCGAGATCTGAGCGGCTCTCGAGGTCGAGAGAACGTGAGATCTGGGTAGTGAGCTCTGCCTGACCCTCGGCCGGGAAGTTGAAGCGATAGCGGACGCACCCTCCGGCGAACGTGTAGAACCTCGTTCCGGAATACCGACCCTGCACGCTGTCGATGGTTTCGAATCTCCGCGACCCGGGCTCATCCGACGGCACCTCGGTTGCACCGGATACATCACAGGAGTCGGTGGAAAGCCGGACGTGCACGGCGCGTATCCCCGCCCGGTCCGAGTCGAGGAAGAACTCGGTCGTCCCATCGAAGACCCGCATGCCTCCGAACATCCATCCGGTTTCGAGAGCGCTGATGCAGGGCAGCAAGGTTGCCGATGGCACCGATTGGGCCGCCAGGACCATCTGCTCGCCCTCGAACTGGCCCCCGCATTCGGGACTTCTCGAAACGACGGAATAGGTCGGTTGGCCGGCCCATAGACCAGCTCCCTGCAGATTCCCGGTGACGATCCCGATCGCGATCAAGGAGCCGAGGATCACCATCGCGCTGAGGCCCACACGTCGCCAGGTCCAGCGCTGGATGGCGATGGGGCGTCGCTTCGGGCACAGGTGACGGAACGTCTTCACGAGATCTCGGCGGTCCTTCCGCAGCATCTTGCGCGACTGGCTGGGCATCGTTACCCCTCGAGTCGCAGCGAAGCCTTCGGCTATCTCCTGCGGAGTGAAGTACCTGAGTGCGTGTTCGTATACCAGGTGCGGGTCGCTTCGCAGAGCGAGAACGATCATCATGTTCGCGAGATCCACGGCCTCCCGCCAGGGAGAGGGACGTACTTGCCCGAAGGCCACGTCGATCAAGAAGACTTCGTTCCCGCGAACCAGGATGTTCGAAGGCTTGATATCTCGGTGAGCGACACCTGCCTGCCATAGATCGCGCACGCTTGAGAGAGCCGAGTCGATGGTCGCGTCGTCAAGCTCGTCCGCGTCCAGCAACTCGTGAGCACCCTCGACGAAGTCCGTGACGATGAGGTACTCGCGCTCGGGTGTGATCTCCACGAAACCGTGTGATTTCGGAGAAGACAGGCCGGCATCGTGCATCACCCGCAGCATGTAGTCCTCGTACTGCACCAAACGACGAACGGTTGAGAACGAGGATTCGTCCTCCAAGCGTCCGTAAAGAAGGGTTCGACCGAGCTTGTACCAGCGGTCCGCTCGCAGATGATTCTTCGCGTAGAGCTTGGCGAACAACCGACCGGTGGGCTGGTCTGCCACCGTCAACAACAGCGGGGTGGATCCTCCCGACCCCTCCAGGTTGAAGGGCTTCATCTTCACGACGTCGATCCCGAGTTGCTCGTCCAGAGCTCGCTTGATGGCTTCTCCTCGCGCGCCGCCGACATCGAGATGCGCGGTGCGACCCCGCTTGTAGGCAACGGGGAAGACCTCGTTGGGCGTGAGCATCCGGAAGGCAACGATCGGGATTGTCACGCCGAGGATCGCGCCCACGATGACATCAAGTGGGTGGTCGACGCCGAGATACAGGCGCGCCACGCAGAGCAGGAGGATCAACGCTGCGGCCAGCCATTTAGCGCGGTTCCGGTGGCGCCCGGGAACTATCAGCGAGTACAGGATCCCGATCATCGTCGCCGCGAAGGCGGCCACCGGCCGTGAAGGCAGTGACGATCCCTGCCAGTGCCCGATGATGTCGACACCGAAGGGACGGGCACGCACCGCAGCCATGGCGATGAGCGTCGTGATCCACCCACCGATCAGCAGGGACCCGAGTAGGACGAAGAGGTGGCGGAAGCGCTTGAACGCCAGCAACGCCAGGATCGTGCCCCACCGCAGGATCCCGATCGTCCACCTCGATCCCAACGAGTCCAGGCTTTCCATGATCGTCGTCAGGACCGGCGTCCGCGTTTCTGCCAAGGCCCGCAGCAGGGAACCTTCGGCGCGGTCCATCTGGGCGCTGAGGTCGCTGGTGATGGCGATGACCAGAAGCAGGAGGATCAAGCCGATCGCGGACGCAAGTAACACTTTGCCGCTCGCCGCGAGGTTGTGCGGCAGTGGGGGCGCTTCTCCCGAGGGCCGACGACGTCGGCGGCGCGGGCGCCTAGAGGTGCCGCCGACGACCTTGGGCAGCACGTCGCTCATCGAGCCGGCTGCTCTTCCGCGGCGAGGCCCGCCTGCCGCTCTTGGGCCCGCTGGCGTCGTTCCTCCGCCCCGGCCCTCCATCTGAGGTAGGCCACCAGCCCGAACCCGATCGGCAGGGCCCAGGTCAGGAAGCGATGAACGAGAACGGCCGCGACCACCTGTGCCTCGGCCCCCCCCGCCGTGACGAGACCCGCCGTCAGACCCAGCTCGACCACTCCCACCCCGCCCGGCGTGATCGGTAGCGCCGAGATCAACCGGACGAAGGCAAACACGGCGAGGACCTGGATCCACGAGGTCTCGGCCTCGGACACCCCCACGTTCCGCAGTGTTACGAGGAGGACGAGGTACAGAGAGAAGTGGCTCACCACCGTGGCCGCCGTCAGGGCCAGCCACCGCCGCCTCAGCAGTTCGATCGCATCCGTCCTGAAGCGGGCCACCGGCTCCCGCAGGGATACCGGTGGTTTCCGAACGACCTTACGGAGGGCGGACACAACCCGACCGAGACGTTCGCCGAAGGCTTGGGCGAAGGCGGCGCTCCTCAGGATCAAGGCGAAGAGGACAACCGCCCCGATGAGCACGGCCACTCCGATAACCGAGGCCGTGGTGAGTGCCGGCGTGACGTCGCCTTGGAGCGCTAGCAACGCCAGGGCGATGACGGGCATCCCAAGCTTCACGAAGTTGTTCCAGATGCCGGAGACGAGGACGGAGAGTGAGATCTCGGTGTTGCTGAAGCCGGAGGCCGAGTACATCGCATAGGTCACGCCGATGCCGATGGCGCCGCCCCCTGGGATCGTGTTGGCGACGGCCGTCGACGTTTGGTTCACCTTCATCGCCTGCCAGAGATTCGATCCCGGCAACGCCGCGATCATCACGAGCCAGTAGGTGGCGATGTTCCACGCTGCAACGAGTACCAGGGTCCCGATCTCGACCCAGGTCATGGCGCCGATGACCGCCCAGACCTGGCTGAAGTCCGCGAACTTCGGGAGGGCGAACCCGAAGATGGCGACCACCACAACGATGGAGAAAACCGCCTGGAATATCCGGCGACGCTTATCGGGTTTCTTGGGCGCGATGTTCTGGTGCATCTACCGTCCTCGGGAGGTGCGTGAGAGCGTCAAGGTCGTGCCCCCCCATTGTGGGTCGCCCGTCGTGCGGGAACAATGGGGTTCAGGGCGCCGCGTGCGGGAGAAGTGTCCGAAATGAGACAGGTTTTTCCAGGCCGGGTTGCTTTTCAGCCGCGCGGGATGGGTGATCAACCCAGGCAGGCACAGGCTCCAAGCGGTCGGATGGGAGCGCCGCCTGGCCAAGAAGAACAACGCAGCCCGTCTGGCGACGGGGGACAACCGGCTTCGTCTGGACCCTCAACTGTCGCGGGTCGCTCGGAACCACACCAGCGGAATGGTTCGGCGCCGCGCGCTGCACCACACCCCTCCGATGTTCTGGGCGGGCGGGTCACGCGCTGGCGGCGTCTCGGTGAGAATCGGTGCAGCAGGCGGGGTGAAACGACTCCACAGACCATTCATGAACAGCCCCGTGCACCGTGCCAACATCCTTCTGAACTCTTCCGGTTCGTGGGTGTCGGCACCGAACGCAAGGCAAGCTCTGGGCCACGATCGTCTTCGAAGCCCGAAGAGATCCCGGAACCAGACTGAGCATGCCCTGCTGACCGATTAGCGAGACGCGCCGTGGGTAGGCTGGAAGAGCGAGCGGCGATGTGCGTCGCTCGCTCTTCTCTATGGAGGCAACGTAAATGGCAGAACCCACCGAAGATCAGAACGTTGTGGTTGTCGACCAACAGGAAGCACCGGGGGGTGCCAAGGAGCAGCCCGATGGGGCGGAGGCGGTTCAGCATCCCGCCAAAGTCATGCGCATCGCTGCGATGGCGAGGCAGCTCCTCGAAGAGGTTCGACAGGCGCCGCTCGACGATGCCAGTCGCGCCCGCCTGCGCGATATCTACGAGACGTCCGTTACCGAGCTAGCCGAGATCCTGTCGCCCGAGCTGCGCGAGGAACTGACCCGTCTCAGCCTGCCTTTCAACGACGAATCCCCGAGTGATGCCGAGCTGCGCGTCGCCCACGCGCAGCTGGTGGGCTGGCTCGAGGGACTCTTTCACGGCATCCAGGCGATGTTGTTCGCCCAGCAGATGGAGACCAGGCAGCGCTTTGAAGAGATGAGGCGACCCGGCCTTCCGATGGGGGGGCCTCCCGGAGGCGCGGGGGGGCCGGGCGAAGCGACGCCACCCGATCATGGGCAAGGGACCTACCTCTAGAGTCTCAGTCGCGTGTGATCTTGTAGATCGCCGACGAGGTCATGAAATAGAGCCATCCGCCGGGGCCCTTCGACACGTCGGTGATGTTCCCGGTCGAGTCGTGGATGATCCGGTGTCGGCGGATGTTCGTTCCGGCGTCGTTGAGATCGAAGCGATGGATCCGGCCGGTGCTGAAATCGCCCGCATAGAGGTCACCGCTCAGACGGCCGAGCACGCCCACGTACCACCAGGCGTCCGTGATCGCGACCGGATCCCTCCATCGGAACAGCGGCCTCTTCGGGTTCTCTCCGCTGCCCGCGGTCCCGCATTGGTAACTCGCACCCCATCCGTAGTTGCGGCCCGGCAGGATGCGGTTGACCTCGTCGTCGCAGTTCGGACCGTTCTCGGTCTCGTATAGCTGCTGTGTCCCCGGTTTACGGGCGAGACCGAACGGGTTGCGATGCCCGTAGCTCCAGACGGGGTTCGGATCCCCGGCGGTGCTGAAGGGATTTCCATCCGGGATGCTCCCATCCGGATCCAAACGGAGGATCTTCCCCTGACGTGAGTCCGTGTCCTGTGCTCGAGCGGCGTCATGGTTCTCGCCGGTCGAGACGAATAGGTGATCGCCGACGAACTCGAGCTGACCTCCGTGGTGGTATCGGCCGGAGGCGTCGATCCCGGAGAGGATCCGCTTCGGGAACCTACATCGACCCCTCACGACCTTGAAGCGCGTCACGCGATTCTCCAGCGGCGAAGCGTTGGTGTAATAGACGTACAGCAAGTGGTTCCGCTTGAAGTTCGGATGAAGCTCGATCCCCAGGGCGCCGCCTTCTCCATCGCTGTTGACGTCCAGGTTCGCGCACGCGCGGCCCTTCAGCCGCTGACCGATCAGGATCCGGATCTTCCCGGTGTTCTTCTCGGTGAAGAACACCTTGCGTGTTCCGGTCACCCACGACATGTCGACGGGAAACGAAAGATCGCTCTTGTATGTCCGCACGCGGAGACCACGCGGAAGCGCCGTCGCTGGAGCCATCGGGGCCAGGACGCCCAGCATCGCCAGCACCACACAGATCATTGACATCTTCGTCTTCATCGTCTTCCCTTCGGGGCGTCGTATGTTCGCTGGCGTGGACCATTCTCGCGGCCTTCGTTCCCAAGTGGGGAGGTTGATGCTGGCGGCCGCCCTTGGCGGGATGGTCGCCCTGCTGGGCGTTCGTTTCATCCCGGCCACCAACTACGATCTCGGTCCGGCATCGGTTGCGACCCGCACGACTACAGGCGTCGGCCTCACGAGGGTGATCGTTCCACCTCTAGGAGCGGTGTCGGCACCGACCCACACTTCTCCGCTGGTTTTCGACATTCAGCTGAGCAGACTCGACTTCAGGGCTCTGGCCGACGTGCTGGAGGTGGGGGGGACCGATGAGCTCGCCGTTCAATTGGAGAACGGACTGAGAGGACTAGCGGCGGCGCTCGCGATCCGTCTGGTGGTAGGAGCCGTCGTTATCGGCGCGCTCACGGGAGCCCTGCTCCCTCGTCGGCGGTGGTCGACGGTGGGGGCGGCTGCCGCAGGTGGCGCCATCGCCACAGGCACGTGCGTGTTGCTCTCGGCGGCCACTTTCGATGTCGATGCCTTCGAACAGCCCAAGTTCACGGGTGAACTGGTGCGCGCGCCGCAGGTGATGGAAGCGGTTGACCGTGGCGTGGAGTCCTTCGAGGAACTTCGATCGCGCTATGAGACCGGGGCGGACAGGCTGTCCCAGCTACTGGCCCTCGTCGCGGAACCCGATGACAGTCCGTCGGAGGACAGCGTGTCGATCCTTCACGTCAGCGATATCCATTCGAATCCTTTGGGCGTTGAAGTGACGAAACAGCTGGCCCGCAGGTTCGATGTCGAAGCGGTCATCGACACAGGGGACCTCACCTCGTTCGGAGAAACGATCGAGGGACGCATCGGAGCATTGATCGGAAGCATCCGGGTCCCCTATCTGTTCGTGCCGGGGAATCACGATTCGTTCTCGAACCGCTCACAGCTCGATGATGTCGCCAACGTCGAGCTGCTCGACGAGACCGGCATCGAAGTCGAGGACGTTTCCATCCTGGGATGGGCAGATCCGACCTTCACAGCATCGAACGAAACCTCCACAGAAGAGGGCAACGAGATCCGGGCGGAGGAGGCGCAAGATGTCGCCGCCGAGGTCGACAGTGAGGCGCCGGACATCCTCGCGGTTCACGACGCTCGACTAGCGGCCACGTCCGTAGGCTCGGTTCCATTGGTGCTGGCGGGTCACACGCACGAGCGATCGATCGAGCAGCGGGACGGAACCATCATTCTGACCGTCGGCTCCACGGGGGCCACCGGGCTCGGGTCGTTCGTGGCCGAGACGGAGCTGGCCTTCGAGGCCGAGATCGTCTATTTCCGCCTGGGCGCTCCGGTGGCGGTCGACTACGTCCGATTCAGGGGAGCCGGGAGCGAGTTCGAGATCGAGCGCAGCACGCTCGAGCCCCCACCGGAGGGATAGCCCTCGACGGCTATCATTCCTCCACCGGGAGGCGTGCCCGAGCGGCCGAAGGGAGCGCACTGCTAATGCGTTAAGGGGTTCAAACCCCTTCCAGGGTTCAAATCCCTGCGCCTCCGCCAGATAGCGGCGACCCGTTCGGGTCGAGGTCGTCATGGCGTCGCGATAGCCTTCGGTGACAATGCGCCCGTAGCTCAGTGGATTAGAGCGTCCGGCTACGGACCGGAAGGTCGGGGGTTCGAATCCCTCCGGGCGTACTCGTTTGCGGCATCCGCCGGCTCCTCGAACGAACGAGGGAGGGACGCGACTCGTGGGAGTCAGCAGCTTCATAGGGGAGCAGCGATCCAAGCAGATCGAGGGTCACGCTCGCCCCTACCTCGACGACGACGAGGTCATCCTGTACTGGGCCCACGCCCGCGATCCCGAGAGCCGGAAGCAGGGCTACGCTTACGTGACGGATCGCCGGTTCATCGTCCACTGGTCCGGGCGGGCCGACGGGCATGCTCCCATCGAGTGGGGCGAGATCCGCTCCTGGGGGATCGACCGGGATCCGGCTCGTGGCCCTCTCCTAGGCGTCGAGACCGGCAAGGCGTCCGTGTGCGTCCAGGTCCCGGTTGGAAGTCCCGCAACGGCGGCTCGCTGCACGGGCTTCCTTCGAGAGTTCGCTCGACACGCGCCCAGCGCGGACGAGGAGTTCAGGAGTGAGCTCCATTCCGGGCGTTTCCATCCCGGCGTCGAGGAGGAGGTCGTTCACAAACCTCGTTCGATCACGGCATTCACGCGCAGCGTGCTCGTGACGGTCCTCGGGGTCGTCCTCGTGGCCGCCGGGATCGCGATCGTGCCGCTGCCGGGTCCCTGGTCCCTCCCGATAATCCTGGCGGGTCTTGCGATCCTGGGATCCGAGTACGACATCGCCACCGACATCCTCAACTGGTCAAAGGAGAAATATCAGGTTGCGGCCCGCAAGTTTAAGTCGCGCCGCGCGGAGTGACATCTGACGAGCGCTTCATGCGACTCGCGTTGGACCAAGCCCGGGAAGCGCTCACTCATGGCGACGTACCCATCGGCGCAGTTGTGGTCGTCGATGGGGAAGTCGTTGCTGCCGCCGGCAACCGGCGTGAGGCGCAGGAGGATCCGACCGCGCATGCCGAGATCCTCGCCCTTAGGGCTGCGGCCGAAACTCTGGACTCCCGCCATCTCGACCGTGCCTCGATCTACGTGACGCTGGAGCCGTGTGCGATGTGCGCGGGGGCGCTGGTGCTCGCGCGCGTCGGCCGGCTGGTCTACGGCTGCCCCGACCCCCGAGCGGGGGCTGCGTACTCCCTTTACAACATCCCGCAGGATCCGCGCCTGAACCACGAGGTCGAGATCACGACCGGGGTGCTGGCCGACGAGTCATCGGAGCTCCTGCGCAGCTTCTTCGACCGCAGAAGGGGTTCCTGACCCGCCCTTATACTCGCCTCCTCCAGGTGGGGTACCGAAGCGGCCATAACGGGATCGCCTCGAAAGCGATTGAGGGTTCACGCCCTCCGCGGGTTCAAATCCCGCCCCCACCGCTCGCCTCGGCTCTTCGGTCTTAGCTTGTCTGGGCCCTCCTGCGGGGGCGCTGCCGGCGCTCCGGGGGGCCAAACCGTTTGGTTCTCCATGATTAAGCGGGGACTCGAGCTTTCGGTTGCCCGCATTCAACCAGGATGCGGCGCCGGAAGCTCTCGAAGTTGGGAATCCCATAGCCCTGGCGCTTGAGGACCTTGATCCG
>Ga0183260_10002733_pt1 | contig 14450 bp, 10 predicted proteins | sample AntDrymUQ4972206_2_FD_129768 | JGI IMG/M metagenome (GOLD analysis project Ga0183260, IMG submission 129768) | Polar desert sand microbial communities from Dry Valleys, Antarctica - metaG UQ497 (22.06) (version 2) (version 2) | ecosystem: Environmental > Terrestrial > Soil > Desert | place... | reverse complement strand
TGGGCATTGTCGCGGCGGTACTCGCCGCGGCGACCGGCGACCCCTGGCCAGCGATCGTGATGATGCCGGGCGTGTTCCTCCTTGGCTACGTGGTGCGCGACATCGAGGTTCGATAACGAGTCGAAGTGCCTACCCGCGCCCCGCCCGTGCGGGATAACGACACGCCGGAGCGGGCGGCCGAGACTGCCCCCGATGTGCCTGCTTGAGAATGGCGGTGGGCGTTGCGAACGTTTCGTAGCGTTCGAGAGGTCCTGGTCGAGGTAGCTCGCGAAGTGCCTGCCGGCTCTGCGGGGTTTGGCTTTCGAACGAAGAGCGACTCGGTCGGGGCTTCGCCGTGGCGTGGCTCGAGAGAGGACTCGCACCGAACCAAAGCAGGAGTGCCCGTCACGGTTCCATTACCGGCAGACAGGAGAAGGCATGCAAGTGATCATTGGTGTCGACCCGCATAAGGCTTCCCACACGGCTGTGGCGATCGGCACGTGTGAGGACGAACTGGCCCGCAAGAAGGTCCGCGCTAGCCGGAGCCAGGTCGAGCAGTTGTTGGCGTGGGCCGAGCCGTTTCCGACGCGGCTGTGGGCGATCGAGGGCGCGGACGGGATGGGCTACTTGCTGGCCCAGCAACTCGTCGCGTCGGGTGAGCATGTGTTGAACGTCCCGGCGACGCTGGCAGCGCGGACACGGCTGTTGGGTTCGAGTCGCAGCTCGAAGAATGACCCGAACGACGCGTTGTCGGTCGCGGTCACGGCGTTACGGACACGCGATCTCCGCCAGGTGCAACGCGTAGGTCACAGCGAGGTGCTTCGGCTGCTGGCCAAGCGCAACACCGATATTGGTGACCAACGAACGCGGCTGGTGTGTCGCATGCATGCGCTGCTACTTGAGATCGCGGCGGGCGGAATCGCCAAGGAAATCAACGCTTCTGACGTCGATCGGTTCCTCGCCGCCGTTGTGCCGGCGACGCCGGTCGAGCAGGTCCGTTTCGATCTGGCCGTCGAACTGCTCGCTGACATTCGCCGTCTCGACGAACAACTCAAGGCGTCCCACAAACGGATCCGTGTCGCGGTCGCCGCGTCGGGGACCACGCTTACCGACCTGTTCGGGGTCGGCCCGATCCTGGGCGCGATGCTGATCGGGTTCACCGGCGACGTTCGCCGCTTCGCGAACCGTGACCGTTACGCCGCCTACAACGGCACCGCGCCCGTCGAGTTCTCCTCCGGTGGCCGCACCGTTCACCGGCTCTCCCAGCGCGGCAACCGACAGCTCAACCATGCCTTGCACATGGTCGCCGTGTGTCAGCTACGGCAACCGCACTCCGAGGGCCGCGCGTACTTCGATCGCCGCGTCGCCGAAGGCAAAACGAAGAAGGAAGCGTTGCGCGCGCTCAAGCGCCAAGTCAGCAACGCCGTCTACCGCCAGCTCGTCGCCGACGCCGCCCGCGGACACTAAATAGCGGGCCCGGGAGGACAACCAGGGACGACTCAAAGCCAGCGTGGCCGGTCTCACACCCTGACAACCGGCTCTTCGGCAAGGTCACTCCCGGACCCACCACAAGGCTAGAACCGCCGCTCACGAGCGGCCACTCCAACGCGCCCCGACACACCTAAAAACCTGCGCTTGACACAGAGAGGATTCGGTAGGTGACGCTGCCGGAGTGGGAGGTTCACGCGTCACCCGCTGCCCTAAGTCGGGGCTAACTCGGCGGCAACTAATTGCCGTTGGTGCTCCAGTGCCAGGGCTCGGACGGCAGGTTGTAGAGGCCGTACTTGCCGGCGTTTGCCTTGAGCCACCCGAAGCCCGGGTTCGAACGCGACGTGATGATCGCGCCGTTGTAGGTGAAGTCGATCGCGAGACCGCGCTCGTGCATCGAGGCACCCGGCCGGGCTGTCGGCGGGCGGCACTGCGAGGCAGGCTTTTCGTAAATGTCGTAGTTGCTCGAGCCGCAGTTTGAGCGCCGGAGCGCCACCTGCTGGTTCGAATCGCGATAGCCGTATCCACCCAGGGGGATGTTGTCGGCGGCCGCCGCCTCCATGAGCGCGGATACCTTCGGGGCGATTGACGTCGCGACGGTGATGCCGTGGACGCGTGTGACGTTCACGTTGCCGGTGGGCAGACGTCCGCCGACCCCACCCTTCGAGCCCTTCGCACGGGCCGCTTCGCGTCGCGCGATCTCCTGTGACAGCGAGCGGTCGATGGAGGCGAGGTTCGCGGACTCGGCGAGGGCGGCTTCTAGGCGCGCTTCGATACTGTCGGCGAGCTTCTGTTGCGCGGTGCGTGCCGACTTGAGCTCACCGAGCGCACGAGACACCTCACTGCGCTTCGCGGCTGCTTGAACCTCGGCCTTTTCTGCGGTCTCGCGCTGCCGGGTGAGCTCATCGCGCAGCCCCTTGAGGCGTACCGACACGTCCTGGCCCCGTGCCACCGCGAGCACGCCGAGATACCCGTGGGTGGCCGCCCGCGCCAGCTGGTCGGGGCTGAGCCTGGGCGAGCGCAGGCGACCGGGACCGTGCACGTAGAGGTCGATCGCCAGACGCTTCGTCGCGCTCGAGAGCTTGTCGTAGTTGGCCGTCGTCTGCTTCTCGTCGCCGCGGGCCAGCTCCGCGGCCCGGCCTGCGTTGGCCGCGGCGCGGGCCACCTCGTCGAACCGCGTCTTGGTCGACTTGACGTTGGTGTCCAGCGCGGCGATCGCCTTTTCGACCTGCTTGTCGTTGGCGGTGAGCGTGTTGATCTGGCCCGCGACCGACGCCCGTTGCTTCTGGACGTCCTTACGCTGCTTGTAGGGATCGGCGGTCGTAGTGGTCGGCCCTGCGGCGGACGCGGGCGGAGCCGTCGCCGCGACGAGGGCCATGGCGAGCAGGCCGGCCAGAAGACCGGCGGCACGGGGCTTGGGGAAGTGGCGCATAACAGGTCGGCCGAGGCCGGGACAGAGGCTACCGCTGGTCACCCCGATCTCCAAGACCTCACAGCGCGTCCGCTGCGTCAGGAGCGGGCGGTACCCTGGCGAGCATGACCGAGCGGGGCTGGAAGTCGACACCGGTGATCGCCTGGACCGAACGCGAGGGGCCGCCGGCCGCGCCGCAAGGCGCGGCGCAGTGGACGTGGTTCGCGGCTGCCGGCACGCTCGGCACGGTCTTCTCGGTGATGTTCATGACCGACGCGCTCTGCCCCGAGCACCGTGTGTGGGTGCAGTCCCTTGCCGCGGTGGCGCTCGTCGGCACGATCGCGACGATCACCGGACTGGTGCGGGGGTGGTCGAGCGCGCCGTTACTGGCCGTTGCCGTCGGGCTCCTCGGAGCGGCCATCGGGGTCATCGACGCCGAGCACGCGCCGGTCCGGGGCGGCGCGATAGCGGCAGGGTTCCTCCTCGCGGTGCTGTTCGGAATCTGGCTCACGGTCCGCCAGTACCCGCTGCGCGTATGGGACCGCCGTCTGCGGCGGGAGTCGGCCTTCGTGGGCGACGAGACGATGCTCGACACGGCGCCGATCGTCCACGCCAGCCGCGATCCACGCACGGAGCCGGAGCGCGCCCGCACGCGTGACTAGCCGCGGGCGCTCGTCCGCGGTCACCAGGCATCTCCGAGCACCGCTCGTCTGGCCCCTCCTGGTCCTGGCGATCGTTGCTCCACTGCTCGTCTTCAGCGACGTGCCAGCCTCGCGGCCCCACCGGTTCGATCCGGAGGAGGAGTCCCGGGTCGCGGGCGAAGTGGTCTTCGTCGACCGAGTGAGGCACGTCCGTTACCGCCACCCGATAACGCGCCAGGTCGTTGACGCGCCGCTGTACACCAATGACGTCGACGTCGTCGCCGAAGAAGGCGAGACTGTTCACGTTCTCGCGCAACGCGACGATCCGCTGTCCGTCGCGATAGAAGGCGACCGCGTACCGCTCTCGGAGAACCTCGTGAGCCACGCGATCATCCTCGCGGCGGCGGCGATCCCGTTCGCGGCCCGCCGACTGAGCACGCGCCGCATCGAGCGCGTCGCCGCTGGCGACGCGCCGAGCTTCGCGATGACTGGCGCGCTCTTCGCGTCGGCACGGCTCAACCGGTGCCACCTGCTGCTGTACCCGCTCGACGCCGGCGTCGGCGCGCCGCCCATGTGCTCCGTGAGCATGCTGACCACCGCGCAGGCACCGCTCGTGGCGCGCACATTCCCAGTTGAGGTGAAGGGGAGCCCGCGGCCCTTCGGACGGGTGGTTGCCCACGCGAGCACCGGCGTGCTGTGGCCGGCGGGTCGCGCGCACGGCCGGACGCGGCGCCACGATCGGCCCGCCCTCACCGGCGGTCCCCCCACCCGGCTCGAGCCCGCCGACGGCGCGGCCGGGCCCTGGCGGCCGCGGTGGGTGCCGTTCTTCACGTACTCGGCCGCGGCGATGGGGGCCGCGACCGCACTCCTTGCTTTCGCTACGACGGTGACGCTGACGGCGGCCGTTGACGTCAACCGGGTCTCCCGTGACGGCCGGCAGGTCGTCGGCGAGATCGTGAGGTTCGATGGCGAGGACGACGTGCTCGTCCTGCGTTACAAGCTCGATGGGACACACGAGACACGCGCCGGCGTCGACTACGCGAGCGACTACGAGCGAGGGATGCGCTACCCGATCCGGCTCGACCCGCGGAACCCGCGCCGGGCGCGACTCGAGACGGAGCCGTATGACGTCATCGAGCCGCTGGCGTATGCAGCGCTCCCGCTCGCGGGCGCGGCACTGTGGTTCGGGCGCCGCGTCGGTGTGTGGCGTTCGCTCCGACGCTCCGCGCGGCGCGGCCCCTGGTGGGCGGCCGACGCCGTCACCCTTGCCAACGACGGGCGCATCGTCACGGTCGGGTTGTTCGCCGGAGACGATCTCGTCGGCGCCGTGCCCGTGGCTACCCCAGCTCTCAGCGCCCGCCGCGGCCGGAATCGGGTGATGCTCGGCGGCGACCTCGAACCCGGCTCGCCCGTAGCCCTGTGGTGGCGCGACGACGCCGCGTCGCTCGACCCGATGGGTCTGACGACCGTGCCCGACGCGCTCCCCGCGCATCTCGTGATGCCCCGGGCGGGGGACGCGCCGTCACCCGACGCCACGCCCACTTCCCAGCCGCTCGAGTCGAGCTCCCCGCTCAGCTACGAGATTCCCGTCAAGCACTACCGGATCGCGTTGCGTAAGCCGCGGCTCGAGGTCTTCGCCGGCACGCTGTCGATGACGTTGCCGTCCTACTTCGGGCGACGCCGCTGGGATATCCCGGTCAAGGACATCGCGGTCGTCGATCTGCTCGATCCGGCCTACGCCGAGGACGCGGAACGCGACCTTCCCGAGATCGAAGGCGTCAGCGTGCCCTACATCGTCACAACCGGTCCCTACACCACCCCCACGCTGATGTTGTTGTTCGCGCGCCCACAGCGCGTTCCCCCCTTGCGACTCGCGACTGCGCTCGCTCCGAACATCGAGATGCCCTGGGGCTACCGGTCGTCGCGGTCGGAGCGTGGTGACCACGCCGACGGCATAACGCTCAGGGCCGTCGACTCCGTTACCGCCTCCGAGATGCTTGCCCGCGCCGGTGCCACCCGCGCGACGAAGCCGCTCACGTGGCTCGCGACCCGCCGGCCTGAGCTTGTCGATCCCGTTGCGAACGCGCCAGTGGCGCGCAAGCTCCGGTGGGCGCGCCGGCTTCGCTGGGTGGGGTTTTCGTTGTACTTGGGCGCGGCGCCGATGGCGTTCTTCGCCGACAGGTTGGCGGGCTGGGTGTTCGTGCTCCTTGGCGGCCTTGTCGGGCTGGGGTTCGTGCTGTTGTTCCTCGCCAGCCGGGTGCAACGGCGCGCGCTCAGCTTTCGGGGGGAAAATGCTCCCGAAGCTCGCGCTTGAGGATCTTGCCGGCGGGGTTGCGCGGGAGTTGTTCGGTCGTGAACGCGATGCGCGTCGGAACCTTGAACCCGGCCAGCCGGGCGGCGACGTGCTCCTGGAGCTTCTTGATATCGAGCGTCACATCGAGTCGCACGCACACCACCGCGGCGAGCTCCTCGCCGAGGCGTTCGTGGGGGAGCCCGAGGACCGCGGCCTCGTACACCGCGGGGTGCTCGTAGATCGCCGCCTCGACCTCGGCGCAGTAGATGTTCTCTCCCGCCCGCAGGACCATGTCCTTGGCGCGGTCCTCGATGTAGAGGAACCCGTCGTCGTCGAGCCGGCCGATGTCACCCGACCGCAGCCAGCCGTCGACGATCGTCTCGGCCGTCGCATCGGGCCGGTTCCAGTAGCCGCGGATGAGGCTGGCGCCCAGGAACCAGATCTCGCCGCGCTCGCCGACAGGAAGGTCGTGCGCGTCCTCGTCTCGTATGGCGATGCGCTGGCCGGGCGACGGACGGCCCGTGCTCGTGGGGTGGCTGACATAGTCCGCTCCGCTGTTGCCGGGACCGTACGCGTTCGTCTCGGTCATTCCGTAGCCGATGCCGGGCGACGCCCGCCGGAAGCTTCCGGCGACGCGGCTGACGAGCTTCGGTGGCGCCGGGGCGCCACCGCCGCCCACCGCCAGCAGGCTCGACGTGTCGAACTCGGCGAAGCGCGGCGACTCGAGCAGGTCCCAACTCTGCGTCGGGACGCCGACGAAGTTGGTCACCCGCTCGCGCTCGATGAGCTCGAGTGCGCGGGTGGGCTCCCACTTGTACATCATCACGAGCTTCAGTCCGCTGACGAAGCAACTCATCATCACGGGCACACATCCGGTGACGTGGAAGAGCGGCACGATGAGGATGAACACCGGCGGGCTTGCGGCCTGTTCGGCTAGCTCCTTGGCTGCGGCTTCGTCGACCGATGCCTTGCGCACGCGGTCCACCGCCGCCCGGCAACCGAAGCCGAGCATCGCTTGCACGATCGCGCCGTGCGTGGACACCGCTCCTTTCGGCCGGCCCGTCGTGCCCGACGTGTAGAGGATGGTGGCGTCGTCGTCCGGGCCGATCTCGACCGGCGGCGCCGGCGTGCCCGGAACGACGAGGTCCTCGTACCGCTCGACGCCTTCGGGCGCTGCGTTCCCCACGCGAACGCCGAGGATGCGACAGCCCAGTCGCTTCGCGCTCGCATGCGCGCGTTGGGCGCGCTCAGCATCCGCGATCAGGACGGTTGCGCCGCTGTCCTCGAGCGCGAAGTCGAGCTCGTCTTCGGTCCACCAGGAGTTGAGCGATACGGAGATGGCGCCGACCGAGACGATCGCGGTGAAGGAGATGACCCACTCGGGGTAGTTGCGCATGCCGATGGCGACCCGGTCGCCCTTCTTCACCCCGAAGTGGGCGACCAACGCGGCGCCGAGCCCGTCGACATGGCGCATGACCTCGTCGAAGCTCCAACGCTCGTCCTCGTACACGAGGAAATCGCGGTCGCCGCGCGTGCGGGCAGAGGCGAACAGCTCGCGAAGACTCGGCGGTGCGTTCTTGAACACCGGCATGCGGACGCCGCGCACCTCGCCCTCGACGAGCTCGAAGATCTGTCCCGGGCCCGTGACCTGGGTGACCGCTTCCTCATACGTCAACGCCATGCCCCGAACTACAGCACGTCGCCATGTGATTGCGCCTGCTGGGCCGAGGACGGCTGTCCGTCACTACGATCCAGCGCCGTGCCCGCGCCCGACCGCATCCTGATGGGCTCCGGCCCGAGTAACCCTTATCCCCAGGTGATGCAGGCGCTCGTCCGGCCCGTGCTCGGCCATCTCGACCCTGAGTTCCTCGCGACGCTCGACGAGACCTGCGCGCGGCTCCGCACCGTCTTCGGCACTACCAACGAGCTGACCGTGCCGATCAGCGGGACGGGATCGGCCGGGATGGAGGCGAGCTTCGTCAACGTCGTTCGGCCGGGCGACGTCGTGGTCGTAGGGGTCAACGGCTTGTTCGGCGAGCGGATGTGCGACGTGGCCAGCCGGTGCGGCGCGCAGATCGTGCGCGTCGAGGCCGACTGGGGCACCCCGCTCGATCCTCAGGCCGTGCTCGACGCGCATCCGTCGCCGTCGGTGATCGCGCTCGTGCACGCCGAGACCACCACGGGCGTGCGCAACGACGTTGCGCCGATCGGCGCGGCCAAGCCCGCCGGCGCGCTCCTGCTGGTCGACTGCGTCACGTCGCTCGGCGGGATACCGGTCGAGATCGACGAGTGGAACGTCGACATCGCCTACTCAGGTACGCAGAAGTGCTTGAGCGTGCCGCCCGGGCTCGCGCCGCTCACCTTCAGCGAAGCCGCGCGCGAGCGAATCGTCGAACGACCGCAGAGCTGGTATCTCGATCTGAACCAGATCGCGAAGTACGCGTCGACGCCCGGTGCCCGCACGTATCACCACACGGCGCCGATCTCGATGATCTTCGCGTTGCACGCGGGCCTGGGTGCCGTGCTCGATGAAGGACTGCACGCCGCGTACGCGCGGCACGAGGAGACCGGGCGCGCCCTGCAGGACGGCCTCGTGAAGCTCGGGCTCGAGCTGATCGCGCCCGAGAGCCATCGGCTTCCGGAGCTGACCACCGTTCGGATCCCCGCCGGAGCAGACGACGTGTTCGTGCGGCGCGCCTTGCTCGAGCGCTTCGACATCGAGATCAGCGGTGGCGTCGGGCCGTTCGCGGGCAAGGCGTGGCGGATCGGCTGCATGGGTCACAGCGCCCGCATGCGCAACGTCGCCGCGTTGCTCGGCGCGCTCGAGCAGGTGTTGACCTGGTGAGCCAGCCGGTCTGGTTTCCCGGTGACGTGAGCGCGACGAACGTCGGGCGGTTCATGGCCGCGCACGGGATCAGCGATTTCGAGGCGCTGCGAACGCGCAGCATCGCCGAACCCGAATGGTTCTGGGATGCGGTCGCGAAGTTCCTCGATCTGCGCTTCGACACCCCGTACACCGATGTCCTCGACGACTCGAAGGGCTTCGCGTGGAGCACGTGGTTCACGGATGGGACCCTCAATGTCGCCAGCAACGTCTTGCGCCACGATCCTGCTCGTACCGCCATCGTGTGGGAGGGAGAGGACGGCGCCACCCGCATGTGGACCTACGGCGATCTCGCCGCGCAGGCCAAGGCGCTCGCGGCGCGGCTGGCCGCCGACGGCGTGGTCAAGGGCGACGCCGTCGGGGTGTTCATGCCGATGGTGCCCGAGACCGTGGCTGCGCTGATCGGCATCATGTCGATCGGCGCAGTGTTCCTGCCGTTGTTCTCGGGCTACGGCGCCGATGCCGTCGCCACCCGCCTCGAGGACGCCGAGGCTGTCGCCCTGGTGACCGCCGACGGCACCTACCGGCGGGGCAAGCAGGTGGCGATGGCGGCGGTGGCCGCCGAAGCGGTCGCTCGTTGTCCGACGGTGCGCTCGGTGATCACCGTCGGCCGCCTCGACGAGTCCGCGGGGAACTGGCCGGCACCCGCCGAGACCGCAGAGGCGATGGGCGAGTGGCCGGTCTCCGTCGACGCGGAGCATCCGCTGTTCATCGCGTACACGTCGGGGACGACGGGGCGGCCCAAGGGAACGGTCGCGGTGCACGGCGGATTCCTCGTGAAGGTCGCGGAGGAAGTGGCGTTTCAGTTCGACTGCCGTCCCGAAGACCGCCTGTTCTGGTTCACGGACATGGGCTGGATCATGGGGCCGTGGGAGGTCATCGGCACGCTCGCCAACGGCGCGACGCTCGCGCTATTCGAGGGCGCGCCCGACTGGCCCGAGCCAGATCGTCTGTGGTCGTTCCTCGCGCGGCACGAGATCACGATCCTCGGGATCAGCCCGACGTTGATCCGCGCGCTCATGCCCCACGGTGACGCGCTCGTCGCCGCTCACGATCTGTCGCGACTGCGCATCCTGGGGTCCACGGGCGAGCCATGGAACGAAGATCCGTGGCGCTGGTACTTCGAGGTGGTCGGCGGCGGGCGATGCCCGGTCATCAACATCAGCGGCGGCACGGAGGTCGGCGCGTGCTTCCTGTCGCCGCACCCGGTCGAGCCGATAAAGCCGATGAGTCTCGGGGGGCCGTGCCTTGGCTTAGCGGTCGACGTCTACGACGACGACGGCCATCCGGTGCGCGAGGCGGTCGGCGAGCTCGTGTGCACGAAGCCGTGGCCGGGCATGACGAGGGGCATCTACAAGGATCCGCAGCGGTTCATTGACACGTACTGGAGCCGGTGGCCCGGCGTGTGGGTGCACGGCGACTGGGCGTCGATCGACGCCGACGGCGACTGGTTCCTGCACGGGCGCAGCGACGACACGATCAAGGTGGCTGGCAAGCGTCTCGGCCCCGCAGAGGTCGAGACGGTGCTCGTGAGTCACGACGCCGTGGTGGAGGCGGCCGCCGTCGGTATCCCCGACGAGGTGAAGGGTGAAGCGCTGTGGTGCTTCGTCGTGCTGACGGAGGGAGCAGAGCCCACGGACGAACTGCGCCGCGAGCTCACCGCGCTTGTCGCCGCGAAGCTCGGCAAGAGCTTCGCTCCGTCCGCCGTGCGCTTCACGTCCGCGTTGCCGAAGACGCGCAACGCGAAGGTCCTGCGCCGCGCGGTGCGCTCCGTGGTCACCGGCAAGGACCCCGGCGACATGAGCTCGCTTGAAGACCCGGCCACGCTCGACGCGATCAAGGCCGCGCAGTAGATGGCGCTGCTCCGCGCCACGGCGCCGCTCGAGCTTGCCGGGCGGCGCGTCGTGCTGCGGGCGCTCGAAGCCACCGACTTCGACCAATGGACCGAGGTGCGGGTGCGGTGCCGCGCCTGGCTGCGGCAGTGGGAGCCCTCGTTGCCGCCAGGGCACGCGGACGCGAGTACCGACCGGCGGGCGTTCGCCGCGCGGTGTGGCGCACGCGAGCGCGAACGACAGCTCGGCACCGGTTACGGCTTCGGCCTCTTCGTCGCCGAGACGCCTACGACCCGCGCGTTCGCAGGCGAGATCAACATCAGCTCCATCCAGCGGGGCCCGTTCCAGAACGCGTACGTCGGGTACTGGATCGACGAGAACCGCGCCGGCGAGGGACTCGTGCCCGAGGCTCTCGTGGTCCTCCTGCGCTTTGCCTTCGAGGACCTGGGCCTCCACCGTGTGCAGGTTGCGATCATTCCCCGCAACACGCCGAGTCGCCGCGTCGTCCAGAAGGTTGGGCTACGCGAGGAGGGCGTCGCCGAGCGCTACCTCGAGATCAACGGCGTGTGGGAAGACCACCTCCGCCACGCGATCACCGCTGAGGAATGGGCCGAGCGCGGGTCGGACCTCCTCGACGCCTGGGCTCGCTGAGGTCCGAGGTCCCGTGGCCGGATCGGACGAAAGGATGAATGTCTCGATCCCGGTTGTGCCGACGGGACGATGATCCGTGCCCGACGTCGTGGAACAGTGGCGCGATGGCTAAGCGGAGCGAGGTGCTCGAAGCCGGTGCATTGGAGCGAGCGGTGCAGGCCGCCGCGTCGGCCGCGGCGAGCGCCGGCGCGGAGGTCGCGGAGCTGCGCTCCCGCGACGACCTGCGCGCCGCGGCCGACCTTTTCGTTTCGGTCTGGGGAGCTCGGCCTGACGGTGCGCCGATCTCGCGGGATCTCATGCGCGCGCTCGCCCACACGGGGAACTACGTCACTGGTGCGCGAAGGGGCTCAGAGCTTGTGGGCGCCTCCGTCGGCTTCATCGCCAACGGCGGGCCCGAATACAAGCTGCACTCGCACATCACGGGCCTCACCCCCGACGCGCAGGTCAAGGGTATTGGCTTCGCGCTCAAGTTGCACCAGCGGGCGTGGGCGATTGCCCGCTCGTTGCCCGTCATCAGCTGGACTTTCGACCCGCTGACGCGCAGGAACGCCTATTTCAACCTCACGAAGCTTGGTGCGGAAGCGAGCGGGTTCCTCGTCAACTTCTACGGCCAAATGGACGACCGCCTCAACGGTGGCGACGAGACCGACCGATGTGAGGTGACCTGGGACCTCACCAGCGAGCGGTCAGAGGCCGCGAGCGTGCGCTCGCTTCGCGAGCCCGAGCTCGAGCCCCTGCTCGCGGCAGGCGCGGTGAAGGTGCTCGAAGATCGCGGCGACGGCCGGCCCCGCACCCGCGCCGTTCGCGGCGAGGTCCGGCTGTGCTGGATCCCAGCCGACATCGTCGCGCTGCGATCAACCGAGCCGGACGTCGCCCGGTCGTGGCGACTCGCGCTGCGCGACACGCTCGGCGCCTCGATCGACGAGGGTTTCGTCGCGTCGGCCATGACGCGCTCGGGTTGGTACGTGCTCGAGCACGTTCGCTGACCTGACGGGGCTGATTCTTCACGCCGGCGCCGCCCCAGTTGCGGGCGTGCTGGTCGTGACGGACGAACGTCGGACCCTCAGTAGTCGGCGCCGACGAACGCGAGCGTGCTGCGCTTGCGGCAAAGTTTCATTGCTTGGTCGAACCGCAAATGCCCACCACCGCCGCGCCCTCGGACGCGGGAGCTCGTCCAGTGGCCCTGGACAGCATCGTGGAGAACGTCGGCGCGGGGCTCGTCGAGATCATCCGGGCGCCCGCCGGGCTGGCTGTGCCGGTCGGCGAGTTCGTGATCAACGACCCGACCGACCAACGCTCCATCGAGCCGAACGACGTCATCCTGGCCGTGGGGGTCGCCGTCTCGGACCGCGAAGCCGCTGCGCTCGTGCGCCGCGCCGGCGACGGGCGCGCCGCGGCCGTGATCTTCAAGCTCGAGCCGGGCGGCGTGTCCCAGGCCGTAGTCGATGCGAGCTCGGACAGCTGCGTCGCGCTCCTGGGAGTAGCGCCCGACATCGTGTGGGGCCAGCTCCACGCGCTGTTGCGGACGGCCCGGGCCGCCGCCGGCGCGCCGGCCGACGTTGGGCCCGGCGGGGCGCCCGTCGGGGATCTGTTCGCGCTCGCGAACGCGGTGGCCGCGATGGTGGGCGGCGCGACCACGATCGAGGATCCTCGCTCCACCGTCCTGGCCTATTCGAGCACCGACGCACCGATCGACCAGGCCCGGCGCGAGACGATCCTCGGTCGGCGGGTTCCAGACGGCTGGCTCCGCCGCCTGCGCGACGACGGCATATTCCGGCGGCTCTGGGCCGAGGGAGTCGTCCGCGTCGACTACAGCGGCACCGATCCCGACTATCGAACGCGACTCGCCGTTGCGGTCCGGGCCGGCGGCGAGATCCTCGGCTCGATCTGGGTGATCGAAGGTCACCGGCCATTGGACGCGAAGGCCGAGACTGCGCTCGCGGAGGCGGGCCAGATCGCCGCGCTCCACCTCCTGCGTCACCGCGCGGGCGACGACCTCGAGCGCCGAAGTCGGGGCGACCTGCTGCGCTCGGTGCTCGGCGGCCGGACACCGCCCGAGGTCCTGGGCCCGGCGCTTTCGATCGCCCCTCGGACCTTCGTCACCATCGTGGCGTTCGAGCTCGATCTGGACCCCGACATCTCGCTCGCGGATCAGACGGTCATGGTCGACCGCGCCGTCGGCCTGATCGCGATCCACTGCGAGGCGTTCCGGCGCCAGGCGGCCAGCGTCGCGGAGGGCCGGATCGTCTACCTCCTGCTGCCCGACCGGGAATCACCCGATCCGGCACGCCTCGTGTCGTTCGCGTCCGCTCTCCTCGACCACCTCGCCGACGGCTTCAAGGTCGGTGCCAAAGTCGGAATCGGGGCGACCGCGCCCGGCCTGGGCGGGGTGATCGGCTCGCGCAACGACGCGGAACAGGCGCTGCGGGTGCTGGCCGCCGAGCCGGCCGGCACCATCGCGCACATCGACGCGATCCGCAGCCGGGCCGTGCTCCTGGCGATGCGCGACCTTGCCAAACAGAATCCCGGTCTACGCGCGGGAAAGCTCGATCGCCTTGTCGCCCACGACAGGGACCGGCAGGGTGCCTACGTGGAGACCCTGCGCGCGTACCTCGACGCGTTCGGCGACGTCGCCGCCGCATCATCACGCGTCAACGTCCATCCCAACACCTTCCGCTACCGGCTCCGCCGGCTGCTCGAGCTCTCCGAGATCGACTTGGCGGATCCGAGCGAGCGCCTGATCACTCACCTGCAGTTGACGTTCCTGCTCGATGTCGATGATCCCGAGCGAGGTCAATGATGCCCAAGTCCGCCTGCGCCGCCCGAGAGGTGTAGCCGAGGTGTGTCACCCGACCCGCGGCAGGACGACGCGGCCGGTGTGCACGAAGCGGTGCCGCCCGTCGGGACCGGGCTCGAGGAAGCGCAGCACGGTGGGCGGCACTCCGGGGATCTCGGGCGGAAGGATGAACGTGGTGGCGTCGAGGGCAATGGGTGCGACCGCGCGCGGTGGCGGCACGGGTGCTTCGGGGTCGAGGTGGCGCTTCGGGCCGATGGTCGCGAGAAGTCCATCGGCCTCCGAGGAGATGACGACGGTAGTGAAGATGTTCTCGTAGTGACCGACGAGCGCGCCGGCGTCGAACTCGACGGCCCCCGTGGGCGGTGCGGGCGCCGGCGGCACCCGCACGCCGGCGACGGCGTCGAGCACGTCGGCGACCACGGACTCGACGAGCGCGAGTCCACCCGGCGCGTTCGTGAGCACTGCGACCGCGAC
>Ga0183260_10002732_pt1 | contig 14451 bp, 16 predicted proteins | sample AntDrymUQ4972206_2_FD_129768 | JGI IMG/M metagenome (GOLD analysis project Ga0183260, IMG submission 129768) | Polar desert sand microbial communities from Dry Valleys, Antarctica - metaG UQ497 (22.06) (version 2) (version 2) | ecosystem: Environmental > Terrestrial > Soil > Desert | place... | reverse complement strand
GTTGGTGATGGTGGGGGCGCCGAACTTCTTCTCGAGCACCACGTTGCGGCCCTTCGGGCCGAGCGTCACCTTGACGGCGTCGGCCAGCTTGTTCACGCCGGCCTCGAGGCCGCGGCGGGCGTGTTCGTCGAACTTGAGCTGCTTGGGCATGGCTACTTGCTCACCTTGGCCAGCACGTCGCGGCCGTTGAGGATGAGGAGGTCTTCGCCGCCCTCGGTGATCTCGGTGCCCCCGTACTTCGAGTAGACGACGATGTCGCCCACCTTCACGTCGAGCGGGATGATCTCGCCGGTGGTCTCGGCCCGGCGGCCGGGTCCCACGGCCAGGACCTCGCCCTGCTGGGGCTTCTCCTTGGCCGTGTCGGGGATCACGAGGCCGGACGCGGTGGTCTGCTCGGCTTCCGAGGGGCGGACGACGATCCGGTCATCGAGGGGCTGCAAGTTCATGTGGAATCCTCCATAGGGCAAGCTGACTAGCACTCGGGTCGGGTGCTTGCTAGCACTCTCGACTGGCGAGTGCTAACCGTAGGCCGTCTGGCTCAGAATCGCAAGCGACCGGAGGCGACCAGGAAGAGCACCGTCACCGCTCCGCAGAGGGCGATCAGGCCGGTGACGGCGATCGGGCCCATCTCCTTCACGCCGAAGTAGACGATCAGCAGGACGATGGGGATGGCGAAGCCGGCGACCAGCGCCCCCAGCGCGGTGAGGGACCGCCACAGGGGCGTCACCGGGCCACCCCGCGGGTCTCGGCCTCGAAGCTCAGGCGCAGGTTGGGATCGGCCGGGGCGTCGAGCGGCGTGGCCCCGTCGGCGTGCCACCGCCACCAGGCGGCCGCCGCCACCATCGCCGCGTTGTCGGTGCACATGGCCGGGCTCGGGAGGAAGCACCGCCGCCCGTCGGCGTCGGCGTCGGCGGCGACCCGGGCTCGCAGGGCCGAGTTGGCGGCCACCCCGCCGGCCAGGCACACCGCCGGCGCCCGGACGAGGGCGGCGGCTCGCCGCAGCTTCAGCGCCAGCACGTCGACGACGGCCTCCTGGAAGGCGGCGGCGACATCGGCGACCGCGGCCTCGGGATGGGCCCGCACCCACCGCAGCACGCTCGTCTTCACGCCGCTGAAGGAGAGGTCGCAGCCGGGCTCGTCGACCAGGCCCCGGGGGAAGCGCACGATGCTCGCGTCCCCGGCCGCGGCCAGCCGGTCGATGGGGGGGCCGCCGGGATAGCCGAGACCCAACATGCGAGCGACTTTGTCATACGCCTCGCCCGCGGCGTCGTCGATGGTCCGCCCGAGGAGCCGGTACCGGCCGGGGGCGGCGACGTCGAGGAGGAGCGTGTGGCCGCCGGAGACGAGCAGCACCACCATGGGCGGCTCGAACGTGGGGTCCTCGAGCAGCGAGGCGTACAGGTGGCCCTCGAGGTGGTTGACCCCGACGAAGGGCAGGTCCCAGGCGAGCGCCAGGGCCTTGGCCGAGGCCACCCCCACGAGGAGGGCGCCGACGAGGCCGGGGCCGGTGGTGGCGGCCAGGGCCGCCAGCTGCCGGTCCGGCCGGTCGATCCCGGCCTCGGCCAGCGCCGCCCGCACCACCGGGACGATGCGGGCCAGGTGGGCCCGGCCGGCGATCTCGGGCACCACTCCCCCGAACTCGGCGTGCAGCTCGACCTGGCTGCTGACCACCGAGGAGAGGCTCCGCCGGCCGTCCTCGACGACGGCGGCCGCCGTCTCGTCGCAGCTCGTCTCGACGCCCAGCACCAGCTCCGGGGCCGTCACCTCGGGTGCTCGACGAGGGTCGGGCCGGGGATGCCGGCCCAGAGGCGTTGAAGGCGCTCGGCGTACGCCTGGTCGTCGATGTCGTGGGCCCACATGACGATGGCATCCTCGCCGGACTCGACGTAGTAGCCCTTGCGGATCCCGGCCGGCGCCAGGCCGAAGCGTCGGTACAGCGACTGGGCGGCCGCGTTCGAGACCCGGACCTCGAGCGTCAGGTTCTTCGAGCCCCGGCGCACGGCCTCACGGGCCAGCACCACCAGCAGGCGCTGGCCGAGCTTGCGCCGCTGCCACTGCGGATCGACGGCCAGGGTGGTGATGTGGGCGTCCTCCAGGCTGAACATCAGGCCGCCGTAGCCCACGACCCGCCCCTGGGCCCGAGCCACGAAGTAGGACCGGGCCGTGTGCAGGTTCAGCTCGGAGAGGAACAGCCCCAGCGTCCACGGCCTCGGGTACACCAGGGCCTCGATGTGGAGGACCGAGCGGAGGTGCCGCCGCCGCATGGGCACCACCTGCACGGCCAGGTCCTCGGCCGGCGGCGGCTGCTCCTCGGGGCGCACCGCCATCAGCCGGCCCCTCCGGCGAGCACGGCGAAGTTGGCCCGGGCGTCGGGGGCTCGCAGGTAGAGGGCCTCGACCCGGGCGGGATCGAGCCCCGTCGCCCCGCCCGCCACGGCGGCCAGCGCCAGCTCGAGCGCCGACTCGGCGGCGGGTGCGGCCGGGACCACTTCGACGCCCCCGGCGACGGCGAGCAGGGCCCGGTGGCGCACGGCCCCGTCGCCCACGGCGAGGCAGGGGCCGAGCTCGGCCAGCTCGGCGGTGAGCGCCGCGGGCGTGGAGCAGCCCGGTTGGAGGACCTCGACGCCGGCGTGGTGCAGCGCGCGGAACACCTCGCCCCGCCGGGCGTCGATGACGGCGGCCACCGGGCAGCCGGCGTGGCGGAACGGGTGGGCCAGCACGTCGAGCGAGCGCACGGGGTGGACGGCGAGCCCCAGGGCCAGCGCCAGGGCCTGGGCGGTGGCGATCCCCACCCGCATGCCGGTGAAGAGGCCGGGCCCGACGTCGACGGCCACGGCGTCGAGATCGGCGAGTGCCACCCCGGCCGCCCGGCTGATGGCGGCGATGGCGGGCGCCAGCGCCTCGACGTGGCGCCGATCGCGGTCCACCGAGAACGAGGCCAGCACCCCGCCCTCGTGACCCAGGGCCACCGAGCAGCGGGGGGTGGCCGTCTCGATGGCCAGGAGCAGCGTCACGTCGCTCCGCCCAGGGGGCCGCCGCCGGCGGTGGGGAGGGCGACGAGCAGCCGGTCCCGGCGGGCCTCCCAGCTCGGGCCCTCGAGGTGGAGCTGGAGCGTCCGGTCGTCGTCGCCCCGGCCCGGCCCGATGACGATGCGCAGGTGGTCGCCCGGCAGGGCGGCCGCGGCCAGCTCGCCCCATTCGACGACCAGGGCGCTGCGGCCGTCGCCCACCTCCTCGGCGAGCGCCAGGTCGACCGCCTCGGCCGGTGACGACAGGCGCCACGCGTCGGCGTGGAGCAGGCGCAGCTCGGACCCCTCGTGCTCGTGGAGGAGGGCGAAGGTGGGCGAGGTGGCCGACTCCACCACGCCGAGGCCGGCGGCCATGCCCTGCACCAGCACCGTCTTGCCGGCCCCCAGCTCGCCCGAGAGCAGCACCACGTCGCCGGGCTGGAGGTGGGCGGCGAGGGCGGCGCCGAGCGCTCGCGTGCGACCGGGCGAGTCGGACGTGGCCGTGACCGGCGGCGAGGCGACCATGCGGGTCACCCACGCTAGGACCACAGGCGAGGCACCCGCGACGACAGGCCGCACACGACCTCGTAGGCGATGGTGCCCACCCGCTCGGCCCACTCCCAGGCGGTGACCTCCTCGTCGCCCTGGCGACCGATGAGCACGCACTCGTCGCCCCTGCTGACCCGGCTGCGCGGCCCGCAGTCCACCAGGAGCTGGTCCATCGTCACCGTCCCGACCACGGGGCAGCGCAGGCCGCCGACCAGGACCTGGCCACCCCGGACGCCGTAGCTGCGGGGGACCCCGTCGGCGTAGCCGATCGGGACGGTGGCGACCACCGTGTCCGCGGGCGCGGCCCAGCACAGGCCGTACGACGCCGCCTCGCCGGCGGCCAGCGGCTTCACGAACGACACCTCGGCCTTCAGCGAGAGGGCGGGGCGGAGATCGGCCAGGCCCGCCATGGCCAGCGCCGGCGCCAGGCCGTAAAGGGCGATGCCGCAGCGCACGAGGTCGAGGCGGGCGTCGGGATGGGCCAGCAGGCCCGCCGAGTTGGCGGCGTGGAGCAGGTCGGGGCGCACACCGAGCGCAGCCAGGCGAGCCGCCACCTCGCGCAGCCGGGCCACCTGCCCGGCGGTGTGGTCGGCCCGCTCGGGCTGGTCGGCCACGGCGAAGTGGGTGAACAGGCCCTCCAGGTGCAGCTCGGGGCGGCCGGCCACCGCCCGGGCCAGCTCGACGGCGGCGTCCGGCGTGGCCCCGACCCGGTGCATCCCCGTGTCCACCTTCACGTGCACCCGCAGCGGCGCCGGCAGCCCCGCCGCCGCCTTCACCGCCGCCTCGACCCCCTCCTCGGTGTAGACGGTCGGCCGCAGGTCGGAGGCCACCACCGTCCTCATGGCCGAAGGCCGGGGCTCGGACAGGACCAGGAGCGGAGCGGTGATCCCCGCCCGCCGCAGCACCTCGCCCTCCTCCACCAGGGCCACCCCCAGCCAGGTCGCCCCACCCGCCAGCGCCGCCTCGGCCGCCCCCACCGCCCCGTGCCCGTAGCCGAAGGCCTTGACCACGGCCAGCAACTCGGCCCGGCCGGCCCGTGCCTTCAGCACACGGGCGTTGTGGGTGATCGCAGCGGCGTCGACCTCCGCCCACGTGAACCGCGCGCTCATTGTTTCCCGCCGTGCATCGGGGCTCGCTGTCCGCCTGCCTTCCCTCGTCGCTCCCCCGGCTCGCCTGTCGGCTCGCCTCCTCCGCTCCTCAGTCCAGACAGGCGACGCTCCCCCCTCGCCGGCTCGCTCGCTCCGCTCGTCCGGTGCTTCCCGCCGTGAGTCGGCAGCCCCTTCACCTCGCCGGCTCGCTCGCTGCGCTCGCCCTCTCGCTCATGCATCTGGGAGGGCATCGCGCCCATCACCGAGCCAGCGGCTGAGGAGGGGTGGGAGGTCGCTGGCGATCAGGCCCCAGCTGGGGCCGAGCTGAGCGGCGGCGCCGTGGGCGTGGGCGGCCAGACCGGCGGCGTCGAGGGCGGGGACGGCGCGGGCCAGCAGGGCGGCGGTGAGGCCGGTGAGGACGTCGCCGGTGCCGGCGGTGGCCAGGCGGGACGTCCCGGCGGCGGCCAGGCGGACGGCGCCGTCCCGGTCGGCGACCACCGTGGTCGGGCCCTTCAGCAGCACCACGGCGCCGCTGCGGGCCGCCGCCGCGACCACGGCCGCCATCCGGTCCTGGCCCACTGGGCCGAACAGCCGGGTGAACTCGCCCTCGTGGGGGGTGAGGACGGTGGGGGCGTGCCGGCGGGCCAGCTCGTCGAGGTCGAGCCCGGCGAGCGCGTCGGCGTCGAGGACGACCGGGCCCTCGTAGGCGGCCAGCAGCGCACGCACCCCCTGCGCGGTGGGCCCGGTGGCCCCGAGCCCGGGCCCCAGGGCGACCGCCCGGCACCGCTCGAGCAGCGGGATGACGTCGGCCTCCCACCCCTCGGCCGCCACGGTGCGGCCGACGTGCTCGCCCGGTGGCAGGTCGGCGGCGGCGCAGCCGGGGCTGGCGAGCACCACGTACCCGGCGCCGCTGCGCAGGGCCGACGTGGCGCACAGCTGCGCCGCCCCCAGCATGCCGGGCGAGCCCGCCACCACCAGCACGGCCGACTGCCACTTGTGCCCCTGCCGGGGCCGAGGAGGAACCAGCCGCACGTCCTGGTCCTCGACGAGCCAGGCCCGGGCCCGGCTGCAGTCGAGGCCGAGTGCCTCGACGTGGACCCGGCCGGCGTGGGCCGGGCCGTCGCCCAGCAGCAGGCCGGGCTTCTCGGCGCCGAAGGTGACCGTCTCGTCGGCTCGGACCGCCTGCTCGACCGCCCCGGTGTCGCCGTCCACCCCCGTCGGCACGTCACAGGCCAGCACCGCCGCTCGTCCCGGGTCGGGCGGCTCGTAGGCGCCCGAGAACCCGGTGCCGTAGGCGGCGTCGACCACCAGGTCGGCGGCCGGCAGGGCGACCGGCGCCGACGCGGCATCGACCACGCGGACCTGCGCCCCGAACGACCGCAGCCACCGGGCCGCCACCCGGCCGTCGGCGCCGTTGCTGCCCTTGCCCGCCACCACCACCACCCGCCGGCCGCTGGGGTTCGGGCCCAGCATGCGCTTGGCGTGGGCCGCCAGGCGGCGCCCGGCCCGCCCGACCAGCTCGTCGTGCGAGGTGGACGCCAGCGCCGCCTCGTCCACCGCCCGCATCTCCGCCACCGTCGGGACCGGTCTCACTCGGCCACCACCACCGCCTCGGCCACGGCGTCGGTGTGGGTCAGCGACACGTGCCAGCAGTGCACGCCGGCCGCCGCCGCCAGCTCGGCGGCCTGCCCCTCGACCCTGAGCAGCGGCCGCCCCGACGGCTGCCGCTCGACCCACACGTCGTGGAAGCCGAAGGCGCCCAGGCCCACGCCGAGCGCCTTCATCGTGGCCTCCTTGGCTGCGAAGCGGGCGGCCAGACGGGCGGGGTCGCCGCCGCAGGTGGAACGTTCCAGCAGCGTGAAGACCCGTTCCTCGAAGCCGGGGCGCCGGCCGAGCACCAGGGTGAAGCGGGCCACGTCGACGGCGTCGATCCCAACCCCGATCACCTCCCGACGCTACGCCGGCCGAGGCGGCCGTCGGCGCTACTCGACGGTGACGACCTTGGCCAGGTTCCTCGGCTTGTCCACGTTGTTGCCCCGGGCTGTGGCCAGGGCATAGGCGAAGAGCTGCAGCGGGACGTTGTCGACGACGGGCTGGAACAGCTCGTGGCCGGCGCCGGGGAGCGGGATGATGTGGTCGGCCAGCTTGCGCACGGCCGGCAGGTCGACGTCCCGCTCGTCGACCACCAGGACCACGGTGGCACCCCGGGCCTTGACCTCCTCGACGTTCGAGAGGACCTTGGTGGCCAACCGGCTGCGGGTGGCGACGGCCACCACCACGGTGCCCGGCTCGATCAGGGCGATCGGCCCGTGCTTCAGCTCGCCGCCGGGATACCCCTCGGCCCGCAGGTAGCTGATCTCCTTCAGCTTCAGCGCCCCCTCGAGGGCCACGGCCCGGCCGACGCCCCGCCCCAGGAAGAAGAAGTCGCGTGCGTCGCGCACGTCGGGCGCCGAGGCGATGCCCTTCACCGTGTCGGCCGACTCGAGCGCCCTGGCCACCCGCTCCGGGAGCTGCTCGAGGTGGGAGAGCCACCCCTCCACCTCCTCGGGGTAGCTGGTGCCCCGCACCTGGGCCAGGTACAGCGCCAGCACCTGCATGGCCACGAGCTGGGCCAGGTGGCACTTGGTCGAGGCCACGCCGATCTCGGGCCCCGCCCGGGTGTACAGGACGGCGTCGGCGTCACGGGCCATCGACGAGTCGACGACGTTGCAGACGGCCAGCACCGGCGCCCCCTGCTGCTTGGCGTGGTGCACGGCCTCGAGGGTGTCGATCGTCTCGCCCGACTGGCTGATGGCGACGACCAGGCTGGTGCGGCCGAGGACCGGGTCCTGGTAGCGGAACTCGCTGGCGATCTCGACCTCGACGGGCAGCCGGCACCAGTGCTGGATGGACTGCTTGGCCACCAGGCCGGCGTGGTAGCTGGACCCGCAGGCCACCACGTAGACCTTGTCGATCATCCGCAGGTCGTCGTCGGAGAGCCGCACCTGGTCCAGGGCGATGCGGCCCTGCACGATGCGGCCGAGCATGGTGTCGCGCACCGCCGCCGGCTGCTCGTAGATCTCCTTGGACATGAAGTCCGGGAAGCCGCCCTTCTCGGCGGCGGCCAGGTCCCAGGTCACCTCCCGTTCCTGTGGCTCTAGCCCGGCACCGTGGAGGTCGGTGAGCCGGATGGCGCCGGGCGTCAGCTCGACCACCCGGTCGTCGTCGATGACGTAGAACCGCTGGGCCTTGCCGTGGATGGCCGGGATGTCGGAGGCGAGGTACGCCGTGGTGGCGTCGGTGCCGCACACCAGGGGCGAGCCGCGACGGGCAGCCACGATCAGGTCAGGCTCGTCGGCGTGGATGACGGCGATGGCGAACTTCCCGTCGACCCGGCGCAGGCAGGCCCGCACGGCGTCGGCCAGCCCCAGCCCGTGGGTCATCTGGGCGGCGATCAGGTGGCCGAGGACCTCGGTGTCGGTGTCGGAGACGAGCTCGGCCCCTCGCCGAGGCAGATCGAGGGTGAGCTCTCGAAAGTTCTCGATGATGCCGTTGTGGATGATGGCCAGCCGACCCGAGGCGTCGAGGTGGGGGTGGGCGTTGGCCTCGGTGGGGGCGCCGTGGGTGGCCCACCGGCTGTGGCCGATGCCGCAGGTGATGCCCGGCGGAGCGTCGCCCACCCCCTCGCCGAGCGCACTGATCGAGCTCGTCCCGCCCGCCTTGCGCCGGCGCCAGATGGTGCCGTGGGCCGGCAGGGCGATCCCGGCCGAGTCGTAGCCCCGGTACTCGAGGCGGCGGAGTCCCTCGATGAGGAGGGGCACGACCGGGTCCTCGCCCGTCCCCCCGATGATCCCGCACATGCGACGCCAGGCTAGGCGCCGGCCGTCTCCGGGTCCCCCCGGGAGTTCCACCCGGCTCGGCGACGCCTGCTCCCGACCGCTCGGCCTCCCGGCAGCTCGGCGGGGGTGGTTCAGGCCAGGGAGGCCTCGACGGCGTCGGCGATGCGGCGGGCGGCGTCGGCGGCAGCGGTGTCGGTCGGCGCCTCGACCATGACGCGGACCAGGGGCTCGGTGCCGCTGGGCCGCAGGAGGACACGACCGGACCCGCCCAGCTCGGCCTCGACCTCGGCCACGGCAGCCGTCACGGCTTCCGAGGCGGCCAGGACCTGGCGGGCCGAGCCGACGACCGGCACGTTCAGCAGGACCTGCGGGAGGCGCTGCACGACGCCGGCCAGCTCGGCCAGGGGGCGGCCGGAGCGGAGGACGACGTCGAGGACCTGCAGGGCCGTGAGCAGGCCGTCGCCGGTGGTGGCCAGGCGGCGGAGGATGACGTGGCCGCTCTGCTCGCCGCCGAGGGTGTAGCCGCCCTCCTCCATGCGGTCGAGGACGTAGCGGTCGCCGACGGCGGTGGTCTCCAGGCGCACGCCGGCGGCGGCCATGGCCAGGTGCAGGCCGAGGTTGGACATGACGGTCACGACGACGGTGTCCCGCTCGAGCCGGCCGTGCTGCTGGAGGTCGAGGGCGAGCAGGGCCAGCATCTGGTCGCCGTCGACGATCTCGCCCCGGTGGTCGACGGCCAGGCAGCGGTCGGCGTCACCGTCGAGGGCGATCCCGACGTCGGCCCCGGTGGCCACCACGGCCCGAGCCAGGGGTCCGAGGTGGGTGGAGCCGCAGCCGGCGTTGATGTTCAGACCGTCGGGCTCGGCGCCGAGCACGGCGAGCACGTCACAGCCCAGGCGCCGCAGCACGGCCGGACCCACGACAACCCCGGCGCCGTTGGCGGTGTCGAGCACGACCCGCAGGCCGGCGAGGTCCCGGCCCTCCAGGGTGGCGACCAGGTGGTCGCCGTAGCGCTCGACCGCTCCGTCGAGCGTCGCCACCGTGCCGAGGTCGGCGCCGGCGAGCCCGCCGGCTCCGGAGGCCAAGCCGAGCCCGCCGGCTCCGGAGGCAAAGCCGAGCCCGCCGGCTCCGGAGGCAGGAACCAGCCCGCCGGCTCCGGAGGCAGGAACCAGCCCGCCGGCTCCGGAGGCCAGCTCGGCTTCGATGCGGCGCTCGACCTCGTCGGCCAGCTTGCGCCCGCCGGCGGCGAACAGCTTGATGCCGTTGTCGGCATAGGGGTTGTGGGAGGCCGAGACGACGGCCGCGGGGGCGCCCTCGGCCTGGGAGAGGAAGGCCAGGCCGGGGGTCGGCAGCACGCCGACGTCGGCCACGGCGGCGCCTTCGGCAGCCAGGCCGGCGGACAGGGCGGCGGCCAGGAGGGAGCCGGAGCGGCGCGGGTCGCGGCCCACGAACCAGCGATCGGCACCGAGGACGCGGGCGGCCGCCCGCCCGAGGGCGAGGGCCAGCTCCGGCGTCAGCTCGGCGCCAGCGACCCCACGGAGGCCGTCGGTGCCGAAGCGCACGTGCGCCCGACTACCGCTTCGAGTACTGCGGCGCCTTGCGGGCCTTCTTGAGGCCGTACTTCTTGGCCTCCTTCTCGCGGGCGTCCCGGGTGAGGAAGCCGGCCTTCTTGAGCTTCCCCCGGTGCTCGGGGTCGAGCTCGATGATCGAGCGGGCGATCCCCATGCGCATGGCGCCGGCCTGGCCGGTGATGCCGCCGCCGTGCATGGTGACGTCGACGTCGTACTGCTCCTCCAGGCCGGCCACCTTCAACGGCTCCACGATGATCATGCGGTGGGTGGGCGACGGGAAGTAGTCGTCGAGCGGCCGGGCGTTCACCGTGATCGTGCCGGTCCCCTCCCTCAGGCGGACGCGGGCGACGGCCTCCTTCCGGCGGCCGGTGGTCTGGGTGAGCGGCTTGGGCATCGTGGTGTCCTGTTCGGCGTTCGGGGGATCGGCGGTCGGGGGATCGGCGTGCGGGGGATCGGCGTTCGGGGGATCAGCGAGCGACGCGGCGGGCGCCGGCGATCTCGAAGGGCGTGGGCGACTGGGCGGCGTGGCGGTGGGTGGGGCCGGCGTAGACCTTGAGCTTGCGCATCATCTGCCGGCCGAGCGGTCCCTTCGGCACCATGCCCTTCACGGCTCGCCGGACGAGCTCCTCGGGCCTGGACTCGAGCTCCTGGCGGTAGCTCCGCGAGCGCAGCCCACCGGGGTAGCCGGAGTGGCGGTGGGCAAAGGTCTTGTCGGCCTTGTCGGAGGTCATGACCACCTTCGCCGCGTTGACGATGATGACGTGGTCGCCCGTGTCGAGGTGGGGGGCGAAGATCGCCTTGTGCTTGCCCCGCAGCAGGCGAGCGACCTCGGTGGCGAGCCGCCCGAGGACGAGCCCGTCGGCGTCGACCTCGTGCCACACCCGGGTCACGTCGCTCGGCTTGGTGGAGTAGGTGGGCACGCGTCGCGCTCCTCGGGTCAGACCAGCTGGTGCGGCCGAGGCGCGGCGCGCAACGCGCAACCTCCCAGGCCGACCCAGAGAGGATAGGGGCCGGCCGTCGGGGCGGCAAGCCGTCGGCCCACGCCGCAGGCCGGACCGCGCTCGCCGCTACGGTGCCGGGACGGTGATCACCCTCGCTGACGTGGTCGCGGCCCGCGAGCGGGTGGCGACGATCGTGCGCCCGACGCCGGTGCGGGTCAGCGACTCGATCAGCCGGGCCGCCGGCCGCACCGTCCTGCTCAAGCCCGAGCACCAGCAGCGCACCGGCTCGTACAAGGTGCGGGGTGCCTACAACCACATCTCCCGGCTGGCCGAGGGTGTGGCGGTGGTGGCAGCCAGCGCCGGCAACCACGCCCAGGGGGTGGCCTTCGCCGCCGGCGCCACCGGTCGCCGAGCCACGATCTTCATGCCGGTCGGGGCCTCGCTCCCGAAGGTCGACGCCACCCGCAGCTACGGGGCCGAGGTCCGCCTCATCGGCGGGCTGGTCGACGACACGCTGCTGGCCGCCGGGACCTACGCCGCCGAGACGGGAGCCGTGTTCGTCCCGCCCTTCGACGACCCGCACATCATCGCCGGCCAGGGGACCGTAGGGCTCGAGCTGGCCGACGAGGCCCCCGACGCCGAGGTGGTGGTCGTCCCCGTCGGCGGCGGCGGGCTGATCGCCGGCGTGGCCACCGCCCTGGCCCACACCCGTCCGGGCACCAGGATCGTCGGGGTCGAGGCCGAAGGGGCGGCCGCCATGCAGGCGGCCCTGGCCGCCCGCCAGCCGGTGGTCCTCGACCGGGTGGCCACCATGGCCGACGGCATCGCCGTGCGCTGTGTGAGCGAGCTGACCCTGGCCCACGCCCTGGCCTACGTCGACCAGGTGGTCACCGTCACGGAAGAAGAGATCAGCGGGGCCCTGCTCCTGCTGCTCGAGCGGGCCAAGGCCGTCGTCGAACCGTCCGGGGCCGTCGGGCTCGCCGCCGTCCTCGCCGGCAAGGTCCCGGGTCGGGGCCCCGCCTGCTGCATCCTGTCGGGTGGCAACGTCGATCCCCTCCTGCTCATGAAGCTGATCCACCACGGGCTGTCGGCGGCCGGCCGCTACCTCGTCCTGCGGGTGGTGATCGCCGACCGCCCCGGCCAGCTGGCCCGGCTCACCGCCCGCCTGGCCGAGCTCGGCCTCAACGTCCTCGACGTCGAGCATCACCGAACGGGCCTGCGGGTGGCGCTCGACGAGGTCGAGGTGCTCCTCACCCTGGAGACCCGGGGCCCGGTCCACGGTTCGGAGATCGCCGCCGCCATCACCGCCGACGGTGCCCGCGTCGAGGTCGTCCACTAGCCGAGGGGCCTAGAGTCCGGCCGCATTCAGTCGAGGAGGGGCGTCCATGATGATCACCGAGCGCACGAAGCGATCCATAGCGCTGAGGGAGGGCGACGCCAAGCGGGTGGGCCAGGGCTGTTTCTACCTTGACCAGATCGTCTGGCTGAACGGGGACCGCATCGAGCTCGGCGACGGGGTCGGCTTCAACCACGGCTGCTACGTGAACGGGTACGGGGGCCTGGTCATCGAGGACCACAGCATCATCGGACCGGGCACCATGATCCACACCGCCAACCACAAGATGGACGACCTCGACCAGCCGATCGACGGGCAGGGCTGGACGGAGGCGCCGGTGCACATCGGCTCGGGCTGCTGGATCGGGATGGGGGTGGTCATCCTGCCGGGCGTGCGCATCGGTGACGGCTGCGTGGTCGGCGCCGGCAGCGTCGTCACCAAGGACCTCGACGAGTTCACCGTCGCCGTCGGCAACCCGGCCAAGATCGTGAGGAGCCGCCGTTGACCCGGGTCCTGTTCCTCCAGCGCCAGCCCTGCATCCGCACCCTCAAGTACGCCATCGGCCTGCGGTCGGCCCGACCCGACCTCGAGCTCGGCTTCGCCTGCCAGGGGGCCACGCTGTCGGGCTGGTACGGCGCCGGCGACGAACTGTTCGACCGGTGGTGGCAGCTGGACATGGACCCGACCGCCGACCTCCGCCGGGTCTTCGACGACTACCGCCCCGACCTGGTCCACAGCCACAACCTCCCGGACGGCCTGACCGTCGCCGCCCTCGACGCCGCCAACAGCCGGATCCCGGTGATCCACGACTCACACGACATGCAGAGCCTGCGCCACACCCCCTACGAGGACGGCTTCCCCGAGCCCGAGGACCCCTTGGACCTGGAGCGACGAGCCATCGAAGGCAGCGCCGCGCTCATCACGGTCTCCCAGGAGATGCTGGAGGAGGTCCGGGCCCGCTACTCGGTTCCCGGACACAGCCGGGTCTTCGCCAACTACGCGGCGGAGCGGGACCTGCCCACCATCCTTCCGTCGCCCACCCGGCGCCGCTCCGGCCCCTGCCGGGTCGTCTACCAGGGCAGCCTGTCCACCAACGGCGGCCACTACGACCTGCGGGCCATCTTCACCTCGCTCGTCGCCCCGGCCGGAGCGGCCCCACCGAGCCGGGAGCCGGAACCGTCCCTCGACATCTACCCGGCCCGGCCCCAGCCGGACTACGTCGCCCTGGCCGACGCCACCCCCGGCATCACCTGCCACGAACCGCTCGAGCCCTCGAAGCTGCTGCAGGAGCTGGCCGGCTACGACTTCGGCTGGGCCGGTTTCAACGCCACCCTCAACGGCGCCCACCTCGACACCGTCCTGCCCAACAAGCTGTTCGAGTACCTCGGCTGCGGGCTGCCCGTGCTCACCCTCCGCCACAAGGCCCTCGAGGCGTTCGTCGAGGAGCACGGCGTCGGCCTGGTCCTCGACTCGGTCGACGAGCTGGGCCGGCGGCTCGACGAGGTCGACGTGCCTGCGCTGCGCACCCGCGTCGCCGCCAGCCGCAGCCGCTTCACCATGGGCGCCAACATCGGCACCATCCTCGACCTCTACGACGACCTCACCGGCTGACGACCCGCACCCCGAGGCTTCTGTCGGGAGAAGGTGTCGCCCAGCGCTGCTGTTGTCCCGACAGAAGCGGTCAGTAGGTCACGTCGACCAGGCACAGCCCCTGGGGGGGCGCCACCGGGCCGGCCCTGGCCCGGTCCTTCGAGCGCAGGGCGATGGCCACGTCGGTGGCGGTGCGGCGGCCGCGGCCGGCGTCGACGAGGGTGCCGACGACCGAGCGGACCATCTGCTGGCAGAACGAGGAGGCCTCGATCTCGAAGCGGAGGAGGCCGTCGCCCGCGTCGAGCCAGTCGGCCTCGCGCACCAGCCGCACCAGCGACGAGTCGCCCTGCCGGCGGCAGAAGGCGGAGAAGTCGTGCTCGCCGAGCAGGGGGGCGCAGCCGGCCCGCATGGTGCGCAGGTCCAGCGGCGCCGGCACCCACCACACCGTGGGCGCCAGCCACGGGTCGGGCAGCCGCCGGTGGAGGACGGTGTAACGGTAGCGGCGGCCCGTGGCCTGCCGGCGGGGGTCGAAGCCGGCGGCCGCCACCGCCG
>Ga0183260_10002731_pt1 | contig 14454 bp, 13 predicted proteins | sample AntDrymUQ4972206_2_FD_129768 | JGI IMG/M metagenome (GOLD analysis project Ga0183260, IMG submission 129768) | Polar desert sand microbial communities from Dry Valleys, Antarctica - metaG UQ497 (22.06) (version 2) (version 2) | ecosystem: Environmental > Terrestrial > Soil > Desert | place... | reverse complement strand
CTGTCTCGACGGCTCGCTGCGCACCGGCGACAAGCTGATCCAGACCCGCAACGACTACTCCACCGGCCTGATGAACGGGCAGATCGTGATCGCGCTCGGCGAGGACGAGGACGGCGAGGACCTGCTCGTGGAGACCGACACGGGCGAAAGGCTCGCCGTGCCGGCCGACCGCACGCACTCGCTGCGTCCCGCCTACGCGATCTCCGTGCACAAGTCCCAAGGCTGCGAGATGCCGGTCGTGATCGTGCCGGTGCACACCTCGCACACGGCGCTCCTCTCCCGCAACCTCCTCTACACCGCGGTCACCCGCGCGCGCAGAGCCTGCGTGCTCGTCGGCCAGCGGCAGGCCGTCACGCGAGCACTGCGCCGCGCCGACGCCTTCCGGCGCAACTCACGCCTCGGCGGCCTGCTCGCCGCAGAGGAGGCTGATCCGCGATGAGCCTGGGCCGCACCGGCGCTCTACCATGGGCCTGTGTCGACCGAAACCGCACTTGACATCGAGCAGGTGCACCGGGTCTCGACGGACGAATACCACCGGCTCATCGAGGCCGGCGGGTTCGACGAGGACGCTCGGATGGAGCTCATCGACGGCCTGCTCGCGGACATGAGCCCGAAGACACGCGCGCACGAGAACGCTGTCGCCTGGCTGACGAACTGGCTCACAGACGCCGTTGACCGCCGGCGGCATCAGGTCCGTGTCGGGAGCCCGCTGACGCTCGAGGATTCAGAGCCCGAGCCGGACCTGGCCGTCATCCCCCGCGACGCGCCGCGGCCCTACCACCCGGCGACTGCCGCGCTCGTGATCGAGGTCTCGGTCTCGTCGCTGCAACGTGATCTCGCCCGCAAGCCTTCGCTCTACGCCGCAGCGGGCATCGACGAATATTGGGTCATCGACCTCGCCGGGCGGCGTGTCGTCATCCATCGAGACCCTCGAAGCGACGGCTACGCCGACATCGCCGAAGTTCACGCCGGCGAGCTGGTCCCGGCCGGCCTCGCCATCGGGGCGATGGAGCTCGATGACCTGCTGCGCGCCGCGGCAGCCTGAGCGTTGGGTCCAGGGAGCCGGCCGGTGGAGCCGCCCCATGCAGAATGGAGGCGGCGGGATCGGCTCCCAGCCACTCCTCGTCCACGCGGTCAACGGCGCCGCGCGCCCGATACGACCGCGGCGGGAAGGGACCGCGGCTACTTGCTGGCCAGCACGTCCACTTCGTGGATCTCCGGCGGCTGCGCGAACAGGTCGGCGTTGTCGTTTAGACCCTGGGCCACCGCCCCGTTGAGATGCGCGTCGCGGCCCGACTGGTCCTCGAAGGCGTCGAAGATGCCAAACGTCGCGGGTCCCATCTGGATCGCGTACCAGACGGTCGTCCCCGGCTCCTGCTCGACGAGGGCCTGGCCCTGCCGCAGGAAGTCCGCCACCTCGTCCTCCTTCCCCTCCGCCGCCTCGAGCCGAACGTACAGACCGACCTTCACCATGATGCGCCTCCTTTTCGGGACGGCCTACGGTACCCCTTCATTCGCCGGTTAAGGCGCGCGAGTACGCCAACGGGCCAAGCGCGAGACACGCCGTCACGGGCGTACGAAGGTGTCCGGGTCCGGCCCGATGCGCTCCCCGGAGTCGAGCGCCTCGATGGCCTCCATCTCGCCGCCCGCGAGGTGGAAGTCGAAGACGTCGAAGTTCTCCTCGATGCGCTCGGGGGTGACCGACTTGGGGATCACCACGTTGCCGATCTGCAGGTGCCAGCGGATGACGACCTGTCCTGCCGTCTTGCCGTGCGCCTCGGCGATCCCGGTGATCGTCGGGTCGTCCAGCACCCGGCCCTGCGCCAGCGGGCTCCACGCCTCGGTGGCGACGCCCAGCTCCTCGTGCTCGCGCCGCACCCCCGCCTGCTGGAGGCGGGGGTGCAACTCGATCTGGTTGACAGCCGGGGTCACGTCGGTCTCGGCGATCAGGCGCTTCAGGTGCGCCGGCTGGAAGTTGGACACGCCGATCGCGCGGACGAGGTTCTCCTCCTGTAGTTCGATGAAGGCGCGCCAGGTCTCGACGTACTTGTCGTGCGCCGGGACCGGCCAATGGATGAGGTAGAGGTCGACGTAGTCGAGCCCGAGGCGGTCCAGGCTGGTCTTGAAGGCGTGCTTGGCCTGCTCGTAGCCATGGTCGTCGTTGAAGCACTTGGTGGTGATAAAGACATCGCCGCGGTCAAGGCCGGAGGCGCGCACGGCCTGTCCGACGCCCGCCTCGTTCCCGTAAGCGGCCGCGGTGTCGATGTGGCGATAGCCGGTGAGCAGGGCCCGCGTGGCGACCTCCGCGGTGTCCTCGGGCGGCACTTGGAAGACGCCGAAGCCGAGCTGGGGGATCTCTGCGCCGTCGCGCAGGGGGATGTTCGGGATCTGGCTGGTGGAAGAGGTCATGCTCCTGCCGGTGCCCGGTGAGCCGGGGCTCAAACGCAACTCGAGGCTGGTGTGCCCCCCGGGCGAAAGGCCGCAACTCCGACCTCCGCCTGCCGTCTTTCCAACCATGAGGCGTTTGACGAGAGTGACGTCCTTGGCAGCCTCTGTCGCCGCGGCGATCGCAGCGATCACGTTGTTGCCGGTCTCGCACCGGCCTCGTCTGGGTGCCGGGCGACATCGACCAGCACCGGTGCGACAAAGATCATCGCCAGTAAGGAAGCGGTGGTCTTCTCCAAGCTTCGCAAAGGGCAGGCGCCGCTCAACTACGGATGCCTCTACGACGGCGGCAGGGTCTTCGAGCTGCCGGCCCAGTGCTGCGAGGAGCGCTTCCGGCTGGCCGGCCGCTACGTCGCCTGGGTCCAGACCGGAAGCGCCGTCGGCGACGAGGACGACGAGATAGGTGTCTTCGACCTGCGCACGGGCAGGCCGGAGCGAATCGACGACCAGGACTCGCTCGACACGGCGTCCTTCGTCACGAGCTTCCTCGTCACTCGGAACGGCACGCTCGCCTGGCTGCAGACCGGAGGGGGCGACGGGTCCGAGGACGGCTCGGGGATCGGGTCCACGTCACCAGGGCTGGTCGTAACCGGGTCCTCGACCGCGGCGACGTCGGGCCGCGCTCGCTGAAGGCGAGTCATAGCGGCTCGCGGCTCTACTGGACCAAGGGGGGCAAGAGAAGGTCCGCGCCGCTGGGCTGATCAGCCATCGCGCGCCCTGCGACGGCGTGGTGGCGGTCCGCAACGCTGCGCCCGACCTGCCGATCGTCGTGGTCACCGCCGACGACGACGAGGCTCGCGCCGTCGAGGCCGTGCAGCTCGGTGCCCAGGACTACCTGGCCAAGGGCCGCATCGACCCCGGCCAGCTCGCCCGGGCGGTCCGCTACGCGATCGAGCGCGAGCGCTCGGAGCTCGAGCTCGCCCGCCAAGCCCTCCACGACCCCCTTACCGGTCTGCCCAACCGGACGCTGTTCCTGGACCGGCTTCTCACCGCGCTCGCGCAGGCCAGCCGCGCCTCGGTACCGCTCAGCTCGAAGACAGGTCGACGGTGCGGTCCGCGGCTCACGCGCGGGCCTTCACCCTCCGATGTGCACTCGAGATGCCCCGCCGATCCTCCATGGTGCTCCTCGGGCTGGTGGCCCTTCTCTTCGCGGGGGCGCTCAGCCAGCGCGTACCGGCCCGAGCCCCGCTGTCCGCGGCGGGGCCGCGGGTCGGTGCGCTGACCGACGACCAGCGCGTCGGCGGCCTGCGCTTCGCCCCCGACGTGCATCCACTCGACCAGCAGGTCATCCTCGCCGTGATCGCCCGCGCTCGCTCCGAGGCGCGGGCGCTGATCGACCAAGTCGACGGGGCGGTCACCGTCCGCGTCGCGGCGACGGGGGAGAATGTCGCCGGGGTGACCTCCTCGCGCCCAGGCGGCTATGACGTCGTGCTCGACCTGGGCGCCGTCTCGCGGCAGCTCGGCGAGCGCGGGATCGCCCGACTCGTCCTCCACGAGCTCGGCCACGTGGTGGACTTCGCGCTTGTACCGGACGACCTCGCGCGCAAGCTCGACGAGGGCGTGCCCCGCGGCTATGGCTGCGAGGCGGGCGCCAGCGACGGCGCCTGCGCCGGGCGCCGGGAGCGCTTCGCCGAGACCTTCGCCAAGTGGGCGACCGGCGACATCGGGGCGGCGCTCTCGATCGGATATCGCATCCCGCCTCCCGACTCGCTCGAGGCGTGGGGCGAGCCGCTCGCGCGCCTCGAGGGCGCGGGCTAGCCGCTTCTGAGGACACCGTCACCGCCGGCTCGGACCGACCGAGCCATCGGAGCTTTTCGCACCGGCCCGTCGGACCCGGCCCCTGGGTACCCTTCGGCCGCATGGCCTCAGCGGCTCCCTTCGTGAGGCGCATCTTCGTGCTCGGCCTCCTCTTCGCGCTCGCGCCGGCCTCGGTCGCGCAGGCCACGACGTCGGTCCTCCGAGTGGGGCTGGTCTCGCCGGAGCGCGACCTCCCGCGCATCGAGGCACTTGGACTCGACGTGACCCACCGGCGCGGCACCCGCTTCGCCGACGTGCTCGTCGAGGGGCCGCGCGACCGTGCGCGGCTCGTCGACGCCGGGTACCGCTGGACGACCCGCGTCTCCGACGTCGCCGCTGCCAACGCTCGCGCGCGTCGGGCCGACCGCGCCTACAGCGCTCAGTTCGGCCGGTCGCCGCTGCCGTCCGGTGCCACCACGTATCGCCGCTACGGCGACTACCTCCGCGAGCTCTCAGCGCTGGTCAAGGAGCGCCCCGCCGTCGTGCGCTCCGTGACCCTGCCGCGAAGGTCGGTCGAGGGACGGCCGATCGCCGGGGTGGAGATCTCCGAGGCCGTCGCCCGCAGGGACGACGGCAAGCCGGTCTACGTGGTGACGGGAGCTGTTCACGCGCGCGAGTGGCCTTCCGCCGAGGTCAGCATGGAGCTCGCCGTCGACCTGGTGAAGAACTTCGGCAAGGACAGGCGGGTGACCGCACTGCTCCGGCGCGAGCGCGTCTTCGTGATCCCCGTCGTCAATCCTGACGGGTTCGTCGTCTCGCGCGAGAACCTGACCTCGCCGAACTTTGTCGGCGCCTCGAGCGAGGGCTCGAGCAGGCGCAAGAACTGCGCGTCCACGCGCGCCGGCGAGGAAGGCCGACCGTGCACGGAGCGAAGCGGCGTCGACCTCAATCGCAACTTCGGCGCCTACTGGGGCGGCGGCGGCGCGAGCACCATCCCCGACGCCGACGTCTACCGAGGGCCGGCGCCGTGGTCCGAGCCGGAGTCAGACGCCGTCCACAAGCTGTCCCAGCGCCTCCAGATCACCGACTTCCAATCCCTTCACAATGTCGCGGCCCTCGTGCTGCGCCCTCCGGGCTCTCGCGCGCAGGGTCTCGCGCCCGACGAGCGGCGCCTCAAGGAGCTCGGCGACGCGATCGGGCGCGCCACGGGCTACGTCTCGCAGTACGGCTACCAGCTCTACGAGGTCACGGGCGCGGCGGAGGACTGGAACTACGTCGCCCAGGGGACCTTCGGCTACACCATCGAGCTGGGCGGCACGGGAGGCTTCCAGGGCCCCTACGAGACCAACGTCGTCAACCAGTACCTCGGCGCGCGCGGCACTCCTGAGGCCGGCAAGGGCGTCCGCGAGGGGCTCCTGCTCGCCGGAGAGCAGGCGGCCGACCCGCGCGACCATGCGATCATCGCCGGCAAGGCGCCGCCGGGCCGGATCCTCCGCGTGCGCAAGGACTTCAAGACGACGACCAGCCCCGTTTGCCCGGTCGACGCGGGCAGCGGCGACGCGCTGACCGGTCAGCTCTCCCCGATAGTGGGCGCGCCCGACGCCGGCTCCTGCCCCCAGGGCCTCGCGCCCAGGCTCATCGACGACTTCCTCGAAACGACGACGGTCGTCCCCGGGACCGGCCGGTTCTCCTGGCACGTCAACCCTTCGACACGCCCCTTCGAGGCCGAGGCGGGCAGGACCGAGGCGTGGACGTTGACTTGCGAGGACGCGAAGGGCGCCGTGCTCGAGACCCAGCAGGTGGTCGTCGGGCGCGGCCAGACGGCGACCTTCGCGGACCTGCGCTGCGGCGGCGCGGCCGGCGTCCTCGGTCTGCCGGCGAGCCCTGAGGCCATCGTCTCGAGCACCCCGCTCCAGTCCGGCGCGGGTCCGAAGCTCACGCCCGTCGAACCGCCCAGAGGCGCCCGCCTGGTCATCGCCAAGCTTCGCCGAACGAGCACCGCGGCGCTCGCCAGGCGTCGCGGGCTCGGCGTGGGCCTTCGGGTCAAGCGGACGACGCTGAAGAACGTGCGGGTGGTGATCCGCGACTTCGACCGCCAGGTTGTCGCTCAGGGGACCCTGGCCAGGCTCAGCGCCTCCAAGCGCGGCGTCGTGGTGCTCAAGGTGCCCCGCCGCGGGTTTCCGCGCGGGCGCTACAGGGTGGGCGCGCAGGGCGTCGCGCGTAACGGAGCGATCCTCAGCGCCTCGGCCCGGCTGCTGGTCCGCTAGACGCGCGAGCTTGCCGGCCGTCGGTCGCGCGGAAGAGGTGGGCGAGAGGACTGTCGCGCATGCTGGCCCGCCGGGGGGAGGCCCGGGGAGACGGGATCGGCCGGAGCGCCGGCGCGGAGGGGACAATCTGTCCGGCCACGGCGCTTTCCTCCAGCTCCCCCCGGAACCGCGCGATCGCCTCAGCCAGCTCGCCGGCCACCCGTGCGACCTCGCGCTCGAGTCGCTCGACTGCCTCGCCGGTGTCGATCGCCGCGTCGGAGCGGATGCGGCGCGCGTCGCCCTCGGCGTCGCGTCGGATCCGGGCGCCGGCCCTATGCGCCTCGACGAGGATCCGCTCCGCGTATACCTCGGCGTGGTGTGACTTCATCACCCAGGCCACGCATCAGCACTTCGCTGGCGCGCCGGCTTCTCCTTCACCCGGCTCCGCTGCGGCACGATCGCCGGCGTACGCGCCATGGACGCGCTGCTCGTGCGCTTCGCGCCGGCGCGGGAGCCGCCCGAGCGAGTACGCGCCGGGTGGTCGGAGGATGATTGAGGGTGCGCTCGCGCGGGAAACCCAAGTGGATGGCCAGTGAGATCCTCATGGAGCAGCCCGAGGTCGCCGCTCTCGTGGCGCGCGGCGAGGAGCGCGGTTGCCTGAACAGCTCCGAGATCGAAGGCCTGGTGCGCGACCTCGACCTCGGTGACCAGGAGGTCAACCAGCTCCACGACGTCCTGGACACGCGCGGCCTTGACATCAGCGACGACTGCGGGCGCGCCGAGGCAGGGCCAACGGCCTACACCCACGCCCAGCTCGCCGGCCACACGACCGACGCCCTGCAGCTCTTCCTCAACGAGGCCGGGCGCTATCCCCTGCTCACGCCCGACGAGGAGATCGACCTCGCCAAGCGCTTCGAGCGCGGCGACCTGCCGGCCAAGGAGCGGCTGATCAACTCGAACCTCCGGCTGGTCGTCTCCATTGCCCGCCGCTACCAGGGCGTCGGGGAGTTGTGCCTCCTCGACCTCATCCAGGAGGGCGTCCTCGGCCTCATCCGGGCTGTGGAGAAATTCGACTGGCGGCGGGGCTTTCGCTTCTCGACTTACGCGACCCTGTGGATCCGTCAGGCGATCCAGCGCGGCCTCGCCGACCGCGGGCGCTCCATCCGCCTGCCCACGAACATCGCCCAGCGCGAGCGGCGCATAGCGACCGCGGCGCGCCGCCTGGGCGCCCAGCTCGGGCGCGACCCGTCGTTGGAGGAGATCGCCAAGGCGGCTGAGCTGCCGCTCGAGCAGGTGGTCGATCTCGAGGACGTCGCGCGGATCGTGACCAGCCTCGACCGTCCCGTCGGCGAGGGGGAGGAGACCGGCCTGGGCGAGCTGATGCCATCCGAGGCGACGCCCGTCGACGAGCAGGTTCACCTGGACCTCACCGAGGAGACCGTCCGGCGAACGGTCCGACAGCTCCCCGAGCGCGAGCGCGAGGTCATCCAGCTTCGCTTCGGGCTCAACGGGGAGCGCGATCCGCTGCCGATGTCCCAGGTCGGCCAGCGCCTCGGGATCAGTGCCGAGCGAGTCCGCCAGATCGAGCGCAAGGCACTCTCAGAGCTCGCGACGCGCCGCGAGCTTGCGGCGCTGTCAGAGGCCGCGTAGAGGCCTGCGGTCTGGCGGCGGCCGGCCCGTGAGGCGCTGCCGAGCGGATACGGTTTGCGCCTGCCGTGGTCCCGCCGCCCCGTCTCTCGCCGAGGACCGTCGCCCGTCGTCGCCTCGTCCTGATTGTCGCCGTCGCGGCCGCCGCCGCGGTGCTCGGAGCGATCGTGGGGTCTTGCGGGGACGAGGAGGGCGGCGGACAGCGTGAGCAAGGCGCCCGCGCGCCGGCCGCCGACGCGGGGCGCCGCGGGGACGCGGGGGTAAGGCGCACCCAGGCCGTCGACCGGCTGACCCTCTCCGAGCAGGTCGGCCAGACGATCGCCTTCAGCTACGACGGCGCGCCGGTGCCCGACTACGTGCGGCGGATCCTGCGCGAGGGCCGCGGCGGCGGGGTTATCCTCTTCGGCGACAACGTGGTCGACGCCGAGCAGCTCCGCGGCGCGACGCGAACCCTCCAGCGCGCCGCGGGCGACAGCGCGCTCGTCATAACCGATCAGGAGGGCGGCGAGGTGCGCATCGTCCCCTTCGCGCCGTCCGAGAGCGGGCAGGCCGGGCAGTCAGACCCGGCGACCGCGCGCGCCGCGTCCCAGGCGACCGCCCGCGAGCTCGGCCGCCTGGGAGTGAACGTCAACCTCGCGCCGGTGGTCGACGTCTCTGCGGAGGGCTCGGCGCTCGGCGGGCGCGCGTTCCCGGGGGATCCCGCCGAGGTCGCCGCGATCGCCGCCGCCTCGGTGCGCGGCTACGCCGGCACGGGCGTCGCCGCCACCGTCAAGCACTTTCCGGGCTTCGGCGCCGCGACCGAGAACACAGACGACGCGCCGGTCACGATCGATCGCGACCGATCGACGCTCGAGCGCTCAGACCTCGAGCCCTTCGCCGCCGCGGTTCGCGCAGGGACGCCCCTGGTCATGGTCTCCCACGCGCTCTATCCGGCGCTCGATCCCGAGCGCATCGCCTCGCAGTCCCGTGCGGTGGTCGGGGGCCTGCTCCGGCGCCGCCTGGGCTTCCGCGGGGTCGCGATCACCGACAGCATCGAAGCCGAGGCGGTGATATCGCGCTCGGACGTGGCGACCGCCGCGCTGCGATCGATCCGCGCCGGCATCGACGTCGTGCTGAGCACGGGGTCGGGAAGCTACCGCGACATCTACGACGCCCTGCTCGCGGAGTCTGGCCGATCCCCTTCCTTCCGCCGCCGAGTGAGGAACGCGGCCGCGCGGGTGCTCGTGCTCAAGCGACGGATGGGGCTGCGGGCGCCCTCCTGATCGCACCGCGCCACTAGCATGGTCTGAGTGATCTTCCGCCAGGTCACGCACGACGACCTCGGGTGCGCGTCCTACGTGATCGGCGACGAGCACGCGGGCATCGCGGCCGTCGTCGATCCGCGCTTCGAGATCGACGACTACCTCGAGCTCGCCCGCTACGTGGGAGTGAGCATCGAGCACGTGCTCGAGACCCACAACCACGCCGATCACCTCTCGGGACATGGACGGCTGGCCGCGGCGACGGGGGCGACCATCCACGTCAACCGCCTCGCCGAGGTCTCCTATCCCCACGAGCCCTTCGACGACGGCTGGACGCTCGAGCTCGGGTGCGTCCGCGTCGAGGCGCTGCACACTCCCGGGCACCGGCCCGAGCACACCGCGTTCCTGCTGGCCGACACCGAGCGCGGAGAGGATCCGTGGGCCGTCCTCTCCGGCGACTCGCTGTTCGTCGGCGACGTCGCCCGGCCCGACCTCGCCGTCGACAAGGCCGACGGTGCGCGCGCGATCTTCCACAGCCTCCACGAGCGCCTGCTCTCGCTCCCGCCCGAGACCGAGGTCTGGCCCGCTCACCTCGGGGGCTCCATGTGCGGCGGGCCGGGGATGGACATGAAGGTCTCCTCGACCATCGGCTACGAGCTGCGCCACAACGACCTGCTGACCGAGGGAGAGGAGGCCGTCTTCGTCGAGCGCTCTCTCGCCCGCATCGGTCCCCAGCCGCCCAATTTCCACGCGATCGTCGAGCTCAACCGCGGCCCGCTGCTCACGGAGGGGGTCGAGGCGATGCCGCTCACCCCGCGCCAGGTCGACCTCAAGCGCCGCGACGGAGCGGTGCTCGTCGACGTGCGCACCGACGAGCAGTTCGACGACGCCCACATTCCCGGCGCGGTGTGCCTATCGGCGCTTCGCGCCGGCTTTGGCACCAAGCTCGCCTGGCTCGTCGACCGCGACGAAGAGATCGTCATAGTCGGTCGCCATGACGAGGACGCCCGGCGGGCCGGCGGCCTGGCGGCCGCGGTGGGCGTGCGCAAGCTCGCGGGCTACCTGCACGGCGGCATGACGACCTGGCGCCAGGAGCACCGTCCCGTCGAGCGGCTCGAGCGCATCGGCGTCGAGAGCCTGTGGGGGCTGACCGAGTCGCGCCCCGAGCTCCAGGTGCTCGACGTGCGCGAGCGCTCGGAGTGGGACGAGGGTCACATCCCCGGCTCGCTTCACGGCCCCTACCACGACCTGCGCGAGCTGCCCGGCGGCCTCGACCCCGAGCGTCCGGTGGCCGCGGTGTGCGCGTCGGGGCAGCGCAGCGCGACGGCGGCGAGCCTCCTGCGCCGGCTCGGCGTGGGCGAGGTCCTCCACGTCGCCGACGGCGGCGTGCCCGCGTGGCGCCGGGCCGGCCATCCGCTGGAGTAGCGGGCCCCTCAGCTTACGAGAGCGATCACCATCCCCGCCACGGCCGGCAACTTCTCGAGCAGCGGGCTCCACTCAGCCCATCAGCTTCACGACGGCGATCACCATCCCCGCGAGCACGAACACGCAGATCGCGGCCATCATCCAAGTCCAGGTGGGCGACACGGCTACTGCCGTCCGCTCGGCAGCCACCGGCGCCGCCGGCGGGGCGTGGGCGGGGAGGGCTGCGGAGGGAGCGGGTCCCCCGCGATGATCGCCGCCGGCGCCGCCTCGAGGTACCACTCGGCTTGGTCGGCGAGCCCGGGAAGGTCGCGGTCGGCCTCCTCCAGCGCGGCGAGCAGCTCCGGGGGGCGGCGGACGTCGTCGTGGGCGTCGGAGGCGATGTCGTGGACGAGGCCCTCGGCCACCAGGCGGATCGCGAAGCGCCGCACCGCCTCGCCGAAGCTCCCCACCAGCGAGCCCGCGGTCACGGAGCACAGGACGCCGCCGCGCACCAGTCGGTCGAGCGTCTCGAGGTCGTCGAGGAAGATTGGGCTGCGCTCCGGGTGGCCGAGCAGGACGTGCTCTCCCTGCGCGAGGAGGTCGAAGACCATCATCCCGAAGGCCGATCCCACGACTGCGTGGGGGCATTCGACGAGCAGGTAGGGGCCACCTCCGAGGCGCACCGCTGCGAGGTCCTCGAGCCCGAGCTCGCCGAGGCGCGAGACCGCGAGCTCCCCGCCCTGGACGATGCTCAGCTCGACCTCGGCCTCCACGAGACGCGCATTGAACGCCTCCACCGCGGCCGGGATCTCCTGGGGGGCGACGCGCCAGCGGTAGTCGATGTGCGGCGTCGCCGCCATCACGCGCGTGCCCGAGTCCGACGCGGCTCGCGCCAACGCGATCGCCTCCTCGATCCCCGGCGGCCCGTCGTCGAGTCCCGGCAGCGGGTGAGCGTGCAGATCGATCACTCGTCCAAGGCTAGTACTCCCTCCCGTAGTCAGCGCCTAGCGGCGCTCAGGACGGCGGTAGCGGGTTCGGGCTCGCGGTCGCCGCCGCGGCGTCGAGTAGCCCCGCTCCGTAGCGGTCGTCGAAGCCGGGCGGGCCCAGGTCTCGGGCGGTGGCTTTGAGGTGCTCCTCCACGGCGCGGGGCGAGGGGTTGGGGCCGAGCACGCCGCTTGCGATGACCAGAGCGGCGGTTGCCGCGACGTGGGGCGAGGACATCGAGGTTCCCTCCTCGGTGCGAAGCCCGAAGCGCCGTCGCGTCCCGCCCTTGTAGGTGTTTCCGGTGATGGGGCGCTCGGAGCTCCCTAAGGACTGGCAGTTCGGATCGCTGGAGAGCTCGGCGTCGAGGCCCCCTCCCGGGGCGACGAGGTCGATCCCGCGCCCACCGTTTGAGTAGTCGGCCAGGCAGCGATCCTCCGTCGTCGCCCCGACCGCGACGACGCGGGCCGCGCGCGCGGGGTAGGCGATTGTCTGCTCGCCCTCGTTGCCCGACGCGGCCACGACGAACGCGCCCTTGCGGGCGGCGTAGCGAAGGGCGTCGAGGATTCCTGGGATTTCAACCGCGCGTACTAACGTCCCGAACTCGAGGCTGAGGTTGATGACCTGCGCTCCGCGCCGGGCCGCGTAGCGGATGCCCGCCTCGATGACCGCCGCCTCGCCCTCCCCACGCGAGTCCAGGACGCGGACCGGCATGATGGTCGACCGGTACGCGAGCCCGGTGAGGGCGATGCCGTTGTCGGTCGTCGCGGCGATGAGGCCCGCCACGAAGGTGCCGTGGCCGTTCTGGTCGTCGGGGAAGGGGTCGCGGGCGACGAAGTCATAGCCGCTCGCGAAGCGTGTGCCCGCGAAATCGGGTGAGCGGCGGAAGCGTCCCCGATCGGCGGAGGCGACGCCGGTGTCGAGCACGGCTACGGTGACCCCCTTCCCGCCGGGCCCGCCGCGAGCGCGGAGGTTCTGCCACGCGTCGGGGGCGTTTACCCCCGCCTCGGCGAGGAAGTTCCACTGTACGTCGCGCCAGCCCCCCGGACCGCCCCCTCCCGGATCGTTGGGCACGAACCCCGCGGCGCGCGCGACGACGTTGGGCGCCGCGTACTCGACGACCCCCCTGCGGCGCAGCTCGCGCACGGTCTCGGCGACGCTCTCGCCGTCGCGGACCCGCAGCACTCTGGACTGCCGTGAGATCGGCTCGGGGTTGCCCGTGCCGGTCGCGGCCTGCACGGCGGCGCGCTGGTCCCGCGACGTTCCGTCGTCGTACTTGACCACCACCTCCCCGGGTACCGCCGGCTGTGCGTTCGCGGTGACCGGCAGCGCGGCGATGAGGATCGCCGCGGCGGTGCTGGCGAGGACAAGAAGGGGGGTCAGCTTTGTCTGCATGGTTCCTGAGAACATCCGGACGGCCCCAAAGTTTCCCGCATGGGCACCCGGCTACTGCCCAGTGCCCATGCCGCCCGGTCGGTGTCCACCCACTTCTTCCCCCGTGACGAGTACTTCATGCGCCTCGCCCTCCGCGAGGCGCAGCGCGCGCTGGACCACGACGACGTGCCGATCGGTGCCGTCGTCGTGCACGATGGTGAAGTCATCGGCACGGGACGCAACGAGCGTGAGCTTCGGGCCGATCCGACGGCCCACGCCGAGGTCATCGCCCTCCGCGAGGCGTCCAGGACGCTGCGCAGCTGGCGCCTGCTCGACAGCATCCTCTACGTGACGCTCGAGCCGTGCGCGATGTGCGCGGGAGCGATCGTCCTCGCCCGCGTTCCCCGCGTCGTCTACGGCGCCGCCGACCCCAAGGCGGGGGCGGCAGGCTCCGTCCTCGACATCCTCGCCGAGCCCCGCCTCAACCACCGCCCCGAGGTCGCCGGCGGGCTCCTGGCCCAGGACTGCGCCCTCCTCCTCACGTCCTTCTTCGGCGGACGGCGGTGATGCCGGTGCTGGCCGTGCTCATCAGACTGTGGCCCGCCACCGCGGCTTCGTGAACGCCGCCTCCGAGCCGCTGGCCTCGATCCCGCTGGCCCTCCTGCGCACGCCTTCGAGCCGCTAGCCTTGATCGGTCACGGAGGGGTGCCGGAGTGGTTGAACGGGGCGGTCTCGAAAACCGTTAGGGGCGGTTTCGTCCCTCGAGGGTTCGAATCCCTCCCCCTCCGCTGTAGTACGGGGCTTGTGGCGGACTTGCAGGGCAATGCAGCGCGGCCGCTCGGCGACTGAGCAGCGAGCTCGTGCCGCTTGATACCGCCTGACACCGCAGGCACTTGGGAAGGACTGGCGTAGCATGAGGTGCAGCTTGACCTTGGTTCGTCCACAGCGCCGGCCTGGCCGCTCGCTTTGCTGCTGACATCTAGACTTCGTGCCCGCATGGGAACGAGTTTCGGGCTGCCATTCTTCCGTTCGTTCGTTGGCGCTTTGTTGGTGGCCGGAGCGTTGGCGGGTACCATCGCGACTCCGGCGCAAGCCAAGTCCATGTTCTGCTCCCCGTCGGGCGACTACTGCCAGCAGGTCTACAAGCGGGGCGGCGACACGATCCTCGAGATCCGCGCGTTTGCCGACTACGGGTTTGACGAGGTCTGCGTCGCGAAGCAGACGATGGTCTGTCGCTCGATCCGGCTGCGGCGCAGCAGCGACGGGATTTACATTTCTCGGGTCAACTGGGATAAGCGCTTCCCCAACCACGGGAAGGGCACCTATAGGGTCCGGTGGCTGATAGACGGGTCTCGGGTCGGCGCGGTACTCACATTTCG
>Ga0183260_10002730_pt1 | contig 14456 bp, 9 predicted proteins | sample AntDrymUQ4972206_2_FD_129768 | JGI IMG/M metagenome (GOLD analysis project Ga0183260, IMG submission 129768) | Polar desert sand microbial communities from Dry Valleys, Antarctica - metaG UQ497 (22.06) (version 2) (version 2) | ecosystem: Environmental > Terrestrial > Soil > Desert | place... | reverse complement strand
GACCCGCTCGACCAGCGCGTCAAAGCTGGCCACCGACCGGCGCGACAGGCCGGCCGCGCCGACGCCATGGCCGCCGGTGTCCTGGCGGATCATCTCGGGCCCGGTGGCGCTGTCGCGGACGCCGAAGACCGAGTGCGACATCGCCGATGGACGCCAGCCACGGCGGGTGCGCTCCAGCAGCGTCAGGATCTGGTCGCCCTCGAGGAAGCGGGCGGCGCCGGGCACCGTCAGTGTCGTGCTGCCGACAGTGCCGCCGAGTTCCCGGACTTCGACGAGGGTTTCGATGCCCCCGGTGTAGTCGTCGATCACCCGCAGGCGGGCGACCGTCTCGATGATGCCGCTGTCAGGGCGCTGCTCGGTCCGGACCGACTCAACCCGGGCGCGCACGATGCGATCGGCCGCGGCAATGGCCTCGCCGTCGGTGCGCGCGCGCATCGTCGCTGCCTGCAGCAGGCCGGGCCACGACATCGACACGACGAGCGCGAGGACGAGGCGACACAGGCGGGACGCGGCGACCTGGAGCGCCCCGGGGAGCGTGAGCATACGCAGCGCGACAATGCAACTCCCCTGCCGTCGGCAGCTCGACGATCCGCACGCTGTGGTCAACGGCGCCGCGCCGTCTGGCGTCCGGAGGTCAACGCGCGGCGACGCGCGTTTTTGTCATGCTGCTGCCAGATCTGTCTGGTGAATAAGGTCGAGCTAATCAGATTCCCGCTCGATTCTCTCAAAACATTTCTATAATCGCGACGCTCGACGGCCACCGATTCCCGGCCGGCTGCGGGCAACGGAGGTTGACTGTGCTTTCCTGGACTCGTGTCACGGCCCTCGCGGGTCTGTGTCTCGCCTCAGGTGCAGCCCTGGCCCACGCGCAAGGCGCGTCGACCTGGTTCCTCGCCGAGGGCGCCAACAACGCCACCTTCACGCAGGAGATCCTGGTCGGCAATCCCAGTGCGCAGGCGCTCGACGTCACCGTCACGCTGCTGCCGCAGTCGGATGCGATCGCGCCGACCTTCACCAAGTCGTTCGCGCTGGCGGCCTCCTCGCGGCTGACGATCCGGCTGGGCAGCGACTTCAACCTCAATGGCAGCAGCTCGGCGCGCGTCTCGGCGGTTCTGGCCGGCACCGCCACGCCCGCCGACATCGTGGTCGAGCGCACCATGTACTTCAGCGGGGCCACGCCGGGCGGATCGCACAACGCCAGCGGCGTCACCGCCGAGGGGCGGTCGGCGACGTGGATCCTCGCCGAAGGCGCCAGCGGCGTGTTCGAGACGTTCGTGCTGGTGGCCAACCCCAACGCCACGCCGACCACGGTGCGGGCGACCTACCTGACCAGCACCGGGCAGTCATTGGTCACCGAGCAGGTAGCCCCGGCCAACTCGCGCCTGACCTTCTTCCCGCGCGGCGAGCACGCCGCCCTGGCCAGCGCCGAGTTCTCCACCGAGATCACCTCGTTGACCGCCGGCAACACGGTGATTGCCGAGCGCGCGATGTACTTCGACGGCTTCCGCAGCGGCCACGACTCGGTCGGCGTGACCAGCGCCAGCACCAGCTGGCTCTTTGCCGAGGGCTTCACCGGCGGCAACGCCACCACGGCGTTCGAGACTTTCCTGCTGCTGGCCAACACCAGCAGCTCGGCGGCCACGGCCACGGTCGACTACCTGCTCGACAATGGCCAGGTCGTCACCCGGTCCTATCCCCTGGCGGCCCGCCAGCGCTTCACCGTCTGGGTCGACCAGGAAGGCCGGCAGTTCGATGGCCGCCTCAGGGGCGCGGCCTTCGGCATTCGCGTCTTTGCCACGCAACCGATCGTCGCCGAACGCGCGATGTACTGGGGCACGCCGTCGGCCGCTGATCCGACCACGCCGACCTTCCCCTGGGTCGAGGGCCACGCCACCGCCGGGGTCGTCTCGGGTGAGCCGACGTGGGCGTTCGCCGAGGGCCAGCAGGGCACGTTCGGCAGTACCGCGACCCGCTTCGACACCTTCTTCCTGCTCGCCAATCCGCAGAGCGTGCCAGTGACCGTGCAGGCCACCTTCGTCCGCGAGGACGGCAAGGGCATCGTCCGGAGGGTGTGCGTGCAGCCGAACTCACGCGCCAACATCTGGACCGCCACCTACCCGGAGCTGAGCGGCCAGCGCTTCGCGACCTTCCTCGAGTCCGTGGCCGGCGCCGACGCGCAGTGCCCGAGCGTGGCGGCCACCGCGTTCGTCGCCGAGCGTGCCGTGTACTCGGGTCCGGCCTTCCTGGCCGGTCACGTCAACCGCGGCACCCGCTGGGTCGGCACCATCGCCACCCCGCCGGTGGCACCAGCCTTCGCGATCACCGCGGTCACGCCCGACGGCGGCCGCCTCGGTGGCGGGCAGCCGATCACGATCAGCGGCGCGGGCTTCCAGCAGGGCGCGCAGGTGGTCTTCGTCAACCCGCAGTGGACTGCCGACCGCAATGCCAACACCAGGCTGCCCGACGTCGATCGCGCCACGAACGTGGTCGTGTCGGCCGACGGCACGACCATCACCGCGGTCACGCCGGCCCGTGATTTCTACAACGGCTACCAGACCGCCGGACCGGTCACGCTGCGCGTGGTCAATCCCGATGCCAGCGCCATCGAAGCCGCCAACGCCTTCACCTTCAGGCTCAATGTGCTGGCGTTCGGTGACGATTTCGTGTTCGGCCGCGTTGATGGCGGCGGCCAGGCGGCGCAGCCGTTTCCGGCGCGCCTGCGCGACCTGCTGGCCTCGTACCAGAAAGGCCTGCTCGACGCGGCCAGCGGCAGTGGGACCGGCCAGAGCGTGACCCAGTTCGGCCAGTTCGTCACCGTGACCAACGGCGGCCTGGTCGGCGAGTGCGCCTCGGCCGTCGGCGCGGGCTGCGCCGCCACCGCGGGCGTCCAGCGCTTTGCCAGCCTGGCCGATGCCACCGCCTCGACCAACAACGCCAACACCTTCGACGTGGTGGTGTTCCTCGAGGGCATCAACGACATCCGTGCCGGGGTGACCTCGACCAGTGTCCGCAACGCGCTGCGCACGATGGTGGTCAACGCGCGCGACCGGAGGATTGTGATCGTGATGACGCGGCTCTTCAACAGCAGCACGTCGCTGATCTCGCCGACCCAGTTGAACGATCTCGGCGTGCAGATCTTCCAGCTGACCGAAGAAAACCTCAACACGGAGGTCTACCGGCAGTCGCTCGAGAACATCCAGACCGGCGGCGCCTATCCCACCCAGGCCGGGTACAACGCCATCGCGCAACTGATCCTCGACAAGGTCTCGCGCGAGTTCCCGCTGCAGCCGTGCGACGCGCGCAACGACAAGCCGGGTCGCGGCTGCCCGCGCAACCCGTAAGCAGACGCCCCAGGCGCAGGCCGGGAGATCAGGCGATCCGGACACCGCGAGGGCTCGCTGGCATGTGCCGGCGGGCCCCGTCACACGACGGTTGTCCTGCCCCTCGCTGCGCGGCGATTGACACCGTGACCCCACCTGTGGCGCGCGCGCCCGCCCGTCGCCGACGCCTCCCGGGCGCGCTCGGTGCGCTGCTGCTGTTTGCCGTGCTCGCCGTGCTCCACACCTGGCCGCTGGCCTCGGCGCCAGCGCGCCTGAGCCGCAACGACAACGCCGACACCGTGCTCAACACCTGGGCGATCGCCTGGGTCGCGCATGCGCTGGTGCACACGCCGCGGCACCTGCTGGACGGCAACATCTTCCATCCCGAGCGGCACACGCTCGCGTTCTCCGAACCGGTGATCGTCCCCGGCGTGCTGTCGGTGCCGGTGCGAGCGCTCGGCGCGAGCCCGGTGCTGAGCTACAACCTGTCGCTGCTGCTCGGCTACGTCCTGTCGGCGTGGGCGATGCAGTGGCTGGCGTGGCGCTGGACCGGCAACTACGCGGCGTCGCTGGTGGCCGGCGCGCTGTTCGCCTTCAACGCGCACACGCTGACGCGGATGGGACACATCCAGGCGATTCACGCCTATGGCCTGCCCCTGCTGCTGTTGGCGCTGGACGATCTGCTGCGGCCGGACGGCCGACGGCTCGCTCAGGGCGTGCTGCTCGGCCTGGCGGTTGCAACCCTCGCCCTGACCTCCGGCTATCTGACCATCTTCGGCATCGTCTGCGGGCTCGTCACCGTGCTGGTGCGGCCGCGCGACCTGGTGCGAGGCTCGACCCGGCGCATGGTTTGGGCCGGCCTGATGGCGGCGCTGGTCGGCGGCGTGCTGATCGCGCCGGTGCTGCAGGGCTATCTGGCGGTGCGGCGCGAGCATGGCTTCGCTCGGTCGCTCGGCGAGGTCGCGGCGATGTCGGCCAACGGCGCCGCGTATCTGGCGACACCGGCCCGGATCCATGCTGGCTGGGCCGGCGACGTCTACGCCCGGCGCCAGCCGCACGATTCGCTGTTCCCGGGCGTGGTCGCGGTGCTCCTGGCGGTTGCCGGCGTGGCGCTGTGGCGCGACCGGTGGCGCGACCCGCGCCTGCGCACCGCCGTCGTCATCGCCCTTGCCGGGGTGGTGCTGTCGTTCGGGCCGGCGACGCCGTTCTACCCCGTCTTCCACGCCACCGTGCCGTTCGCCGGCGGCATCCGGGCCGCCTCGCGGTTCGGCATGTTGTGGCTGACCGGCCTGTCGCTGCTGGCCGCCTACGGGCTTGCGGCCGCAGCGGGACGCTGGCCGTGGGCGGGACGACGCCTGGCCGCCGCGGCGCTGATCGTGGTGACGGCCGAGTCGTTCCGCGGCCCGGTCCCGTACGTCCCCGCGGTCGAACCGTCTCCGGTGTACACGACGCTGGCTGCGCTGCCGGATGGTGTGGTCGCCGAGATGCCGTTCTGGTGGGCGCCGCTCGACCTCCCGCGCAACGCGCCCTACATGCTCGCCTCGACGCGGCACTGGAAGCCGCTGCTCAACGGCTACAGCGGCTTCACGCCAGCCTCGTACCGGCGCCATGCCGACGTCCTCTGGTACTTTCCCAACTGGCCCTCGTCGTTCGCCGAGCTCGAGCGTGCCGGGGTCCGCTACGTGGTCGTCCACCTCGACCAGTACGGCAGCAGTCGGGCCGACGCGCTGGCGCTGATACGTGCGTCGCCGTCGTTGCGGCTGGTCGCCGCGGTCGACCAGATCCACCTCTACGAGCTGGTTCGGTAAGGAGTCGCTGTCGTGTCTGCAATCCGTGGTCTGGTGCTGCCGCTCGCCTGTCTCGTCGTGCTCTGTGGCAGCCGTCCGGCGCTCGCCCAGTCGGCCTCACGCTGGTTCCTGGCCGAGGGCGCGAACAACGCCGTGCTCGAGCAGGAAATCCTGGTGGGCAACCCGTCGGCCACCGACCTGACGGTGACGGTGACGCTGCTGCCCGACGCCAGCGCCGTGCTGACGCCGGCCAACATGGTCCTGGCCAGGATCTTCCCGCTGAAGGCCAGCAGTCGGTTGACGGTGCGGGTGGCGCAGGAGTTCGCCGGCCTCAATGGCGCCGCGTCGGCGGAGGTATCGGCGGTCCTTGCCGGCACCACCACCCCGGCCGACATCGTGGTCGAGCGCTCGATGTATTTTCCGGACGGCAGCCGCGCCGGCGGCCACAACGCCAGCGGCGTCACGCAGGCGGCCGAGCGCTGGATTCTCGCCGAAGGTGCGAGCGGCACCTTCAGCACCTTCATCCTGGTCGCCAATCCCAACCCGACCACTACCGCGATCCGGGTGACATACCTGAAGAGCACCGGCGACGCGGTCGCATTCGACGCGACCGTGCCGGCCAACAGCCGGATTACGTTCTGGCCGCAGAACGACTACCCGGCGCAACTGGGCGCCGCGGAGTTCTCCACCGTGGTCGAGAGCACCGAGGCCGGCAAGCCGATCGTCGCCGAACGGGCGATGTACTTCGATCCGGCGCCGACCGGCAGCCGCTTCGCCCGGAGCGGCCACGCCGCGCTCGGCGTGCCCGCGCCGAGCCAGACCTGGTACTTCGCCGAAGGCTTCACCGGCGGCAACGCCCAGACTGCCTTCGAGACCTTTCTGCTGCTGGCCAACACCAACGGCGTGGCCGCCACTGCCACGGTCACCTATCAACTGGACAGCGGCGAGGCCGTCACCCGTGACTACCTGCTGCCGCCGAACCAGCGCCTGACGGTGTGGGTCGACCAGGAGGGCCGGACCTTCGACCAGCGCCTGCGTGCCTCGTCGTTCGGCATCAGCGTCTCGTCGACGCGCGCGATCGTGGCCGAACGGTCGATGTACTGGGGCCCACCGTCGCCCGGTGATCCGTCGACCCCGACCTTCCCGTGGGTCGAGGGCCACGCGACCGCCGGATCGCCCGTCCTGTCGCCGCGCTGGACGTTCGCCGAAGGACGCGACGGCGAGGACATCGCGCAGCGGGGCTACAGCACCTTCCTGTTGCTGTCCAACCCGTCGCCGGCGCCGATGACGGTCCGCGCCACCTTCGTGACCGAGGACGGCGGCGGCCTCACCAGCACGGTGGTGGTGCCCGCCCGCGGCCGCGCCAACATCTGGCCGACCGGGGCGCTGCCCGAGTTCGTGGCGCTGAGCCAGCGCCGCTTCGCGACCTTCCTCGAGAGCACGGGCGGTGAGCCGTTCGTCGCCGAGCGCGCGATGTACTGGTCGAACTACATCGGCGGCCACGTCAACATCGGCACGCCGTGGGCAGGTGCGATTGCCACGCCGACCCGACTGCCCGCACCCGTGACCGTGACCGGCTTCACGCCGACCCGGGTCCGCCTCAGTGGCGGCGAGTCGATCACGATCACGGGGACCGGCTTCTCCACCGACTCCGAGGTCAGCTTCGACGGCCTGCCGATGACCGTCACCTCAGCCACTGCGACGACGATCACCGCGGTGACGCCGGTGCGGACCACCGCGACCGGCTTCGGCTCGGTCGGCACCAGCCGGCTGCGCCTGACGTCGTCGGGCGCGACGCGCGCGGTCGGCACGGTGCAGCGAGTGTTCCGGGTGCTGGCAATCGGCGACAGCTTCACCGAAGGGCAGTTGGTAGCACGCCTGCCGCCCGTCCCACCTGCCACGGCGCCGACGCAGATCTACTCGTTCGCCGACCCGGCGTATCCCGAGGCGCTCGAGGATCGATTGCGCGCCGACCCGCAGTACGGCAGCAATGCCGAGGTTGACAACGCCGGCTTCTCGGGCGAGTGCGCAATTATCGTAGGCTGCTCCGGGAACCTGAGCCGTGGTGTAGACCGGATCGTGGGCCTGGTGGCGACGAAGAAGTTCGACGTCGTGATCATCCTCGAAGGGTTCAATGACCTCAATCACGACAGAACCGCTGCCCAGGTAGTCTCAGGGCTCCGAGCGATGGGTCAAAGCGCGCGTGCGTCCGGAGCGACCGTGCTGATGGGCCGCATACACGTGATGCGAACAGACTTATGGACCGCGATCCGTGACATGGCCCTGGCCGAGATGTTCACGCGCGTGGACTTCGGCACCAGCATCGAGATCGGCACCGACAACGTCCACCCGACTCAGAAGGGCTACGAGCAGATGGCCAACGTCGCTTACAGCGTGATCAAGTCCGTGATTCGATGAGGAGGACTCAGGGGGCAGGGCTGAGGCCTCGGATCGCCGAGAGGTAGCCGCCGGACTTGTCCGGCGGGACCAGCGCCATTCGAGCATCAGGCTTCAATTTGCCCAGGGCGTGAGCGGCAGGCTATGCTCTGGGATCGCCGTCGTGGCGACAGGGACTTCCTTGCTGACACAGACCGTGGTCAGGCTCGTGCTCGCCGTCGTGCTCGTGAGTGGCAGCGCCGCCGTCGCAGCCGCGCAGGGAGCCAGTAGATGGTTTCTGGCCGAAGGCGCAAGCAACGGCACCTTCGACGAGGACATCCTGGTTGGCAATCCCTCGGCGGGAACGCTCTCCGTAATGGTCCGCCTGCTGCCGGCAGCGGACGCCGTGCTGACGGGCAGCAACCCCAGAACGTTCACCCTGCCGGGCACCGGCCGCCTGACCGTCAACCTGGCGCGCGAGTTTCCCGGACTGAACGGGGCGGCCTCCGCCGAGGTCTCCGCGGTCGTGCAAGGCACCACGTCGCCCGCCGACATCGTCGTTGAGCGTTCGATGTTCTTCCCCAGGACTGGCGCAGGCGCGTACGCCGGTGGCACCGGCGCCAGCGGCGTGATCGCGCCGGCCACCCGCTGGATCCTCGCCGAAGGATCCGGTGGGGTGTTCGAGACGTTCATTCTGCTGGCGAATCCAGGCCAGTCGCCGGTGCAAGCTACGGTCCGTTACCTGCGAGGCAACGGCACCACGCTGTCCGAGGTCGTCACCGTGCCGGCGAGTGGCAGGACCACGCTGTGGCCGACTGCCGCCGGACCGCTCGACGCCGAGGGCTTCTCGACCGTCGTCGAGGCCGACGGGCCGATCGTCGCCGAGCGCGCGATGTACTTCGACCCGGCCCCGGGCGCGTTCGCGCGCAGTGGCCACGCCGCCCTGGGCGTGACCAGCGCCCGCCCGACGTGGTATTTCGCCGAAGGCTTCACCGGCGGGAACGCGACCATCGCGTTTGAAACCTTCCTGCTGATCGGCAACGACAACCCGCAGCCGGCCACCGTCACCGCCACGTTCTATCGTGACGGCGCGGCGCCTCTCAGCAAGACGTACACGGTGCTGCCGCGCAGCCGCTTCAACGTCTGGACCGATCAGGAACGTGCCGGTGACGGGACGCTACTGCTGCCGTCGACGGCGTTTTCGGTCAAGCTGGAGAGCGACCTGCCGATCGTCGCCGAGCGGGCGATGTACTGGGGCACGCCGTCGAGTGCCGACGCGACCACGCCGGTCTACCCGTGGGCTGAGGGCCACGTGGTCGGCGGCATCGAGCAGCCCGAGACGCGGTGGGCGTTCGCCGAGGGACGGCAGGGGCTCGATCGCTCGGGGTCGACATTCGACAGCTTCTTCCTGCTGGTCAATCCCAACAGCACCGACATCGAGGTGCGGGCGATCTTCGCCACCGAAGACGGCACCGGCGTCTCGTCGACGATCCCGATCAAGGCCAACAGCCGCGCCAATCTATGGCCAGCCGCCGGGATCAGCCCCTCCTTCGATCTGCTGCAGGGTCGGCGGTTCGCGGTCTTTCTCGAAAGCGTCGGCAGCGCGCCGCTGCCCTTCGTCGCCGAGCGGGCGATGTACTGGAACGGCTTCAGTGGCGGTCACGCCAACGGCGGCACCGCGTGGACCGGCGCGTTCACCGTGCCGGGCGCGGCCCCCGCCAACGTCCAGGTCCAGTCGATGACACCAGGGTCGGGACGTCTGTCGGGCGGCGCCGTGGTCACGCTCACCGGGCAGGGCTTCGGGGGCGGCACCGAGGTGTACGTCGGCGGCGAACGGGTCAATCCATCGAGCGTCACGGTCGGTGGATCGTCGGTGACCTTCACGATGCCGACGCGGACGCCGCAGACCGGCTTCGGCGCGGCCGGGCCGATCCCGGTGGCGCTGATCAGCAACGGCCGGTACCTGCGGGCGCCGGACTTCACCCGCTACCTGAGCGTGCTGGCGTTCGGCGACAGCCTGACCTGGGGGGTGTCCAACGTCTACATCGGTGGCCTCAAGGTCCCGATGAACGTGCAGCGGCCTTACCCCCTCGCACTCAAGACGCGCCTGCAGGGCAATCGTCAGTTCGGGCCGTACGCCCTGGTGAGCAACGCCGGCGTGCCGGGCGAGTTCGTGACCATCGACAACCTGCAGGTGGGCAGTCCTGGCGGCGCGGTGCGGTACAACCGCTGCTCGAGAGGCCAGGCCAACTGCTTCTTCAGCCAGGGCGCCGAGCCGCGTGATTACGTCACGCCACACGACCTCGCGATCATCCTCGAGGGCGTCAACGATCTCAACGCGCAGATCGCGCCGAGCAGCGTACGCAACGGCGTGCGCTCGATGACGGTCGAAGGCAAGGCCGCGGGCGCGCAAGTGCTGCTGGTGCGGTTCGAGTCGTACGGGGTCGACGAGCAGACTGGCGCCGAGGCGACCTATCGCGATCGGGTCCGCGCCTACAACGACCTGCTCGACGCGCTGGCGGTGGAGCAGGGCGTGTTGCGGGAACGGTTCGCGGGCATCGACATGGGCCCCGACGGCCTGCACCCGAATCAGATCGGGTACGACGAGATGGCCGCCATCGCCTACGACAAGATCCGATCGGCGTTCCCGCGCTGCCCGGCCGGACAGGCGACTTGCCCGTAGCCGGTTACGGGCTGGAGGACGCGCGCTTGCGGTACGCGTACCAGACGCGGATCCCGAGCAGCAGCGCGAGGATCGCTCCGTACACCGCGGGCTCGCGGAGGTCGTCGCCCTTCACGATCCACAGCAGGTGGATCACTCCACAGACGGCCGCGACGTAGACCAACCGATGCAGGCGCTGCCAGCGACGACCGCCGAGCCGGCGAATCCACGCCGTTGTCGAGGTAATCGCCAGCGGCAGCAGCAGCAGGAAGCCGGCCAGGCCGACCGTGATGTAGCGCCGCTTGGCAATGTCGGCGACGATGGCCGCGACATCGAAGAACTGGTCCAGCACGACGTAGGTGCTCAGGTGCAGCGCCACGTAGAAGAACGCGAACAGCCCGAGCAGCCGTCGCCACTGGATCACGCCGTTCCACCCGGTCAGGCGTCGGACCGGCGTCACCGCCAGGCTGACCAGCAGCAGGCGCAAGGCCCACTGCCCGGTCGTGTCGGTGATGTCGTCGATCGGGTTGGCACTCAGCCCGCCGAACACCGCGCGGTAGACCAGCCACGCGAGCGGCGCCAAGCACAGCACCCAGATGATTGGTTTGGCGCGTCGCGTGTTCATCAGGTCACTTGGGGCTCGGGGCTTGGGGCTGGGCCGCCCCCCGATTCCCGCTCCCGACTCGACTCCCGACTCCCTCAGTAGTTCTTCTTGAGATCCATCCCGCTGTACATCGACGCGACCTGGTCGCCGTAGCCATTGAACGGCAGCGTCTTGCGGCGCAGGAACTCGCCGATGCGGCGTTCGCGCGCCTGACTCCAGCGCGGATGATCGACGTCGGGATTGACGTTGGAGTAGAAGCCGTACTCGCCTGATGCGGACTTGTTCCACGACGTCTGAGGCTGACCGGTCGTCAGCCGGATCCGGACGATCGACTTGATGCTCTTGAAGCCGTACTTCCACGGCACCACCAGGCGGATTGGCGCGCCGTTCTGGTTGAGCAGGGTCTTGCCGTACAGGCCCACGGCCAGGATGGTCAGCGGGTGCTGCGCCTCGTCGAGCCGCAGGCCCTCGCGATACGGCCACTCGAGCACCGGATAGCGCAGGCCCGGCATCTCGGCCGGCCGCTGCACGGTGGTCAACTCGACGAACTTCGCCTTCGCCGATGGCTGCACGCGCGTGAGCAGATCACCGAGCGGGAAGCCGACCCACGGGATGACCATCGACCACGCCTCGACGCAGCGCAGGCGGTAGATCCGTTCCTCGAGCGGGAACCACTTGAGCAGATCCTCGAGGGCGTAGTCGCCGGGTTTGGCGACCTCGCCCTCGATCCGGACCGTCCATGGCGAAGGCTTGAAGCGCCCGCTGTTGGCCTTGGGGTCGCTCTTGTCGGTCCCGAACTCGTAGAAGTTGTTGTAGCTGGTGATGTCCTCGAACGTGTTGAGGGCCTCGCCGGCGGTGCTGAGCGGGCTCTTGCGCACGTTGGCCAGCGCCTGCTGCGCCGCGGCCTCGTCGGCCAGCAGCAACGACCCTGCGGCGATGCCACCGGCGGCCACGCCCAGCGATGACCGCAGGAAAGCGCGGCGATTGAGGTACACCTGTTCGTCGGTAATCTCGCGCGACGGGATGGGCGGCTCGGTTCGAATCAGCATCAGCGTTCCTTGGAAGTCGAGCCCGCCGCCACCGGGCGCCCGCGCTCGGGCTGGTACGCGCCGGACAGCCGATCCGGCGAGGCGCCCAGCAGATACTGCAGCAGCAGCGACAGGTTGCGTGCGCTGCGGCGCCACCAGCCGTCCCGTTCCCAGCGCCGCGCCGAGGTGACGGCTCGACGCGACGATCGGTATGGCGCGCCGCGCCGCCCGAAGGTGATCGCGAGCGCGACATCCTCCATCACTGGCTGCGGCGGCACGCCCCCCCACCGCTCGAGCGTCAGGCGGCGGAAGAACATCGCCTGATCGCCGTACGGCAGCCGCAGCAGCCGCACCCGGAGGCGAACCGCCCACTCGATCAGCCGGGCCTGCCAGGCCGCGCTGTCGAGTTGCAGCTGGAAGCAACCCCACTCGTATGACGACGCCCGGGCGGCCAACGTCACCTCCTGGAGCCACTCCCGAGGCAGGCGGGTGTCAGCGTGCAAGAACAGCAGCCAGCGGCCGGTGGCCCGCCGGGCGCCTTCGCCCAACTGCACACCGCGACCGGGTGCGCTGTCGAGCCAGGTCACATCCGGGTGCGTCGCTCGAAGCGACGCCACGGACGCGTCGGCAGCATCGCCGTTGACCACCACCCAGGCGACCGCGGGCGACGCGTCGTCGTGGTCGCCGCGCCAGGCGAGCAGCGCCGACAATGCCGGCGTGTCGTGCAGGACCGGCACGACCACGGTGACCAGGGGGGCGGGCATCGACCGCTCGATCGTGGCACACTGGCGCGTTCGTTGCCGCGCTGCCGTGCCGATCACCATCGTCATCATCCACTGGAACGCACGGGCCCACCTCGAACGCTGTGTGCCTGCGGCGCTGGCCACCGGTTGCCCGGTGATCGTCGTCGACAACGCCTCGCGCGACGGCGCTGCCGAGATGGTTCGGGTTCGCTGGCCCGAGGTCCAGTTGCTGGCCGCGGACCGCAATCTCGGCTTCGCCGGCGGCGTGAATACCGGGGTCGCCCAGGCCGACACGCAGTGGGTGCTGATCCTCAACCCGGACATCCTGCTTACGCGGGAGGCGGTGGCGCGGATGCGTGCGGCAGGCGGCCAGGATCCGCGGATCGGCGCGGTCGGCGCGCAGTTGATCGATGCCGACGGCACGCCGCAGCACGGCTTCAGCATCCGACGCTTCCCGACCCTGGCGACCTGGCTGGTCGACCTGCTGTTGATCGATCAGCTGTGGCCAGCAAACCCGGTGTCGGCGCGCTATCACGCCGTTGACCTCGATCCGAGCCGCGACCAGGACGTGGAGCAACCCGCCGCTGCCTGCCTGCTGCTGCGCCGCGAGGCGCTGATCGCGATCGGCGGCTTCGATGCCGCCTTTCACCCGGCGTGGTTCGAGGACGTCGACGCCTGCCGTCGCCTGATCGACGCCGGCTGGCGAATCCGCTACGTCGCCGACGCGCGCGTCGTCCACGAAGGCGGCGGTGCGATGCGAGCCCTCGGCCTCGGGTCGTTCGCCGCCATCTGGTACCGGAACCTGCTGCGCTATGCGCGGCGCCACGGCACGTCCGCGACCCGCGCCGTGCTGCCGCCGCTCATGGTGACGGGCATGCTGCTACGCGCGGCAGTGAGCCTGGTTCGGGGCCGGACCGGCGACGCCGGCGCCTACCTGCGCGTGATCCCACTGGTGTTTCGCGACTAGCGAGGCGCCGGGCGGTCGCGCCCGTGTTGTATCCTCGTCCGCGTCTGTCGATGCGTGCGGCCGCGGTCTTCGTCCTGTTGCTGCTGGTTCCTGGCGCGGCGTCGGTGCGCGCGGGGCTGGACAGCCAGGACCGCGCGGCGTTCCTCGCATGGTTCGTGCTGCTGGCCGACGCCCAGTTCTATCGGCCCACCACCGACGTCGCCGACTGCGCGGGGCTGGTGCGACACGCCGCACGCGAGGCGCTGCGTGAACATTCGCCGGAATGGCAGCGGCGGATGGCGATTCCCGGCGGCCATGTCGGGCCGCCGCTGCGCGACGGGCTGGAAGCGGCCGGCGACCGGCTGCCGATCTTCCGGGTCAGCGACGGCCCGCAGGCTCGACGAGCGGAGTTCGCTGACGCGAGGACCATTCTGCGGTGGAACGCCGGCCTGGTCAGTCGCGACCCCGGCGCCGCTCGCCCCGGTGACGTGCTGGCCTTCCAGCACGCGGGCCAGCGGCTGCCCGAGCACCTGATGGTGTTCGTCGGCCGGTCGGTGTACGAGCCCGACGGCCACGACTGGGTCGTCTACCACACCGGCCCGGACCTGACCGCCGGGACCGCTGGCGAGATGCGCAAGGTGCGGCTGACCGATCTGCAGCGGCATCCGTCGGCACGGTGGCGGCCGTTGCCGGCAAATCCCGCGTTTCTTGGCGTGTATCGCCTGAGGATTCCATGACGCACGCGTCGAGCGGCGCGCGCCGCGGTCTGCGGTCTCTGCTGGCATCGCTGGCCATCGGGCTGGCGTGGGCGACGACGGCACACCTCGCCGTTGCGCAGGAGCCACAGGCGACGGCGGTCGACCGACCGGCATTCTCGCTGGCCAGCGCCGAGATCTTCACGACCAGGGCGGTGCCGTCGGTCACCCTGACCTTCGAGCGACTCGGATCGCTGGACTTCCGTGTCTATCGGGTCGGCGACCCGCTCGCCTT
>Ga0183260_10002729_pt1 | contig 14456 bp, 14 predicted proteins | sample AntDrymUQ4972206_2_FD_129768 | JGI IMG/M metagenome (GOLD analysis project Ga0183260, IMG submission 129768) | Polar desert sand microbial communities from Dry Valleys, Antarctica - metaG UQ497 (22.06) (version 2) (version 2) | ecosystem: Environmental > Terrestrial > Soil > Desert | place... | reverse complement strand
TGCCGCCCGAGCGGAAGCCGCTGTGCCGCCGGGTAGCGTGACGCGCTGTGCCGCCATCGATGTCCGGCCAGCCGCAGGATGCCGGCGCTCCGGCCGGACCCGCCTCGTCGGCTGGGCTCGGGGCACCCGAGGTGCTGGTGCGCCGGTTCGACCCGGACCTGCCGGCCCCGGCGTATGCGATGCCCGGCGACGCCGGCGCCGACCTCCCGATCGCGGTCGACGTCGAGTTGGCGCCGGGTGAGCGTGCGGTCGTGCCCACCGGCCTGGCGCTGGCGATTCCGGAGGGGTATGCCGCCTTCGTCCACCCCCGGTCCGGGCTGGCCGCTCGGTACGGGCTGTCCATCGTCAACGCCCCCGGCACCATCGACGCCGGGTATCGGGGCGAGGTCATGGTGATCCTGCAGAACACCGACCGGGAGCACGCCGTCCGGCTGCGCCGCGGCGACCGCATCGCCCAGCTCGTCGTCCAGCGGGTCGAGCAGGCCAGCTTCCGAGAGGTCGCCGACCTGCCGCAGTCCCGGCGCGGCGTCGGTGGTCACGGGTCGACCGGCGGATTCGGCGTACCTGCGGGGGAGGCCAGCTGATGCCGTTCGGGAAGCGACGGCGGCTGGACCGCAGCGTGCGGGCCAAAGGGGTCGCACCGGAGCCGGAGCTGCGCGAGCGCACCCAGCCGAGCACCAGCGGCCCGTACGACGTCGCCGACGCGCCCGAGGACACGATGGTGCGCATCGACCTGGGTGCCCTGCGGCTACCGGCACCACGCGGCGGCGACCTGCGGCTGGATGTGAACAAGGCGGGGGCGATCATCTCCGCCACGCTGCGGCTCAACGGCTCGGCCATGCAGGTCGGGGTGTTCGCCGCGCCGCGGCACGAGGGCATCTGGCGCGAGGTGCGCGCCGAGATCCTGGAGACGCTGGGACGGCAGGGCGGAACCGGCACCGAGCGCAAGGGACGATTCGGGACCGAGCTGGAGGCTCGGCTGGCGATGAAGCAGGGACCGCAGCCGGCCCGCTTCCTCGGTGTCGACGGACCGCGCTGGTTCGTCCGGGCGCTGATCACCGGGCCGGCGGCGAGCGAGGCCGAGCAGGCCAAGCCGCTGGAGGACGTGTTCGGCCAGCTGGTCGTGGTCCGCGGCACGGACCCCATGCCGGTCCGCGAAGCGATCCCGCTGCAGCTGCCGGCCGATCCCAACGCCGTGGTCGCCGAGGAGTCGGCCACCACCGACTGATCCGGCCGCAGCGGGCCGCGTTCAGCGGGCGGGGCTGGTGCCGCGGGCCTGCATGGCATCCCGGATGTCGCCGACCAGGGTCTCGATGACGTCCTCCAGCATGACCACGCCGATGGTCTCGCCCGCGGTGTCGTGCACGGCGGCGATGTGTGCTCCGCCGGCCTGCATCCCCTCAAGCACCTCGGCGATCCGTTCGGAGGCCGCCACGCTGCCCAGAGCCCGCACCCGCCGTGCCGGAAGCGGCGCGGTGGCCTGCTCACCGGTGAGGTCGAGGACGTCCTTGACGTGCAGGTACCCGGTCAGAGCACCGTTAATGTCCTCCGTGACGAAACGGGAGTAGCCGGTGCGCGCGCAGGCCCCTTCGACGTCCCGGGCGGTGGCCGTTGCCGGCAGCGTGATCAGGTCAGCCCGCGGCACGACGACGTCCGCCGCCGTGTGCTCCTCGAAGGTCAGCGCTCCGGTCACCAACCGCTCGGACCCCGGGTGGAGTAACCCCTCTCGCCGGGCCTCGTCGACCATGCCGGCGATCTCGTCGCTGGTGAACGCCGACGTGACCTCGTCCCTTGGCTGAACGCCGCCCAGCCGGAGCAACAGCCGGGTCAGCCAGCTGAGACTGCTGATCACCGGGCTGACCGCCCGCACGAAGGCCAGGAGGGCGGGGGCCAGCGCGAGCGCTGAGCGCTCCGGACCGGCCAGCGTGATGTTCTTGGGCACCATCTCGCCGAGTACCACGTGCAGGAAGACCACGATGAGCAGGGCCAGCGAGAACGCGATGCCGTGCAGCAGCGCCCCGTCGATGCCCACCAGTCCCAACGGTCGCTCGATCAGGTGGGCTACCGCGGGTTCGCCGACCGCGCCGAGCCCGAGCGAACAGATCGTGATCCCCAGCTGGGCGCCGGCCAGCATCCGCGAGACGTCCTCCATCGCCTGCAGCGCTCGCCGGGCCCGCCGGGAGCCATGCATCGCCAGGGGTTCGATGCCGCTGCGACGTCCGGTGATGACGGCGAACGACGCCCCGACGAAGAAGGCGTTTCCGGCCAGCAGAACGACGGCCAGTCCAAGGGCGAGCCAGTCGTTCAAGAGGCTGCTCCGTCCTCGGATGCGGGACCGGTGATCACCAGCAGCCGTTCCAGCCGCCGGTTGACCACCCGCTCGACGACCAGCCGCACGTTGCCGATCTCGACGGTGTCCCCACGCCGCGGAAGACGGCCCAATCGCTCGTGCACGAGGCCAGAGACCGTCTCGTAGTCCCCTTCGGGAATGTTGAGGCCGGTCACCGCGGTGACCTCGTCCGGGCGGAGCAGCCCGCTGACCGACCACCCCTCACCGCTGCGCCGGGAGCGGCGCACCATCGGCGGGTCGTGCTCGTCGGGTACCTCGCCGACGAGTTCCTCGACGATGTCCTCAAGGGTGACCAGGCCGTCGGTTCCGCCGTACTCGTCCACGACGATCGCCATCTGGGGGCCGGCCGCGCGCAGCTGGTCCAGCAGCGGCTCAAGCGCCAGCGATGACGGCACGGCCGGCAGGTCGCTGGTGATGTCCATGACCGGTGTGGTGGATCGGACGTCCTGCGGTACGGCGACCGCGCGCTTCACGTGGGCGACGCCGAGCACGTCGTCGCTGGACTGGCCGATGACAGGGAAGCGGGAGTGCCCGGTACGCAGCGCCAGGTCGATGATGGCCGAGACCGGTTGCTCCGCGGAGACGGCGTGCATGCGCACTCGCGGGGTCATGATGTCCTCGGCGTAGCGCCCACGCAGGCGGAGGGACCGTTCGACCAGCTGGCCGGTCCGCCGGGACAGTGTGCCCAGCTCGGCGGAGCGACGGACCAGCGACTGCAACTCCTCGGGCGTGCGCACCGAGCGCAGTTCTTCCTGCGGCTCGACGCCGCCCGCGCGCAGGATGCGGTTGGCCGTACCGTTCAAGAAGTCCACGACGGGGCGGGTCGTTGCCGTGAATGCGCGTTGCGGTGGCGCGACGAGGCGAGCCACCGCGAGCGGGTGGGCGATGGCGAGGTTCTGCGGGACAAGTTCGCCGAGCACCATCTGGATCACGGTGGCGACGAGCAGGGCGATCGTGATTGCGATTGGCGCGACGAGGCCCGACGGCAAGCCCAGCTCCGTCAAGGGCCCGCGCAGCAACGTGGCGATCGACGGTTCGGCGATGAAGCCGACGACGAGCGCGGTCAGGGTGATGCCGACCTGCGCGGAGGACAGCTGGGTGGACAGCGAGCGGACCGCCTTGTCTACCGAGACCGCGCGGTGATCGCCGGCCTGGATCGCCTCGGCGACCTGTCGGCGGTCGACCGAGACGAGGCTGAACTCGGCGGCGACGAACAGCGCTGTGCCGGCGGTCAGGACGAAGGTCGCCAGGACGAGCAGCCACTCGGTCATCGGCGGCCGCCCTCAGGGCGGCCCCGCGCGCGCGCCGGCCGGGCTGGGACGCTGCGGCCCGCGCAAGCCGCGCGGGCAGTGGGTAAGTCGGACATCTGGGTGACGAACCTATCCGGACCGCGCCGCGGAGGCGCAGCGACGTGCTGCAATGGCCACGTGGTCAGCCGACGGGGGGTCCTGCGAGGGGGGGCCGCCGCTGTCCTGGGCGCCGCGGCCGCGGGCTGCCTGAGCCAGACCGATCGGGCGCCGGCCGCCCGTCCGGTGCGGCACGACTACGGCCAGGATCCCAGCCAGTACGCCGAACTGACGCTGCCGGCCGGGGAGGGCCCGTTCCCGGTCGTCGTCGTGGTGCACGGCGGGTTCTGGCGTTCGGCGTACGACCTGTCCCTGGGGCGCCCCCTCGCCGAGGACCTGGCCGGCCGTGGCTACGCGGTGTGGAACCTGGAGTACCGCCGGGTCGGCAACGGCGGGGGGTGGCCGGCTACGTTCACCGACGTCGCAGCGGGCATCGATCTGCTCGCCGGGCTCGACGCCCCGCTGGACCTCGACACCGTGCTCGGGCTGGGGCACTCCGCCGGCGGCCACCTCGCGGTCTGGGCCGCGGCCCGCCCCGGCCTGCCGCCGGAAACCCCGGGGGCCGCGCCGGTCGTGGCGCTGACCGCGGTGCTGTCCCAGGCCGGGGTGCTCGACCTGCGGCGTGCCGCCGAGGAGCAGCTCGGCGCCGGTGCGACGCAGGAATTCCTCGGGGGGTCGCCGGCCGAGCAGCCCCAGAGGTACACCGTGGCCAGCCCGGTCCAGCGGGTGCCGCTCGGCGTACCGGTGGTCTGCGTGCACGGCCGCGCGGACACCAACGTCCCGGTGTCGCAGAGCCGGTCCTACGTCGAGGCGGCCACGGCGGCCGGCGACCAGGCGGAGCTGATCGAGGTCGACGGCGACCACTTCGTGGTGATCGAGGTCGGCAGCCTGGCCTGGCGCGAGATCGTCGACCAGTTGCGCCGCCTGCGATGACGACCGATCAACCGGGAGCCAGCCCTCCCGGCGCTACCCTGGGAACGCCCGGCCTGCGGTCGGTGTTGACCGCCCGGAGAGGTGATCGAACGTGACAGTTGCCGAGGAGCAGCCGGCCCCCAATGGGTGGCTGCGCCGGGCGTTGCACCGGCTGACCGCGTCCGACGCGGAGCTGGACGCCGAGGCGCTGCAGTCCGACGTCGGCCGAACCGGCGCCGAAGCGGTGTCCGGATGCCGCCGGGGCCAGCAGGTCTGCGTGGCCGGGCGGCTGACGTCGGTGGTGTACACCCCGCGGGAGACCCATCCCACCCTCGAGGCCGAGCTGTGGGACGGTTCGGGCACGGTGGTGCTGGTCTGGCTGGGCCGCCGTCGGATTCCCGGCATCGAGCCCGGCCGGTCACTCGTGGCCAAGGGTCGGCTGGCCCAACGCGAGAACCGATCGGTCATCTACAACCCCTGGTACGAGCTGCACGCGGCCAACGCGTGAGCGAGGTCCCGGCGTGAGTGAGCGCAAAGAGCCGACGGCGCCTGCCCCTGCCGACGACGCAGTGCAGGCCGAGCGGGCCTGGCCGGCGCCGGACCAGCGGCGGCAACTGTTCATCGACTCGATCGGCGGCTGGCGCGGCCTGCTCGACAGCACGCTGCCGGTCGTCGTCTTCATCGTGGCCAACACCCTGGGCGGGCTCGATGTGGCCGTCTGGACGGCCATCGGTGTCGGTCTGGCGCTGGTCGCCCTTCGGCTGCTGCGCAAGCAGAGCGTGCAGCAGGCCTTCGGCGGCTTCTTCGGGCTGGCCATCGCGGCGTTGATCGCCAAGCAGACCGGTGAGGCGCGCGGGTTCTTCCTGCTCGGCATCTGGGGCAGCCTGATCTACGCCTGCCTTTTCACGCTGTCGGCGATGATTCGGCGCCCGGTGGTCGGCCTGGTCTGGGAGTGGCTCTCGCCGTCGTCGCAGCCCTGGCGCAAGAGCCGGGTGCTGATGCGCGCCTACACCGTCACGACCCTGCTCTGGGCGTCGGTGTCGCTGGCCCGCTTCCTGGTGCAGGACAGCCTCTACGACGCGGACGAGACGGGCTGGCTGGCCGCCGCCCGACTGATCATGGGCTACCCGCTGACCCTCCTCGCCCTGGGCGTCACCGTGCTGTGGGTCCGCCGGGTCCGCCGCCGCATCGAGGAGTCGGCCCTCACCTGAGCCCGGCGGGCGCGCGACCCGGCGGGGCCACGCGATCCGGCGGGGCACGCGACCCGGGGCCGGAGGCGGAGCCCCCGGCGGGGGGCCCGGGGGGCAGCGCCCCCCGGAGGCAGGGGGTCCGGGGGCGGCACGCCCCTGGGGAATGACTCAGTCCCGGGTCCGGGGTCGCATGATGTCCTGCAGCTCGGCCTCGACGTCCTGGTGGGCCACGAACAGCAGTTCGTCGCCGACCTCGAGCGGGTCGTCGGGGGTGGGCACGATGACCCGCGGCCCACGGAGGATGGTGACCAGTGCGACGTCGTGCGGCAACTTGACCTCGCTGACGGGGCGACCGGCCCAGGGGGTGTCCTCGCCGAGGGTGATCTCGACCAAGGTCGACTTGCCCTGCCGGAAGGTCATCAGCCGGATCAGGTCGCCGACGGTCACCGCCTCCTCGACCAGCGCGGCCAGCACCCGCGGGCTGGACACCGCGACGTCGACCCCCCAGGAGTCGTTGAACAGCCACTCGTTACGCGGGTCGTTGACCCGGGCTACCACCCGGTTGACCCCGAACTCGGTCTTGGCGAGCAGGGACACGACCAGGTTGACCTTGTCGTCCCCGGTCGCCGCGATGACGACGTCGCAGCTCTGCAGGGCGGCCTCTTCCAGGGAGGCCAGCTCGCAGGCGTCGGCCTGCACCCACTCCGCCTGCGGCAGCGTCTCCTCGCGGATCGCCCGGCTCTCCCTGTCGATCAACAGCAGGTCGTGGCCGTACCCGATGAGTTCCTGCGCGATCGACGTACCGACCGCCCCCGCCCCGGCGATGGCCACCCGCATCAGGAGGCCTCGCTGCGTGCTTGCCCGGCGATCCGGGAGCAGCGGCCGGCCTGGTCCTCCAGCGACAGCACGTGCACCTGGTCCCCCTGCTGCAGCACGGTGTGCGACCGCGGGAGGAAGGTCTCCCCGAAGCGCTTCACGTAGGCCACCCGGGACTTGGTCGCCGATTCGAAGGCGCCCACCTCCTGGCCGATCCAGCTGTCGTGCAGCGGGAGCTGCAGGATGACGACCTCACCACTGGCGTCACGCCACTCCTCGGCCGGGCCCTGGGCCAGCAGGCGGCGCAGCAGCTGGTCGGTCGTCCACGGCACGGTGGCCACGGTGGGGATGCCCAGCCGCTCGTAGACCGCGGCTCGCTTCGGGTCGTAGATCCGGGCCACCACGCGGTCGATTCCAAACGTCTCACGGGCGACCCGGGCAGCCACGATGTTGGAGTTGTCGCCGCTGCTGACGGCGGCGAAGGCGCCGGCCTTCTGGATGCCGGCCTTGCGCAGGACCTCCCGGTCGAAGCCCATGCCCAGCACCTGCCGGCCGCCGAACTCCGGGCCGAGCCGGCGGAAGGCGTCCTGGTTGCGGTCGATGACCGCGACCGAATGACCGAGGTCTTCCAGGCTGCGCGCGATGCTGGAGCCCACGCGCCCGCACCCCATGATCACGATGTGCACGTCCTCCGACGCTACACCGGCGCAGCCGGCCCGTAGGGGTGCGCTCGCCGGTCGTACGCTGACCCGCGTGACCGACGTCGAGGCGGCGTGGTGAGCGCGACGACATCGGTCTTCAAGCGGCTGTTCCTGGGCCGACCGGTCCGCAGCGACCGCCTCACCGAACAGCTGCTGCCCAAGCGGATCGCGCTGCCGGTGTTCGCCTCCGACGCGCTGTCGTCGGTGGCCTACGCCCCGGCGGAGATCTTCCTGACCCTGTCGCTGGCCGGGCTGTCGGCGTACACCCTGAGCCCGTGGGTGGCCGCGGCGGTCATCGTCGTGATGTTGACGGTGGTGGCGTCGTACCGGCAGAACGTCCACGCCTACCCCAGCGGCGGCGGGGATTACGAGGTCGTCGGCACCAACCTCGGGGGCACCTGGGGGCTGGTCGTCGGCAGCGCTTTGCTCGTGGACTACGTGCTCACCGTGGCGGTGTCGGTCTCTGCGGGGGTGGAGAACTTCGGGTCCGCCGTGCCGTTCGTGGCCCGGCACGAGGTGTTCGTGGCGCTCGGGATCGTCGCCCTGCTGATGGCGCTGAACCTGCGCGGCGTCCGCGAGTCCGGTGTGATGTTCGCGATCCCGACGTACGGCTTCATCGTCGGCGTCCTGCTCATGCTGGCCTGGGGGCTCGTCGAGGAGGTGGTCCTCGGCCGCGACCTGCGGGCCGAGAGCGCCGACTTCGAGTTCAGCGACGCGGGATCCTTGACCGGATTGGCGCTGGCCTTCCTGGTGCTGCGATCGTTCTCCTCCGGCTGCGCGGCCCTGACCGGGGTGGAGGCGATCAGCAACGGCGTACCGGCGTTCCGCAAACCGAAGAGTCGCAACGCCGCGACCACGCTGCTGATCATGGGCCTGCTGTCGGTGACGATGCTCGGCGGCATCATCGCGCTCGGTATCCAGACCGGCATCAAGTACGTCGAGGATCCCGCCGAGCAGCTGACCGGCCTGCCCGAGGACTACGAGCAGAAGACCGTCATCGCGCAACTGGCGCGGGCGGTGTTCGACACCTTTTCGCCCGGCTTCTACTTTCTGGCTTTCATCACCGGCCTGATCCTGGTGCTCGCCGCCAACACCGCCTTCAACGGCTTCCCGGTCCTGGGCTCGATCCTGGCCCAGGACCGGTACCTGCCGCGGCAGCTGCACACCCGCGGGGACCGGCTGGCCTTCAGCAACGGCATCCTGTTCCTCGCCACGCTGGCCGGGCTGCTCATCGCGGTCTACGGCGCATCGGCCTCGGCGCTGATCAACCTCTACATCGTCGGCGTGTTCGTGTCCTTCACGCTGAGCCAGATCGGCATGGTGCGGCACTGGAACCGGCGGCTGCCCGACGAGCGAACTCCCGCGCGGCGGCGGCAGATGCTGCGCAGCCGGGCGATCAACGCCTTCGGGGCCGCGATGACCGGCATGGTGCTCGTCGTCGTCCTGACGACGAAGTTCTTCCTCGGCGCCTACGTCGCGATCGCCGCGATGGTGGTGATCTTCCTGCTCATGCGGGCGATCAACCGGCACTATGCGAGGGTCTCCGAGCAGCTGCTACCCGACGCTGACGTGCGCATGCTGCCCAGCCGGGTGCACACCGTCGTACTGGTCAGCAAGGTGCACAAGCCGACCCTGCGCGCACTGGCCTTCGCCCGGGCCACCCGGCCGGACTCGCTGACCGCGCTCACGGTGAACGTCGACGACGAGGAGACCCGCGCCTTGCAGACGGAATGGGAGCGCAACGACATCCCCGTGCCCCTCACGGTCGTGGACTCGCCGTACCGCGAGATAACCCGGCCGATCCTGGAGTACGTCAGCAACATCCGCCGGGACAGCCCGCGTGACCTGGTGATGGTCTTCGTCCCGGAGTACGTCGTCGGGCACTGGTGGGAGAACCTGCTGCACAACCAGAGCGCGTTGCGGCTCAAGGGCCGGCTGCTGTTCATGCCGGGTGTGATGGTGACCAACGTGCCCTACCAGCTGCAGTCCTCCGAGGCCCGCGGCGACGAACTGGACCGGCTGACCTCGACCGAGGTGCGTCGCGGGCTGAGCCGCGGGCCCCGTTGAGCGCAGACGCGTTTCCCGCCGTGGAGGCGCCGTGAAGGGCGACCTCGTCGAGGTCGATGTCACCGCGGTCGCGCACGGCGGGCACTGCGTTGCGCGGCACGAAGGCCGCGTGGTGTTCGTGCGGCACGCGCTGCCCGGCGAGCGGGTGGTCGTGCGGATCACCGAGGACACCGGCGGTTCCTACTGCCGTGGCGACGCGGTGCAGGTCCTGCAGGCCGCCCCGGAACGGGTCGAGCCGCCCTGCCCCTACGCCGGTCCCGGCCGCTGCGGGGGGTGCGACTTCCAGCACGTGACGGCAGCCGGGCAACGGGACCTCAAGGCGGCTGTCGTCCGCGAGCAGCTGTCCCGGCTCGGGGGACTGCCCGACGTGCCGGTGGTCGTCGAGGAACTGCCGGGCGGGCTGCTGGGGTGGCGCACCCGGATGCAGTTCGCCGTGGACCGGCGCGGGCGGGCCGGGCTGCGGCGGCACCGCTCGCACTCCGTCGTACCGCTGGCGGACTGCCCCCTCGCGCATCCCGCGCTGTCAGTGAGCGACGTGCTGGCTCGGCGCTGGCGGGACGCGCAGGGGGTGGAGGTCGTCGGCTCGGCCGCCGAGCCGCCGACGGTCCTGCGCCGCGGCCTGCACCGTTCGGTCGCGGTTTCGGGACCACAGGTACGCCGGGAGCAGGCGGCCGGGCGTTCCTGGCAGGTCGACATCGGCGCGTTCTGGCAGGTGCACCCGGCGGCGGCCGACGTCCTGGGCGCCGCGGTGCTGTCGATGCTGGCGCCGCGGCCGGGGGAGCGGTGCGTGGACCTGTACGGCGGCGTGGGCCTGTTCGCGGGGCTCCTGGCCGACACCGTGGGACCTACCGGTTCGGTGCTGTGCGTCGAGGGGGACCGGGCGGCGGCGGCGGACGCCCGGGTCAACCTGGCGCCCACGCCGTGGGCTTCGGTGCGGCGGCAGGCGGTGGATGCAGCGCTGGTCGCGGGGCTGTCGGCGTACGACGTGGCGGTGCTCGATCCCCCTCGGACCGGTGCCGGCCGCCCGCTGGTCGAGGCACTGGCCGCCGGCCCGGCCCGGGCTATCGCCTACGTGGCCTGCGATCCGGCGGCGCTGGCCCGGGACGTGAAGACGTTTGGCGAGCACGGCTGGCGGCTGGCCGGCCTCCGCGCGTTCGACCTGTTCCCGATGACCCACCACGTGGAGTGCGTCGCGCTGTTGGAACCCGACACACGGTGAGCCCTGGTCTGCCGCCGGGGTGGCCGGCGGCGGTGCGGCCGCCGGGTTCGCCAGAGTGGGAGCGCACCGCGATGGCCTGGCTGCTCGACCAGGTGCCGCCGGACTACCGGCGGTACGACGTGCTGCGCAAGTACCCGCTGCTGCTGGCCCGCTTCGCCGACGGGCATCTCGCGGCCAACTTGGAGGCCGCCCGCGCGGGCTGGCGGACCCTGCGGCGGGACCTGGCCGACGAGCTGCCGCCGGAGGCGATCGAGGCCGCCATGAGCGCGTACGAGCGGGAGGGACTGCGGTTGGCCGAAGCCCAGCGCGGTGTGGCCGTGGTCCGGGCCGCGCTCGGCGGCTACCACTGGGTGCCGCGCCTCTGACTGTGCCCCTCGGGCGGTGGCCCGGCCACGCGATTTGCCCGGTTTGCACCGCTACCCGAGGGGCAAAGTGAGGGAAGACTGGCCCCGTGGCGTTGCGGAACAGGATGAGCCCCTTCGGTGAGCTGCTCGCCGTACCGGATCGTGGCCTCGTCTACGGCAACCGCGGCTGCCTGCACGATGCGACCGGCCGGATCCGCCGGGCGTACGCCGTCCGCCGCTGGATCTCCTGCCGGCTGGAGTTCCGCGGCCGCCGGCGTACGCCGTTGGCCCAGCCGGGCCGCTACACCGAGCTGTTCTTCTTGGATGAGGCCACGGCGTTCGCGGCGGGGCACCGGCCGTGCGCGGAGTGCCGCCGCGCCGACTACGTGCGTTTCGGTGAGCTGTGGCGAGCCGTGCATCCGGGCGACCGCAGCGCCGACGCCATTGACCGGACGCTGCACGCCCAGCGCTGGGCCGGCGGTCGGCCGCGTCGGTACACCGCGCCCTACGCCGTGCTGCCCGACGCCACCTTCGTGCTGGTCGACGAGCAGCCATGGTTGGCCCGCGGGGGCGAGCTGCTGCGCTGGACTCCCGGTGGCTACACCGACCACCAGCCGGGTCCGCGGGGGAATGCCGTGGTGCTCACCCCGCCAAGCCTGCGCGCCGTTATCGACGCGGGCTGGTCCTCGGACCTGCCGTTGCTGCACCCCTCGGCCAAGCGCTAGTCGGCCCACGGGGACGGGGCGCGCGGGACGGCGACGCCGTCGACCAGCACGTCGACCCGCTCGTCGAAGAAGCAGATGAGGTCGGTGATCGGCGCGGAGTCCACCAAGGGTCGCTCGTACGTCCAGGCCACGTCCCGGCCATCGAAGGACCAGTACGACGCCTCGCCCTTGTAGGCGCACTCCGTGCGGGTCGCACTCGGCGCCATGAGGTCCATCCGGACGTCGGCTCGCGGCAGGTAGGTACGGACCGGCAGGAAGGTCTCGTACAGCATCACCGGTCGCTTGCTGTCGGCCAGTACGGTGCCGCCGACCTCGATCCGGACCTGATGTGAGGCCGGCCGGATGTCGATCCGGGTGAAGGGGTCCCGCGGATGTGCGACCAGCGGCTCGTCGTCGTCGTACCACGTGTCGAAGGCGTTGAAGTCGAGGATCACATGTCCGGCCAGATCCGGGTCCTCGGCTCGGAACGCCGCGCCCGTCAGCTCGATGTCGCCGACCCGGAGCGTGAGCGGCTGTCCAGCCGCGGTGTGCTGCGTGAACGGCCCCGGCGGCAGGATGCGGGTGCCGTCGGGCAGGGTCACCCACGCCGGTTCGCCCGCGTCGGCCTCATCCGGCGCCGCGACCAGCTCACCGGTCAGATCGGCCTCGGGTACGGCGTACTGCGGCACCACCCGGCCCGGCTCCCACACCAACAGGGCCTTGCTCGTGCGCACCACGGTCTGCCCGTCGGACCTCGCGCTGACCTGCTTGGCCGTCGGCTCGACCCGGAGTTCGCCGAGCAGGCTGTGCAGGACCCGTCCCACGTGCGTCGCCATGCCGCGACTCTGCCGCCGGCCGCGGCGCCGGTCAACGCTGCGGCTGACGAAACCGACCTGGGGACGTAGGTCGTCCCGGTTGGGTGCGGCCGATCTCCCAGGCCTTGGGGCTACCCTGGAGAGTCGGTCCACGGAGGGAAGAGGTCGTCGCGTGACGCTGCTGTCCTCGGTGACCACGCCGGAGGATCTTCGGGCGCTCGATTCGGCCGCGCTGCCGCAGCTGGCGGCGGAGATCCGCGACTTCCTGATCCGCAAGCTCGCGGTCACCGGCGGGCACCTCGGGCCGAACCTGGGCGCGGTCGAACTCACCCTCGCCGTACACCGGGCCTTCGACTCCCCGCGCGAGCCGATCCTGTTCGACACCGGGCACCAGGCCTACGTGCACAAGATCCTGACCGGGCGGCAGGACGGCTTCGACCGGCTGAAGAAGTCAGGTGGGCTATCGGGCTACCCGTGCCGTGCGGAGTCCGAGCACGACTGGGTGGAGAACTCGCACGCGAGTACCGCCCTGACCTACGCCGACGGGCTGGCCAAGGCCTTCGCCGTACGCGAGGACCCCAGGCCGGTCGTTGCCGTCGTCGGCGACGGGGCGCTCACCGGCGGGATGGCCTGGGAGGCGCTGAACAACATCGCCGCGGCCGACCGGCAGGTCGTCGTCGTGGTCAACGACAACGGGCGCTCGTACTCCCCGACCATCGGCGGGCTGGCCGATCGCCTCGCCACCCTGCGGCTGCGCCCGGGCTACGAGCGGACCCTGGAGAACGTCAAGGGGACCCTCGCCCGCACGCCCGTCGTCGGGCCGCCGCTGTACGACGCGCTGCACGGCATCAAGAAGGGGCTCAAGGACATCGTCGCGCCGCAGGGCCTGTTCGAGGACCTCGGTCTGAAGTACGTCGGCCCGGTCGACGGGCACGACCTCGTCGCGCTGGACCGGGCGCTGCGTCGGGCGCGCGGCTTCGGCGGGCCGGTCATCGTGCACTGCGTGACCCGCAAGGGCTTCGGCTACCCACCGGCCGAGGCCGACGCCGAGGACCACCGACACGCCACCGACCCGTTCGACCCCGACGACGGCGCGATGCTGCTGATGCCGGGGACCGGATGGACCGACGTGTTCGCCCAGGAGATGGTCCGGCTCGGCGGCGAACGCTCCGACCTCGTGGCGATCACCGCGGCCATGCTGTTCCCGACCGGGCTGGCGCCGTTCGCCGAGGCCTACCCCGAGCGCTGCTGGGACGTCGGGATCGCCGAGCAGCACGCGGTCACCTCGGCGGCCGGCCTGGCGATGGGTGGACTGCACCCCGTGGTCGCGGTCTACAGCACGTTCCTCAACCGGGCCTTCGACCAGCTGCTGCTCGACGTCGCGCTGCACGAGTTGCCGGTGACGTTCGTGCTGGATCGGGCCGGGGTCACCGGCAGCGACGGCGCCTCGCACAACGGCATGTGGGACCTGTCCATCCTGGGTGTGGTGCCCGGCCTGCGGGTGGCCGCGCCGCGGGACGGGGCCAGCCTGCGCGAGCAGCTGCGCGAGGCGGTAGCTGTCACCGACGGCCCGACCGCCCTGCGCTTCCCCAGGGGTGCCGTGGCGAGCGACGTGCTGGCCGTGGAGCGGGTCGCCGGCATCGATGTCCTGCGCCGCGCGGAGCGGCCCGAGGTGCTGCTCGTGGCGATCGGGGCGACCGCGGCGCTCGCGCTGGACGTGGCCGAGCGGGTCCGGGGCGAGGGACTCGAGGTCACCGTGGTCGACCCCCGTTGGGTCCTGCCCATCAATCCCGCCCTGCGCGACCTCGCCGCCGGCCACCGCCTGGTGGTCACCGTGGAGGATTCGGGTGGGCACGGTGGCGTCGGTTCGGCCCTGTCGCAGGACCTGCGCGAGCACGAGCTCGACGTACCGGTCCGGAACATCGCCCTGCCGCAGCGCTTCCTGGTTCACGGCAGCCGCGCCGAGCTGCTGGCCGCGCACGGCCTGACGGG
>Ga0183260_10002728_pt1 | contig 14460 bp, 15 predicted proteins | sample AntDrymUQ4972206_2_FD_129768 | JGI IMG/M metagenome (GOLD analysis project Ga0183260, IMG submission 129768) | Polar desert sand microbial communities from Dry Valleys, Antarctica - metaG UQ497 (22.06) (version 2) (version 2) | ecosystem: Environmental > Terrestrial > Soil > Desert | place... | reverse complement strand
CGCACGGACGAAATGTCGTCGGCATATCTAACTATACGTACCACCCAGCCCAAACGTTTCTGCCGCGCAGACTCCTAGCACACGGAATATACGGATTGACGGAAGGCCCGGACCACGGACTCACACGGAAGCACGGCTCCCGCCGCTGTTATTCCCTGTCGTCCGTGGTCTATTTAATTCGGCGACCGTAGTCCGAGCTCTTCGCCAGTCTGTCGAAGTACTCAAACGTGGTTTTCGATGCGGAACGTATCGCGTTCGCGCCGTCACTGTTGCTTCTCAGGAACGTGGTCAGGGCAACGAACAAGTATGGACGGGCGGCGAGATAGACGATCCCGGCGTCCGCCTCGACGCCGTCCAGGGTGCCGGTCTTGTTCGCGACCGGCACTGCACCTGGCACACCGTCCCGCATCGCACTTGGCTTCGGCTTTCGCAGGATCGCGATGATTGCGTCACTGCTCGCCTTCTTCAGCCCCTCGCTCCGGTAGATCCTGGTCAGCAGGCGCGCCAGGTCATTCGCGGTCCCAACGTTCTCGTCGCCGCGTTCCGCCGCCGCAAGGTCGATCATCTTGCGCCGCAGCTGCAGGCTCTTCAATCCAAGCTCGCTCATTCGCCGCGTGACATTCGTCATGCCCAGCGCGTCGATCAGCAGGTTCGTCGCGGTGTTGTCACTGACAACGACCATCAGCGTCGCGTAGTCCCGCAGTGACATCGCCACCGCTGTGAGTTCCAGCAGCACACCCGAACCGCCAACGACATGACGCTTGTCCAGCGCACGAACTTCGTCGAGGTTGAGCTGCCCGTCTTCAGCCTGCTTGAACAGCTCGTAGAGAATCGCCAGCTTGATGGTGGAGGCGAGCGGGAAGACTTCGTCTGGTAGCCGTTCGATTCGCTCGCCGGATCCGAGATCGACGATGACGAAGCCCATGACGCCGTCGAGTCCGGCGGCAATCGTTTCGAGCTGCGCGCGAGTCTTCGTTCTCAGCTCCGCGCGTTTGGCGGTGTCGGGCTGCGGGTTCGACGGCTGCTGCGCCGCGCCCGCCAGAAGCGAGAGCAGCAGCAGCGGGATCATGAGGTGATCTTCAGCACCACCGCGGTCATGTCGTCGTTTGGTGGCGCACCGGCCCGCCACTCGTCGACCGCGGCGACGAGCGTTTCGACGATCTTCGCCGCTGGCAGCTGCACGGTCCTGTTCACGACTTCGATGATTCGTTCGGAGGTGAACTCGCCACCCGCGTCATTCATCGCTTCCGAGACGCCGTCCGAATAGAACACGAACACGTCTCCTGGATGCAGCGCCAGGGTGACCTCGTCGTAGGTGGTGCCCTGGAACGATCCGAGCGGCACGCCGGGCAGTTCGATCGGCGCGCACACGCCTTCAGACCAGCGGACGGGGTACGGCAGCCCGGAGTTCGCCATGGTCAGGATCCGGCGCTTCAAGTCGAAGACCGCATACGCAAGCGTGCAGTAGTACTCCTCGAGCTGCCGCTGGTGCAGGATCGTATTCACCGAGGAGAGGATGCCGGCTGGGCTCGAGCGATCGGGAAGGTAGCGCCGGCGGAACGTACGACCGCGAACGAGCTCCGCGGCGAACGCGCTGTAGAGTGCGGCCGGAACACCTTTGCCCGAGACGTCGCCGAGGGTCACGACCAGGGTGTGGGACTCCGGCGTCAGATAGTCATGAAAGTCGCCACCGAGCTCTCGCGCTGGTGAGAATGCCGCGGCGACATCCACGCCCTTCAAACGCTTCGGCGGACCGGCCGGCAGCAGCGCCATCTGCACGCGCTGGGCGAAACGCACTTCCTTCTCGAGACGTTCCTGGTTGGCGCGCAACTCCTCGTAGAGATTCGCGTTCTCGATCGCGACTGCCGCCTGACTGGAAAGCAGCGTGAGGATCTCGACGTCCCGTTTTGAAAAGGCATCGACGACCGGGCTCTCCAGGTCGATCACGCCAATGCACCGGTCCTTCAGCATCAGCGGCAACGCCAGCTCCGAACACACGTCGTCGACAATCTTGATGTAGCGCGGGTCCTGCGAGACGTCGGGGACGAGGACCGCTTCCTTGTGAAGAGCGGCGTAGCCGACGAGGCCTTCGCCGAGCCCGATTCGCGGGATCTCGACTTGTTCGCCGTATTTCACCGCGACCTTGATCTCGAGCTCGTTGTCGTCGTTCAGGAGGAACAGGCCGAACGTGCGGTACTCGATCAGGCGCTTGGTAAGTTGCGCGATCCGGGTGAGGAGCTCGTTGACGTCGAGGATCGAGGCGACGTCACGCCCGATTTCCGCCAGCGTTTCGAACGCGTCGGCGTCGAGGCGGCTGCGCTCATAAAGCCGGGCGTTCACGAGTGCAATGGCCACGTGCGCACCGAACTGCCGCACGATCGACACGTCACTTGCAGCGAACGCGTTATAGCTCCGGCTGAGAATGTTCAAGGCGCCAATCGGCCTCGACTTGTGCAGCAGCGGGACGACGATCTCGGAGTGCATGCCGGGCACGAACTCCACGTACCGCGCATCCGCATCGAGGTTGTTCACGAGCAGCGGTTGTTCGCTTTCGACGGCAGCGCCCACCAGGCCCTGTCCAAGCTTCAGCCGGCGTGGCGCCTGACCCTCGGGATAGCCCACTGAATAGGCGACTTTGAGCTCGCCCCGACGTTCGTCGAGCAGGTAAACGGCGAATGCTTCGAAGGAGATCAGCCGCTTGATCAGGCGAGGGATCTGTTTGAGCAGTTCCTCGAGGTCCAGAACACCGGTGACCTGGCGTCCCAGATCAAAAAGCGTGGTGACGACGTCGTGTTCCGACGCGATCGGGGAGCCCGAAACGGGGGCTTGATCTGCTGATGGTAGCTGGCTCACGGCGGGAGTACGAATTATACTTACAAACCTTCTGATGGAGATCTCACTACCGCTCGACTACACCGCGATTGAGCGGATCCTGCCGCACCGCTATCCGTTCCTGCTCGTCGACCGAATCACGGAGTTCGAACCGGACAAGCGGATCGTCGGCATTAAGAATGTCAGCCTCAACGAGCGGTATCTCGCGCATCGGGATGGCGAGCTTCCAGTGCTTCCCCCGACCATCCTGACCGAGGCGGTCGCACAGGTAGGCGCGATCATGATCCTCGCCAAGCCTGAGAATCGCGAAAAGCTCATTTACTTCATGGGCATCGAGAAGGTCCGTTATCGCCTTCCCGTGCATCCCGGTGATCAGGTCGTGATCGAAGCGCTCGTTCGACGCCTGCGGAGCCGCATGGGCCTCCTCCGCGGCATCGCCCGTGTGAACGGCAAGGTCGTGGTTGAGGGAACCATGACCTTTGCGCTTGGCCCTCGCAACGAAGCCGCTCCGTCCGGCTGACAAACTGCTGATTAACCCAGCCGCTGCACAGGTAGCCCGATACCTATCGTGTGTAGCGATCGGCCGTCCGGAAGCGTCCGTCCCCGCTCGCCTGTCCGCTCCTCCGATCAGCTGAATCCCTAGCGAAAACGCTTCGAGGGCTTCCACTCGAGCTTCGCCTCTGCCGTGGCACAGCCGTTGCTGTATTCCAACTCGACAGACAACCGGCGCGGACCTCGTCGCGCAAAAGGAGAAAATTGACATGCTCGAAACAATCGCGATCATCCTCATCGTCCTGTGGCTGCTTGGTATGGTCAGCGGCTACACGATGGGCAACTTCATCTACGTGCTGCTCGTCATCGCGATCATCCTGTTCCTGGTGCGGCTGCTGAGCGGACGCAAGGTTTAGCTTGGTGCGGTCCGCTCCTGGTCTATGGCCGGGAGCGGCGCGACAGGCGCTGACTGCGGTGGAGCTTCCCGCCGCTTCCAGCGAACGACCGCAACGCCTGCGAATACGAGCGCGGCGGCGCTGGCCATCCGTGCGTTGAACGCTTCATCGAGGAACAGCACGCCCAGCGTCACGGCGATCACCGGGTTGACGTACGCGTACAACGATACAAACGACACCGACAGGTGTCGCAGAGCGTAGGTGTATGCGACGAAGCCTCCGATGGCGCCGAGGGTGGAGAGATACGCGAGCGAGGCGAGCGTCCGTGGCGTGAAGAACAGCTGCGACCACTCACCTCTTACTGTGCCGGCCGCCATCATGATGGATCCGCCGGCCAGCATCTGGAGCGCGGTCGTTCCGAGGATGTGGTCGGCGCGGCCACGCCGCTTGGAGTAGGACGACCCGAGCGCCCACCCTAACGACGCGATTTGCAGCGCGATCACGCCGGCGAGAAAGTTCCGATCGGCGCCGCGATCGAGCGTCAGGTCCGGCCACACCAAAACGAGAATCCCGGCAAATCCGATCACCAGCCCGATGACGGTGTTGCTGTGGAGTCGCTCACCGTCGCGCAGCGTCGCTTCGACACCAGCCATCCAGAACGGCGACGTCGCAACGAGGACTGCGGCGAGTCCACTCGGGACCCACTGTTCGGCGAAGACCACTCCCCCGTTGCCAAGACCAAGGAGCAGGAACCCGAGAAGCGCGATACTGCCCCATCGCGACGGCGGTGGCAGTGATTCACCGGAGGCACGGACGTAGGCCGCGAGCAGTCCACCGGCGATCGTCCAGCGCAGGCCGCCCATCAACGCCGGCGGCATCGACTCGAGCGCGATTCGGATCCCCAGGTACGTTGTCCCCCAGATCAGGCAGACGGCGAGCCACGCAAAGTAGGCAAGCTTGCGCTCACGAGGCGTCGTCATACCGCGGCCTCCGGCACCGCTCGCGGGATCGTCAGTCTGGACGTCTCCTTGATCGTCTCGAGCACGATCGTGGTGCGGGTGGAACGGACACCGGGGATCCTGCCGATCTGAGTCCGCAGCAACGTCCCGAGATGCTCAGAGCTGCGGGTCCTGACCTTCACCAGGTAACAGTCGTCGCCAGCCACGTGATGGACTTCGAGGGTTTCGGGGAGATCGGCGAGCTGCTGCGCGACGAAGTCCTCCGATGGACCCTCGGCGCTTCTCACCGCCACGAACGCCAGCATGCCCTGACCGAGGGCGTCCGGATCAAGCTGCGCGGCGTAACCGCGGATCACGCGGCGCGCCTCGAGCTTGCGGATCCGCTCCAGAACCGCTGATGGCGCCAGACCGACGACACGAGCAATCTCGGTCTGCGTCTCACGTGCATTCTCCTGAAGCTTGGTGAGTATGAGCAGGTCTGTTTCGTCTATTATTCTGTCAACTGCCGACATGACAGAATTTTATACTAGTTATAGATCTGACAAACCCAACATTTTTCTGTGCCTGCCCTATCTGCCGGGTTCCTGGCGTTCACGCAAATGACTAGCGGATTTGTGCTGGCGGCTTCTATCGGGGCCGGGCGGACGGCGTCCCCCCGTCGATCCCGCTCGGCCAGATTGTGAAGCCGGTCACCTTCCCATCGCGAATCGCAGCCGCAATCACGTCGCGCCCAGCGCCATCTGCCAGCCAGATTGCGAAGCGAGCGCCGGGCCGATTGGCCGGACTCCAAACCACCGCGTAGGTATTCAGCAACCGTGGATCTCCCTCGTGCAGAACGACGAGATCGATCGACGCCTTCATCGCCTGGAAGGTGCCGCGGTCGGTGAGTGTGTAGGCGCCGGCACTGGTCGCGATCCTCAACGTCTGTCCCATGCCGGCGCCGGCGATCACGAGACGCGACTCTCCCGGTGTCACAGCTGCGGCCGCCCACAACTCCCGCTCGCGCTCGTGAGTTCCCGATTCGTCACCGCGCGACAGAAAGATCGCGCTGGAGCGCGCGATCCGCGTCATCGCCTCCACCGCACCATTCGCATCACGCACCCGGGCCGGATCCTCGGCCGGACCAGCGATGATGAAGTCGTTGTAGAGAATCTTTCGGTAGGACCACTCCGGATGCGATGCCAGCGCCGCAGTCTCGCGCGCCGGCGCGTGGCTGATGACGACGTCCGCGGAGTCACCGGCGAGCATGTCGAGGGCGCGTCCGCTGCCGACGAGAACAGGACGCACGGTCCCGGACGCGTACTCGGGCAGAACCCCGTCCAACAACCCGCTGTTACCCACGCTCGACGTCGTCGCGAGGATGATCGGACCTTCGTTGCGCGAACACGCCGCCGCGGCGCACAGCAGTGTGAGCAACGCGGCGCTGAACCACCGGGTCAAATGAAGCCGAACGTTCCGCGTCCCAGCCATGAGCCGCCGTCCACCGTGAGAATCTCGCCGGTGATGTACCCAGCACCGGGCGCAACGAGATAACTCACGGCGTCGGCGATCTCCTCCGGCTTGCCCCATCGCTTCAGGGGCACCATGTCGGTGATTCGCTGTACGTCTTCCGGCGTGTTCCACAACTGCTTGGCGGCGCCGGGTGATTCGATCGGGCCTGGGGCGACGGCGTTCACGCGGATCTGATGCTTCGCCCATTCAACCGCCAGGGTCTGAGTCATCGACATCACACCTGCCTTCGCTGCCGCCGAGTGCACGGTTCCGGCACTGCCCGTCCACACGTAGTTGGCGAGGATCGAGACGATGGCTCCACCGCCCCCTCGCGCGATCATGTGCTGCCCCACCGCCCGCGAACAGTAGAAGCTGCCGTTGAGGACGATCCCGATCACCGCATTCCATCCATTCGGTGAAAGCTCCTCGGCCTTGACCACGAAGTTCCCCGCCGCATTGTTGACAAGGATGTCGATGCGTCCGAAGTGCCGGATCGTCCGCTGGACCATCTCATCAACCTGCTCCGGATTGCGCACATCGACCTGCACCGCCAGCGGATCGAGCCCGGCGTGCCGCAACTCGGCGCTCCCCTTCTCGATATTCTCCGAGTTACGGCTGCCGATGACGATGCGCGCGCCCAGTTCGCCGAGGCGTTTGGCGATGGCGAGACCGAGCCCGGTGCCTCCGCCGGTGACGATTGCGACCTGGCCCTTGAGCAGATTGGGAATGAACATGCGAACCAGAATATGACGGATGCTAAAATCTCGGGCTGGTGGCCTCCACACAACCCGAAGAATTCGCGCGGCTGTTCGAAGCCGTCCATGAGGGCGTCTACATCGGTCGCGTTTCGGCAGACGGCAGCGCGACGCTTTCCGCCAATCCCTACCTGAAGTTGATGTTCGGCTACGCGTCAGAGACGCCGGTGGACGAGGTGCGCCCGTTCGACACCGAGCGGTTCGTGGACCCTCAGGCGCGCCACTTATTTGTCGAACGCCTCTCGCACGATCGATCGCTGACGGACTACTTGCTGCGGCTTCGCCGCGCCGACCGGACGCCGATGTGGGTCGAGATCACCGCCCATGCGCAGGACGATGGTGAGGGCATTCGCGTCGAAGCGCTGATGCGTGATGTCAGCGAACGCAAGCGGCTCGAAGACCAGGCGCGCGATCTGTATCACCAGCTGCTGCAAGCGGAAAAACTCGCGGCGCTCGGGCAGACGATCTCGGGTGTGGCTCACGAGCTGAACAACCCGCTCGCCACCATCCTCACGTGGGCCGAGCGGCTGGCGCAGCGGCCGGCCGACGACCAGACGAAACGCGGGCTGGCCGCCATCCTCGCGGAATCAGAACGCGCCGCTCGCATCGTTCGCAACCTCCTGACGTTCGCGCGCAAACGGCACACGACGCGCGGAATGGTGGACGTCAACCAGGTGATCCGCGAGACGCTGGCGTTGCGGGCCTACGAGCAGCGGCTCAGTAACGTGACGATCCTCGATGCCCTCTCGTCTGGTCTGCCACAGGTGTTCGCCGATCAGCACCAGATGCAGCAGGTGCTCCTCAATCTCGTGATCAACGCCGAGCAGGCAATGATCGGCTCGAACGGACGCGGCACGCTGATTCTCCGCACCTGGCACGACCCTGAGAAGAACGCGGTCGTCCTCGAAGTCAACGATGATGGTCCCGGCGTGCCGGATGAAGTTCAGCCGCGCATCTTCGATCCGTTCTTCACGACCAAGGAAGTAGGGAAAGGGACCGGCCTTGGCCTGACCGTCGCGTACGCGATCGTCCAGGAGCATGGCGGACGCCTGACGGTGAAGTCACAGCCGGGCAGAGGAGCGTCGTTCTTCATCGAGTTGCCGGTCAGTGACACCGGGCTGGCACAATCGCTGCCGAAACCTCCCGAGCGCACGTTTGCTCCGCCCGCGTCCGCGGCGGGGGCGGCGATCCTGGTCGTCGAAGACGAAGCGGCCCTCGGCGCCGCTGTTGCCGAAGCGCTGGCGGATGCGGGCTTCATCGTCGATCGTGCGTCGGACGGTATCGAGGCGCTCGAGCGCGTCGCCGCGCGCGCCTACGATGTGGTGGTGTGCGATTTGAAGATGCCGCGGCTGGACGGGCCGTCGTTCTACCGGGAGCTGGAAAAACAGAATGCGCCGCTGGCACGGCGCATTCTCTTCGTCACGGGGGATGTCGCCGGGACGGACGCTGAACGTTTTCTCGAGGACTCCGGCTGCCGCTGGCTCGCGAAGCCCTTCAGACTTCGCGACCTCCTGCGGTCCGCCTCGGAAATTATCGCGATGCGTTAGCGCGCGCCGAGGGCGACAGCTCGACGCTGCACGCGCATCGACACCGGACGTTCCGGCTCCGCCGGTGCCGGTGTCGGGTACTTCAGCAGCACGCCTCGCTCACCGTCCACCTTTGCCATCCGCAACCGACGCATCGTCTTCTGGAACTCAATGACCGGGCTGACGAGTTCCTCGGACGAGTCGTTCCCGCCGAGCGCTTTCTTCAGCCGCTGAATCGCGCGCGCATGGAGCTGCGAGACGCGCGACTCGTTGACGCCGATCTCGGCACCGATCTCCTTCATCGTCGCCTCGCCGTAGTAGTAGAGACCGACGACCTTGCGCTCTCTCGGTGGGAGAGATGCGATAGCGGCTCGCATGCGGTCACGAACCTCGGCCTGTTCGAAGGCCTTGTCTGGCGCGACAGGCTCCGACGGAACCAGCGCCGCGGGCAGCTGCGCGCCGTCAACGTTCTCGCCCGACGACAGCGGCGAGGTGGATTCAATGGTGTGGATGCGGACGATGGTGCGCGACAGGCGCACTTCATCGGATCCCATCCGGGCGGCGAGATCCGCCATCGACGGCTCGGACCCGAGCTCCTTGCGCAACTGCTCGCGGGCCGCTTCGAGCTCACGACGCTGGCGCCGAACACCGCGCGGCCAGGCATCCTTTCGAAGGGCGTCGATCATCGCGCCGCGCACGCGCCGCTCGGCGAAAGTCTCGAACTTGATCCGCCGTGCTTCGTCGTAACGGCATGCGGCGTCGATGAGGCCGATCATGCCGTCCTGCACGAGGTCCTTCAACTCGATCGAGTGCGGCATCGACGAGGCCACGCGCCTCGCGAGCGATTCGACGAAGGGAAGACCGTTGGCGATGCGGTCGCGATGACGGGCGGCGAGTGGCTGACGCTGCATGGCTCGAATGACCTCCAGATGTTCGCGGCGAAGTGCCGCAGCGATCCCATGAAGGGCAACGGCAGTACCGTAACCCAAGCGAACACAAAACGAACCCCGGTTCGGGCTCGGAATGAGGAGGCTAAGTGGCTGGTTTGATTGAGGTTAGGAGGTGGAGAAAACAGGTAGGGGAGCGATGTTCCGGCTGGGAGCCGGCCGTTGGCTGGCCGGAATTTTGACTATTTACTTGCGCTTCTGTCAGAAGTTTGACTTTCGACATCCTTCAGACGCGTCCTGATTTCGCGGGCCGTCGACATCGCCTCGAGCGCGCTCGTCACGACCAGCGAGGCGCGCGCGCGCGCCGCATCCTCGGCCAGCTTTGCTTCGAGCAGCTCCGCGTTGGCGAGAATGATCCCGAGCTGGTTGTTGAGCCGGTGGAAGAGCAGTCCGAAATCCTGGTTCATGAAGCTTCTTTGCGCGCCAGATCGGCGGCGCGAGGCTCTCGCCAGAGGGTGTCCACGAAGATGCGGACGGATCCGCCGGCCGTTCGGACGTACTCGATCTTTCCGCCGGCGATCCAGTTGTAGATGGTGCGGCGGCTCACGCCCACGAGCTCGCAGGCTTTCATGATCGAAATCGTCTTGCGCTCAACGATTGAAGCCGTCCGGTTTGATTCGGTATTGGTTTGCATCGTGACCTGCCGCAATTATCGGAGCGGATTCTTCCGGCCTGTAGAGGCCGGCGATTGACCGCCGGACGCGGGGGTGTCAAAATACCGGCCGCGCCAGTAAATGACTGAAAATCAAAAACATCTGCTCATCGTTGACGATGAAGCCGGCCTCCGGGAAGCGATAGCCGAACGGCTCGGGGATCACGGTTTCATCGTGGAGCAGGCGGCCAGCGGTGAGGAAGCCCTCGAGCGACTGGCGGCGTTCGCGTTCGACATCCTTATTACTGACCTCCGCCTTCCCGGCATCGATGGCAGGCAGGTGCTCGATGCCGCGATCGAGCGGTATCCGGAGCTGATCGCCATCGTCATCACCGGTTTCGGAACGGTGAAGGACGCCGTCGAGGCGATCAAGCAGGGGGCGTCGGACTTCATCACCAAGCCTTTTCAATTCGACGCGCTGATGCACGTCCTGCGCTCCGCGATGGAGCAGCGGCGCCTCAAGTCCGAGAACGCATACCTCCGATCGCAGCTCGAAGAGCGATACCGGTTCGAGGGGATCATCGGCCGCAGCCAGCCGATGCGCGATCTCTTTCAGCTGCTCGAAACCGTCGCCGCCACGTCCAGTACGGTTCTCATCACTGGCGAAACCGGAACGGGCAAGGAGCTGGCCGCGCGCGCGCTCCATCACAACAGTCCGCGGCGCAACAACCGGTTCGTCGCGCTGAACTGCAGTGCCATACCCGAGACGTTGCTCGAAGCGGAACTCTTCGGCCACGTCCGCGGTGCGTTTACCGGCGCGGTTGGCAATCGTCAGGGCCGGCTCGAACAGGCGCACAAGGGCACGCTGTTTCTCGACGAAGTGGGAACGATGAGCCCGGCACTGCAGGCCAAGCTGCTGCGCGTCCTGCAGGAGCGTGAGTTCGAACGCGTCGGTGATTCGCACACCGTGAAGATCGATGTGCGGGTCATCGCGGCGACGCATTCGGACCTCGCCAGGATGGTGGCCGAAGGCACGTTCCGCGAGGATCTCTTCTATCGCCTCAACGTCATCCCCGTGCAGCTGCCTCCGCTTCGCGATCGGCGCGAAGACATTCCTCTCCTGGCGCAGCACTTTCTCGACCGGCTGGCGCTGGACTCCGGGCGAACCCCGGTGACGATGTCGCAGGAAGCGATTCGGCGCTTGATGGCCTACCCGTGGCCCGGCAACGTGCGGCAACTGGAGAATGCCATCGAGCGCGCGGTGGCGTTCTCGAAGGGACGCGCACAGCTCGACGTCGCCGACCTGTCGCCGGAACTCCAGAACCAGGCGGCCGCGACGGACCTGTCGCAGGTTTGGTTTCCCGACGAGGGCATCGATTTCGCCCGCTACGTCGAGGGCGTGGAGCTCTCGCTCATCCGCCGGTCGCTCGAACGCACGCGCGGCAACAAACGCCAGGCTGCAAAGCTTCTGAACCTGAAGCGCACAACCTTGATCGAAAAATTGAAACGGCTGGAACCACCAGCCCCGAAAGCCTGAGACACCATGCCTCCTCGCTACTCCTACTGGACCATCATCGTCGGCGGACAGCCGACTGCGTTTCGGGCCGCGACACCCGAGGAGTTGATGCCGACGCTGAAGCAGACGCAGGTCCGCCAGCCAGACGCGGTGATGAAGTGGTTTGCCCGCGGCAAGCTGTGGGAGTCACCCGAAGAAGCCAGCGAAGCGATGCGCGCCGAGCGGTTTGGTGAAGGGGTAGAGCGACGCGGCGCGGGATGGCGGCCCGGTGGCGAGCACGAAGATCCACGGGCGAAGTTCAAAGTGCCGCGAGCGGTGAAGCGCGCGCGCTTTGTCGAGCGCATGAATCGCGACGACGACGCGCCGGATACGGACGACCGGGATGGCGACGATGCGCCGACGCCGGCCGAACGCGCGCCGCGGCCGGAAGGTGAGCGTCCACCAAGACCGTCCGGGGGCCGTCCATTCAAGCCGGCGGGGGATCGGCCGTTCCGTCCCGAATCGCAGAATCGTCGCAGCGGCGGCGATCGTCCGTCCAGGCCACGCACCGACGATGGTGCCGGGCGTCCGTTCAAGCCACGGGACGATCGGGAAGAACGTCCGTTCAAGCCGCGGTCAGACGATGGGGGAGAGCGTCCGTCCAGGCCTCGGGAGGATCGGGGAGATCGACCGTATCGACCGAAGGGCACCGGCGATCGTCCGCCGTTCAAGCCGTCGGGTGATCGGCCGTTCAAGCCGCGACCAGATGACCGCGGTGAGCGGCCGCCGTTCCGGCCGAGGACGAACGACCGCGGTGACCGCCCGTTCAAGCCGCGGACCGACGGCAGGGGTGATCGGCCGTTTAAACCACGCACCGACGATCGGGGCGACCGGCCGTTCAGTCCGAAGGGACCGGGCGACCGGCCCTTCAAGCCGGCAGGCGATCGACCCTTCAAGCCGCGAACTGAAGACCGCGGCGATCGTCCGTTCAAACCGCGGACCGACGATCGGGGCGACCGGCCGTTCAGACCGAAGGGACCGGGTGACCGGCCCTTCAAGCCGGCAGGCGATCGACCATTCAAGCCGCGAACTGAAGACCGTGGCGATCGTCCGTTCAAACCGCGGACCGACGATCGAGGTGATCGGCCGTTCAAGCCGAAGGGACCCGGAGACCGGCCGTTCAAGCCGGCAGGTGATCGACCCTTCAGGCCGCGAACCGAAGACCGCGGCGATCGTCCGTTCAAACCGCGGACCGACGATCGGGGTGATCGGCCGTTCACGCCGAAGGCACCCGGAGACCGACCGTTCAAGCCAGGCGGTGATCGTCCGTTCAGACCGAAGGGGCCCGGAGATCGCCCGTTCAAACCGGGAGGAGGCGGAAGCGGTGGCGGACGCGGGCCAGGAGGCTTCAGCCGTCCTCCATCCGGTGGACGTGGCGGCGGGTTCCGTCCCGGCGGCGGTGGCGGCAAGAAGGGTGGCGGCGGCGGCAGAGGCGGTCCGCGGTGATCATTCACACCGTGTTGTTTCACCCGCGCGAGAGCTTGACTGGCGAAGCGAGCGCCCGGTTGCTCGAAGATCTCCGGCACGCCGCCGCGACGATTCCAACCATCCGCCGATTCAGAATCGGGCGGCGGACGAAGCACGGCCTCCCGGGCTACGAGCAGACGATGCCCGAGAGTTACGGCTTTGCCACGTTCATCGAGTTCGATGATGCCGACGGGTTGAAGACGTACCTGCAGCATCCGTCACACCAGGCGATCGGCGCTCACTTCACGATCTCGGCCCAGCGCGCGCTTGCGTACGATTACGAGATCATCGAAGAACTGGCGGCCGCTGGCGCGGCCAATTCCCAACCTCCAACTCCCAACGCCCAAACGTCCTAAGACCTCACCGCGAAGAACGCCAGGGTCGCACGACCCTTAGCGGTGAGGCGTTTCGACAGCGGACTGCCGTAACCACCTGAGAAAGGGCCGCTGATTAGAGCGTCGCGGCCGTGGGTGCGAGGAAGAAGTCTTCGATGATCGCCCGCAGGTGGGGAATCGACTCGGCGGCGTTGATCCGGACGCGCAGGTGCGAGCCGTTGTCGATGCCCTTCGTGTACCACGAGTTGAGCGCGCGCAGCTTGTTGATGACCCACTTGTCGTGACCGCGCGCAGGCCCGGACGGCACCGGCCGCTCGCCGGGCGCCACGTGACGGAAGCCGTCCGACTCGTGCAGCCGCTCATTCTGCAGCAGCTCGATGTACTCCAGCAGAAAGCGTCCGCGCTCCTCATGTGTGATCGCCCGCAGTGGACGCCCCGACATGAGCGCCGAGGCCTGCTCGAAGATGAACGGGTTGCGCAGTGCGCCGCGTCCAACGAGTACGCCCGACACCCCGCTCTGCATGCGCTCGACCATCTGCGAAGCTTCGATGCAATCGCCGCTGCCGAACACTGGTATCGACAGGCCCGAGGCAACCCGCGCGATCAGATCCCAGTCGGACGAGCCGGTATAAGACTGCGCCGCAGTCCGTCCGTGCACCGCAACCGCGGCGGCGCCGGCGTCCTCGATGCGCTTCGCGAGATCAGGTGCGTTGATCTCGGTCGCGTCCCACCCGGCACGCATCTTCACCGTCACCGGGATCTTCACGGCGGAAGTCATGGCACGGATCACTGAGGCGGCATGAGCGGGCTCGCGCATCAGGCTGCAGCCGGCGTTGTGCTTGGCGATCTTCGGGACCGGGCATCCCATGTTGACGTCGACGATGTCGGCGCCCATGCCTTCGACGATCTGCGCCGCCGCCGCCATCTTCTCGGGGTCGCCGCCGAAGATCTGAATCGAGACCGGGCGCTCTTCCTCGGTGTATTCGGCGTACTCGAGCGTGCGGTCAATGCCGCGCACGAGCCCCTCTGAGCTCACCATCTCGGTCACGACGAGGCCACACCCGCCGCGACGCTTCACGAGACGCCGGAAGGCAGTGTCGGTCATGCCGGCCAT
>Ga0183260_10002727_pt1 | contig 14462 bp, 18 predicted proteins | sample AntDrymUQ4972206_2_FD_129768 | JGI IMG/M metagenome (GOLD analysis project Ga0183260, IMG submission 129768) | Polar desert sand microbial communities from Dry Valleys, Antarctica - metaG UQ497 (22.06) (version 2) (version 2) | ecosystem: Environmental > Terrestrial > Soil > Desert | place... | reverse complement strand
CCGCCGCGGCGCCGGCCAGCAGCGCCTGGGCGGCGGTGGACGTGTTGGCCGCGGCGACGGCGTTGTTGATCACTTTGATCGCCTGTCCGTGGCCCACCGGCCCGGCGTGCACGACGACCTCGCCCATGGCGCTGAACAGCGGCATCGCGCCGGCCAGGTCCTCCTCGCTTCCCCCGGCCATGATCGTCAGCGTCCCGTCCGCCGCCTTGGGCGAGGACCCGGTGACGGGTGCGTCCATGAAGCGCAGGCCGCGCTCCCCGAGGGCCGCGCCGATGCGCCGCGCGGCGGACGAGCCGATCGTCGACATGTCGACGCAGAGCGTCCCCGGCGGGGCGCCCGCCGCGGCGCCCCGCGCCCCGAGCAGCACCTCCTCCACCTGGGGGGCGTCCACCACCATGGAGACCACCAAGTCGCGGCCGGCGGCCGCCTCGGCCGGGCTGGCGGTCACGGCGCCGCCGTGCTCGGCGGCCCAGGCCTCGGCGCGCTCGCGCGTGCGGTTGAAGACGGCCAGGTCGTGGCCGGCGCGGACCAGGTTCGCGGCCATCCGCGATCCCATGATCCCCAGGCCGATGAAGCCGACGCGGAGCGGAGCGGGCATGGGCGGCAAGCCTACGGCGCTGCGCCCGGCGCTCCGTGCCCGCCGCCGCCCGGGGTCTGGAGGCGCAGGCGCTGGCCGGCGCGCAGCCGGCCCTGCGCCTTCGGGGGCAGTTCGGTCCCGTCGACCGAGTTGCGCCCGCGCGCGCCGGGCTCTCCGCCGTCCGCACCGGGCGGCGCGTGGCGTCGGCGCTCGGTGAGCAGAGAGAACTCCATCGGGGCCAGCGCCTCCACCTCGCGCACCACGCCGTCGCCGCCGCGGAAGCGCCCCGCTCCGCCGGTGTCGCGACGCACCGCGTACTCCGTCACGCGCAGGGGAAACTCCAGCTCCAGGGCCTCGACGGGGGTGTTGAGCGTGTTGGACATCGCCACGTGCACGGCGGAAGGGCCGTGCGCGTCGGGGCAGGCGCCCTGGCCGCCGCCCAGCGTCTCGTAGTACGTGAAGTCGTCGTTGCCGAGGGTCAGGTTGTTCATCGTCCCCTGGCCCAGAGCGCGGCCGAAGGCGCCGAGCACCAGGTCGGCCACCCGCGAGGAGGTCTCCACGTTGCCGGCCACGACGGCGTGGGGCGGGCGCGCGTTGAGCAGCGACCCCTCCGGCGCGCGCACCTCGATCGGCCGGTGGGCGCCGGCGCTGGGCGGGATGTCCGGGTCGGTCAGCACCCGCACGGCGAAGTAGGCCGCCGAGCGCGTCACGGCCTCCGGGCAGTTGAGGTTGCTATTCGGGTCCTGGGGCGCAGAGCCGGTGAAGTCCAGCAGGAGGGCGTCTGCGGTCACGGTCGCCGCCAGGCGCAGCTCGAGGTCGCCGTCGCGGGCCTCCAGCACGTCGGTGGCGTGCCGGGTCCCGTCGGGCAGCGCGGCCAGGCAGGCGCGGGTGCGCCGCTCGGCGTAGTCCAGGACCGCGGCCATCGCGCCTTCGACCGTCTCGCGCCCCACCCGCTCGGCCAGCTCGAGCAGGCGGCGCGCGCCCGCGGCGTTGGCCGCCAGCTGAGCGCGCAGGTCGGCCCGGCGCTGGGAGGGCTGGCGCATCGCCCCCGCCAGGCGCTCCAACGCGGCGGCGTCGAGCATCTGGGGCTCGATCACCAGGCCCTCCTCCTCCAGCCGGCGCGAGCCGGCCGGCATGGAGCCCGGCGTCGAACCGCCGACGTCGGCGTGGTGCGCGCGCGAGGCGGCGAAGCCCAGCAGCCCGCCGCCGTCGAACACCGGCGTGACGACGGTGATGTCGGGGAGGTGCGTGCCCCCGCGGTAAGGGTCGTTGAGGACGAACGAGCGCCCCGGCGCGTGGTCCTCGCCGAGCACGGCCGCCACCGCGGCCGGCATCGCGCCGAGGTGCACCGGGATGTGCTCGGCCTGCATCACCATCTCCCCGCGCGCGTCGAACAGCGCGGTGGAGGCGTCGCGGCGCTCCTTGATGTTGGCGGAGTGCGCCGCGCGCACCAGCACCGCGCCCATCTCCTCGCAGGTCGCGCGCAGCGCGCCCGTGAGGACCTGGAGGGCGACCGGGTCCAGGTCGCTCACGCGGCCATCCGGTCCAGGAGGGTGGCGCCCGAGTCGTCGCCGCGCGCCCGCCAGCCCGGGGGCACCACCAGGGTCGCCTCGGGCAGCTCGCAGATCGCCGGGCCCTCCAGCGAGGAGCCCGGCGCCGGCCCGCCGCGCAGTACGACGGCCTCGTGCTCGATCCCGCCGAAGACGGCTCGCCGCGTCCCCTGGGTGCGCGCGGGCGCCGCCACGGCGGCGGAGGCCAGGTCCAGCTCGGGAGCGGGGGCCGCGGCGGTGACGCGCAGGGTCACGAGCTCCACCTCGCCCTCGGGATCCCGGTAGCCGTAGCGCTCCTGGTGCGCCTCGGCAAAGGCCTCGAGCAGCTCCGCGGGCCGCGACGGGCCATCCTCGCGCGCCAGCTCCAGCTCAAAGGCCTGGCCGCGATAGCGCAGCGCGTACACGGCGCGCACCGCCGCCTCGGGATCGCCCAGCTCCTCCCGCGCGCGGGTCGCGAGGCTCCCCCAGGCATCCGCCAGTGCGGCCTCGGTGAGCGCTTCGCCTCCCAGCAGGAGCGAGCGCTGCACGTCGCGGCGGCGCTCGGAGATCACCAGGCCCAGCGCCGCCAGGACCCCGGACGCCGCCGGACAGACCACCCGCGTCATGCCCAGCTCCTCGGCCACCGCGATGGCGTGCATCGGCCCCGCGCCGCCGAAGGCCAGCAGCGCGTAGCGCCGCGGGTCCACGCCGCGCTCGACGGTGATCACCCGCAGGGCGCCCGCCATCTCCGCCGCCGCCACGCGCAGGATCCCCGCGGCGCACTCCCGCGGCTCCAGGCCCAGCGCCCGCGCGAGCTCGCCCACCGCGCGCTCGGCGGCGCCGCGGTCCAGCCGCACGCCGCCCGGCAGCTCGCCGCCGGGGTCGAGGTGGCCCAGCACCATCGAGGCGTCGGTCACCGCGGGCTCGCGCCCGCCGTGGCCATAGCACGCCGGGCCGGGGCGGGCGCCCGCCGAGCGCGGGCCGACGCGCAGCGCGCCGCCCGAATCGCGCCACGCGATCGAGCCTCCGCCGGCGCCCACCGTGTGCACGTCGAGCATCGGCAGCGCCAGGGCGCGTTCGCCGACCTCCCGCCCCGCCGTCTCGTGCGGGCGCCCGCCGTCGATCACGCACACGTCGCACGACGTGCCGCCCATGTCGAAGCCGAGCACGTCGGGCTCCCCGGAGGCCAGTGCGACGCGCGCGGCCCCGCCGGCGCCGGCCGCCGGACCCGAGAGCACGGTCAGCGCGGCATGCGCTCCGGCCCGCCCGGCGTCGGTGAGGCCGCCCGAGGACTGCATGATCGCGGGCTCGGGCAGACCGCCGGCACCGGCGCGCGCGACCAGACGCTCGAGGTACCCGCGCAGCAGGGGCGACAGCGCCGCGTCGACCTCCGTGGTGAGCGCGCGCTCGTACTCGCGGAAGGTCCCGACCACCTCGTGGGAGAGCGAGACGTGCACGCCGGGCAGCCGCTCGGCGAGGGCCGCTCCCAGCACTCGCTCGTGCTCCGGGTGCCGGTAGGAGTGCAGCAGCACCACCGCGACGGCCTCGGGATCGGCCGCGGCGACCGCGTCGCACACCCGGTGGACGCCCTCCGCGTCCAGGGCGCGCAGCGGGCCCTCGGGGGCCATCCGCTCCGGCGCGGCGAAGCGCCGCTCCGCCGGCACCAGCGGCGCCGGCCCCGCCGCGCACAGGCGGTAGAGCTGCGGGCGCGCCTGGCGGCCCAGCTCCACGAGATCGGTGAAGCCCTCGGTGGCCACCAGCGCGGTGCGTGCCCCCTCGCCCTCCAGCAGGGCGTTGGTGGCGACCGTCATCCCGTGCGCGAAGCGCTCCACCGCGCCGGCCGCGCACCCGGCGCGCTCCAGCGCCGCCGTGACCGCCGCCATCACGCCCTCGGACTGGTCTGCGGGCGTCGTGGGCGCCTTGGCCGTCACCAGGCGCCCCTCCACCGCGACCACGGCGTCGGTGAAGGTCCCGCCGACGTCGACGCCGAGGATCGCGTGGGACACGTCAGCCTCCGGAGACGCCGGCGTGCACGAAGCCCCCGAAGCCGTAGGGCCGCCCGTGGACCGTCCCGTCCGAGCGGATCAGGTGCCGTCGCACGGCATCCTCCTCGCCGAGGTGCGAGCGCAGCCCGAGTCCCTCCGAGGCGACGAAGGCCTCGGCGCCGCCGCGGGGGATGCCGAACACCAGCGGCTCGCCCATGCGGCGCACGCGGGCCAGCAGCTCGCGGGCGCCGTAGAACGAGTGGTCGCCCTCGATCATCTCCCGGTAGCAGTAGTCGAAGGCGATCGAGGTGCGGGGCGAGGAGTGCGAGGCCACGAAGCCCAGGACGCCGCGCACCGCCGTCTCGGGGATGTAGGGCGTGACGCCCGACCAGACGAACAGCGTCCGGGCGCTGAGGTCGTGCCCGGCGGCGGCCAGCCGCGCCGGCAGGTCGTCGCGCGCGAAGTCGACGGCGACGTAGGTGACGGCCGCGGCGCCGGGCGCCGGAAGCGAGCGCACCTTCTCCTGCTTGATGGCCGACATCGCGGGGTGGTCGACCTCCAGCACGCGGACGCCGGCCAGCTCGCGGCCCATGCGGTAGGGCCGCGAGTCGTAGCCGGCGCCCAGGAGCACCAGCACGTCGAGGCCCTCGCCCAGCTCGGCGCGCAGCACGGCGTCCAGGTGCTTGGTGCGCGCGGTCTCGAAGCAGTAGGCGCCGGGCGCCATGCGCTCGATGACGCGCGGCATCAGGCGCCCGAGCGCCGGGAGCTTGACCAGCGCGGGCAGGCGCAGGCCGCCGGGGACGAAGTGGTGGGCCAGGTGGTCCGGGTTGCGGACGGCGGGGTCGCGCTCCAGCGCGCCCGCGGCGCGCATCGCCGCCACCGCCTCGGCCGTGGAGGCCGCGGAGAGACGGCCGCCGTCGCGTTCGTCCAGCGCCACCGGGCCAGCCTAGCCCGGCCGGACTTCCACGCTCTCCCGGGCGGAAGCGCTAGGCGGCGAGGTCGAGCACGGAGGGCCCGGCGCCCGGGACGGCGACGGGGGCGACGTCCTCGGTCTCGGCCAGGTGCTGGTGCGACGGGCAGTAGCCGTTGTGGGGCAGCGGCATGCGCTGGCAGGCCGTGCCCTTGCGCGTCGTGGCGCGACACTCCAGCGGGTTGCCGTGCAGGTCGTAGCCGCGCCGGGGCTGGCGGGCCAGGAACTCGTCCGCGCAGGCCATGTAGCGCTCCACCACCGCGTAGACGCGCCGCTGGGCGCTCATCGGGAAGTGGACGCGGATGTCCTGGAACAGGGTGCGCGCCGGGCGCGCGAAGTAGTGGCGGTCGTTGGCGAGCCGCTCCACGGCGGCCTCGCAGGAGCGCAGCACGCGCTCGTGATGGAGATGGCCGCCGCCCTCGGCCTCGATGATCTGCGGCGCCAGCTCTCGATATATGGCTCGGCTGAAGCGGTACATCCCTCTCCCTGGGAGCGGTTCTCTCTCCGGCGCGATCCCTCGCCGCGCGATACGCAGTATCGAAAGGCCGTGTGAAGGTGAGAACGCGCGCTTTGTTAATCTGGCGTTAAGGGCGCCGCCCGGCGATTCCTCGTCAGGCCCAGTGCTCCATCGCGGCCGGCTCGCCCGGCGCCACCACGGCGTGGTGCCCGTCCAGCGCCGGATCGACCTCGGGGTGGTCCACCCGCCGGTGGGCGCCGCGGCTCTCACGCCGGGCCAGCGCACAGCCGGCGACCAGCCGGGCCAGCGGGTGGGGGTCGCCGGCCAGCTCGGCCAGCCCGTCCGGAGTGCGCTCAAGTCCCGCGTGGCGCCACAGCGCCGCGCGCGTCTCCGGGGTGGGTGGCGCCACCGCCGCGGCCGCCCGGTCCGGTGGCGCCCCGCGCGCAACGGGCGGCTCGCCGAGCCCGGCCAGGGCGGCGCGGCGGCCCCACACGAAGCACTCCGACAGGGAGTTGGAGGCCAGCCGGTTGGCGCCGTGCAGTCCGGTGCAGGCGCACTCGCCGACGGCGTACAGCCCCGGCAGCGACGAGCGCGCGTCCAGATCGGTGGCGATGCCGCCCATCAGGTAGTGCGCGGCGGGCGCGACGGGGACCAGGTCGCGCTGGGGGTCCAGTCCCGCGCGGCGCAGCGCGTTGACGACGTTGGGAAAGCGCGCGGGCGCCACGGCGCGCATGTCGAGGTCCACCGCCGCGGCGCCGGTCTCGTCCAGGCGGGCCTGGATGGCGCGCGCCACCTCGTCGCGCGGGGCCAGCTCGTCCACAAAGCGCTCGCCGCCGGCGTCCAGGAGGACGGCGCCCTCGCCCCGGATGGCCTCGGTGATCAGGAAGCCGTCGGCCTCCGCCAGTCGCCCGTCGCGCGCCGCGACCGCGGTGGGGTGGAACTGCATCAGCTCGAGGTCCGCCAGGCGCGCGCCGGCACGGTGGGCGACGAGCAGGCCGCCTCCCACGGCCCCCGGCGGGTTGGTGGTGCGCGCCCACAGCGCGGCGGCACCTCCGGTGGCCAGGATCACGGCGTGCGAGGCGACCGCCCGCTGGTCGTCGCACAGCAGGCCCACGCAGCGCCCGTCGGTCACCCACAGCCCGGTGGCGCGGCGGCGCTCCAGGATCTCCACCCGCCGGTCCTCCGCCGCGACGGCGGAGAGCTGGCGCGTGATGCGCCGCCCGGTGGACGACCCGCCCGCGTGGGCGATGCGCCGCGCGCCGTGGCCCCCCTCGAGCCCCAGGGCCAGGCGCCCGCGGCGGTCGGCGTCGAAACGCACCCCCATCGCCTCCAGCTCGCGCACGCGGGCCGGCGCCTCCGCGCACAGGATCTCCGCCGCGGATGGGCGCACCGCCCCGCGGCCGGCGACCATCGTGTCCTCCAGGTGCCGGGCCGGCGAGTCGTCGAAGGCCAGGGCCGCGGCGACGCCGCCCTGCGCCCAGTAGGACGCGGACTCCGCCAGCGGGGTCGCGGAGACCAGCGCCACGCGGGCACCCGCCCGCGCCGCGGTGAGCGCCGTGAACAGACCGGCGGCGCCGGCCCCCACCACGGCGATGTCGGCCTCGATCAGCGACGCGCGTGGCATGTTCCTCGACGCTCTACGGTACTGCGGTGCCCGCGGTCGCCCTGCTCTCGCACCGCGCGTCGCTGGCCCACGACACGGGCGCCCATCCGGAGAACGCGGCCCGGATCCCGGCTATCGAGCGGGCGCTGGCCGAGCGCGGCTGGGCCGGCGTGCAGCGGCTCGAGTCCCCCGCCGCGAGCAGCGAGGCGCTGCTGCGCGTGCATCCGGGCGCCCACGTCGAGGCCATCCGCGCCCTGTGCGAGAGCGGCGGCGGGCCGATCGATGCCGACACGGTCACGAGCCCCGGCTCCTACACCGCCGCGCTGCACGGCGCGGGCGGCGCCGTGGCGATGGTGGACCTGCTGCTCGGCGGCGCGCCCGGTGCCGGCCCGCGGTCCGCCTTCAGTGTCGCGCGCCCGCCCGGCCACCACGCTGAGGCCGCCCGCGCGATGGGCTTCTGCCTGTTCAACAGCGTCGCGGTCGCCGCGCGCCATGCCCAGGCGGCGCACGGTTGCGAGCGCGTGCTGGTGCTCGACTGGGACGTGCACCACGGCAATGGGACCAGCGCCATTTTCCACACCGACCCGTCCGTCCTCTTCGTCTCGATCCACCAGTGGCCGCTCTACCCCGGCACCGGGGCCGCGGGGGACGAGGGCGCCGGGCCGGGCCTGGGGCACACCGTCAACCTGCCGGTGCCGGCCGGGGCGGGGGACGAGACCTTCTGCTCCCTGGTCGAGCACCTGGTGGTGGCGCTCCTGGCGGCCTTCGCGCCCGGCCTGGTGCTGGTCTCCGCCGGCTACGACGCGCACGCCGAGGACCCGCTGGCCTCCTGCCGGGTCACCGACGAGGGCTACTTCGCGATGGCCGCCTCCCTGCGCCGGGCCTGCGAGGCGGCGGCCGTGCCGCTGGGCCTGGTGCTGGAGGGTGGCTACGCGCTCGACGCGCTGGGGCGCTCCGTCGCCGCGACCGTCGCGGCGCTGGCCGCCGAGCCGGCGCCCGAGCCGGCCGCGAGGGCGCTCTCGCCCGTGACGGCCCGGGCGGCGGCTCGGGTGGCGCGCCACTGGCCGGGCCTGGACCTGCCGCCCGGCGCCTGAGACGAGCTCGTCAGGCCCGGGGCCGAACCAGGACCACCGAGACCTCCAGGCCCGCCGCGCGCAGCTTCGCGGCGGCCTCGTCGGCCTTGTCCCGGTCGGCACGCTCGTAGCGCCCGCGCCAGACCACCCACTGGGCCGGGTCGAAGGATGCGTAGCGCTCGCCGGAGAGGATGCCGGCGTCGGCTCCGCCCTCCACCAGGGCGCGCGCCCGCTGCTCGGCCTGCTCCCGGGAGGCGGCGGTGTCGAGTACGACGGTGAAGGCGACGAGGTCCTCCGGCCACTCGGGCACGTCGGAGCCCGCGGCCTCGGCGGCGCCGGGGACGGTGTCGGCCGGCTCGGTGGCCGTGGTGGCACCCCCGGTGCCCGCGCTCGGTCGCTCGGCGGTGGCCGTGGGGAGGGGGGCGACCGGGCGGCTGGCCACGCGGTCGGCGTCGTCGCCCAGTGACGCCACGGCCAGCGCCACGGCGCCGCCCACCAGCGCCATTACCGCCAGGACGATCGCCACCGGCAGGCGCCACGAGGGCGGGCGCAGCAAGCGCGTGGTGGCGGCGTGGCCGCACTCCAGGCACCAGTCCTGCTCCGGCGCCATCGGCGCGCCGCAGCGCCCACAGGCCGGTGCGGGGCCGGGGGCGGTCACTGCGGCGGCTCCTCGGTCGGCGGCGCGAGCGGCTCCTCGGTCGCCGGCGGGAGCTCGGCTTCGGTGGCGAGCTCCGTTTCGGGAGCCGCCGGCTCGGGGAGCGCGTCAAGGCCCCGGTGGCGCTCGGCCTCCTCGGCCTGGTGTGCGGCCACCAGGTCCACGCCACAGCGCGAACAGAAGCGCGCGTCGCTGGAGTGCAGGGCGCCGCAGCGCGCGCAGGCGCCGAGCCCCGGCTCGCGCAGCTCGCGCGGAGCCCCGTCCTCGCCCAGCCGCCCCGCCGCCTCGCGCTCCTCGCGGTCCATGCGCACCAGCGTGTCGAGCTTCTCGCGCACCAGCGCGTCGCGCTGGCGGCCGAAGCGATAGAGGTCGAACACCAGCCCGCCGAGGTCGCGCAGCGCCAGCTCGCGCGCGCGGCGCAGGAAGCGCAGGCGGCGGCGCAGCTCCCCGCGCTCGCGGAGGCCGAGGCCGGCGGGTCCCCCGCGCCGCCGCGGCCGCGACCGTGGAGACCGGTCGGCGGGAGGCGGCGGCGAGGCGGCCCCGCGCCGGCGCTTGCTGCGGGGCAGAAGGCGGCTCATGGGCAGCGGCGCCGAGGGCGCCGGGTCGCGAGTATAGGCGTGCCGGAGCGCCCGCCGGCCGGCGCCGCCCGGCCGGTGCACGCCTGCGCAGCTCCTCCGCAGGCCCTGCGCCCTTTCGTCACCTCCACCCGGTGGTCCCGTGCCGGGGGGCCACCCAGACTGGCGAGGCGCCCGGCGCGGCCGGGTGTCCAACCACCGACGGGAGGGACAGATGGGTTACCGGATGATGGGCCGGCTGCACGCGGCGCTGGTGCGCCCGGTCAGCGGGCAGGGGACCGTGGAGTACGTGGCGCTGATCCTGCTCGTGGCGGTCGTGCTCGCCGGGGTCGTGGCGGCGACGCGGCGCACGAGCATCGGCAGCGGGGCGATCGGCACCACGATCGTCACCAAGCTCAAGGCGGCGATGGACTCCGTGCGCTGACCGAGCGCACGCCCGGGAGGCGGCGAGCGTCTGGCAACATGCCCCCCGTGCCGGGGCCCACGGCAGACGCCGCCTCCCGTCCCATCGCCGTCTTCGACTCGGGCGTCGGCGGGCTGACGGTGCTGCACGAGCTGCTCGTCTCCCTGCCCCACGAGGACTTCGTTTACCTGGGTGACACGGCGCGCTTCCCCTACGGCGACCGCGCGCAGCCCGAGTTGGAGCGCTTCTCGCTGGAGATCGCGGACCTGCTGCTGGGCGAGGGCGCCAAGCTGCTCGTGGTGGCCTGCAACTCCGCGACGGCCGCGGGCATCGGAGCCCTGGAGTCGCACATGGAGGCGATCGGCCACCCGGGCGAGGTGATCGGCGTGGTCGGCCCCGAGTCCCTGCTGGCGGTGGAGGCCTCCCACAGCGGCCGGATCGGCCTCCTGGCGACGCCCGCCACGGTGGCCAGCGGGGCCTACGAGCGCGCGGTCCGCGCCGCGGATCCGCATGCCCAGCTGCACAGCGTTCCCTGTCCCGACCTCGCGCCGATCATCCAGTCGGGGTTCCCCTTCGACTCCCGCGTGGTGGAGACGGTGCGCGGATACTGCGAGCCGTTGGGCGTCGCGCAGGTGGACACGGTGATCCTCGGCTGCACCCACTATCCACTGGTGGCGCCGATGCTCCAGCGCGCGCTCGGCCGCGAGGTGCGCCTCGTCACCTCGGGCGCCGCGGTGGCCCACCGCGTCGAGCACGCGCTGGGTGCGCGGGGCCTGGAGAGCCCGGCCCGCGGAGAGGGTGACTACCGCTTCCTGTGCACCGGGGACGTGGAGGACTTCCGCACCCTGGGCACGCGCTTCCTGCAGATGCCGCTGGGCGAGGTCCGCCGGGTCGAGCTGCCGGCGGCGGTCGCGTCGTGAGCGGCACGCGGGCCGGCGGCCGGGCCGGCGACGAGCTGCGCGACGTCTCGATCGAGCTGGGCTTCGTGCGCCCCGCCACGGGTTCGGCGCTGATCGGCCTGGGCGAGACACGCGTGATCTGCACGGCCTCCGTGGAGGAGAGCGTGCCGCGCTGGATGGCCGGGAAGGGCCGCGGCTGGCTGACCGCGGAGTACGCGATGCTCCCGGCCTCCACGGGCCAGCGCAAGGCGCGCGACGTCTCGCGCGGGCGCCCGGACGGTCGCACGGTGGAGATCCAGCGGCTGATCGGCCGCTCGCTGCGCGGCGTGGTCGACTTCGACGCGCTGGGCGAGCGCACGGTCTACGTGGACTGCGACGTCCTGCAGGCCGACGGCGGTACGCGGTGCGCCGCGATCACCGGCGGCTTCGTGGCCCTGGAGGCGGCGTGCGCGCGCCTGCGGCGCGAGGGCCGGCTGGAGCGCTCTCCGCTCTCGGGCACGGTGGCCGCGGTCTCGTGCGGGATCGTGGACGGCCGCCCGCTGCTGGACCTGGACTACCGCGAGGACTCCTCCGCCGAGGTCGACGCGAACGTCGTCATGACCGGCGAGGGCGGACTGGTGGAGGTGCAGGCGACCGCCGAGCGCACACCCCTCTCGCGCGCGCACCTCGACGAGCTGCTGGGGCTGGCCGCGGGCGGCATCGCGACGCTGCGCGAGCAGCAGGCCGCCGCCGCCTCCGCCGGCCCGTGAGGCTCGTGCTGGCCACGCGCAACGAGCACAAGCGGCGCGAGCTGGCGCGCCTGCTGCCGCGCCACGAGGTCGTCGCGTTGCCCGATCGAGTCGCCCTGCCTCCCGAGACGGGCGACACCTTCGCCGCCAACGCGCTGGAGAAGGCGCGCGCCGCCGCGCGCGCGCTGGGCGAGCCGGCGATCGCCGACGACTCGGGGATCGAGGCGGTGGCGCTGGGCGGCGCGCCGGGCGTGCGCTCGGCGCGCTTCGCCGGCGAGCGCGCCACCGACGCCGAGAACCTGGCGCGCCTGCGCCGCGAGGCGCCGGCCGGCAGCGCGCTGGCCTACGTCTGCGCGCTGGCCTACGTGGGCGCGGACGGCGAGCAGCTCTTTGAGGGACGCTGCACCGGCTCGCTCGCGGCGCAGCAGCGCGGGGCGGGCGGGTTCGGCTATGACCCGGTGTTCCTGCCCGACGGGGAGGGCTCGGGCCGCACCATGGCCGAGCTCTCGGACTCCGAGAAGGACGCGCTCAGCCACCGCGGCCGGGCGGCCCGGAGCCTCGAGGCATGGCTCGGGCGCTGAACCGCCTGCGCCAGGGGGGCGAGCTCTCCACGGTCATCCCCGCGCAGCCCCAGCCGCCCGGGCGCACGCCCGCCGCGGCGCTGTCCATCGCCTCCAACACCACGCTGATCCTGCTCAAGTTCGTGGCGGGCTCGATCACCGGATCCGTCGCGATCCTGACGGAGGCGCTGCACTCCTCGATCGACCTGGTGGCCTCCGTCGTGGCCTACTTCTCCGTGCGCAAGGCCGAGGAGCCGGCGGACGAGGACCACCGCTACGGCCACGAGAAGATCGAGAACCTGGCGGCCGCGATCGAGGGGATGCTGATCCTGGTCGGGTCCGGCGTGATCGTCTACGAGTCCGTGCGCCGGCTGCTGGACGACTCGCCCGTGGACCACCTCGGGCTGGGCATCGGCGTGATCGCTTTCTCCGCCGTGGCCAACCTCGGCGTCTCCACCTACGTGGGCCGCCGGGCGCAGGCGACGGACTCGGCGGCACTGGAGGGCGACGCCGCCCACCTGCGCACGGACGCGCTGACCTCCGCCGGCGTGGTGGTCGGCTTGGTACTGGTGGAGACGACGGGCGCCAACTGGCTGGACCCGGCGGTCGCGCTGCTGGTGGCCGCCGCGATCGTCATCTCCGGGATCCGGATCCTCTCCCGCTCCTCGCGCGTGCTGATGGACGAGGCCCTGCCGGCGGACGAGCTGGCCGCGATCCGCTCGGCGGTGGCGTCCTTCGGCGAGCGCGGGGTCGCCGGCTACCACAAGCTGCGCACCCGCCGCGCGGGGGCGCGCCGCTACGTGGACCTGCACGTCCAGTTCCGCGCCGGCACGACGCTGGAGGCCGCCCACGACATCGCCCACGCGCTGCAGGACGAGATCGCCGGGCGCATCCGCGGCGCCGACGTCCTGATCCACCTGGAGCCCGAGGACCGGATGCGCCCGGGGACCGGCGACCAGGCCGTGACGGGCGAGGCGTAACCTCCGTCTCGATGGAGCCGCTGCCCCTCGCCCCGCCCGCCTGCTCCCTGGACGCCGACGGGCTGCGCGCCCAGCGTGACGGCTACCGCCGCGCCGGCGCCGGCGCGCGGGTGCTCGAGCGCGACGCGCGCCGGCTGGTCATGGTCCTCGCCCCCGGCGCCGACGCCGACGAGGTTCAGCGCCTGGTGGAGGTGGAACGCGAGTGCTGCCCGTTCTTCGCGCTGGGCTGGGACCCGGTGGCGCGGCGGCTGGCGGTCTCCGTGGCCCGGGCCGAGGACGAGCCGGCGCTGGAGGCGATCGCTTTCGCGCTGGGGTTGCCGGAGCCCCTCAGCGCAGGTTGATCGCGGCGGCCACGGCGACCGCGAAGACGGTGCCTGCGTAGCCCAGGTAGTCGAGCAGCAGCAGGATCACGGCCGCCACCACGCAGATGAAGACGGTGACGGCCCAGGCGATCTTCCCCAGCGACACGTCGCGTATTGTCGCCGTCGACGATGACGGCGGCGCTCTCCCCCTCCCGGGCGCTCGAGGAGCTGCTCGAGCTCTCACCCGAGATTCGCGAGGGGGTGCTGCTCGACGGCGAGGGCCGGCGGCTGGCCGGCAGCCGGGTTCTGGCCGGCGCCGCCAAGGACCTGCTGGCCGCCACGCGAGCTTTCGAGCTCGAGGTCGGCGGGCCACGCGGCGCGGTCTTCGCGGTGCGCGGCGACGGCGTCTCGGCCGTCGTGGTGTGCGACCGCTCGGCCCTGCCGGCATTGATGCTCTGCGACCTGCGCGCGGTGCTCGCGCGCACCGCCGAGGACGCGTGAGGCCGCGCAACCGCATCGATTCGGTGACGGCCGCGGTGGGCGACGCCGCCGGCGCGCTGCGCCGCCGCCGCGAGGCGCGTCAGCCCTACGCGAAGGTCTACGACGCCGAGGGGATGGCCTGGCTGCTGGACCCGGCTTCGCCGGAGGGCCAGGCGCTGCTGGGCGCGGCGGAGGCGCTCGTGGACGCCGTGGACGCCGGGCGCGGCGACCGTTAACGACCGCAAAGAGCGGGCATCGCCCGCCCGGGCCGGGCCAGCGGTCCGCACCCGTTGTTAGCTTCGACCCTCCATAGACCAAGGAGGAACCGTGACGAAGTCCGAGTTCGTCGACCGTGTGGCCGGCAAGAGCGACCTCTCCAGGAAGGAGGCCGAGAGCGCGGTGGAAGCCGTGATCGGCGGCATCCAGGAAGCGCTGGGCTCCGGCCAGGAGATCAACATCACCGGCTTCGGCAAGTTCCACGTCGCCGAGCGCGGCGCCCGGCAGGGCAAGCACCCGCGCACCGGCGAGACCATCCAGATCGCGGCCTCCCGCGTGCCGCGCTTCACCGCCGGCGCCAAGCTCAAGCAGGCCGTCAAGGGCTGACGCGCGCGGGCGGGCCGCCGGCGCGAGACCCTGCCGCCGGTGCCCGACCCGTCCCCCTTCGGCGAACGGCTGGCCGCCCGGGT
>Ga0183260_10002726_pt1 | contig 14465 bp, 14 predicted proteins | sample AntDrymUQ4972206_2_FD_129768 | JGI IMG/M metagenome (GOLD analysis project Ga0183260, IMG submission 129768) | Polar desert sand microbial communities from Dry Valleys, Antarctica - metaG UQ497 (22.06) (version 2) (version 2) | ecosystem: Environmental > Terrestrial > Soil > Desert | place... | reverse complement strand
GCGCTGCGGACGAGGCTCGACGCCGGCTCGACCCCTGGCTCGACCACCGGCTCGACCACCGGCTCGACCACCGGGTCCGGCGCCAGCGGGCCGGTGCAGTGGGAGGACGTCCCGTCGCTCGGCTCTCTGGTGTCCGGTCAGGTGTCTGGCCTCGTCGTGGCCGGCGTCGCCGTGGTGGGTGCCCGGGTCGGCAACGACCTGTACGCCTACCGGGACCACTGCCCGCGCTGCACCGGCAGCCTCGCCGACGGCGTGGTCGAACGGCGGCTCGGGGGCCGCGCCGGCGACGCCGTCCTGCGGTGCCCCAGCTGCCGCGCGCACTACGACGTGCGCAAGGCGGGCGCAGGGCTCGACGGCACCGACGACCACCTCGACCCGTTCCCGCTGCTGGTGCAAGACGGCGTGGTGTCGGTCGCGGTACCCGGCGCGGTGAGCGCATGACCCAGGACAGCCCGCTGGCGGTGCTGGGTCGGATCCGCGCGAGCCGGCCGGCTCCACGCTCCGGTGAGCGGTGCGAGATGTGCACCGCGCCGATGGCCGAGGAGCACCAGCACGTGGTCGACGTGACCAGCCGCGGACTGATGTGCACCTGCCGACCGTGCTATCTGCTGTTCACAGCCGAGGGTGCCGACCTGCGCTACCGCGCCGTGCCCGTCCGCTACCTCTCGTTCCCCGACTTTGCCTTGTTCGGCGGTCAGTGGGACGAGCTGGAGATCCCCGTCGGGCTCGCGTTCTTCTTCCACAACTCGGTTCTCGACCAGACCGTGGCGTTCTATCCCGGGCCGGCCGGCGCCACCGAGTCGGAGCTGCCGCTCGGCGCCTGGGACCGGATCGTGGAGGCCAACCCGGCGCTCGGGGGGATGGCACCCGACGTGGAAGCCGTGATCGTGCGGGTGCCCGACCGTTCCCAGCCCGAGTGCTACCTGGTGCCCGTTGACCGCTGCTACGAGCTGGTCGGGGCGCTGCGGATGGCCTGGCGGGGCTTTGACGGCGGGCAAGAGGCGCGTGCGCTGCTCGATGCGTTCTTCGACGAGCTCGCCGCCCGGAGTGCGGTGGCCTGATGGCCGAGCTCGACTTCACCGTGCTCGACGTGGTCCCCGAGCCGTACGCCGCCGCCCCCAACCTCCTGGCCCGAATCAGGATCGAGGAGCGCAGTGGCGAGACCGTGCACGCACTGGCGCTGCGCTGCCAGGTACGGATCGAGCCCCAGCGCCGCCGCTACTCCGAGGCCGAGGAGCGGGGCCTGCTCGATCTGTTCGGTGGTCGGGAGCGTTTTGCCCAGACTCTGCGGCCTTTCCTGTGGCTGCACGCCTCCACGGTCGTGCAGGGATTCACCGGCAGCGTCGACGTCGACCTGGTGCTTCCCTGCACCTACGACATCGAGGTGTCGGGCGCGAAGTATCTTGCCGGCGTCCGCGACGGCGAGGTGCCGCTGCTGTTCTTGTACAACGGGACCGTGTTCACCCGAGGCGCGAGCGGATTCACCGTGAGCCAGATCCCGTGGGACCGAGAGTCCAGCTATCGGCTGCCTGTGCAGGTGTGGCGTGACCTGATGGACGCACACTTCCCCAACGCCGGCTGGGTCCGGATGCGCCGCGACACCATGGAGGCGCTCGCCGAGTACAAGGCGGCGCGGGGGCTGACCAGCTGGGACGAGACGGTCGAGACGCTGCTCGCTGGCGCCGGGGACCAGGTCGCGCGATGAGCCTCTCGCTGGCCCGGCTTGCCGCCGACGCGGTGCTCTACGAGGGCTACCTCCTCTATCCCTACCGTGCGACCTCGGGCAAGAACCAGGTGCGCTGGCAGTTCGGCGTGCTCGGTCCGCCCGGCGCCGCCGCCCGTGGCGTCGGGGAGGAGGCCGACTACCAGGTGCAGTGCCCGGTGCGGACGACCTCCGCAACCGGGTCGGCACCGGGCGCGACAGGGCAGCCGCGGCTCGAGGTCTATCTGCGGTGCCTCCAGCTGCAACGGCGCACCGCGCAGCAGCTCCAGCCCGATGGCAGCCACGTGCCCGTTGCCGAGCTGCGGGTGGGCAGCGACACCTGGACCAGCTGGGACGAGGCAGTGCAGGTCGAGCGGATGCTGGGACCGTTCGACCTCGGTGCCGGCGCGGTCGCCTTCGATGTCGACGTGGAAGGCGGCGAGGAGATCGAGGCGCTGCCGGGCGGCCAGCTGGTGCGGCGGCGGTGGCCGCTGCAGGCCCGCGTGGAAGTCCTGTTCGAGCCCGCTGGCGACCTGCGGCGGCTCACCGTGCGGGTGGTCAACACTGCCGACGACTGGCACGACGGTGGCGACGGCGAGGTCGCCGACAAAGATCAGGCGATTCGGCGCTCGCTGATCGGAGCGCACCTGCTGCTGGTGGTCACGGAGGGCACCTTCTGCTCGGTCATCGACCCGCCCGACGACGCCCGCGAGGCCGCAGCGGACTGCACCCAGCGCCGCTGCTGGCCGGTGCTGGCTGGCGAGGAGGGCGCGCCGAGCCGGGAGTCCGATGTCGTGCTGGGCTCACCCATCATCCTCTACGACCACCCGGCGGTGGCGCCGGAGAGCCCGGGCGCGCTGTTCGACTCCACCGAGATCGACGAGATCCTCACCCTGCGGGTGATGACGCTGACCGACGACGAGAAGGCCGCAGCCCGCGCGACCGACCCGGCCGCTGCGGCCATCATCGACCGCTGCGACCAGATGAGCCCCGCGCAGATGCAGCAGCTGCACGGGGTGCTGCGTGACCCGCACCGCGACGATGCCGATCCTGGTGCCGACCCTGGTGCCGATCCTGATCGGGTGTTCTCCACCGACGTGCCGTGGTGGGACCCGGAGACCGACGCCTCCGTCGATCCCGACTCCGACACGGTACAGATCGACGGGGTCAGCGTGGCGCGCGGCAGCGAGGTCATCGTGCGGCCGCGTCGGCGCGCGGACGCGCACGACATGTTCTTTTCTGGACAGCGGGCCACGGTGAAAGCTGTCCATTTCGACGTCGACGGAGAGACCCACATCGCCGTGGTGCTGGTCGACGACCCTGCCGCAGAGATGCACGACTGGTACGGGCGCTACTACTACTTCGCGCCTGACGAGCTCGAACCCGTGAGAGAGGAGAACGATCGTGAAGGAACTGGGAACGGTGACGCTGGTGGTCGGAGCGGTGCTGCTGGTCGGCGGCCTGGTCGTCGGAGTGCAGTCCATCCCTGATATCAAGCGCTACCTCAAGATTCGGAGCATGTGAGGGCGTTTCTACCGGTGCGCCCCCGAAGGCCGTTCCGGTGAGCCAGGGCTCCCCTCAGGTGCTGGTCGCCGGCATCGGCAACATCTTCTTGTCCGACGACGGCTTCGGGTCGGCGGTGGTCGCCCGGTTGTTGGCGACGGTGAACTGTGCCGACGGCGCTGGCCTGCCCGCCCACACCCGGGTGGTCGACTACGGCATCCGTGGCATGCACCTGGCCTACGACCTTCTCGACCCCGTCGACCTGCTGGTGCTGGTCGACGCACTGCCCGAGCGCGGGCAGGTGGGCAGGGTCACGGTTCTCGAGGTCGGCCGCGACGACGTCGAGGCCGGCACGGTCGACGAGAGCGGCGTCGACGCGCACGGCATGGACCCAGCCTCGGTCCTCGCCAGTCTGCGCGCGCTGGGGGGCACCATGCCGCGTACGGTCGTGGTCGGCTGCGAGGTGGCCGATGTCGATGAGGGCATGGGGTTGTCGGCCGAGGTCGAGGCGGCCGTCGACGAGGCGCTACGGGTCGTCCGGGACGTGCTCAGCCGTGAGGCTGGCGTAGGCATGGAGGTGGTCTGAGATGTGCCTCGGCATCCCGGGACAGGTCGTGCAGATGGTCGACGGCTACGGCGACCAGCTGGCACTGGTCGACGTCGAGGGCGCGCAGCGCAAGGTCAACATCGGCATGCTCGAGGTCGCCCCCGGGCCCGGCCAGTGGGTGCTGATCCACATGGGGTTCGCGGTCGAGACCACCGACGCCGCCGGCGCCGAGACGGCGTTGTCTGGGCTGGAGATGATGGGCCGCCCGCGCGAGACCAGCCGACCACCCAGCGCCGCTCCCGCCGCCGGGGAGCCGGAAAGCCCATGACCGGGCGCCGGCGCCGCCACTACCGGGTCACCGGCGTGGTGCAGGGCGTCGGCTACCGCCCCTTCGTCTACGTCACGGCGACCCGGCTCGGTCTCAGCGGTTCGGTGTCCAACGACTCGGCTGGCGTCGACGTCGAGGTCGAGGGCACCGAGATGGCCGTGCGGGAGCTCGGCCGGTTGCTAATGGCCGCCGCGCCGCCGCTGGCAGTGGTCGACGCCGTCGCCGCCACCGACCTGACGCCGGTGGGCGGCACCGGGTTCGCCATCGTGGAGTCGACCGGCACGCAGTCGAGCGGCGTGCGCACCCTCGCAGGCCCTGACGTCGCGACCTGCGCCGACTGCCTGGCCGAGCTGCGTGACCCCACCGACCGCCGCTACCGGCACCCGTTCATCTCATGCACCAGCTGCGGTCCCCGCTTCAGCATCATCCGCGACCTGCCCTACGACCGGCCGGCGACCACGATGGCCGAGTTCGCGATGTGCGCAGGCTGCGCGGGCGAGTACGCCGACCCTGCCGACCGCCGCTTCCACGCCCAGCCAATCGCCTGCCACGAATGCGGACCGGTGCTCACGCTGGTCCGCCCTGGCCACGAACCAGTGCACCGCGAGGACGCGTTGAGCGTGGCCCGGGCCATGCTCGCGACCGGCCGCATCCTCGCGGTCAAGGGGATCGGCGGCTACCACCTGGCCTGCGACGCCCGCGACGAGCAGTCGGTGGCCGAGCTGAGACGCCGCAAGCGCCGGGGAGACAAGCCGTTCGCCGTCATGGTCGTCGACCTTGCCGCCGCTCGTGGCCTGGTCCGCGCCGACGAGACCGAGGCGGCCCTGCTCACGGGGCCGCGGCGCCCCGTGGTGCTGCTGGCCCGGCTGCCCGGCTCGACCCCCGCGTCGGTCGCTGCGTCGGTGGCACCGCGCAACCCTGATCTGGGAGTGCTGCTTGCGTACACGCCGCTGCACGTCCTGCTGCTCGAGCCCGGGCCGGACGTGGCCGGCCCCGACTGCCTGGTGATGACGTCGGGCAACCTCGGCGGCGAGCCGATCGCCTATCTTGACGACGACGCCGAGGTCCGGCTGGCCCCACTCGTGGACGGGTGGCTGCGCCACGACCGGCCGATCCACGTCCCGGTCGACGACTCGGTCAGCCGGGTGGTCGACGGGCGCGAGGCGCCGGTGCGCCGGTCGCGAGGCTATGCCCCGCTGCCTGTTGCGTTGCCCGCCTCGCTGCCGGTCACCGTGCCCCCCACGCTCGCCGTCGGGGCCGACCTCAAGAACACCTGCGCGCTCGGGCAGGGTGGGTATGCCTGGTTGAGCCAGCACGTCGGTGACATGGACGACCTGGCGACGCTCGAGGCGTTCGAGAAGTCCGCGACCCACCTCGAGCGGCTCACCGGCGTCCGCCCCCGGCAGCTGGTGGCCGACGCGCACCCCGGATATCGCTCCACCGGCTGGGCCCGCCGGCACGCCGCCGGCCGTCCGGTCCGCCAGGTGCTGCACCACCACGCCCATGTCGCGGCCGTCATGGCCGAGCACGGCCTCGACGGCCGCGAGCAGGTCATCGGCATCTGCTTCGACGGCACCGGCTACGGCGCCGACGGTGCGGTGTGGGGCGGTGAGGTGCTCATCGGCGACTACAAGGGATTTCGCCGGTTCGCGCACCTGGCCTACGTGCCGCTGCCCGGCGGCGACGCGACCGTGCACCGGCCGTACCGGATGGCGCTGGCCCACCTGGCCGCGGCGGGCATCGCGTGGGAGCCCGACCTGGCGCCGGTCGCCGCCTGCCCCCCCGGCGAGCTCTCGGTGCTGCGCCACCAGCTCGCAAGCGGCTTCGGGGCGGTGCCGACCTCGTCGATGGGCCGATTGTTCGATGCCGTGGCCTCCCTCGCTGGCGTCCGCCACGTCGTCGACTACGAGGCCGAGGCTGCGATCGAGCTCGAGGGGCTGGCGCGCGGCGTTGCTCCGGACGGGCCGTACGCGTTCGAGCTCGACGGTGCCGACCCGATCACCGCCAATGCCGCTCCCGTGGTTGGGGCAGTCGTCGACGATCGCCGCCAGGGCGTACCGGTGCCGGTGGTGGCCGCCCGGTTCCACGCTGCCGTGGCCGACCTGGTCAGGTCGCTCGCCTCGCGAGCGGGCGAGGCGAGCGCGCTGCACACGGTCGTGCTCGGCGGCGGGGTCTTCGCCAATGCGCTGCTGCTATCGACGGCACGCGGCTTGATGGAGCACGATGGGCTCCGGGTGCTCACCGCCGAACAGGTGCCGTGCAACGACGGCGGCATCGCGCTCGGCCAGCTGTTGATCGGAGCCATGGGTTGAGGGAGAGGAGACGGACATGTGCCTTGCCGTACCAGGCCGGGTCGACGCGCTCGCCGAACGCGATCGGACGTTGATGGCCGAGGTCGACTTCGGGGGGGTTCGCAAGGACGTGTGCTGTCAGTACGTCCCCGACGTCTCGATCGGTGACTACGTGATCGTCCATGTGGGCTTTGCGATCCAGCGACTCGACGAGGCGTCGGCGCTGCGAACGCTCTCGGAGTTCGAGTCCATGGGGATCCTCGAGGAAGAGTTCGGCGACCAGGTTGCCCTGGCCGCCAAGCAGGCAGGACTGGCGGAAGGTGCGGTGCAATGAAGTATCTCGACGAGTTCAGTGACCCCGACCTGGCAAAGCGACTGCTCGACCAGATCCACCAGGCGACGACCGGCCAGTGGGCGATCATGGAGGTCTGCGGTGGGCAGACTCACTCGATCATCCGGCACGGCATCGACCAGCTGCTGCCCGGTGGCGTGGAGATGATCCACGGCCCGGGGTGCCCGGTCTGCGTGACCCCCTTGGAGATCATCGACAAGGCTCTCGCGATCGCGCGGCGGCCTGAGGTGATCTTCTGCTCGTTCGGCGACATGCTGCGGGTGCCCGGCAGCGTCGACGACCTGTTCCGGATCAAGAGCCAGGGCGGCGACGTACGCGTCGTCTACTCGCCGCTCGACGCGCTCAAGCTGGCCCGCGACAACCCCGACCGCGAGGTCGTGTTCTTTGGCATCGGCTTCGAGACGACAGCGCCCGCCAACGCGATGACCGTCTTTCAGGCCAAGCGGCTGGGCGTGCCCAACTTCTCGCTGCTGGTCTCGCACGTGCTGGTCCCGCCCGCAGTGGCGGCGATCATGGAGTCGCCGACGTGCCGGGTGCAGGCCTTCCTCGCGGCAGGTCACGTCTGCAGCGTGATGGGCACGAGCGAGTACCCCGCGCTGTGCGACAAGTACGGCGTCCCGATCGTTGTCACCGGCTTCGAGCCGCTGGACATCCTGGAAGGCATTCGCAAGACCGTGCTGCAGCTGGAGTCGGGCCGCCACGAGCTCGAGAACGCCTACCCACGTGCGGTGCAGGCCGAGGGCAACCCAGCCGCGATGGACATGCTGCGCGACGTGTTCGAGGTGACTGACCGGGCCTGGCGGGGGATCGGCATGATCCCGGGCAGTGGCTGGCGGCTGTCCGAGGCCTACCGTGACTGGGACGCCGAGGCGCGCTTCGAGGTCGGCGGCATCCGCACCGAGGAGTCGGCGATCTGCCGGTCCGGTGAGGTGCTGCAGGGCCTGATCAAGCCGCACGAGTGCGCGGCGTTCGGCAAGGAGTGCACGCCCCGCAACCCGCTCGGCGCCACCATGGTGTCGTCGGAGGGCGCGTGCGCCGCGTACTACCTCTACCGGCGGCTCGGTGGGCCTCAGTCAGCGGCTGGGTCGGCAGCCGAGGCGGCACCCGAGGCGGCACCCGCCGAGCCAGTCGGTGCGGCCCGTGGCTGACTGTCCGGCCGCGATCGACATGGACACCTGGGTGTGCCCCGCGCCGTTGCGCGACTCGCCGAGCATCGTGATGGGTCACGGCGGCGGGGGCGCCCTGTCGGGTGAGCTGGTCGAGCACCTGTTCCTGCCCGCGTTCGGTGCCGCGGCCGACACAGCCCTCGGCGACTCGGCCGTGGTCGACGCCGGTGGTGCCCGGCTGGCGTTCTCGACCGACTCGTACGTCGTCAAGCCGCTGTTCTTCCCGGGCGGGTCCATCGGCGACCTGGCCGTCAACGGCACCGTCAACGACCTGGCGATGTCGGGAGCCCGGCCGCTGGTGCTCTCGACCGCGTTCATCCTGGAGGAGGGCACCGAGCTCGCCGAGATCGGCAGGGTGGCGCAGGCCATGGGCGCGGCCGCTACCCGGGCCGGGGTGCGGCTGGTGACCGGCGACACCAAGGTCGTCGACTCGGGCCACGGCGACGGCGTCTTCGTCAACACCGCAGGCATCGGCACGGTGCCCGACGGCGTCGACATCAGACCCGGAAGGACGCGGCCGGGCGACGTGGTGATCGTGAGCGGCGACATCGGCGTGCACGGGGTGGCGGTCATGAGCTGCCGGGAGGGCCTGGAGTTCGGCACCACCGTCGAGAGCGACAGTGCACCCCTTTCCGGTCTGGTCGCCGCCATGCTCGACTCCGGCGCCGAGGTGCACGTGCTGCGCGACCCGACCCGCGGGGGCGTCGCGGCGTCGCTCAACGAGATCGCGCGTGCCGCGGGGGTCGGCGTCGAGCTCACCGAGCGGTCCCTGCCGATCCCCCAACCCGTGCGCGACGCCTGCGGGTTGCTCGGCCTCGACCCGCTCTACGTCGCCAACGAGGGCAAGCTGATCGCGTTCGTCGCCCCCGCCGACGTCGATCGGGTGCTGAGCGTGATGAACGCGCACGAGCACGGCAAGGGCGCCGTCGTTATCGGCTCCGTGGTCGAGGCACACCCCGGCATGGTGGTCACCAAGACCGGCCTCGGCGGGACCAGGGTGGTCGACCTGCCGCTCGGCGAGCAGCTGCCGCGGATCTGCTGACGTGACCACTGCGTCCCGGTCGACCCGGTCGGGCGAGGCGCTGTTCGCGCGCTATGCCTACCCGCCCAACGACTTGGGGCACTGCGGCCCGCCCGGCGCAGACGTGCTCCTTGCCGGCGGTGCGGCGCGCACCGACGACCCGGAGGTGCGCAGCCGGGCCGAGCAGTTCGACGGCGCCTGGCCCTATTTGCAGCTGCTCGCTGCTGCCGCCGACATCGACGACCCACTGGACGAGCGGGTGGTCACGGCCTACTGGGTGGGCAGCGACCTGCTCGACGTCGTCGACCCGCGGGTCTTCGCGCAGGCGGTCGGGCTCGGCTTCGGCGGCCAGCCCGGCGTGCGGCAGCGGCTTGCCGAGGCACCCGATGTCGGGGGCGCGGGGGCGAACCATGCGTTCCACGTGTTCGTGGTCTATCCGTGGGTCGGCCTGCTCGGGTCGGGCAGCGATGTGCCCCGCTCGGTGCTCGACAGCTGCCGCGTGCGCTGGGGCAGCGTCGAGGCGGTCGACGGCGAGACGGCGGTGGTCCGGTCGCGGCCGCTCACCTGGGACGGCACCACCCTCGGCATCGGGCCGGACCGGGTCCAGACGGTCCAGTGGGCTCAAGGCCGGCACGCGTTCGTCGACGGGCTGCGGCCCGGTGACCAGGTGTCGCTGCACTGGGACTGGGTGTGCGACCGGCTGTCCGACGACGAGCGGGCCGCCCTCGCCGACCGCACCGCCCGCCAGCTCGCATCGACGAACGCCTGGCTGACCAGCCGCTGACCCGTCGCCCGGGGCGCGGTGAACACTCGGTTCAGTGCGCGCGGACCGCGCCGCCGTCGCAGCGCAGCTGCTCACCGGTGACGTACGACGCGGCGCTGCTCGCGAGGAAGGTCACGGCTGCGGCGAACTCGTCGGGCCTGCCATACCTGCCGATCGGGATCGCCCGCTCCGCCGCACGCCGCACGTCGTCGGCGGTGCCGCCCTCGCGCTCTGCTGCGGCGCTGTCGAGCGCGGCGACGCGATCGGTGTCGATCCGGCCGGGCAGCACCATGTTGACCGTGACGCCGTCGGCGGCGACCTCTGCGGCAAGGGTCTTGAGATAGCCCGCGAGGGCTGCCCGGCCGATGTTGGACGCGGCGAGCCGGTCGATCGGCTGCTGGACACCGGTGGACCCGATCGCGACGACGCGGCCCCACCGGCGCTCCCGCATGGCGGGCAGCACGCCCGACACCAGCGCTACGTGTGGTCGCAGCAGCCGCCCGATCGCGTCGTCGACGGCGGCTGGGTCGACATCGGCGGCTGCGCTGGGCGGTGGCCCGCCGCCGTTGAGGACGAGCACGTCGACGTCACCAAAGCTGACCCGCGCGGCGTCCAGCAGCGCCGGCACCCCCCCTGCGCTGGTCAGGTCGGCCTCGACGCCGACTGCGGCCGGCAGCTCGCCGGCGAGCTCGCGGGCCAGCTCGCCGCGCCGCCCACCGATGACGACGTTGGCGCCTTCGGCGGCGAGCGACCGCGCCACCGCCAGACCCAGGCCGGCGGTGGCTCCCGGCACGATTGCGGTACGTCCGTGCAGTCCGGTGTCCATCGGTCAACTCTTCTCCGTCGTCGGGCGAGCGATAGCAGTCTCGGCGACATGCCTGGCGATCGCCAGCCGGACCGGGTGGCGCGGCCAGGCAGGCCGAATCTCAGTCGGCGCACAGGAACGTCGGACATGCTGTGGGCACCAGGCGCGCGACGTGGGCGAACGACCCCGGGAGGGAGCACAGGTGTCCGGTCCGACGATGCAGACGTCCCGGCCGGTCGGCCGTTCCCCGTCGAGGCGACGGGGGCTGGTCGCCGCCGTGCTGCTGGCGCTGCTCGCGTCGCTGCTGGCGGGTGCGGCATACACCGTTTTCGTCCGCACCACGGTCGGCCAGCGGGTGGACCAGTCCGCGCTGGTCCGCGTCGACGGGCGGCCACAAGCCACAATGCAGCTCGCCGGCACGCTCAACGATCTCACGATCGGTGTCGCGGTCGCCGTGCTCACCTGCTGCGTCCTGATCGCGCTGGCACGTCGCCGGTTCGCGTACGCGCTGGCAGCGGTGGCGCTGGTCGGCGGCGCCAACGTCACCACCCAGCTGGCCAAGCAGCTGTTGCCGCGACCCGAGCTCGGCTACGGCGACGTCAACTCACTGCCCAGCGGCCACACGACGGTGACGATGTCGCTCGCGGTCGCGTTGCTGCTGGTGCTGCCCAGCGTCTCGCGCGGCCTGGTCGTGCTGGTGGGCTCGCTGGGCACCACCGTCGTGGGCGTGGGCATGGTCGTCACCGGATGGCACCGGCCCAGCGACGTGGTCGTGGCATTCGCCGTCTGCGCGGCCTGGGCGGGTCTGGTCGGGGCGCTGCTGCTCCTGACGTCGCCGTCGGCGGCCCCGCCGCGACGTGGTCACCGGGTCACGGCCGTGCTCGGAGCAGTCGTCGCAGTCGCGCTGGCCTACGCCTTCGGGGTGCGGCCGGACGGCACCTGGCCGGACCTTGTGGTGCATGGTGCCACCGTGGCGGGCATCGGCCTGGTCGCCGCGCTCACCTTGTCGATCACAGCGCGGGTGCTGCCGGTTCCCCGCTGAGCCGGTCCAGGGTCAGCCGCACGTCGTCACCGACCGGGGCGGCCTCGCTCAGCCGCCACCGCGGTGCGGCGGCCACACTGGTCACGCCAATGTCGGCGAGCGCCGACGGCCCCGCTCCCAGCAGTGCTGGTGCGACATAGCTGACCACCCGGTCCACCAAGTTGGCCGCCACCATCGCCGCGGCCAGCCGGGGCCCGCCCTCGAGCAGCACGTGCCGTCGGTTCTGCTCGAACACAGCGCCGAGCAGCGCCGCGAGGTCGAGCCGGCCCGAGGGGTCGGCGCCGAGCTCGGCTGCCGTCGCGATCCAGGTCGGCGCGACGTCGTCTCGGACCCGTGCCGCCGCGGGCGTACGACCGAGGCTGTCGGCCACCACGCGCAGCGGCTGCCGTGACAACGGGACACCGTCCGGCTGCCGGACGGTCAGCTGCGGGTCGTCGGCGAGCACGGTTCCGATGCCGGCCAGCACGACGTCGCACTCACCCCGCAACCGGTGCACATCGGCCCGTGCAGCCGCACCGGTGATCCACCGGCTCGTGCCGTCGACAGCGGCGACCCGGCCGTCGAGGGTGGTCGCGACCTTCCAGGTCACGAAGGGTCGCCCGAGCCGCACCGCGGTCAACCACGGGCGATTGACTCCTTCCGCGGCGTCGACGGCCACCCCGGTCTCCACGTCGACGCCCGCGGCGCGCAGCTCGGCGGCGCCACCTGAAGCGGGCGGCCAGGGGTCGGAGGCGCCCACGACCACCCGGGCGACCCCGGCGTCGACCAGGGCACGGGTGCAGGGTCCCTGCCGTCCCGTGTGGGTGCAGGGCTCGAGGGTGACGACGGCGGTGGCGCCGCGCGCGGCAGCGCCCGCGTCCAGCAGCGCGACGACCTCTGCGTGCGGCAGACCAGGTCCCCGATGCCAGCCCTCGCCGACCACGTTGCCGGTGGGATCGAGCAGGACGCACCCGACGACGGGGTTGGGCAGGGCGGTGGCGCTGCCCCGGATTGCCAACGCGGCGGCCCGGACCATCGCCTCCGTCTCGACCGTGCTCGCCACAGCAGGTCAGCCGGCGAGCGCACCCATCGGGTCCCAGGCGGGTAGCACCACCGGGTCGACGCCCAGCGCCGCGCGCAGCTCGTCGGACAGCCGGTCGCGGCGAACCGCGACCTCGAACACGTAGTCGGCGAACCAGTTGTCGTTCATCGTCCAGAAGCCCTTGTCGGCTCGACTGTCGCCCCAGCTGTTCTCGACCCGCCAGCGTCGGGGGACGCCATCGACGATGTCCACGCCGGTGAACAGCATCGCGTGGGTCATGAGCGACGCGTGGTGCACGAGCCGGTCGGCCTTGGTGAGCGTGGTCTCGGTGTCGTAGACGGCGTCGTAGTCATAGAGGCGCGCGTCCCACACGCCCAGCCCGACGTGCGACATCTGCCCGGTGTCGCAGCCGAACCAGACCGGTTCGCCGTCCAGCAGGGTCTCCATGGTGAGTCGCTTGAGGGTGTCGGCGTCGCAGTTGAGATAGACGACCGGCGGGCCGTCGACGACGTTGCCGAGGTGCTCGACGGTGTAGGTCTGCCCGAGCGTGCTGCTCGGTCGCGGGTCGTGCACCAGGCACACGTAGTCGTCGAGGGGCAGGGTGGCATAGCGCTGAGCGAACTCCTGCGGCGTCAGCCAGCCCTCCCGGTGGAAACCCTTGTCCTTGTCGGTCCACTGCCAGAACACCCGTTCCGGTGGCGTGCCGAGATGGATGGCGAGAACCCTGTGCACCGCGCGCAGGGCCTCGGCCTTGACCTCGCGCAGGTCCTCCTCGCCGGCGCCGCTTGCCGCGTGGGCCCGCAGGTCGCGGGCCGTCTGGCGCAACAACGTCGACAGCGCTCGGTTGAGTCGGGCCGTCTCCGCGGACGACTGGGTCTCGGGCATCGCGACCTTCGGCACCAGGCCGTGCTTGCGGACGAGCGCGACGAACATGTTCCACTGCCCACCGTCCTCGGCTGGCGTTGCCAGCAGGTGGGCGACCGTGCGGTCGTCGACGTCCAGGTCGGCCGTGGCGATGATCGACTCGAGCCAGTGGTTGGCCTTCTCGAGCTTGTCCCAGAACAGCAGGTGGTTCTGCGAGAACTCGAAGTCGCGTACGCCCAGCGCGCGGGCCGCACCCACCCGGAGCAGGTTGGCGCCGGCGAACAGCCAGCAGCGCCCGCTCTTTTTCTGGTCGGTGGCGTTCCAGTCGTCGAGCAGGTGCGACACCGAGTGGTCGGTCGCCGTCACGACCGCCCGGTCCAGGGCCACCTCGTCGACCGAGGTGGTGGCCACCGCGTTCTGCACGACCCGATGTGCCGTGCTGGCTCCGAACTCCTTGGCCAGCTGCTCCATCGTCGTCGTGTCCAAGGCGCGCGGCATGCGACCCTCTTCCGCTGGCTAGGTGTGTTCTGACATGTCCTGGGTGCTTGACCCTACGCCGCTTCGCGGCCATCGGGACAGTGGTGACGGTGCCAGCCTGCTCGGCGAAATTCGCGTGCGCCTCGGGGTCCCCCACGCCACACTCGTCGGCCGTGACCGCCCACACCGACCTGCTGCACGACCTTCCCGCTCACGTGTCCATCCGAGCACTGGTGCGTACCGATCTGCCCGCCGTGCACGAGCTGTTGGTTGCGTACGAGCGGCGGGTGCTCGGCGAGGCCCTCATCGACCTGGAGGACCTCGAGGCCGACTGGGAGCGGCCGAGCTACCTCGCCGCGCGCGACTCGGTCGGCATCTGGGAAGGCGATGCGCTCGTGGCGTTCGGCGAGGTTTACCGCGCGCGGCGCGCCGAGATCTGCATCCACCCGGAAGCGTGGGGACGGGGCATCGGGGCGGCGCTGGCCGACTGGTCCGTGCGGCTCGTGCGCGAGCAGGACGGGGACCGGGTCGGCCAGAGCGTTCCCGACGCGGACGGCGCCGCTGCGTCGCTGTTCCGGTCGCG
>Ga0183260_10002725_pt1 | contig 14468 bp, 13 predicted proteins | sample AntDrymUQ4972206_2_FD_129768 | JGI IMG/M metagenome (GOLD analysis project Ga0183260, IMG submission 129768) | Polar desert sand microbial communities from Dry Valleys, Antarctica - metaG UQ497 (22.06) (version 2) (version 2) | ecosystem: Environmental > Terrestrial > Soil > Desert | place... | reverse complement strand
TGCCGGGAGTACCGCACGAGATGAAAGGTTTAATGGAAAGTGCTGTCATTCCAAGGTTGAAAGGACTATTTTCCTTACCCTTTATTATACATAAAACTGCAGTGACGATAGGGCAAGCGGAGTCGGCGCTTGCAGAAATATTGAATGAATGGGAAGAAGCACTTCCTGTACATATAAAGCTTGCTTATTTACCCCATTATCGCATGGTAAAACTGCGGCTTACGGCAAGAGGTGAAAATAAAAAAGAGCTGGAACAAGAAATAGAAAAACAATTTGAATCACTAAAATCTCTGGTGAAAGAGTGGATGATTGCAGATGAAGATATCAGCATTGTGGAAGTATTGGGCAAATTGTTGGATGAAAAAGCTAAATTCATGGCTAGTGCTGAGAGCTGCACGGGTGGCTATATTGCACACTTATTGACTTCACGTTCCGGAGCTTCAAGTTCATTTAAAGGTGGTGTAGTGAGCTATGCCAATGAAGCCAAAAAAAATGCCCTTGGTGTGCAACACGCTACTTTGGCAAAATGGGGAGCCGTAAGCGAAGATACCATCAAAGAAATGGTAAGAGGTGTACTGCAACTGATGAATGTAGATTATGCTGTTGCCACCTCCGGTATAATGGGACCTGCGGGAGGTACGAAAGAAAAGCCGGTTGGAACAGTGTGGATTGCCGTAGCCGATAAAAATAGAATAGTCAGTGAAAAACACTTTGTACACCTCGACCGGAAAACAAATATAGAAGTGACCTCATTGATCGCTTTGAATATGCTGCGCAAATTCATACTTGAGCAGGAGAAATAAGCTATTAGTGTGCTTTGCTTATTTTTGAACGAAATGAATGTGCCGATTCAGACATATGGCTTATGACAAGGATAGATACAAGGTGGCGATGTGGCAATGATAGCGTTATGACGATTTGGCGATATGGCGGTGTGACAATGAAAGAAATACAAAACAAGAGTTTATTAAATTTGATCCATTCTGACTGAGCTTCAGTAACAAACTGTGAAGTATAAATAACCAAAAACTACAAACCACAAACAAAAATATGTTTGCTATTATGACCACTTTGCAATTGTCGAATAGGCTTGCAGCAGTACAAGAGTGCGACGCAACAAATGTTTCATAGTAGCAATGTGATGGCTAATAATAAAATTTACAAACTTTAAACTAATATATGGCTACGATAGACCTGGTGATGCCGAAAATGGGTGAAAGTATAATGGAAGCAACTATTTTAAAGTGGCACAAGCAAACCGGCGACACCATAAAAATGGATGAAACTTTATTGGAAATTGCAACCGATAAAGTGGACACCGAAGTGCCTTCTACAGCAGAAGGTGTGCTTGAGGAAATATTGTATCAGGTAAATGATGTGGTGCCAATTGGAAAAGTAATAGCAAGGATAGAAACGGGGGGAGGAACAGACAATAAGCAACAAGCAATGAGTAATAGGCAAGGGGCAATGGGCAATGACGAAAAGGCAATAAGCGATAGGCAAGAGGCAATGAGCAATGAGGAAAAGGCAATGAGCAATGGGCAAGAGGCAACACGTAACAAGCAAGAGACAAGTAGACAAGAAAGTTCCCAAATTACAAACTACAAACCACAAACTCAAAATTACGAAGGACAAACTATAAACACTTTCTATTCCCCGCTTGTAATGAATATAGCAGCTCAGGAGGGTGTGAGTTTAAACGAACTTCAAACAATACAAGGCACAGGAAATGAAGGCAGGGTAACGAAGAGAGATATTCTACAATTTGTAAGTGGTAAAAGAAATAGAAAACAGGAAGGGGAAGAAAAGGCAAATCAAAACACAGAGCACTTCCAGAACAAGGAACAAGAAGGCCAGGATGATCAGGTAATACAGGAATCTAATTTACCTGCAACGATTGACAGACCCCAAACTACTCATTCCGGTAATGTAGAAATAGTAGAAATGGATCGCATGCGTAAACTGATTGCTGACCACATGGTACGCAGCAAACATACCAGTCCGCATGTAACATCTTTTACAGAAGCCGATGTAACTAATATGGTGCTGTGGAGAGACAGAATCAAAAAAGATTTTGAAAAGCGGGAAGGTACGAAGATCACTTTCACGCCGCTTTTTATAGAAGCGATTGTTCGATGCATTAAAAGATTTCCGCTTATTAATTGTTCACTGGATGGAAATAACATTATCATCAAAAAAGACATCAATATAGGGATGGCCACTGCCCTCCCTTCCGGCAACCTCATTGTGCCTGTGATCAGGAATGCAGATGGATATAATCTTGTAGGATTAGCGAAGCAGGTGAATAACATGGCTGATGCTGCACGCAACAATAAACTGAAGCCAGATGATATTTCCGAAGGCACTTTTACAATGACCAATGTAGGTACATTCGGCAGCCTGATGGGTACACCTATTATCAATCAACCGCAGGTGGCCATAATTGCAGTAGGAGCCATAAAAAAACGTCCTGTAGTAGTGGAAACACCGCTTGGGGATAGCATTGCCATCAGGCACATGATGTACCTGTCTATGAGTTATGACCACCGGATAGTGGATGGAAGCCTTGGTGCTACATTTCTAACTGCAGTGGCTAATGAACTGGAAAATTTTAATGCTAACAGAGAGTTTTAAAAAGAGTTTGCCTTCTGAAAATTGACTTCGATTAAATTAACGAACTTGCCATTGTTGGCGTCCCCGCCAACGATTCATTTACCGAAACGGCTCTGACGTAATATGTATTTATCCCCCTTGCGTGTTACGATAAACAGATCACCATATTGCGTGTCGGTAAGATCAGTAAGTCCTGCCCCGGTTAATCCATTCACAATATCATCTACAGTATTGGAATGTCCTACTATCAATGCATTCGCATGTAAGCTTTTTATCATAGAAATAAAAGCTGTATCCTTTGGATCGTAATGCAATGTGGACACACCAATAGCTTCGCTTAGTGGTTTTGCAGTAGCAATAGTACGGATATAATTTGTAGAAAATATATGCCTGATATTTTTATTTCTTAGTGCTTTTTTCAATGCTTCCGCTCTTTCTTCACCTTTATCAGATAGTTCTACATCACTGCTCATGTCAGCAATTTGAATTTCTTTTTCGGCATGTCGCACAATATAAAATTTAGTAGCACAGGAAGAGAGGATGCAGAAAAAAATTGCGATGCAAGGTTTGAACATGGGTCAATGCTTTTAACAAACCAAAGTTAAACATGTATGCAGTTTGATTCGTCTATTATGTAAATTACAATCGAATAATCCAAGAATACCATGAAGCAATTATCAGAAACCTGGTTCGCAGAAGGTTATATAGATTTCGAATTGAAAAAGTATACACTGCTTGCTTACTTGCAGGAGATCAGCAAATTTTTCAATGAAAGCAAATTATATCCTCAGCTTTCAGATCTCATTTTTCATTATAATAATATTGTTGCTTTCCGTGAAAACAAAAAGCACCTGCAGGAAAATTTTCCAAAAAAACTGACCGGCATTCAGATCGAAAAACTGCAAACACTTTATGAGCAAATGATCTCTGATGACGACCTGATGTGCGAACTGGAAGAGATCATTCACTTTGCTGCGGACAAGATGAAAACAACAATCAGCAATGGCGCTGAGATCTATGAATTCGTGGAAGAAAAACTTACAATTTCTACTGTAGGACTTGTGCCACTGGATAACCAGGAAGGATATTTTTTTCTCAGTGCAGGAAATTCACATTCCACCAGGGTGTATCATTATCGCTTATCCATTTTCGAAAAGCATGATGAAAAATACCGGACAATGAAAACTTCTTATATTGACCAGTTGCAAAGAAGTTTTATCAATACATACGAACAGATTAAATATGAATTGATCAAGAGCCGTTCAGAGCTGCCGAATCCTGCTGTGTACAGTATTGAAACGGATTTGAAATTTCCGGTAGAAGAAACACTGCTGCCGATTGCCAAGCGTAGTTTGGTGAAGTATATTGCAACTGCTGCCTGATACTTTTTGCAGATATTGAAAGGGAACAGTTATTAATCCTTTAGCTAGTAAAGGAATTTCAAAATTTTAGCTACTGGCTGTAATTGTTTCCATTTTGAAACCATTCAATGAAAAGACGCAGGTTTATCAAAGGAATTATTGGACTGACAGGAATTGGTTTGTTAGGTGGACTGTATTCGTGGCAGATAGAACCATTTTGGGTAGAGTTTGTAAGACTTAAAATGCCAGTTAAAAATTTGAATGATGCATTGATCGGAAAAACTGTAATGCAGATAAGCGACATACATATTGGAAAACAGTTTGACTATAATTATATCATTGAATCAATTAAAAAAGCCAAAGAATTTAATCCGGATTTTGTGGTTTACACAGGGGATTATGTAAGTCTTTATAAAGATCAGGTTCAGTTTGAAGAGTTAGAAGAAACCTTATCCCATTGTGTAAAGGGTAGAATTGCTACTGTTGGCATACTTGGCAATCACGACTATGGCAAAAACTGGAGGCAAGCAGAGATTGCTGACAAAATAACCCTAATGCTTGAGCAAAACGGCATTACAGTTTTGAGAAATGTTCAGAAGGACTTTGGTGGTTTAAACATTATCGGATTTGACGACTATTGGGGACGAAATTTTAAACCCGAAAATGTGATGAATGATTACGACAACTCCAAAGCCAATATTTTACTTTGCCATAATCCCGATGTTTGTGATTTAGATGTATGGAACAATTATCACGGCTGGATTTTGGCAGGCCACACACACGGTGGACAATGCAAACCTCCTTTTCTGAACCCACCCCTTTTACCTGTTAAAAACAAAAGATATACAGCAGGTAAATTTGAATTGGCAAATGACAGAACACTTTATATTAATAGAGCCTTAGGACACTTGTGGCAAGTGCGGTTTAATGTAAGACCGGAAATAACCATTTTTGAACTTGAGAAAGGATAAGAAAAGCAGTATGGCAAGCATGGCAATTTAGTTTATAATGAGCAGGTTGAGGCTAATTAAAAATCACCGGCCTATAATCTGCGTTTTTATTTTATTATCTTCCAAACCATAAAGTTGCAGTTGCTAAAAATCAAAATGCAACAGCCATAAAGTTGATTCATTGCACTCATTTATCCTATGTGCCATTGAAACAGTTTAGTTCTTTGAAGATGCAAGCTGGGCTTATGTAAAAATATTTTTAGATATTATCCCTTTGGGATGCAGATGCCCGGCCGCAGCTACAGCAATGTAAGTGAGTACAGGTATGGCTTTAACGGTAAGGAGAATGATAATGAAGTAAAGGGCGAAGGGAATCAGCAAGATTATGGCATGCGTATATACGATCCGAGGCTGGGGAGGTTTTTGAGTGTGGATCCTATGAGTAAATCATATCCTTATTTAACGCCGTATCAGTTTGCTAGTAATAGTCCGATTGGGGGAATTGATTTGGATGGGTTAGAATTTTTCAAAAAGGACAATACTCAATATACTATGGATTACAAGCCTGTAGCTAATGCACCTGGCGTTTTGGCTAAAGCAGACAATGTTGCCCATAATGCTATGGCCTTTATCTGGAATGTAACCATTGGGGGAGGAGCAGAAGGAGTAAAGTCAGTAAATAATTATTTTGCTGGAGGTTACAAAGAGCCTACTACCAATGTTGTAGCTAGTTTTAACCAGTTTCAAACTGAAGCTGCCAAGTATCATACAACAACACCAATAAAGCAGCAACTAAAAGATTTTGGCAGTGTCGCTACTGATTTACGGAATTATGAATTGCCGGCACAGTTGCTAATAGCTCATAAACTGGCAGCGCCTACAACGTCGTCTCCGATATTATCTAGCGGAGAAATAATAGGGGCAAGACGGACCCTAGCAAACTCCTTTTATGAAAAAGCTGGATTTTCTCCTGCAAATGCTCTTCAGCATATGGAAGGAATTAATTTTGAAAATGCTGTACAGATTACTACTTTAAAGAAAGGAGCCATTATTCAGCAGTGGGTTGGTGAGAGAGGTGTTGGTAATTACTTTACTACTTTAGAAAATGGTGCTGCAAGGAACTTAGGAATACCGAACTATGATACTAGAGTTTTAAAACAGTTTACTTTAACAGAAGATGTAAAAGTCTTAAAAAGTACGGCAGCTGATTATAAAGGAAATGCAGGTGGAGGCACACAATTTTTTAACCCAGAATTAAAAAGTAAAACTGTTCCAAAAGAATGATGGACACTAATAAATTATTAGGACTTATAGATATAGCTCTCAGAGAAGCTGATAACTATGTAAGTAAATACTTTGATGGAGACGAAGAACGTATGACTGGTACAAAAAAAACGCTTTTATTATTGAGAGAGGAGGTGCAACATCATCTCGGAAAAATAAATGAAAGAGTTTTAAGGGCAATGCATGATACTGGCATGGCATCCTTTAAAGAATATGAGAATACACCTTTAGAGGATGCTATAAATGCAGTTACTGAAATGTTGTATCACGGCATACCTTATTATAAAAACTTAGAGCCTTTACGAAGTGAGTTTAATAAAGGTGACCCAATTTAGTTAGGTTTGATTATGACTTGAAAGCATCTGCAAGTTCCCGCTTCTGGCGCATGAGTATGCAGGGCTAGCAAGGTGCGGATGGGTACTTGTGCCTTGCTAAAAGGGCTTGCCAGGCCAGGGACAAGAACGCCAGGGGCTGCCAGGGCTTAGCTGCATGCCCGACCCTGGCGCAAGATTGATGTGTGGGCAATGAGCGTTGGCATCTTGTGTCTGATATAAATAAGAGATGAAAGCCGTTGGTAAAAAAAGCCGGCGGCTTTTTTATTTAAGAGGCGTAAGCCTGTTTAGCCCTGTAATCCGAAAGCTATCCGTAGTGTTCTGAAAAACTGTAAACGACCTGCTGTCCTGAGTTTGTAACTCAGGACATTTTTTTTGTGCCTTATAGTGCAGAAAAGTGCCTGATAGTAACATCAAAAATTTATCCACACGGTGTTATTGAGCGATAAGAGAGCTAAGATTGTCTTTAAGTTTTTTCTTAGCGATGAGACTGTCTACGATATGGAACAGGGATTTTTTTTCTGTGTCGTCCAATGCATCAATGAGCCGCAGTTTTTCCATCAGTGTTTTATCATAAGAGTTTGCGTCTGCAAAAATCTCATCAGCGTTAAAGAGTTCTCCAAGGCTTACTCCTAAAGCCTTTGCAATCTTTAACACGGCAGAAAAGGAGGTGTCGGTTTTTCCGCTTTCTATGCGGCTGTATTCTGCCTGTGCCATGCCCAGGCTGTAGCCAGTTCCTTTTGGGATAATCCTTTTGCTTCTTCAAGCTATCGGTAGTGTTCACCGTACCTGGCGCAAGTTTAAGTAGCCACGTCCTCGCGTATCTACTTATGGCTCCTGTGGATCAGCCAGTGACACGGCGGTTCTATAGTTTTCAAATTTTAATTACCTTTCTTCATGCCAGTTAAAAGCTCAATAACAGAAAGAGATGGCATTTACTTTATATCAAAAATGATAGTGATAGCGTCAATGATCGATTGCAGTTGAGAGTGAGATTGATGGAATTAAATATGCTCAAAATTTCCCGGAACTAAAATTCTTTGATCTTCCTCACTGTCTGAACTAATCTTTTCATTGTAATCTGCATTTATTTCTAAAAATTTATGGATTGATTCCAAATAATGTTTAAACCGATGCCTTAATCTTGCTTGTTGTCATTACTTTTTTTAAGGGTTTCATTTTTTTATCTCCGTATAAAAGTAAATGGTCGAGCCCCCATATCCGGGCATCACACTTACAAAGTGATTATAGCTCAATTTAATGATACAAGTTAAATAGCTTATTCAAAACCTAACTGTTCAATTTTGCTTAAGCGACGGCCTTGTTAACAAAGTCAATATTTAAAACGCAACAATCAAAAAACCACCTAAATCATGAACTACATAAAAACAAGAAAGCAACATGCATTTTTCCCCCTTTTAGAAAAATTTATTTCTGAGAGCAAAAATGGAAAACGCCTTCAGCCTAATGGCAAACGAATTAGTGTAGGGACAATAAGGAATTATAAATGCACATTCCAATTACTGAGAAAGTTTAGTGCAGAGAAAAATTTTGATCTGAGAATAAGGGAAGAACGTTTGCTAAATACCCGGGAAACACAATCAGAGCAGATATATTGGAAAAAGTTTTATAAGAAGTTTACTGACTATCTGTATAATAACCTGGGCTATTTCGATAATTATGTAGGTAGTATTGTAAGCTTCCCCTTTTTAGTACGGATTAAAAGTAGAATTTAAAATCATTTTATAACTACTACTATTATAATCAGATGTGGGAATGTGGTCAGGAACAGCATGGCTTTGTGCGTGGGGTTGCTGTCCACATTTCCACATCATGGGCGATAGCCCACCTAAGGCATCATGTGGTCTGTAATTATTATAGTCATGCACCCATTTGCCGGTTACTTCTCTCACTTCATCAATTGTATCAAACAAATAAGCATCTAAAATATTTTCTCTGTATGTTTTATTAAATCTTTCTATAAGGGCATTTTGCGTGGGCTTGCCTGGCTGTATATATTTAAATTCAATTTCATTAGCAATGCTCCATGATTGTGCCAGTTTAGCTACAAACTCAGGCCCGTTATCCATGCGTATCTTCTGCGGCTTGCCATAGCGGTTTATTAAATGTTTAAGCACCCATATTACACGGCTGCTTTTCAGCGAATAATCAGTTTCAATAAACAATACTTCCCTGTTATAATCATCTATCACATTAAATGAACGGAACTTTGTACCATTACTCAAAGCATCACTCATAAAATCTATACTCCAGGTTTGGGTAAAGCCAACCGGTATAGCTAATGGTTCTTTTACTCTTGCCGACAGCCGCTTTTTCACTTTACGCCGAAGCGGTAGCCTCATCTGCTTATATACTCTGTGTAACCGTTTATGGTTGATGATGGTACCTGCATTCCTGATACGGTGATAACATTTCCAAAACCCTTCAACAGGATTTTCTTTAACCAGCTTTTCTAACTGTTCCATTATCTGGTGGTCCCTCTTTATAGATTGATAACGCAAACTGCTCCTGCTTAGCTTTAATAACCGACACGCCTTGCTGATGTCTTTAGGGCGATCCTTTCGCACCTCACTGATAATGTTTCGTTTACTGCAAGGCTTTAAAGCTTTTTTTCGATAATGTATTTGGCTACGTCAAGCTCCATCGAAACATTAGCATACATCCTTTTCAGCCTGGCGTTTTCTTCCTCCAGCTCTTTTATTCTTTTCAGCTCCGTGGCTTCCATGCCCCCATAGCGCTGACGCCACTTATAAAGCGATGCCTTGCTTACCCCATGCTGTCGGTTGATTTCTTCAGCTGACTTACCTTGATCAAACTCTTTTAAGATGTCTGCAATCTGCCCAGGACTAAATGTGCTCTTTTTCATGTTTTACGTTTTTAAAATTAAACTTTTTGTCTACTTTTAAAACGTACTGTTTTTGGGGAAGCCTACAGTATCATGAAGAACCTGAAGGCATTTTTCAATTACCTCAATAAAGAAACTATAATCAAAGTGGGCAGTTTTCATAAACTGTTTTATGTCAGAAGGGAAGAGATAGCTGTATTTACCCTCATGCCTGAAGAACTAAATTTTCTTGTTTACAACAAAGCTTTTGAGCATGGACTTTCTCAAAGAATCAGGAGCTTGCTGATATAGTAGGCATACACTCTACACATGTAAGCCGCTATGAACGCAACATGGCGCAGCCTTCTGTTGAGATTGCTAAAAAGATGGCAGAAGCTCTTAACGTTACTGTAGATACTTTGATTTACGGGGCTACTGATGAGAAGGCTAAAAATCAATTTGAAAGATGCTGACCTGCTCAATATGTTTACCAAGGTGCAGCAGCTTAATAAAGGCGATTTAAACGCCGTTAAATCTTTATTGAAGCTTATATATTTCAAAAAGAAACACAGGCAAGGTTAGCTCAATAAAAAATCGCTGGCTTTTATACCAACGGCTTAATTACTTATTCTTTTTACCCATGCTACAGTTGTTGGTCAAAAGACGCAGCAACGGCGAAGCATCAATTACCAACACCGGCACAAGAAAACTTACTACAGCAAGGCACAGGTACGCCAACACACATTAACCTCCCTGCATACCTGCGCCAGAGTCGGGGAACCAGGGCGTTTGGGGTCATCTAAGTTTTATAAATTTCTTTTTAAGAGAATTTTCTGCAACATATTTTAATGGAGCATCTCCAGTTTCAACACAATGGATTAAAAAATTGCTTACTGTTTCTCCATCCCATCCCGCACAAGCTGCTGCTAATCCATAACGAGGGTCAACATAGCCTTTATCTCTCTTAATTCCAAAATCCCAACATTTTGTAATAATAGTATTTATATCTTCTTTACTAGGATGCATTCTATCATACCCTAAAGCATCAAGCAATCCATAACCTAAAGAATATTTCATTGAGTACAATCTTTTCAGTAATTCGGATACATCAGATAAATCTAACCTTGTAATTCTAATCAATGAAGTTCCAGTACTATTAGTGATTCTATCATACTCCTCGTTTTTGTTAGCAATACTTTCAAGTATATCTAATGATTTTTTGTATCGATTTATTCCAAGAGCTTTAATTAACTCAGATTGAGTTTCCCATGATTTATTTGTAATAATCTCATATTGTAAAGCTTCTATTACTAATTCTTCAATCTCAGGGACATTTTTCTTCTGCAATAAGATTGCCGCCTTTCTTACCTTTCCAGTTTGCTTGCTTGTAAGAAATTGAATTAATTCACTCATCTTTTTGAATTGTCCATTTGTCTTTTTTGCTCTTTCTATGTGCAGAGTAACCTAAATCAATATCTAAGACATCTTTAACAGTACTATCTATCTCAATAATTTCATTAATAGATAAAACCATTGCATCATCTTCTGTTACATTCTCTATTCCCATAAATTGCCAATCATCGTCTAAATCGTGAAAAACACTTAATATTTCAGACTGCTTGTTCGCAATATTCTTTGTTGTAATTACTGCTTTGTTACTGTCCATTATTTGTTGCTTTTTGCTCTGTTTTGTTTTTTAGATAATACCTGAGCATTGCTATTTGAATTTGACCCATCTTTTGATTTTGGGGTTTTATGGTCAACCTCTGCACCCAATGGATCACTTCCGCCTTTTTTACTTTGATTTAAAAAAGTACCGTTAGCGTCACTTCTTAAATATCCATTATTAGCAGATTGGTTTTTCTCAAGTATTTTACCTTTTTGATTTTGAGTGAATTTTTACCTGCGCCTACGTTTTTAGGGTCTGCAATATCTGAATAATCAACGGCCCTTTCCAAGTAGTGCCAGCACCAGTGAAAATCTCTTCAATTTTTTTATTGTCAAAACCCAATTTTGATAAGCCTTTGGCAAATCCTTTAGCACCGTATTTAGAAATTAAGCCTCCAATTTCTCCTCCTGCTAAATCACTAATAAAACCAGTGGTAAAATCTGTAACTGCTTGTTCAGTTGTATATTCTTTACCTTTTTAGTAAAGATTCACCATAATTGTAAATTACATCACCTACAGTGGTTGCTGCAGCCTTGCCTAATTTACCACCAGGGGTTTTCCACGGTATTGCACCCTCTACAGTTGAACGTGCCACTTGTACAAAGTTGATATTTTCTGTAGCTACGGATTTTCCAACATCACCTCTGGTTGCATCATTAAAGAAGTAATTCATTGATACCTGAGTCATATAATCGGCAGCACCAGCACTCGCCATCTTTAGCAATAAAGGAATAATTGGAAAATTTCCATCTTTATCAACTAAAAGTATTGGATTATTTAGCGCATGGGAATAAGGAGAACTACCCGGCAACTCACCAAAGGCATTATCCACGCTCAAAAACCTGCCCAACCTCGGATCATATACCCTTGCCTCAAAGTCTAAACTATTTCCTTCTCCCTTTACTTCATTGTCTTTTTCCTTCCCGTTAAAGCCGTAACGGTATTGGTTTGTAGCTGAGAATGTTCTTTCCGGCATCATCATCCCAAAGGGATGAGAACTTTATCTAGAGTTGCAGCCTGTTTCAAAGAACTTTGTTGTAAGATAGAATTTATCGTTGATGAAAGAGTAATCAAAAACAGCAATGCGACATCAAACACTGCACACAAAAAGAAAAGCGCTATAACTGCTACGTTGACTCATTGTATTTTTTTCCTGATACAGCATCTTTTCTTATCAATAGATTTATTAGTGCCTTAGCCCCTCACTCCACAATCTCCAATCCCCAATCCCTCCCTTTTTGCGTAGCAGGTAAGCCTTCCGTAATCCAGCGTGCAGGCTTGGCTCCTTTAAGCAGCCAGTCAAAATATTGTTGTTGCCGGATTTGTATGTCTTTACGGTTTTTGCGTTCTACCAGATTATGCGCTTCTCCATTATAGTTTAGCATCCAAGCTTTTTTATTTAATCTGCGCATGGCAGTAAATAATTCAATACCCTGGTACCAGGGCACGGCACCATCGGCATCATTAGCCATTATTACCAATGGTGTTTTTATTTTAGGCACATGAAAGAGTGGTGAATTTTTGATATAAAGATCAGGGCGTTGCCATAGCGTGGCGCCTATACGGCTTTGAGTTTTTTCATATTGAAACTGCCTGTTGGCTCCACTCTCCCAGCGAATCCCTCCATAAGCCGACGTCATGTTGGCAACAGGAGCGCCTGCCCAGGCTGCCTTGAACATGTCTGTCATAGTAATAAGTTGTGCTACTTGTATTCCACCCCAGCTTTGACCTTGGATGCCTATGTTTATTGCATCAGCCCATCCCCTTTTTATCAATGCCTGTGCACCACTCACTACCGAGTTGTAAGCATCTTTAGCAGGCTGTCCGACGGTATAAGTAATGTCCGGTGCAAAAACCAGGTAACCGCGACTTACATAAAAAGGAATATTGAGACGGCTCGGCGTAGGTGATGGTGCATGATAGTTGTACAATCCGTCACTTAATCTTTCATAAAAATAAATCAGCGTTGGATACTTTTTCGTTGAGTCAAAATCTTCAGGCTTATACACAATACCATCAAGCATTTTACCATTTAAAGCTTTCCAGGTAAAGAGTTCTGCAGTGCCCCAGTTATACCGCGACTGCTGGGGGTTAAGCGATGAAAGCTTTACTGCATTTATATTTTGTGTAGATATATTATTGCCAGTGTTACTAAAGGAAGATGGATAGAAAAATAAATCCGGTGATGAAGTAAAATTTTCTTTAGTCACAAGCACAGCATCGTTATCCCTGGCCTTGGCAGCCAGTGAAAATGAATGAGCGCTATTTGGTTCTATCCAATGCAGTTTTAAATCATTTGACAATTTGCCGGCTGCAATGTCTCCTTTTTTATTTTTTTGATTTTGTGTACGGAAATAAAGTGTTTGTCCATGTCGCAAAAATCTTTCAGTTGTATCTAATCGCACAAAGCGATACTGCGTATTGGTTTTTCTGCCGTTTGTGGTAATGTTCACAGGATTGCCTACACCTGCAGGGTCTATTTTCCATACGTCATAGCGGTCATAAATATAAACGGCACTGTCGCCTTCATGCCATCCCATAATGCCATAAGAAGCGGGATTGCTTGGTGAATCGTGTTCCTCATTGTATAAAGGCACTTTGATTTTTGAAGTCACATTTTTCAGGCCTTTACCGTCCCAATTGAAATATTGTTTTTGATTGGCATCATACAATAAGATATATTTTCCCGTAGAGGAGGCCTGCATCTGTCCCTCATGATTTCTTTTAATCAGTGTTTGGTTTCCTGTCTTTACATCTATTGCATATACATCAGATCTTGCTTCACCCCATTGCCTTTGTACTCGTCGGCCCGTATCGGTAACAGCATAAAATGAAGCTCCGTCGCCATCCCCTGTTTGTATCACTGCAGGTATTTCTTTAGAGCCTAATTGCACCATTTTGTTGAGGGGAAAATCATAGACTGCGAGGTAACTTCTTCGCAATTCATTTTGCAGGTTAAACAGTTGTTGTGTTTGCAAATAATCATCGTTGTAATGCCAGACATCGAGTTTTACCAGATCGGCCTCTACCAATGTTGTGTCTTTTGGTGGAGTTATTTCAGCTGTTCCGAAAAATAACCGGTTTCCCGATTTACTAAAAGAAACTGTTCCATGCTCACTAACAGTAAAGCCGGGTAACATTGCCGCATGAGCTTTATCTACCACAACTCTTGCACTGTCTCTGCCGCCTTCATACATATATAGTTTATAAAACTTTTGAAGGTCCTTAGGCTTTGCATCTCTTTCGGCGACAAAGGCCGCTTTCGTTCCATCTTCAGAGATGGCCAATCCTTTAAAATCGTTACCACCTTTTAGTATAGTGTCCATTGTGCCATTGGCAAGATCATAGATCACAATTGCATTTTTGCTCAATGAATCTTTTGGTGATTTGGCGATCTTCATTAATAATTTCTGA
>Ga0183260_10002724_pt1 | contig 14469 bp, 18 predicted proteins | sample AntDrymUQ4972206_2_FD_129768 | JGI IMG/M metagenome (GOLD analysis project Ga0183260, IMG submission 129768) | Polar desert sand microbial communities from Dry Valleys, Antarctica - metaG UQ497 (22.06) (version 2) (version 2) | ecosystem: Environmental > Terrestrial > Soil > Desert | place... | reverse complement strand
GGCGAGCCAGCCGTTCACGTCGCCGAGGAAGATCACGGCGAGGAAGACGAGCCCGACGACGAGCATCGAGACGATGATGTTCTTGCCCTCGTCGGCGGCATCTGCCAGCAAGGGAGCGAAGAGACCGCTCATCGCGCGCGACTCTAGCCGACGAGGAGCGCGTGCGCGGCGAGTGCCTGCTTGACTCGCTCCGCCCCGACAGACTCACGAGCAGCCACGTCTAGAGAGCTCGGGTCCGCCTCCAGCCTGAGCGCGTCCCGAGCCGCGTGGAGGCTGCCAGCGCCCAGACGAGCCGCCGTCGCAGCCCACGCGGCCCCGTCGCCGTTTCGTCCCTCCGCTCGCGCTTGCGCACACAAAGAGATGAGCTCGGCGAGATCCGCGACAGCTGCCACGTTGCCCGTCGCCGCGACGTGGACGAGGCCCTGCGCGTAGAGGTAGTCGCCGAGGAGGAGCGCGGTGTCGGTGTCGGGCGAAGCAAAGAGCCGAGAACGTCCGTAATGGAGCAGATATCCCTCGTAGATCGTCTCCACCCCCAGGGCGAGCTCCGTCGAGACGAACGCTGAGAAGACAGGCTGGGGATGCCGCTTCTCGACCGGAAGCAAAGCCTCAGCCCAGAGCGGGCTCTCCCGAGAGGCGCCCGTGGCAATCGCGTTCCACATGCGTCGAGACGCTATCCGGAGCGGCTCGCCGCGCGCGATGGCTCTACTCGCGGAGGCTCGAGCTCCACCTCCACGGGAACATCGGACCCCCCATCGTCCCAGGGCTGGAGGCGGACACGTGGCCGGAAGAACCCCCACACCGCCCTCAGCCCCGCCATCGTCGGGAGCGCCATCAGGACGCCGGCGATCCCGTACAGCTCGCCGCCGGCGAGCAGCCCGAAGATCACGAGCAGCGGGTGCAGCCGAAGCGCACTCGCCATCACGTTCGGCACGACGATGTGGCCCTCCACCTGGTAGATGAAGAGGAAGAGCAACCCCACCCAGACGACCCCGACCGGATCGACGAAGAGCGCGTAGATCACGGGCGGCACCGCCGAAAGCCAGGGGCCGATGTACGGGATGACCTCGATGAACGCCGTCCAGAGCCCGAACAGCAACGCGTACTCCTCCGCGCCCTCGACCAGACCTGTTCTGCCGAGCACCCACATACCCAACCCGGCGCTCGTGCCGATGACGGTCGAGAGGATCGCCTGGCCCTTGACGTAGCCCCAGAGCGCGGACTCGATCTGCTGGGTAAGGGGTGGACCCCCCTGGGGCGGAAAGCGCGCGTCGATCAACCGTTCCAGCCGAGGCATGTCGAGCAGCATGTAGATCGAGATGACGACGATCAGAATCGCCGAGAAGAGCAAGAGCACGACCGAGAGCGCCGCGCCCTGCGCGAACTCGATTCCGTCCTGGACATACCCCGAGATCTCGCCCGATCCGAGCGAGTCGATCCACTCGGTGACTTGCTCGCGGACCTGGATCCCCTCGAGGCCATTGTCGTCGAGCCAGGCCTGGAGCCCGTCGATGTCCTTCTCTGCCGCGGTCTGGCCGGTGCCCGGATCGATGTCGCTGACATAGGCGTCCATGCGTTCGGCCCCGCTTCGCGCCTGGTCGAATGCGACGACCCCGATGGCGAACAGGAGCGCGACGACCGTCGCGGAGAAGATCGCGTAGACGACCATCACCGAGACGGCACGCGGAAACCTGAGCCGCGTCAGATCGCGTACAAGCGGATTCAGCATGAAGGCGATCACCGAGGCGGTCAGGAAGAGGAAGAGGACATGGCCGAGCGTGCTCGCCAGGAGAAACGCAAGCACCAAAAGCACGGGCAGCCCAACGAGCTGGATCCATCGCGGGATCTGGATCGTCGGGCCGGGGTCGCCCATCGCCAGATCGTATCCGCCGTGCTGCGAAGTCTCCTGCGCTCGTTTGTTGCTCGGTCACCGAAGCGTGCGTCATGGCGAGGTACGAAATCGCCTACGACCTTGCTACGGTCCTCCAAATGGCGACTCCGCGCTCACGGCATGCGGCCAGGCTGCGTGCCAACCGGCGGCGTGCCCAGGCGCGAGCGCGCTGGTTCGCGATCGCCATGGTGGTCGGCGTCGTCGCCGTCGCAACGCTCCTTCTGACGGCGTTCGACGACAGCGGCGTCTCGAGATCCACCGGTGCTCCCGCGATCGCGCCGCTCCCCGTTACCTCTGCTCCTCCCGAGCCACAGGTGCTCGCGACCGTGGGTAACCTGCGAGTGCAGTCTCCTATCGCGCAGGGAGGCGTCACGGCAGTGGGCTTCCACGGCTCCGACGAAGGCGCGCTTGTGCTCCAGCCGGTGGGTCCGCAGGCGAATGAGGGCTTGCTGGCACGCTTGTGGCGGAGGATCACCGGTTACTCGCGAGAGGGACTCGCCTGGTACCAGCTCGAGAGCGGAGCTCTGCGGACGCTGGACGTCGGGGCCGTCGCGGGAACCGATGTCTACTCGCCCGTCGACGGAACCGTCGTCGCCATCCGCAGCCAGCTCGTCTCGGGCCGGAAGATCGGCGCAGAGATCGAGCTCCGACCCACCTCGGCGCCCTCGCTCGTCCTCGCGCTCCAGAACGTCCAGCCTGACAGAGGGCTGACGGTAGGCGCGAATGTGGCTGCGGGATCCTCCAAGCTCGGTCGGGTCGCGGACATCAGCCGGCTCGAGCGTCAGGCGCTCGAGCGCTTCGCCGCCGACGGCGGCAACAACGTCGCCATCCAGGTGTATCTGTCGGCGACGCTCGGCGTCCCTTAAGTCTTTAGTCTCCCCGCCCTGCGCATCCTCTTCATCGCCGACGTGGTGGGCACGCCGGGCCGGAGCGCGGTCGAGGCGCTCCTGCCGACGCTGCGCGCCGACCTGGAGATCGACGTCTGCGTCGTGAACGGAGAGAACGCCGCTGACGGGATCGGGATCACGCCGCGCCTCGCCGACCGCCTGCTTGCCGCGGGCGCCGACGCGATCACGCTTGGGAATCATGCGTTCCGGCGCTCGGAGATCGGCCCATACATCGAGGAATCCGAGCGGCTCATCCGCCCTGCGAACACCTCGAGAAACACACCCGGCCGAGGCCTGACGGTCGTTCCCACACGCAACGGCGCGCGGCTTGCAGTCATCAACGTCCTCGGGTCGCTCTTCCTCGGTCCGGCTACCTCGATGTTCGAGGTCGTCGACGATCTCGTCGACCAGGCAGTCCGCGAGACACCGCTCGTCCTCGTGGACGTGCACGCCGAGGCGACGAGCGAGAAGGTCGCGATGGCTCGCTGGCTCGACGGCCGAGTGACGGCCGTTGTGGGGACTCATACGCACGTCCAGACATCGGACGCCCGCGTCCTCGCCAATGGCACCGCGTTCATCACCGATGCGGGGATGACCGGGCCACACGACTCGGTGATCGGAGTCGAGGCCGAGCTGGCGATACGGCGGATGCGCACGGGGATGCCTGTGCGCTTCGAGACCGCTCAGGGCGACGTGCGGATCGAGGGCGCGGTGATCGACTGCGACTCGGAGTCGGGCAAGGCGTCCGCGATCGAGGCGGTACGCGTCGCGTTTCCCTGATCGTCCGACACGCGCGGAAGCAGGAGCCAGAGCAGCACGAAGGGGAGGAACCAGGGGAGATAGAGGTAGAACCAGTGGGTGAGCGTTAGCTGGAACGCAACGAGGATCGCGGCCGTCAGCGCTGCGAGCTCGATCGGCCCCTTCTCCCGAGGCACGAACGCGGCCGCGACCGCAATGACCACTGCGAAGACGACAAGCGCCGGCTGCAGGAATCCGAGGTCGGGAATCCCCTCGGCGTGATACTGGCCCCAGCCCCACAGCGAAAACGGAGAGTCGCGTCCCGCCTGGAAGCCGACCGTCCGCTCCCAGAACGTGCGGATGGCCTCCCAGAGATCCGGCTCGAGCAGCAGGATCACGAACGAGACGAGGGTCGCGAGAGCAAATGCGGCGGCGAAGCGAGCGACGCGCCCGAGGTCGAATCTCGGATAGCTCGCCCATAGTGGCGCCACGAGCAGCCCTCCGAACTTCGTCCACCCGGCGAGAGCCACCGCCGTGCCGCGCGCCCACGTCGAGGACGCGAGCCAGAATCCGAACACGAGGAACGCGGGCATGATCGTGTCGTTCGTGTTCGCATTCAGGACGTACGCCGTGAACGGGTGCGCAGACCACGCGAACGCGAGCACAGCCGCGAGTCGCACTCCCCCGAAGCGGAAGCCGACGAGTATCAGTCCGACAATTGTCAAGAGGTCGAACAGGATCGATGTCGTGTGCGCTCCCGGCAGCGAGTCCCACTTCCCGCTCCACCCGAAGACGACCGTCGCCGGCACATACGCGAGGTAGGCGACCGGGCCGTACGTGTCTCCCCGTTCGATCGCCGCCTCGCAGCGCCCGTTGGTCTGGATGCGCAGGCGGACATCGCCGTCCGCATCTTCGGGGCCGCATTCCTCGAGGTCGCCCCGCTGCGGCATGTTCCCGTAGGGCGCCTCGCCGTCCAGGATTCGGCTCGCGCCGACAACCCCGGCGAGCCCGACGTCGATCACCCCGCGGGGCGTCTCCACGTTGAGGCCAACGCGGAACCCGAGCAGAAAGATCGCGGCTGCCGCGAAGACCCACGTCGGCCAGGCAGGCGAGAGCCCGCCCTCGCGCTTGCGCACGCCCACCCACACGCTCCGGACGAGCAGATAACCGAGCACCGGATAGACGAGCGGGACGCTCGCGAAGATCTGGCCGCGATTGAAGAACGCGAGCGAGACCGAGAACGAGAGCAGGACGAGCAGATCGAGATTGCGCAGCGCGACCGGCCGGCGTAGGTCGGCGAGCCCAAGGAGGAACACGAGGCAGAACGCGAGCCAAACGTACGGCTTCAGGAGTGTCTTCCCGCCGAACGATCCCTCACGCCCTCGCGCCATCCCCCACGCGACCTGCGGGCCCGTCCGCACCTCGCCGACGGTCTCTGTGGTGTCCTGGACGATGACCTGTGCGACTTGCCCGGCCTCGCCCGACCACGCTTTCACGAGCCAGGTTCTCGTCTCGGAGCGGAAGGTCGCCGAGGTTGTCGGATCCGGCGGATAGCGCTCGAGCCAGGACGACACCCGCGGATGAGCGAGCCCGACCTCGATCGCCCTCTCCTCCGTCAGTCGCGCCGTGTCCTGGCCGGGCGCAGCCACGGCCGGAGCCACCAGGATGCCGGCGGCCACGAAAGCCGCGGCCGAGGCGAGCGTGAGTCTCAGCTGTTGTGAGTTGGCCCGAACGACCAGAGCTTATTGCCGACGAAGTTGATCGGCGTGACGAGCACGATCGCGATCGCCTGAGCGACGATCTCGGGCAAACCGATCTCGACGAGCATGTAAAGAACAACGAGGTTCGCAACGAGAGCGAGGGTCGAGACTACGAGGAAGCGCATCCCCTGATACGCGACGCTGCCACGGTGGTCCCGAAACGTCCACAGGCGATTCCAGACGTAGTTGTTCGTCACCGCCACGAGGAATGAGCCGATCGCAGCCGGGATGTAGTGCATGCCGAGGACGAGCACGAGCAGCGAGAACACCCAGAGATTGACGAGGTACCCCGTGGCGCCGACGAAGCAGAACCTGACGAGCTGTTCCCAGTTATGCCGACGACCGAGGGCCGCGCGCACCCGGGCGCGCCGAAGCCGCCCGATCCCCACGTCCGCAGGCGAGGTCTCCACAGCTGTCGCAGCGTAGCCAGGCGTGCGGTCACGTCGACCCCCCATTGGGTTAGGAGTCCCCGAACCCTTCGGCGCCTACAAGCGGGACGAACCGGCATGGCAAGCTCGCTCGCTCTCGTGGCCCTGCCGCGGTTCGCTCGACGACTACGAGCTGTTGCCCCCCTCGTCCTCCTCGGGGCACGACCAACCGACCGCCTTCGGCGAGCTGGCCGTACAGAGCGGGCGGGACGACCGGAGCCGCGGCCGCGACTGCGATTCCGGCGAAGGGCGCCCGCTCCGGAACACCGAGCGAGCCGTCGCCGACGAGCACCTCCACCTCTCCGTATCCAGACTGCAGGAGCGCCGCTCGGGCCGACCTGGCGAGCCCGGGAGCTCGTTCGATCGTCACGACCTCCGCGGCGAGCTCGGCCAGCACCGCCGCCTGGTAACCTGAGCCGGTGCCGACGTCGAGCACGCGCTCGCCTCCGGAGAGCTCGAGCAGCTGGCAGATCGTCGCCACGATGAAGGGCTGTGAGATCGTCTGTCGGTCGCCGATCGGGAGTGCGCCATCCTCGTAGGCGAACTGGCGGAGATGCTTCGGGACGAAGCGCTCTCGCGGCACCCGCGTCATCGCCTCGAGCACGCGCTCGTCGAAGCTGCCACGCCGCCGAAGCTGCTGCTCGACCATCTGTGCGCGCGCCTCGGTCGCGTCCCAGCCGAGCGGCGTCGTTCGCTCCGTCGAGCTCATTTCGCGAGCGTTCGAAGCCCTGCGTAGCGCGCAGCCTGCTTTCCGCGCATGCGCGCGGCAAGCAACGGGAGCACGACGGTCACGACGTAGCCCACGAGTGGAATCAGCGCCAGCAGGCAGACAAAGAGCCCCACCATGGAGACGTAGGCGGCGATCCCCATACGCGTCGCGCCTCGCCGGAGCGCGCCGCGCACAACAGCAGCCGCGGAGAGCGCGCCGACGAGCCCGGCGATTCCGCCTGCGATCGTCTCGGCTACGTCCCCGATGACGACGAACCCGAACGCAGCGCCAACGGCCGCTCCGATTGCGGCCGCGACGCCGGCCCCCACCGCATTGACGCCGAGGAGCCCGGACAGGATGACCCCGAATCCGGCCCCGAGGCCGAGCGACAGCCCGAGCGTGTACCAGAGGCCCATCGCGCCAGTGTAGAGACGGTCGGAATCCAGGCAGCGCCGTCTCGCGCAGCTCTTTCAGACACCAACGCCTCGGGCTCGGGGGGAAGCGATCTCCGCGCCCACCGCGGTCGTTCCCTAACCGGCCTCGAGCAGGGCGATCACGGCAAGCCCGAACTCCGCCGCGCGGGCGCCGTCGACCACGCGGTGGTCGAAGCTGATGGCAATCGTCCCTGTGCGACGTACCACGACCTCGCCCTCGCGCACGACCGGCCTGGATGCGATTCGCCCGATGCTGAGGATCGCCACCTCCGGGTGATTCACGATCGGAGTCTGGAGGAGGCCGGCAAGCTTTCCGGCGCTCGTCACGGTGAAGGTCGAGCCGCGCACCTGCTCTGAAGCGAGGACTCCGGCGCGCGCACCTTCGGCGAGCCGCCTGATCTCCGCGTCCAGGTCGTCCACCTGTCTCGTGTCGGCGCCGCGGACCACGGGAACGACGAGGCCCTGCTCGGTCTGGACGGCCACCCCGATGTCGTAGCGGTCGAGATAGACGATCGCGTCCCCCTCGAGCCGGGCGTTCAGCTCGGGAAACTCGACAAGCGACTCCGCCACCGCCTTCACCACGGTCGCGAGCAACCGCTCGAGCTCGACGTTCTCGAAATCGCATTCCTCGACCCAGGTGACCGCAGGGATCTCCCGGTGCGCGCGAGTCATGTGCTCCGCGATGAGGCGGCGGACACCGCGCAGCGGCTCTCGGCGACCTTCGCTCGCGGCCACTCCTCCGGCAACCGCGCGCACGTCGTACTCCGTGATCCGTCCTCCGGCGCCAGTCGCGGTCACTGCTCCGAGCTCGACCCCGAGCTCCGCGGCGATCTTCCGCACCAGGGGAGTGGCTTGAACCCGCGGGGACTCCGAAACCAGTGCCGATCGATTCCCTTGTAACAACTTGTAACTTGGCTCGGCCGAGGCTTCCTCTGTCGACTCGCCGGGCTCCCCGATCACGACCAGCACGGCTCCGACGGGGGCGATCGCCCCCTCGGGGACAAAGATCTTCAGCACTGTTCCGGCATAGGGAGACGGAATCTCGACCGTCGCCTTGTCCGTCTGGATTTCGACGAGGGGGTCGTCCTCGTCCAGGGCTTGCCCCTCGGTCACCAGCCAGCGAGCAACTTCGCCCTCGGTCAGGCCCTCCCCGAGATCAGGCAGCTTGAACGCATTCGCCATGCTCGCGCGATTCTCGTCTATCGCGCGAGGCGCGTGCGTCGGCGCTGAAACAACCTGACCAGCGCCGCGAGGGCAGCCATCGCAATCAGGAGGGGCGGCGCGAGGAAGCCGACGGCGGTCGAGAAATGCACCCCGGTGCAGACCTCGCCACAGTCGAAGAAGCCGTCGGCATCGCGGTAACCCGTCGAGATCGCGGCAAAATCCAGCACCCATATGCAGACGGCGGCGGCGAAGAGCACGATCGCAGCCGACCCGAGTCGTTCTCGAGCCCACGCTCCCGCCAGCGCACCGCAGGCGAGCAGGAGAACCCCTCCGAGCGCGAGATACACGAGCCAGGCGTCCCTCACAGCACGCGCTCGCCGCCGACGTCGAACGCCTGCACGGGTGTCGACGAGACCGGCGAGCCTGCATACCCGTCCCGGAACAGGCTGAACACGACCACGTCTCGCGGCACACCGTCCTCGTCGGGCGGGAGCCGTCTCCGCAACATCCCCTCCTCGACGAAGCCGAGCTTGCGAGGGATCGGCAGGCTCGCCTCATTCGCCGGATCGATGCGAATCTCGACCCGGTCGACCTCGCAGTGCTCGAAAGCGACCCGCGTTAGCACGGCGCTCGACTCGGTCGCAAGACCTCTGCCGACGTGGCTCGACCTGATCCAGTAGCCGATCTCGAGCGCATGCGCGCCGCGGCGCTTGTGCAACCCGGTGCCGCCGACGACATCGCGCTCACCCGAGTCGAAGATCGCCATGACGAAGTCCGTTCCGAGGTCGAACTGGCCACGGAACCTGCGAAGCAGCGTGATCTTCTCGGAGAGCGCCTGCGGCTCCGCGCGCGCCCACGGCATCCACGGCCGCAGTTGCTCGAGGCTCGAGTCGATCGCCTCCTTCAGCCGCGGCGCGTCCCGTGGCTCCCAGCAGCGAATTACGAGCCGCTCGGAGACGATCCGGTAGGGCGGGTCGTTCACGAAGCCGTTCGCATCCTCACTCCGCCGAGCCTAGCGGGGGCTCCGATCCAGGCAGCTCCGGGGCGATCAACACACGCAGGCCGCCCTCGACGCGCCAGAGCGACACCGCTTGCTCGTCGCGGGCGAGCTCGGGAGCGACTGCGGCAGGACATAGCCGAGCTGGAGCGTCCGCTCGTCGTTGTAGATGGCAACGGCGCCGGGATCATGAGGATTGTCCGGCTCGCAGACGAGAGTCAGCTTGCGCGCTGGATCGAACGACGGATCGTCGAGTGCTTGCGGCCTGTACGAGACGCCGGCCACCGGGACGACGCGAATCTGCGGATCCTCCCAGTGCACCGGCTCTCCGGTTGCCGCATCGCGAAGGTGGTATCCGCGCTCCCCTCGCTCCAATCAGAGGCGCAGCCGCTCTGCCACTGGACGCTACGCGGCCAGCACCCGTCGGACGGCGTCTCGGACGCGCTCGACCGACGGCATGTACGCGTCTTCGATCTGCCAGTAGGGATACGGCACGTCGTAGCCGGTCACTCGCAGCACCGGCCCGCGGAGGTCGAAGATCGCCTTCTCGGCGAGGACGGCTGCGACCTCGGCGGCGTACCCGCACACCCGCGGCGCCTCCTGCACCAGCACGGCTCGGCCCGTCTTGCCGACTGAAGCAAGGAGCGCATCCTCGTCGAGCGGCTTCAGGCTCCGCAGGTCGAGCACCTCGCACGACGCCTCGCCCTCGAGCGCGTCGGCAGCGCGCTCGGCGAGCGGCACCATCGCCCCATAGGCGACCAACGTGACATCCGAACCTTCACGGGCGATGCGGGCTTCGCCGAGTGGCACGACGTACTCGCCTTCGGGAACGTCTCCCCGCGCTGTGCGGTAGATCAGCTTCGGCTCGAAGATCACGACGGGGTCGGGGTCGCGGATCGCGGCAGCGAGCAGCCCCTTCGCGTCAGCCGGCGTCGACGGGATCGCGACCTTCACTCCGGGGGTGTGCACGTAGTACGTCTCCGGGGAGTCGTCGTGCAGCTCCGGCGCGCGCACTCCGCCCCCGTAGGGCATCCGAATGACCAGCGGGAACGACATCTTCCCGCGAGTGCGCCACCGGTACCTCCCCACATGGTTGATCAGCTGGTCGAGCGCGGGGTAGCTGAACGCGTCGTACTGCATCTCGCACACCGGACGCCAGCCGGCCATGCAGAGCCCGACCGCGGTGCCGAGGATTCCCGCCTCCGCGAGCGGCGTGTCCACACAGCGGTCTGCGCCGAACCGCTCCTGGAGACCCGCTGTCGCCCGGAAGACTCCGCCGAGTCGCCCGACGTCCTCGCCGAGGACGAGCACCGTCGGATCCCGCTCGAGCTCGACGTGGAGCGCGTCGTTGACCGCCTCCACCAGGAAGCGCTCACTCACCCAGAACTCTCCTGAGCTCGGCGAGGTCGTCCGCGAGCACCGGCGGGGGATTCGCATACGCGTGCTCGAAGACGAGCCCCGGGTCCGCGGGCGGCTCGCCCTCCGCCTCCGCGATGCCTGTCCGCATGAGCTCGAGCGCCTCCTGCTTGATCTCGTCCGCACGCGTGTCGGTGAGGACTCCCGCGCGGAGCAGGTAGCGCTCGAAGCGCCCCACGCACTCGTTCTCCATTTCCTCTCGGACGCGCTCCGGATCAATGTAGATCGACGGGTCGTCGGCTGTCGCGTGGGGCGCGGCACGGTAGGTCACGGCTTCGATGAACGTGGGGCCTTCGCCCCCGCGTGCGCGCGTCACCGCCTCGCGGGTCGCCTCGAACACCGCAAGGACGTCGCCGCCGTCGACCCGGATCCCCGGCATCCCGTATCCGATCGCCTTGTCGGCGAGCGTGGGCGCCGCGGTCTGAGCCTCGAGCGGGGTGGAGATCGCCCACTGGTTGTTGTTGCAGAAGAGGATGGCGGGCGCTTTCAGCACTCCAGCAAACGTCGCGCCCTCGTGAAACGCGCCCTCCGACGTGGCGCCGTCTCCGAAGTACGCGAGCGCCACGCGATCCTCACCCTTGAGCCGAGCCCCCCACGCAAGCCCTACGGCATGCGGTACGTGCGTCGCGATAGGGACGCAGATAGACGCGACGTTGAGCTCGGCGGGATTCCACCAGCCCGCCGGATGGCCGCGCCACCACGAGAGCACGGTGGAGGCCGGCATGCCTCGAAGCAGCCCGATCGCCGACTCTCGGTAGCTCGGGAAGATCCAATCGCGCGCCTCGAGCGCGAACGCGGATCCCACCTGCATCGCCTCGTGGTTCCAGAAGATCGCGTAGGTCCCGATCCGGCCCTGGCGGTGATACACGACCGAGCGCTCGTCGTACGTGCGGAGAAGTACAAGATTGCGGTAGAGCGCAAGTAGAGCGTCCGGCTCCAGCCCCTCGACCTCGCCGTCGGGGAGCGCCTCGCCGTCGCCGATGACGCGGCGCAAGCCTCCCTCCGCCGGCAGCACCTGGCTCATCGCCGTCGCAGTGTATTCAGGAATCAGACGAGGACGGTCACGGCGTCGCGCTCGGCCTCGAGCACGGCGTGCTCGATGTCACCGAGATCTTCGCCGTCCACCTGCAACGGCAACGGTCGATCACAGACGATCTCGAGCCTTTCGGCATCGTGGATGTACAGGAGATCGCGCGCCTTCGTCCGGTCGCCCCAGCCGACCGCGTAGCGTGCGTACCGCGGGATGTCCCGCGCTCGCATCTGCGTCGGCGCGACAAGATCGAGTCCGCTCTCGAACCTCGCCTCCGGCGCGGGCTGAAGCGGAACCCTGCCCGCGTAGCTGTACGCCGGCCCGTTCGAGACCACGGCGAATGCGGCCCTCCCGTGCCCCGTAACCTCCAGCGCAGACTCGAGCCGGTACCGGTGATGCGCGAGCGTACGCACGCCCGTCCAGGCGAAGGCCAGGTTGCCCGGCCTGCGCCCGTCCGCCCTGCGGCCGAGCGCGTCCACCGCGCGCACGACCTCGGCATCGAGCCCGATTCCGCAAGCGAAGGCGAAACGGTGCCCGTTCACGCGCCCGAGCGCGATCCGGCGCGGCTGCGCGACGCTGGACAGATGACGCGCCGCTGCGACCGGCTCTCGCGGGAGGCCGAGCGCGCGCGGGAGTACGCTCGTCCCTCCACCGGGGATCAGCCCGACGGGCGTCGTTCGGTCGATCCCGTTCAGGACCTCGTTATACGTCCCGTCGCCGCCGAAGACGTAGAGCGCGTCGAGCCGACCGGCAGCACACTCCCGCGCGAAGTCCGCCGCCTCACCGCGCACGGATGTCAGACGTAACTCGGTCCCTTCGGGGAGCGCTGCGCGCACCCTGATCAACCTCTGCTCGTCCACCCTCGTCGCCCACGGATTCGCGATCAGGACAGTGCGCACGCTTCCATGATGGAGGAGCCGCCTGTGCTCGGTCGTGCCGGACAATCGGTTACCTTCACCGGTCCATGCGGTCTCTCCGCACGCGCCGAGCCGATAAGCCGCATGAAGAGCGCGGCCGCTGGCGCCATCTTCCTGCTCTTCTCATCTCAGCGACCTTGCTGTTGCCGCTCGTCTTCATGGTCTCCGGGTCCCTCGGAGGGGCCGGTCTACCCCCACCCCACCGCGTCGATCGTCTGGTACGTGCGCAAGACGCGCGCGCCCGCGCGTGCGATTGCGTCACGCCGCACGGCGTCTAGGGAGCCATCGAAGAGGGCGAAATAGGCGAGCTCGCCTGTCCGGTACCCGGGAACGAGCCGCGCGATGCGCGAATCCTGCTCGGCAGCACCCGAGGTGAGAGCTGCAAGCTCCCCGCTGACTCTGGCAGCAGACGGCTGAGCCGCAAACGGGCTTTCCATGGCGCGCGTGGCACTGAGCGCAACTACAAGAACCGTCAGCGCCGCGAATGGCGTTAGCAACGTGACTCCCGGACCTCCGTCCCACCCCTACCTCTTAAGCGGCCGCGACGGCAGCCTGCGCCGCCCCGTCGAACGTCAGGCCCTCTTCCCAGACCTTCATGAATGCGACCCTCAGGATCTTGGCCAACGCCGGATGCTCGACGACGAGCATCGTCAGCGCGGGTCCCACCGCCACAGGGTCCTCCATCCCGAAGAGGACGATGCGCTCGTCGATGATCACGAGCTTGAGCGGAAGGCTCTCGACGAAGCGCGCCTGCTCGCCGGCCTCGAGGAAGCGGCGTACGCCCTCGACATTCTCGGCGTCGTCGAAGATGGAGAGCTCGTAGACGCTGTAGACCTCATGCGACTGCGTCACTTCAAGCCCCTCGACGTTCTCTTCGGGAGGCGTCGCGTACGGCGGCTTCGTGAAGACGAGAATCTCTTTCTCAATGCCGGCCTGGAGCTCGCCGAACCGCTGGTTGATTGCCCCTCGATCCCGCAGCACCTCGATGTACTCGAGCGGATCGACGTGCTCCTGTCCCGCGTCGAACCCAGGCTCGAGGGCTTGGGCGAGCAGGCGAGATTCGCGCTCGAGCTCCTCCAGCCGGTCGCGGTGATCGGAGACGAGCCTCTCGATCGCCTCGTCGGGCGCGGAAGCGACGTACTTCGTCACCTGACCCGGACGCGTCGATGCGAGACCTCTTCCCACGAGGCTCGAAAGCACGTCGTAGATCCGCTGGCGTGGGATTCCCGCGACCCGGGCGGTCTCCGACGCGGTCGAGGAGCCACGCCTCGTGAGCGCAAGGTAGACCCGCGCCTCGTAGTTCGTCAGGCCGAGGTCAGAGAGGGTCCTGACGAAGTCCGCGTCCACGCGCGCACGCTAGCACCCGTCTCCGTGGTGTCAAGAGCCAGCCGGAGGCTCAACCCGGCGTCGCGTATCCCCGAATGCCGTCGACGAGAATCGCGGTGAACCGATCCGCGAGCTCGTCGGTATCACGGCCCGGGATGAGCCAGGTGTACGCCCAGTTGGCCGCCGAAAGGACGAGGAGCGCGGCCGCGCCAACATCCATATCCGTGCGCAATCCTCCACCCTCGACGCCCTCCTGGAAGAGCACGCGCCAGCGCTCCTCGTAGCGGCGGCGCTCGGCCAGGATCTCCGCTCGGCTCGAGTCCTCGAGATAGCGCCATTCGCGGGTGAAAACGGTCGCGACGTCGAGCTGCTCCGCGACGACGCGGAGATGGCCTCGCAGCGCGTGTCGAACCCGCTCGGGCGCCGGCGCCCTTTCGGGGACCTCGTCCAAAGCTGCATGGAACGCGCGCGCTCCCTCGCGCATGGTGTCGAGCAGGAGCTGCTGCTTCGATCCGGTCAGCGAGTAGAGAGAGCCCTTCTGGACGCCAAGGGCCTCGGCTAGGTCCCCCATGGACGTGCCGTGGAAGCCGCGCTCGGCAAAGAGCCTCGCCGCCTCGCGCGTCAGCTGATCCCTGCGAGTGGGCATATACTGCATGCTAACGACCGTTCGGTAGGAGGCCAAATCGTGGATACCCGCACGCAGGAGTTTCTCGACTACGTCCAATCGGGCGGGCAGGTGGAAACCAGCGACTGGATGCCGGACGAGTACCGCTCG
>Ga0183260_10002722_pt1 | contig 14473 bp, 12 predicted proteins | sample AntDrymUQ4972206_2_FD_129768 | JGI IMG/M metagenome (GOLD analysis project Ga0183260, IMG submission 129768) | Polar desert sand microbial communities from Dry Valleys, Antarctica - metaG UQ497 (22.06) (version 2) (version 2) | ecosystem: Environmental > Terrestrial > Soil > Desert | place... | reverse complement strand
GTGCTGGTGCGGCTGCATTCGAACCGCACCTTCTACGCCGCCCCAGATGAGGTAGAGCCGAGGCCGGTGGGGCGCCCGCGCCGCCACGGCAGTAAGTTCGCCCTGCCCGATCCCGGGACCTGGCCGGAGCCCGCCCACGAGCACCGTTGCCGAACCCAGGACTACGGCACGGTGCGCGTCCGGGCTTGGTCGGGGTTGCACCCGAAGACCCGGCGCATAGGCGAGCGCTACGGGTGCGAGAGGGCGCCCGTCGTGCGGGAGGGTCGGCGGTTCGGGCCTGTCCCGGCAGTATGTTGCCCCGCTTCCGAATTCGCCAACAGCATCGATATTACTCAGACCCCATCTTCTTCCACAACTCATCCGGAACGGTATGGGCGGCAAGCTCCAACGTCTGCTCGACTCGTTCGGGACGGCTCATGCCAACGATGGTGGAGATGATGCGGGGATCCTTAATCGAGAATTGCAGTGCGGCGGCGGCGAGTGGCACATCGAATTCCCGGCACTCTTTCTCGATGGCCCGGATGCGTTTGATCAACGCTTCTGACGCATCTTCGTATGCGTAGCGGGCATACGCATCCGGCCCTTTGGCGAGGATGCCGCTGCCGTAGGGGGCGGCGTTGAGAATGGCGACGCCGCGCTCTTGCGCAACTTCCAGCAGAGGTTCGGCCGTGCGGTCAACGAGCGTGTAGCGGTTGTGGGTTATGGCTACCTCGAACAAGCCGGTCTGGACGTAGCGGACCATGAGTTCTATCGGGCCGCCAGCCACCCCGAGGTGCCCGATCACGCCTTCGTCACGCAGATTCAGTAGCGTCTCCGCAGGACCACCTCGCGCCATAATATGTCCGTAGGACTCGTGCTCCGGGTCGTGCAAATAAACGAGCTGGAGACGGTCCAATCCCAGCAGCTTCAAAGACCGTTCGACGGAGCGGCGCATCTGCTCCCCGGAGAACTCGCCGCTCTTCAGGTTCCGATCCGCTTTGGTAGCCAGGACGACGCCGTCAGGCAACCCTCCCATCTCCTTCAAGACCTCGCCGATGCGCCGTTCGCTCTCGCCATCACCGTAGGAGGCGGCGGTATCCAGGAAGTTCACGGGGTTACCTAACACCGCCCGCAGAGTGTCGCGCGCCCTCTCCTTGCCAACCGAGTACTCGAAAGTCTCTGGCATGTCGCCCAGCGGCGCGCACCCGACGCAGACCGGCGAGACGGAGAGACCCGTGCTCCCCAGTGTTCGCCTCGATGCGGGGTCCGCCGTCCGATGCCCTGTCACATGGCTCCTTCCGCCGCCCGCCGCGCGGCTTCTTCCGTGTCTTCGAGCGACCGTTTCACGCTCTTGTTCCCCAACAGTGCCTCCCTGATACCATCCCAGATGGCGTCTTCCACGGCTGGATAGTTCTCATGCTTCGGGGGATGAGGGCCGCCTTGCTGGTCTCTCCGAGCAGCTTCCAGCGGAGTTCATCCAGCGAGCCCGGTGGAGCTTCCTGACGGGCATCCTCCAGGGCGTCACGCCTGGCGGGCAGCGTCCCCAGCCGCGCCTCGAACGACTGTGACTCGCGCGAGGTCAGGAAACGTAGAAGCCCCAGGGCCGCGGCGCGGTCTCTAACAGTTTCCGGGATGGCGAAGGAGTGCGAGCTCGAGTACACGAAGCGTCCCGCCGGACCCGCCGGGTACAGCGCGACGCCGTGACGCCCGACGACTGCGCTTTCCTCTCCGCTATACAGGTAAAACCCGCCGGGCCAGTCGGTGGACATGGCAGCATGGCCCTCCCGGAAGCAGGCGGCTACCTTATCGTAGTGCCAGTCAGGCGTCTCCACGGGCGCCGCCCGCTCGTAGAGGTCTTTGAGTAATGCGAGCGCACGACGGCCAGCCTCGTCGTTCAGATGCGGAGCGGGTGTTCCTTCATCCTCGAACATTCTGCCGCCGAACATGGCGTGTACTTCGAAGAAGTGGCCGAATAGACCGGATCCCTTGCCGGGTAAGGCGAAACCGTACAGGTCGCTGGATCGAAGCCTCGCAGCCTCCTCTCTCAGCTCTTCCCAGGAGCCAGGTGGTCTCTCCATCAGGTCCATGCGCCAGAGAAGCAATTTTATGTCCAGGTTGCGGGGGATGCTGTACAGGCCGCCTTCGATGCGCGCCAGCTCTATCGTTCGCCGCGTGAAAGGTTCCAGCTCCGAAGCATCCAGGTAGTCGTCCAGTGGGGTGAGCCAGCGTCTCTGGCTGGGAGCGTACTTGGTGTGGGTGGAGATGAGATCGTAATCCGCCGCGCCGGAACCGAACTCTTTCTCTATCCGATCGTTCAGGCTGGGATGGGTCGGCGCGACGGTTGCCTCGACTTTCATGCCCGCCTTCTCCTCGAACTCGCGCAGCCGCTCGTACAGAGGTTCGTACATAGGCCCGCCGACCAGCAACGCCCGCAAAGTGTCGCTCACCCGAGCGTCTCCCTGACGCGGGCGGCGACGGCCTCGCCCAGTTTGCGGTGTTCCTCCGCCTCGAGGTGGATGCCGTCTATGTCGCTGGAGACGATGACCCCTCCCGCGTCCAGGAACGCGCATCCATGCTGCTCCGCGAAACGCTTGTAGTGAGCGGGGAAACGTCTGGATTTCTCCTCGGAGCCCTGGAACATCTCCGCCATGTCCGTCAGATTGCCGACGGCCGGCGGCGAGATGAGGATCACCGCGGGTGCTTCTCCCCCTGGCCCGCATCCGCTCCGCAGCGCCATCTCCGCTAGCGACGCCGCTCCCTGCGCTATATCCGAGGCGGAGGCCGCGAAACGCTCTTTCAGATCGTTGGTGCCGAGCATGACTGTCATCAGGTCAATCGGCTTGTGGGACTCCAGACATGCCGTCAGGTACGTCCTCCCGTTCTTGTGGGAACCCTCGATAGGGTCGTCCCACACCGTCGTCCTCCCACCCAACCCTTCCTCGATCACCCGAAATCCATCCCCCAACTCACGGGCCAGAACACCAGGCCACCGCTCGCCCGGCGCGAACCGCTCCCCTGTCTCCGGGTCCGAGCCCCACGTATTCGAGTCCCCATAGCACAGTACAGTCCTCATTCACTCCCCTTTCTGGAATCCCAGAACCCAATGTTCGCCGCGCCTTCCGGTCGAGTCAACCCTCCTAGCGAACGCCCTTCTTGACACAAACTACAATATCCATTATCTTACAAACGATTGCGCAAACGATTGCGAGGTCGGGGATTGGCAACGATGAAGGATGTAGCGGAGCGGGCGGGGGTGTCCGCGAGCACGGTCTCTCACGTAATGAACGGGACGAGGAAGGTCTCGGAGGGAGCGCATGAGGGGGTACTCTCAGCGATAGAGGAACTCGGGTACAGGCCGAACCTGTTGGCGAAGGGTTTGAAGACCCGGAGAACGTTCACGGTGGGGCTCCTGATCTCCGACATCCAGAACCCTTTCTTTACCTCGGTCGTCCGGGGCGTCGAGGACGTGGCCCTGAGCCGCGGATACCATCTGTTCCTGTGCAACACGGATGAGGATCCATCACGCGAGGACGAGTACATAATCGAGCTCGCAAACAAAGGGGTGGATGGGCTGATAGTAGCCTCCTCCGCGCCGCGGCATAACCACGCTTCGAGGCTGCGGGCGGGGAGCGCGCCGTTCGTGTTCATGGACCGCGAGGTCGGAGGGGTGGACGCAGACGCCATCCGCGTAGACAATCGCCTGGGGATGCGTCTCATCGCGGAGCATCTCGTGGAGCTTGGGCATGAGAGGATAGCCATGATCTCTGGTCCCCTGGATCGGGCGTCCGGCCACGAACGTTACCGGGGCTTGAAAGATGCGCTGGCGGACCTCGGCCCCGGCCTCGACGAGGCCTTGGTACGGTTCGGCGACTTTCGCACCTCCAGCGGACAAGAAGGCGCGAAAGATCTCTTGAACCTCTCTCCGCCTCCGACGGCACTCGTCACCGCGAACAACCAGATGACCCTGGGCGCGCTGTTGGAGATCAGGAAGATGGGTTTGCGGATACCGGAGGACGTATCCTTGGTCGGCTTCGACGATGCGGAGTGGGCGTCACTGGTCAGCCCGCCGCTCGCGGTGCTGGCGCAGCCGACCTACAAGCTTGGCGTCGGGGCCATGAAGCTGCTTTTGAGGAGGATCGAAGATTCCGATAGAGAGGTCGAAAGGACCTTATTGAAACCGGAGCTAATAGTGCGCGGGTCCACGGCCTCACCGGGAGGAAGGGCATGAGCGGGATGGAGACAGGCAGAGGCAACGTACATCGGGGAAGGGGATCGAGCAATGGGTGAGAACGAAACGACGGTCGTGGTGGGTACGAGCAAAGACGGAGGGATGAGCCGCAGGCGGTTCCTGGCAAGGGGCGCGGCGTTCACCTTCGCGGCGGCGGTGACCGGACCGGGGTTGACCCTGCTCTCGGGCTGCGGCGGTGGCGGGTCGGCCTCCGGGCCGCTGACGTTCTGGCAGTTCTACGGACCCGGCGGCGAGGTCGCCGTGCAGGGCAAGTGGTTCCAGGACACCGTCGAGGGCTGGAACGAGAGCCACGAGACGCAGATCAAACTCCAGTACATCCCGGTCACGGAGTACCTCAACGGCTCAAAGCTCCAGACGGCCTTCTCCTCGCAGGAAGGCCCCGACCTCTTCATCATCAGCCCTGGCGACTTCCTCCGCTACTACAACGGAGGGGTGCTCCAGGACCTCACGCCCTACATCGAGCAGGAGGCCAGAAGCGACCTGTATCCCAACGTCATGGGTACCCGTGAGGTGGACGGCAAGATCTTCGGCATCCCCATGGAGGTCGAGCCGCTGGCAATGTACTACAGCACCAAAGCCTTCGAGGAGGCGGGGCTATCGGAAGCGGATATACCCCAGACCTGGGACCAGCTCCTCGATGTCGCCGGTACCCTCAAGAAGGGCAACCGTTTCGGGCTCCTCTTCGAGACCAACCCCGGCTACTACCAGAACTTTACCTGGTACCCGTTCATGTGGCAGGGTGGCGGCGACGCCGTGGCGGCATCCGGCAAGGAGAGCGCCTTCGACTCCGAGGGCGCCATGCAGGCCCTCCAGTTCTGGCAGGATGCCGTCGAGAGCGGGGTCGCGCCCCGGAAGGGTTTGGGAACAGGGGCCAACGACATAATCGCCAACCTGGCGCAGGAGCATTGCGCCATCCAGAACTGTGGGATCTGGGCCGTGGCCGCGCTGCGGGAGAACGCCCCGGACTTCGAGTACGGGACGTTCAAGCTACCGTTGCCGCCCGGCGGAGAGTACACCACCGACCTCGGCGGCTGGGCGTTCGTAGCGAACTCCCAGGGCAAGAACCCGGAAGACGCGGGGCGTTTCTGTGCCTGGGCTCTCGCCTCGATGAGCCAGGATTCCATAGACCGGGGCGTCGGTTGGATAGCAGAGGCCGACAGTACCGTCGCGCCGCGCAAGTCCGTTCAACAGAAGGCCGAAGAACAAGGCGCCTTCGAGTCCGGGCCGATGAAGTTCTTCAGCGAGGAAGCGTTCCCCGGCGCCCGCGGCGAGCCCCGATACACCCCGGAAGTCTACAAGGCCGTCTCCGACGCTATACAGGCCGTCCAACTCGGCGGCTCCGACGCCGGAGACAGCGCCGCACAGGCAGCGGAGCAGATAAACACCTTCCTCAAAAGCTACTCCGGGGCACGCATCGTATGAGCGTGAAATCCCGAGAGCCGGCTCCCGGAACGCGGGAGGCCCGCCGGGCGGAGCCACCCTCCCGGCGACGCCTCAGCCGGAAACATCGCGAGTGGCTAGCAGCCACGCTGTTCATCTTCCCAGACGCGCTCGGCCTACTGGTGTTCCTGGGTATCCCGATGGTCCTGGCACTAGGGCTGGGGTTCTTCGACGTGAGCGGGTTCGGGGGGTTCTCGTTCGCGGGCCTCGCCAACTACAAGAAGATGTTCGCCGATCCGCTCTTCTTCAATAGCCTCAAGGTGACGGTGCTCTACGTAGGGGGCTTCGTCTCCGGGGTCTTCGTGGTCAGCCTGGGGCTCGCGCTGCTGGTGCAGCGGAAGATTCCTTTCGTGGGCGTCTTCCGTAGCATGTTCTTTCTGCCGCATGTGGTGAGTCTGGTCGTGGTGGGGCTAGTATGGCAGTTCATGCTGACCGATGGGATCGGGGTAGTCAATCAGGTATTGGGCGCGATCGGACTCCAGGAACGCTCGTGGCTTGGCGACCCGGACGTGGCTCTCTTGACCGTGGTGGTCGTCAGTATCTGGTTTTTCATGGGATACTACATGATAATCTTCCTCGCCGGCTTGCAAGACATCCCCCAAGAGTTCTACGACGCCGCCAAAGTGGACGGAGCGCGTAGCTGGCAGACGTTCTGGAACATAACCTGGCCGCTGCTGAAGCCCACGAGCTTCTTCGTGTTGCTCGTCTCCACTATCACGGGCGTGGCGGGATTGCAGGCGTTCGACCTGATCTACGTGATGACCCGTGGCGGTCCCGCGAACTCGACCTCTTTAGGCATCTTCTATATTTACGAACAGGCGTTTCAGTTCAACGACTACGGCTACGCCGCCGCGATGTCCTCGTTCCTCGTCCTGATCCTGCTCGCCGCCACGGCTGCCATGTTCGTACTCACGAAGGGAGGCCGCTTTGAAGTCGACTGACGCCTTGCGCCCGACGAAGCTGGCGCTATTCTCTCTCACGGCGATTCTCGCCCTGATAACGGTCTTCCCGCTACTCTGGATGGTCTCCAGCGCGTTCAAGGGACCGGACGAGGTCAACAGCGTGAACCTCATCCCCGCCGCCCCGACACTGGAGAACTTCCGGTACGTATTCACGGAGGTTCCGTTCCTGCGCTACATGCTCAACAGCTTCTTCGTGGCCGCGACGGTGACGGTGGCTGCTCTCTTCTTCCACACAATGGCGGCGTATGCGCTGGCGCGGCTAAGCTTTCCAGGCCGGGACATCATCTTCTTCGCCATCTTCTCGACGCTTCTGGTGGCGTTGCCGATCATACTTGTTCCACTCTTCATCCTGGTGCGGGAACTCGGCATGATAGATACCTACGCCGGGCTGATCGTACCGGCTATCTTCAACGCATTCGGAATCTTCCTTCTCAGGCAGTTCTATCTGGGGATGCCGCGCGAGCTGGAGGATGCTGCGTTGGTGGACGGGTGCGGGTACTGGGGAGTTTACCGGCACGTCATATTGCCTTTGAGCCGCCCGATCATCGCGGCGCTCTCGGTGTTTTTCTTCCTGGCGAACTGGAACAGTTTCCTGTGGCCGTTGACCATCACGCAGAACCAGGACTTGTGGATGATCCAGGTCGCCATAGCTAGCTTCCAGACCCAGTACGCCGGCGCCTGGAACTACATCATGGCCGCCGCCACCGTGGCCGCCATCCCGACGATGGCCCTCTTCTTCGTCTTCCAGCGCCAGCTCGTCGATTCCATAAAGACCTCCGGGTTCAAGTAATGGCGTGGGCTACGATGATGGGCGAGAAGTGACTTCATCTTCTCGGAGTATGGACCTGCCGCTCCTGTTGACGAAACTGGCGCGCAAGCGTCCGTTGTTCCATTCGGAGGCGGATTTCCAGCACGCGCTGGCGTGGGAGATCCGGGAACGCTACCCGGATGCCAGGCTCCGTCTGGAGTACCGGCCCGCTCTCGCGGACACCAGGATATACGTTGACATATGGGTCGCCTTCGGCGACGGAACCATCGCCACATTCGAGTTGAAGTACAAGACTCGCCGACTCGATTTGCAGCTAGACGGTGAAACCTACGGGCTACTTGATCAGGGCGCTCAGGACATCGGCCGATACGATTTACTGAAGGACGTACTCCGTCTGGAGCGGTTGGCATCCACATTCCCCGCCGTCTCCGGAGTTGCGATCTTGCTGACGAACGACAGCACCTACTGGATGGCGCCACGAACGAACGATACCGTGGACGCGGCCTTTCGCCTCCATGAGGGACGGACTTTCGCAGGACGGCTGGCCTGGGGTCCGGGCGCATCCGCGGGTACGATGCGCGCCCGCGAAGTACCGATCAATCTCGCAACCGCATACGATGCCGGTTGGAGAGACTACTCCAGCGTGGATACCGGTCGCAATGATTTGTTCCGATACCTGCTCGTCAACGTCAGCAACAGGCACGGCGGGTGAGACGGCATTCGCCGCCTGACCCCTAACCATCATCAGGAAAGGAAGAGCGTGAGCAATTACGGAGACTTCGGGAGCAGCCTGCGCGACCTGCCGCGCCTGCGGAGCAGCCGCAGAAAAAGAGCTTCGAGCTGGGACCGTAACGGCGGCAACGACGACCGGCTGACCATGAGACCGGGGCAGACGGCGACGCTGGCGGAGATGGATGGCGCGGGATGCGTCAATCACATATGGGTCACGGTCGCCAACGAGAAGATGTCCCTAAGGCCGGACACCCTGGAACCGGACTTCCTGCGGCGGGTGGTCCTCAAGATGTACTGGGATGGAGAGGAGGAGCCGAGCGTACACGTTCCGGTCGGAGATTTCTTCGGTGTTGGCCACGCCCGCAGCAAGAACTTCGTCTCCGCCCCGCTCCAGATGAGCCCGGAGGACGGCAAGTCGTTCAATTCGTTCTTCCACATGCCGTTCTCCGACGGAGCGCGCATCGAGGTTACGAGCGAGATGGAACACGAGGACGTCTTCTTCTACTACTACGTGGACTATGAGGAGTTCGACGAACTCGAAGACGGACTCGGGCGCTTCCACGCGCAATGGCGCAGAGAGAACCCGACGAAGGGGATCGAGCAGGGGGATCAGAGCAACCAGGAGTTCCAGCTTCAGGGCGAGAACGCCTCTAGCGAGGGGAACTACACCATCCTCGACGCCGAGGGGCGGGGACACTACGTCGGGTGCGTCTTGAACGTCTACAATTTGCGTGAGACTAATCGGTGGAACTGGTACGGGGAGGGGGACGATATGATCTTCATTGACGGAGAAGAGTGGCCGCCCTCCCTCCACGGCACCGGCACCGAAGACTACTTCAACACCGCCTGGTGCCCCCAGCAGGAGTACTCCGCGCCGTACCACGGCATCACTTTAGGCGGCGGCGACAACTGGAGCGGGCAGGTGAGCCTGTACCGATTCCACGTCGAGGACCCTGTGACGTTCGAGCGGTCCATCCGGGTGACCATCGAGCACGGCCACGCCAACAAGCGTAGCGACGACCTCTCATCCGTCGCCTACTGGTACCAGATCGAGCCGCACCGACCGTTCTCCATCCTGCCTGTCGAGCAGCGCATACCCCGGTCCCGCTGAGAGACAGGCAAGACGTTCTTTGCGTGGGGGCGTGAAGCGTGCAAGACTGCCCGAGGCCGGGTGGGGCCGGGATCACAATAGAGAAAGGGGAGAAGGCCGTGGCAAAGATCGGCATCCTTACCATGTCCGATGGCCGGGACTTCGTGCATGAGGGCGCGGGCGTCGGCGCGTTCGCCAAAGACGTGGAGGACAGCGTGGCCGGAGCCCTGAAGTCCGCCGGACACGAGGTCGTGCGCGCCCGAGAAGCCGTGTGGACGAATATGCTAGCCACCCGTGAGGCCCGGCGCGTCGCCGACGCGCGGCCTGACCTGACGATCTTCAACATCCCAGTGTGGGCCTTCCCGCACTTCTCGATGCTGGCGGCGAATGAGACGCCTGGTCCCCTGCTCCTCTTCTCGAACCTGAACCCCGTGCAGCCTGGGATGGTCGGGATGCTTGCGGCGGGTGGGGCTCTCGACCAGATCGGCCGCCACCACCTCCGCGCCTGGGGCGATGTCTCCGACCCGCACGTGCTGGCGCGAATCGAAGCCCACGCCAGGGCCGCGAAGGCCGTGAATGCTTTGCGCGGAAGTACCTTCGGGCGCATCGGCGGAAGGCCGATGGGCATGTACACAGCCGTCTCCAACCCGGATCAGTGGATGGAAAAGTTCGGGGTGGACGTGGAGGAGGTAGACCAGTGGGAGATCGTCCGTCGCTCCGAAGAAGTAGAAGGCGGCAAGGTTCGCGCCGCCCGCGAGTGGCTGGAGGAGCACGCGGCTGGCGTCCATTACGACGGCGAGCAACTGACGCCGGAGATTCTGGAACGCCAGATCCGGACGTACTACGTGATGCGCGAGCTGATCGAAGAATGGAACCTCGACTTCTCCGGTATCAAAGCCCAGCCCGAGCTCACCACCCATTTCTGCACCATGGACATAACAGAAGCCTTCCTCAACGACCCCTACGACTGGGACGGCCCGAAGGAACCCCACGTCTGCGCCACCGAAGCGGACATGGACGCGGCTCTGACGATGCAGATCCTGAAGCACCTCTCCGGCACGCCCGTCCTCTTCGCCGACGTGAGGCACTATCATGGGAAGCTCGGCGTCTGGGACCTCTGCAACTCCGGCCAACACGCGACCTGGTTCGCCGCGAGGAGCGATGAAGCGGCCGAGAACCTGCGTCACGTCCATCTCTACCCCGAGGAATTTTTCTTCCCGGCGGGTGGAGCGGCGGTCCATCATCTGGCGGCGGAGGGAGACTTCACCTTCGCCCGTCTCACCCGCCTGGACGGCCGCTACCGGATGCAGGTCATGCGCGGGGATTTAGTGCGCTTCGATGACGCGGCCAACGAGGACCTGATGAAGCAATCCACCTACAATTGGCCGCACGCTTTTGCCCGCATGGACGCGGATGCTGAAGAGATACTTTCGAGATACGGTTCCAACCACATCCACGCGATACCAGGAGATCACGTCGAGGAACTAAGAGTAGTCTGCGAACTTCTCGACGTAAACTACGACGGATTTGGGGGCGCGAAATGAGTGGGCTCCTTCTCGGTGTAGACATCGGGACCGCCAGCTCGAAGGGCGTGCTAGCCCGCCCCGACGGCGAGGTCGTCGTCACCACCGAGCGCCCCCACGACCTCAGCCTGCCCCAACCCGGCTGGGCTGAACACGACGCCGAAGAAACCTGGTGGAAGGACTTCGTCTCCATTTGTCGTGAGCTAGTCGAGAAAGCGGACGACGACATTGCCGCCGTGTGTACCAGCGGCATCGGGGCGTGTCTGTTGCCGGCGGATGAGGATGGAAACCCTTTGCGGCCTGCCATCCTGTACGGCATAGACACGCGGGCGGAGAAGGAGGTCGAGGAACTCAACGACCGCTATGGGAGAGATAGTCTCCTCGACCGGTGCGGCTCGGTATGCACTACCCAGGCCGTCGGTCCCAAGCTCCTCTGGCTCCGGCACAACGAGCCCGAGGTTTGGGAGAAGACGGAAAAATTCTTCATGGCGAACTCGTTCATCGCTTATCGGCTGACCGGGGAGTACGTCCTGGATCACCATTCCGCCAGCCAGTGTGATCCCCTCTACGACGTGCACGCCTGCGGTTGGATCGAAGACCGGGACGAAGAGATAGCTCCGGGCCTGCCTCTGCCACGTCTCCTCTGGCCCGCCGAAGTCGTCGGAGAAGTGACCCGGAAAGCCGCCGAAGAGACGGGAATATCCGCTGGCACGCCGGTGGCAGCCGGAACGATAGATGCGTGGAGCGAGGGCGCGAGCGTCGGGGTGCAGAACCCCGGCGACCTGATGCTCATGTACGGCACGACGATGTTCATGATCGAGGTTCTGAAGGAGCCTCTCCATCACCCTGGCCTATGGGGCACGACCGGAATATTGCCGGAGACGCACAACCTGGCCGCCGGGATGGCGACCTCCGGTGCGCTCACCGGGTGGCTACAGAAGATCTCCGGCGGCGTCCCCTACGAGAAGCTCACGGAAGAGGCCGCCGCCGTATCACCGGGATCTGACGCCCTGGTCGTGCTGCCTTACTTCGCCGGGGAGCGGACGCCGATCTTCGATCCCGGCGCTCGCGGTCTCATCTCCGGCCTCACCATCAGCCACGGCCGCGGGCACCTCTACCGCGCGATGCTCGAAGCCACCGCCTACGCGGTGCGGCACATCTTCGAGTACATGCAGGAGGCTGGCGGAGGCGGAGATCGGCTCGTCGCCGTCGGAGGCGGAACAAAAGGGGGACTCTGGACTCAAATAGTCTCCGACGTGACCGGACGCCCCCAGGATCTCCCAGAACAGGCCATTGGCGCGGCCTACGGGGACGCGCTTCTCGCCGCCCGCGCCATCGGCCTCGCGGAACCGGACACCGACTGGAGCAAGGTTTCCGAGACCGTCGAGCCGGACGAGGCGAACCGCGAAGTCTATGACGAGCTTTACGGGATCTACCGCGACCTCTATCCTGCTACCCGAAATCAGATGCACGTCCTGGCGAGGATGCAGAAAGGGGGAGAAGTTGTCACCTGAAACGAAAAAGTCCGTCGTCCGGTTGCGGGGCGTATCGAAGGAGTTCCCAGGCGTGCTCGCGGTGGACAGGGTGGACCTGGACATCCTGCCTGGTGAGGTCCATGTAGTCGCCGGAGAGAACGGGGCGGGCAAGTCCACCCTGATGAAGTTGCTCTCGCAAGTCGAGCGGCCTTCAGGGGGAGAGGTCGAGGTCTCCGGTGAGCCAGTCGAGTTCCACGGTCCCGGCCATGCGCAGTCGCTCGGCGTGGCGATGGTCTACCAGGAGTTTGCGCTGGCGCCGCACCTCTCGGTGGCGGAGAACCTGTTCCTCGGGCGCGAGCCGGGACGTGCCGGGTTCATCAACCGCCGGAGCGAGGGCGAGGAAGCGGGGAATCTGCTGCGGCGGGTGGGACTGGAGGTGAACCCGGCCCGGCTCGCCTCCGCGCTCACGGTGGCCGAGCAGCAGCGCGTCGAGATCGCCAAAGCCCTCGCCATAGACGCAAAGGTCGTCATCATGGACGAGCCGACCGCCACGCTGGCCGAGCGGGAGATAGAGGGCCTCTTCGAGGTCATCCGGGACCTCACATCGCGCGGCATAGCCATCCTTTACATCTCCCACCGCCTCGATGAGATCTTCCGCATCGCCGACCGCGTGACCGTGATGCGCGACGGCAAGATAGTGGACACCCTGCCGGTAAACGAACTCGACGAGGACAAGCTCGTCCGCCTCATGGTAGGACGCGAGGTCGCCAACCTCTATCCCAAACCGGAAGTCGAAATTGGGGACGTTCTTTTGCGCGTGAGTGGCGTGAGTCGTGGAGAGAAGCTCGACGATTGCTCATTCGAGGTTAGAGCCGGGGAGATACTGGGTTTCGCTGGTCTCGTCGGGGCTGGGCGCACGGAGCTGGCCCGCGCCGTCTTCGGGGCCGATAGGAAAGACTCAGGCACCGTCGAGCTGGATGGACAGAGGTTGAAGATAAAGAAGCCCCAGGACGCCATAAACGCGGGCATCGGGTATCTGACGGAGGACCGTAAGGGCGAGGGGCTCGCGCTCCAGCTTGGGGTGGATCAGAACATAACCCTCGCCAGTCTGCCGACGAGTTTTGGATTCATAAACCTCGCGGAGGAACGCAGGATCGCACGCCAGAGGAGGGACGAGCTGAACATCCGCACGCCCTCCATCCGCCGCAGGGTGCAGGTTCTCTCCGGCGGCAACCAGCAGAAAGTCGTCGTCGCGAGGTGGTTGGAGACGAAGGCCAGGGTGATGTTCTTCGACGAGCCGGCCCGTGGCATAGACGTTGGGGCGAAGGCCGAGATGTTCGGGCTCATCGGCGAGCTGGCGAAGGAGGGGCGGGGGATCGTTCTGATTTCCTCTTACCTCCCGGAGCTTCTGAACATGTGCGACCGTATCCTGGTGATGCGCGAAGGGAAGGTCGCCGGGGAGATCGAACGCAAAGAGTTCTCCGAGGAGCGCGTCGTCGCCCTCGCCACAGGGACGAAGGAGGCTGCATGAGATACAAGTCAGATACTATTGCTACGATAGTAAGCAAGCGTCTCAATCAGAGCCACTTCCTACCGGCGATTCAGCGAGAGTTCGTCTGGACACCGCAGCAGATAAGTACACTCTTCGACTCGCTCATGCGCGACTACCCCATAGGCTCTTTCTTGTTCTGGGAATTGGAACCTGAGAACCACGAAGAGTGGGAGTCATACAAATTCATAGAAAATGCTAGCCAGCGCGGAAACCACAATGAACTCGCAAACACCGACATCGTCCAGCAGCTTACTCTGGTTCTCGACGGCCAACAGCGGTTAACTGCTCTGAACATCGGACTGAGAGGTTTAGGTTTCTACGAGACCAAAAAGCCGCGCGCCCACTGGAGAAAAGAGAGCTCCTGGCTCAAACGCCGACTGTACCTCGACCTCTTGCAGGACCCACGAGTGCAGGAGGAAGATGGCGAAGAGGGAATGCGCTACGGTTTCGCTTTCCTCGCTGATGCGCGAGATCGAGATGGGTTCAGTAGCGGCGGACGATACTGGTTCAAGGTTGGACGCATCCTGAAAGCGCCAAGTACCTACAACCTCGAAGACCTGATCGAACAAGAGCAAAAGAAGCTTCCGGAGGGAACGACCGAGGAGCAGCGCAAGCCTTTGAGACACAACCTGACGAGGCTACACAAGGTCGTCTGGGAGAACGATGCGATCTGGCACCACACCGAGCACGAACAGGACTATG
>Ga0183260_10002721_pt1 | contig 14476 bp, 12 predicted proteins | sample AntDrymUQ4972206_2_FD_129768 | JGI IMG/M metagenome (GOLD analysis project Ga0183260, IMG submission 129768) | Polar desert sand microbial communities from Dry Valleys, Antarctica - metaG UQ497 (22.06) (version 2) (version 2) | ecosystem: Environmental > Terrestrial > Soil > Desert | place... | reverse complement strand
GACCTACATGCGTATTTTGAACGGTGGCGCGAATGAGCGTCGGGTTAACGTAAACGAACCTGAGCCGGTTGGCGACCTTTCGGATGTACCGTCGTGGTTGAGCGAGGAACAGCAGGATGGTTGGCGCTATGCGCTTGAGTGCGCGCCGTTGGGGTTACTGAAACGCCTCGACCGTTCCGCTCTAGTTGTGTTTGTCGTTGCGGAAGACCTGCACCGCAGGGCTGCGCGGGCAATTGACGCATCCGGCATGGTTGAGACGTCACCTGGGAAGTCGGCTTTGGTGCAGAGTCCTTACGTTGCCATTTTGAATCAGCAGGCGACGCTCATGCTCAAGGCTGCGAGCGAGCTTGGTTTCACCCCTGCGAGTAGAAGCCGTGTTCAGATTAGCAATGAAGGCAAGTCGCCAAACCCATTCGGAAGCATCGGAAAGCGGCCCTCGTGATTTTGCAAAGGTTGCACTGGCGTATGCGCGCGACGGGTGCGCGATTGCAAGAACCGGACGGGGCATGCAAAAGTTTAGGCGCATCGCATCGCACACCGCGAGGACAGTTTGCAACGCTAAACCGCAACATTCGTCCCGGTCCGGACGGGTTTTACACGCTACGGTGAGGCCGGCGCTGACGTGAGGCGCTAAACTGCGACGCGCAGCAACGGCGTCGCCAGTGCGCGCGACCTGGGGGCATATTTGGGGGCACAACCCCAAGAGGCCAATTTAGAAACGGACAAAAATCAATGGCATGGGCTGCCTATTCGGAGCCGGGTGCCGCACCACTACGGAAACATCATGCGCGAAACCTCCGTGTCCCTGGACGCCCTCGCCTGGAACTACCACGACTCATTGCCGGACAAAGTGGCCGAGTTCGAACGCCTGTGGTCCGGCTGGCAAGCCGACCCGCCATCGCGGGGTGCGTGCGACGCATTTCGCGTGCTGATCCATCGCATGTCGGGCGCGACCGCGGCATTCGGCTACGAGGATCTCGCCCATCGCGCCGTGGAGCTGGAACGATTGCTCAAGCCAGGCGTCTGCCACGAAGATCAACTTCCGGATGCGGTATTTCGCCGAATCGAGAATGCGGCCGCGGACTTGCTCGAGGCGCTGCGGCAACGCGCCGGTGATGCGCATCCGCCGCCGGTGCCCACGTGATTGACCGCACGGCCGCCGCGCTTGCGCAAGGCCAGCCGCGCCTCGAATCCAGCCGGATCCTGCCCGCGATTTCCCTGATCGGCGTGCCGACCGATGTGGGCGCGGGCACGCGCGGCGCTTCCATGGGACCCGAAGCCTTGCGCGTCGCTGGACTGCCGGAGGCTCTGGCGCGCCGCGGCCATGACGTGCGCGATGTGGGCAATCTCGCGGGCCCCGTCAATCCGTGGCGCGATCCGACCGCGGGTTACCGCCATTTACCCGAAGTCGTGGCATGGAACCGCAGCGTGCTGACGTCGACCTATGCGGAGCTGGAAGGCCGGCGACTGCCGATTCTGCTCGGCGGAGATCATTGCCTGGCGATCGGCTCGATCACGGCAGTGGCTCTGTATTGCAAGTCACAGGGAAAGGAGCTTCGCGTGCTGTGGCTGGACGCTCATGCCGACTTCAACACGTCTGAGCTCACGCCATCGGGCAACGTCCACGGCATGCCTGTTTCATGCTTGTGCGGCATCGGGCCACGCGAACTCACGCATCTCGGTGGCGAATCGCCCATCCTGTCGCCGACCCAGATCCACCAGATCGGAATCCGTTCGGTGGACCCGGGCGAGAAGCGACTGGTCAAGGAGGCCGGACTCAAGATCTACGATATGCGCTACATCGACGAAGTCGGATTCAAGCGCACGATGGACGAGGCTCTTGCGGGGCTGACCGAGGACCACCACTTGCACGTGAGTTTCGACGTGGACTTTCTGGATCCCTCGATCGCGCCTGCTGTGGGAACCACAGTTCCCGGCGGTCCCAACTATCGCGAGGCGCAGCTGGTCATGGAAATGATCGCCGACACGGGACGCTTGGGTTCGCTCGACATCATGGAACTCAATCCCGCGCTCGATTCGCGCAACGTGACTGCCGAACTCGCGGTGGACCTCGTCGAGTCCCTGTTCGGAAAGTCCACCCTGATGCGCGACTGACGCCGGCAGCGTGCAAGAAAAAAGGGGCCGGAGGGGCCCCTTTTTCCTGCGGCGAAGCCTCACCACGGGTCCGGAGTGAAGGAGTCCGGGAATGCCCGCGGTTCGCGGTGCGAGTACGAAGGCGCGGGTGCGGGCCAGATTCCACGCGCGACCAGGTTTTCGTGCCGGTCGTAGAACACGCGCACGATCTCGTCCGGACGGTTGTTCGCGCGCAGGAACTGCGTGGTACTCGCCGGGTCGTAACGCCGCTCCCCGTGCCCGGTGCCGAGTGGGGAACCGGCGGCGGCCACGTCCGCTGAGGACTGCGACTCCTGCGCCATCGGGGCCTGGTTGCGCCCGCGGCGCGCGCCATCGCTCTTGGCTGCATCCCGGCGCTCGCTGTAGCCGCGGTTTTCGTAAGCCACCGGCGGAGACGCCGGGACTGGAGGAGGCGGCACTTCGCGGAACACCGCCGCGCCAATCACGCCGACATCGAACGGGCGACCGGTGCGCGCAGCATAACTGTCGGGCAACTCGGTGAAGTAGAACTCCGCGGTTTCCTCGAGGCTCTTGCGCCAGCCGCGGATATCGACCTGCTGCCACGGCGCCAGCACGTAACCTTGTTGCGACGGGCTCGCCGTCTGCCCGTTGATCACGTTCACGCCGTCGACCGACAGCACCACCAGCACACGCTCGCCGCTGCGATTGGCAACGCGCAACGTGTACGGTGCGCCAGGAGCCCCGGCGACGTAGGTCTCGCCGCGAAACCGGGTCTGCGAAAACGCATTCCCGACGGGGTCGACCACCGTGAGATCGACCAGATGACCGGCGTGGACGGGAGCGGTGACAACGAGCAGTGCGGTGAGGGCGCAACTCAAGCGGGACAGCATGACGATTCTCCGTGTTGGGTAATCGACTAATACGCACTGGCCGCAAGGTCGGGGTTAAGCCTGGCTTGCAATCGTTCGTATCTTGCGCCTGCCCATCTTCGTGGCTGCCCTATGCGCATCGCGGGACGGGCCGTCGCCCGCACTACAATCCGGCGATGACTCTCGCGCCGACATTCTCAAACGCATGACCATTCGCAACAGGGTGCTGACAGGCATTACCACCAGCGGCACGCCGCACCTCGGCAATTACGTGGGTGCCATCCGACCAGCGATCGTGGCCAGCCAACGCGACGACGTGGAGTCTTTTTATTTCCTGGCGGACTTCCACGCACTGGTGAAGTGCCAGGATCCCGCGCGTGTTCAGCGCTCGACGCTCGAGATCGCCGCGACGTGGCTGGCGCTCGGTCTCGATCCCGATCGCGTGTTCTTTTATCGCCAGTCCGACATCCCGGAGATCCCCGAGCTGACCTGGCTGCTGTCGTGCGTCGCGGCCAAGGGCCTGCTCAATCGGGCGCACGCGTACAAGGCGTCCGTCGATGCCAATCTGGCGAGCGAGCTCGACGCAGACGCGGGCATCAGCATGGGTCTCTTCTCGTACCCGGTGCTGATGGCCGCGGACATTCTGCTGTTCAACGCACATCGGGTGCCGGTCGGACGCGACCAGGTGCAGCACATCGAGATGGCTCGCGATTTCGCGCAACGCTTCAATCATGTCTACGGCGAGCATTTCGAGGGCGGGGCGGCCCCGTTCGTGCTACCGGAAGCCGAGGTCGATGCGTCGGTGGCCACCTTGCCCGGCCTCGATGGCCGCAAGATGTCGAAGAGTTACGACAACACGATTCCGCTGTGGCTCGAAGCACCGGCGATGCGCAAGGCACTGCTCGGCATCGTCACCGATTCGCGCGCACCCGGCGAACCCAAGGATCCAGAGGCGTCCAGCGTGTTCGCGATCTACCAGGCGTTCGCGAGCGCGGAAGAAACTCGCGGAATGCGCGCGGCGTTTGCCGCCGGCATCGGCTGGGGCGACGCGAAGAAGCAGCTTTTCGAGCGCATCGACCGCGAGCTCGCGCCCGCGCGGGAGCGTTATCAGCAGCTCATGCGACGTCGCGACCATGTCGAGGACGTGCTCTGCGCAGGCGCCCGCAAGGCGCGCGCGCGCGGGGCGCCCTTCATGCAGGCGCTGCGCGCGGCGGTGGGATTGCGCCCACTCGGTGCGATGGCGAAGCTCCCGGTTGTCGGCCAGTCCGACGGTCCACCCGCCGCTGCTTCCGCGGCAGCCCGGGACACAGTCCAGTCCGCCAAGGCGCCCACGTTCAAGACCTGGCGTGAACGCGACGGCACGTTCCATTTCAAGGTCATCGACAGCGAGGGCGCGGTGTTGCTGACGAGTGTCGCGTTCGCGTCGGCAGCCGATGCGGGAAAGGCGGCCGCGGAACTCAAGCGCGGCGCCTTCGCGCTCTCAACTGCGGACGGCCGGGTCTCGATGGACGGTGCGGCGCTTGGAACCCTCGCGGAAGGAGTGTCGCTGGATGCGGTGCACGAGGCCCTGGCGGAATAGCGCCACGGCTGCGGCTGCGTAGACCGCGCGCGCTGCACCGTCTCTGCCGGCGCAGGGGCATCCGCATGGCAGCCATGCCCCTGCACCCGACGCGGCGATCCGCGTCACGGCCGGGTGAGTGCCGCAAGCTCGAGAGTCTGGGGATCGAATGGACGCGACGCCCGCAGGGCGGCCACCGCACGTACGTGATCCGCGCGCGCACTGGCGGAGTGGGGCGTCTGGCGCAGCACGGCCGCGGTCATCCATGCGCGCGCCGCGAGCGCAGGCCACGCTCGCTCCCCCAGTTGTTTGCGAAAGCCGGCCTGTGCGGCCTGCGCGGCAGCTGCGCAGGCCGATGCGTCTCCCCTTGCCCACGCGATGCGAGCGCGCACCAACTCAATGTCAGGCGAACTGGTAGCACCGATGCCACGGTCGATAAACTGACGGCCGGCCAGTTCGATCAATGCGGTCGCGCCGTCGATGTCGCCGTCGGCGAGCGCGGCTTCCGCGCGCAGCCGCAGCAACGCGATCAGTTCGAGATGCGGCGCCTCGTACTTCTGCTGGGCAATCGGCCATGCGCGCTCGAGCAGTTGGCCCGCTTCGCGCGGCTGCCCGGCAAGCAAGTGCGACTCGGCCCGAAAGCCGATCAGCCGCAGTTCATTGCGCGCGTCTGGCTCGAGCTTGGCCCGCTCTTCCACCAGCAGTCGATCGAAGGTCGCGGCCGCGGACTCGATGTCGCCGCGTGACAGCGCCAGCTGCGCGCCACGCATTTCGACTTCGATGCGCCGCTGGTAGTCCGGGCCGCTCGCCTTGCGCCACACGCGATCGGCGGCGTCGAGCGAAGCGGCAGCGGCGGCGTTGTCCATGAGGCTCAGTGCATTGATGGCCTCGTTCAAATGCACCGTCGCGAGCATGCTCGGATCGACCTCGGGCTGTCCATCGAACACGCGCCGCGCCCGCACGTACCACTCGGGAGCCTCGCGATAGCGCTGTTGCTGGCGCAGGATGCCGGCGACCGTGTTCGCGATGTAGGCGTTGAGGGGATGCTGCGGCGGCAAGACGCGCGTGGCGATGGCGAAGTTCTCGCGCGCGATGACCTCCGCTTCGTTGAGCTGGTCGAGATTGCGCAGCGCGATCGCCAGATTGTGGCGGGACTTCAGTACCGAAGCATGGCCCGGGCCGTGACGGCGCTCGTTGTCGGCGATCACTTGCCGCAAAATGCGTGCGGCGCCGGGGAAGTCGCCGCTGTCGGAAAGCGCCAGCGCGTAGTCGTTCAACGCGGTGCGCACGCGGGTCTCGTGCTCGCCCTTGCGCGCAAGGCGTGCTTCCGCGACGACGCGGCGCAACTCGAGGCCGGGTTTTTTCGATTCGCCCTGGTCGAGCAATCGGGCACGCGCGAGGTCCAGGTCCTCTGAGCGTGACTCGATGTCCTGCGCGGCATCTCCGAAATAGTTGCGCAGGGTCGGAGTCACGCTCAGCCAGCGACGCCAACTCTGTTCGTTCGCGCGGATGCGATCGCGCAGCAGCAGGGCCTCGTTGGTCCATCGCGTGCCGTTGGGGACATCGTCCTGATGCGACGCCATGTCGACCAGGTCGATCAGTACGTCGAAACGCGGACGAAGCGTCTCGCCCTCGGCCGGCAATTTCGCCAGCGCCGCTTCGAGTTCCTTGCGCGCCTTGGCGTAGTCGCCGAGATAAAGATAGGCATTGCCGATCGCGTTGAAAAGCTCGCCCGCGGTGCGGGGTTGATCACCGAGTTCCTCCTCGATGCGTGCGCTCCCACCATCGAGGATGGCCTTGGCCGTGACCGGCTCGCCCTCGATCGCGCCCGGACCCGCCTCCTGGAACAGCGACACGATGAATTGCTTGACCGCTTCCGCACGATTCGCTTGCTGACGCGCGGCACGCGCCTGCGCAAGGCTGACGCCGGTCGCGACGCTGAGCACCGCGAAAATTGCGACGGCAGCGATGACCGGTATGCGATGACGGCGCAGGAACTTGCCCGCGCGATACGCGAATCGGGGCGGCACCGCCTGCACCGCGCGCCCATCGAGATGACGCCTGAGGTCCTCGCACAGCGCAGCGACCGATGGGTACCGGTCCTGTGGACGCTTTTCCAGCGCCTTGTGCACGATGAGATCGAGATCGCCCGAGAGCTGGCGGCGCAACTGCTGCGGCGTGGCGCTGCGCTGCGCGGCAAGCCCGGTCAGCACGCCCGGATCCGTCGGCAAGGCAGCCTGCAGGGCGGGCGCTTCGACTTCCAGTACCGCACGCTGCATCTTGAAGGGCGTGGCATTGGGAAGCTGGAACGGACGCATTCCCGCGAGCATTTCGAAAAGAATGATGCCGAGCGTGAACACGTCGGTCGCCGCGCTGTGCGGATCGCCGCGGATCTGCTCCGGCGCCGCGTATTCGGGCGTGTGGATGAAGGTGTGTGGTGAGGTCGCTTCGTCCGCCTGCTCGTCGAGCAGCGCGGCAATGCCGAAGTCGAGGACGTGCGGCGCGCCATCCTTGTCGATCAGGATGTTGGTGGGTTTGAGATCGCGATGGATGACGAGCTGCTGGTGCGCGTACTGGACTGCCTCGGCGATGCGCAGCAACAGCGCCGCGCGCTCGCGCACCGGCAATGCCCGGCGCGTGCACCACTGGCTCAGCGTTTCGCCTTCGATGAGCTCCATCGCGAACCAGGGCGATCCGTCCTCGAGTACGCCACCGTCGTACAGCCGCGCGATCGCCGGATGCTGCAGCCGCGACAGGATCTGGCGTTCGCGCTCGAAGCGGCGCCGCGCATCGCTGCCCTCGTAGCCACTGCGGATGAGCTTGAGCGCGACTTGCTGCGTGAAACCGCCCGCGTTGCGCTCCGCGAGGTATACGGCGCCCATACCGCCGTGACCGAGCAGACGCACCAGCCGATACGCACCAACGTGCTGACCGATCCTGGCCTCGTTGTCCTGCCGCGGGCCCGAGACCACTTCCGTATGGGCGAACCGGTCGCTCGGCTGAGTTCCGAACAGCGCCGCTCGATCGTCCAGGGGTCCCGCCGGCCGACTGTCTGCAGCCAGCAATCGCTCCACGGTGGTACGCAGTTCCTCGTCGGGTCCGCAGCGCGCCTCGAACCACGCCACGCGCTCGCATTCCGGCAGCTCGACGAGTTCCCGGAATATCGACAGCGCCTTTTGCAGGGTCTCGTTTTCGGCGGCGTCATCCATGCCTATGCCCTGCTCAGCTCCGCGTGCAACAAGGCGCGCGCCGCGCGCCAGTCTCGCATCGCCGTGCGCAGCGACACGCCCAGCGTCTCCGCCACGGCACTGAAATCAAGGCCACCGAAGAAATGCAGCTCCACCAACTGCGCCGATCTCGCGTCGACCGCTTCGAGTCGTGCCAGCACGCGATCCAGTTCGACGACGTCGATCGCGGGCTCGGGAGCCGCAATCCCCGGTTCTCCGGTCAGAGCCGTGATCGCGAAACCGCCGCCACGCTTTTCTGCGTGCTTGCGTTTCGCCGCGTCAACCAGGATCTGACGCATGGCGCGACTCGCCAGATTGAGAAAATGCGCGCGTTCGAGCGCGTCCCCGTCGACCTTGGCCAGCTTGAGGAACGCTTCGTGCACGAGGCCCGTCGTCTGCATGGTTCCAGGAAAACGAGCGAGTTGCCGATGCGCGAGCGTGTGCAGCTCGTCGTAAAGACGCTCGAATGCGCCGGGAACGGAAGGCTGATCCTGCGGTGTTGTCACGGGCGCGTTCCCGGCTATCGAGCAGTCATTGTGCGCGGTGCCCCACAGATTGAACAGGTCGCAATCGACAGTTGCGCGCGCGTCGCGCGCCGGGTGCGGTGGCCGCGGCTATTCCCACGTCCTGGGCGCGGGACCGCGATCGGGATACAGCATGCGCACCACGCAGAACCGCTGGCCGGTCGGCGCCTCCATGACCCACCAGCGTTTCACGAACCCGATGCGCTTCGCGCCGAGCGCTTCCAGCCGCGCGGCCTCGGCGTCGATATCGTCGGCCTCGATGTCGAGATGCACGCGCGACGGGTGCGACACTTTCTGCACCTCGATATGCAGGTCGCTGCCATCGAGCAACACGTATTCGGCGTCCCCCTCGGCCGTCGACTCGCCAACCGTGAGCCCCAGCGCCGCGCTCCAGAATCGCGCCGCTTCGTCCAGGTCTTCCGTTTTGCAATCGACGATGAACCCGCCCAGCCTGCTGCGATGTGCCATGCCGAATCTCCGTTCCCTCGCCGCCATATTGTAGGAGCGCCGCAAGGCGCGATCGGGCCTGCATCGACGGGTCGCGCCTTGCGACGCTCCTACAACGCATAGAGAGCTCACACGTCAAAGCCGTTATCCAGGCAACGCCAGATCGTCGAGCATCGCCTTGAGGAAGCGTGCCGCCTCGCCGCCGGTGCAAGCACGATGGTCGAAGGTCAGCGACAGCGGCAACACGCGATGCGATTCGAATCCGCCCATCACCGGCGTCATCTGGTGCCTGCCGCGCCCGGCCGCCACGATTGCAACCGTCGGCGGAACGACCACAGGCGTTGCATATCGCCCCGCGAACATGCCGAAGTTGGAGAGGGAAATGGTGTAGCCGGAAAGCTCCGATGCGGCGATGGAACGATCCTCGACCTGCGTGCGCAGGCGCCTGACCGCCTCGCGCACGCCACGCGGGTCGAGCATGTCGGCGTTGCGCAGCGCGGGCACGAACAAGCCGTCGTCGGTATCGACCGCGAGTCCGATGTCGACTTGCCGATGCAGGGTGCGCATGAGTTTTTCGCCGTCGAACCAGGCGTTGAGTGCAGGTACGGCGCGCGCGGCGGCCACGATCGAGCGCACCAGCCTCGCGGTGAGGTCCTCGCTAGCAGCCCAGGCGTGCACGTCGGCGTCGTCGGTCAGCGTGGTCGGCACGACCTGCGCGTGCGCCGCGGCCATGACGCGCGCCATGTTGCGGCGTACGCCTTTCAGTTGTTCGGGCTGGCCTGACGCGACTACGCCTGGTGGCTGTGTGCGCATCGGCTTGCCCGCGGCCGACAACGACGTGCGTTGAGGTTCCCCACCTGCAACCCCGGCCCCCGCGCGCGGCGCGGGGTCGTTCTCAGCCGCGCGAGTCAGTGACTCGCGAGCGCGGCTGCTCACCCCGGTGGGAGAGGGGAGCAGAGCGGCGCTGCCGTCGCCGGCCGCACCCTTCACGTCCGCCATCGTCACCGCGCCTTCGCCACCGCTGCCGCGCACGCGCGCCAGGTCCACGCCAAGTTTGCGCGCGAGTGCGCGCACCGCCGGCATCGCTTTCACGCCGCCGATCGCGATCGCCTTCTCGCTGCGTACCGCGTCGGAAGATTGCATCGCGCCCACCACGGTGCCGGCATCTGCGCTCTTGGCAGGTTGTGCGGTTGGCGACGGAAGGTCACCACCGAGATCCGACGCAATCACGGCGTCGCCATCGTCGGGTGCGGGAGTCGGCGCGCCAGCACCCTTGTGTCCGGACGGCGGGCCGTGATGATGACCGGTGTCCTGGCCTTCGGCGCGTTGTGGTGCGCTCGGATCGATCTCGAACTCGGCGAGCATCGAGCCCGTCGGGATCACGTCGCCAGCCGCACCGCCGAGCTTGCGCACAGTTCCCGAAAAAGGCGAGGGCACCTCCACCACCGCCTTGGCGGTTTCCATCGAGACCAGCGAGGCGTCGAGCCGGATGGCGTCTCCGACCTTGACGAACCACTCGACAATCGTGGCATCCGGTAGTCCTTCGCCGAGATCCGGCAGGTAAAACGACTTGTTCTTCGCCATGTCAGTCCTCTTCAATCCGCTCGATGGCGCGGGCGGGAATCCAACCCGTCGCGCCTCCGGAATTTTCCGCCCACCACCAGTCGGCGAGCTCGCGATGCAGGGTCAGGCGCTCGCCCGCATCCACGTCGAGTTCGCGCGTGTCGTACGAAACCTTCGCTGTCGCCGTACCCTGTTCGCGGTCGAACAGCGACGCAGGAACCCATCCTCCGAGTCCGTTCGCATGGGTGGTCCACGCGAATGCCGGCCATTCCTCGTCGCGTGTCCCGAGCGTAACCACATCTCCCGGAGCAATCCGGATCGGCGGACGATCCGGCGCGCGGTGTGCGGCGATCACGGGGGCGCGCGGCATCAGCTCGAAGCCATCGCGCGTTTCGCGGCAGCGACGATCCGCTCGACGCTGGGCAGGTACTTCATCTCGAGCCGGAACAACGGAATGTGCGTGTCGTATCCGGTGACCCGTTCCACGGGAGCGACGAGGTCGTACATCGACTCCTCCGCGAGCCGCGCGGCGATCTCGGCACCGAAACCCGCGGTCTTTGCGGCCTCGTGCACGATCACGCAGCGGCCGGTTCTGGCGACCGATTCGGCGATGGTGCCGAAATCCAGCGGCTTGAGCGTCGCGACGTCGATCACCTCGGCGCTGATGCCGTCGCGCTCCAGCACCTCCGCGGCCTCCAGCGTCTCCTTCACCTGCGCACCCCAGGTCACCAGGGTGAGATCAGTGCCGTCACGAAGTACGTAACAGACGTCGAGCGGCAAGGCCTCTCCGTCATCCGGAACCTCTTCCTTGTACTGGCGATAGATGCGCTTGGGCTCGAAGAAAATCACCGGGTCTGGATCGCGGATGGCAGCGAGCAACAATCCGTACGCACGCGCGGGAGATGAAGGCATGACCACGCGCAGGCCCGGCACGTTGGTGAAGATGGATTCGTTGGCTTCGGAGTGATGCTCCGGCGCGCGGATGCCGCCGCCCCAGGGCACGCGCAGCACCATCGGGCAATGCATGCGTCCCCGCGTGCGGTAACGAAGGCGCGCCGCATGGCAGATCAGGTGATCCACCATCGGGTAGACGAAGCCATCGAACTGCGACTCTGCGACGGGCTTCATGCCCTGCGCCGCGAGGCCCACGGTGAGGCCGGCGATCATGGTCTCGTCCAGTGGCGTATCGAGCACGCGCCCGGCGCCGAATTTTTCCTGCAGCCCTGCGGTCGCGCGGAACACGCCGCCGTTGACGCCGACATCTTCCCCGAGCACCACTACGCTCGGGTCGTGCGTCATTTCCCACGCCAGTGCCTGGGTGATGGCTTCGATGAGGGTGATCGCACTCACGATCGCGGTGCCGCTGCCGACCGCGCGGCGTCGATGGCCATGGCCTGCGCGCGCTGCGCGGCGACATCGGCCGGCATGTCGGCGTGCAGGTAATCGAACATGGCCTCGACCGGTTGCACCTTGCTTTCGAGGTAGGCGTTGATCTCGACGTCGACCTGCTTGCCGCATTCCTCGTTCCACGCGGTTTCTTCGACCTCGCTCCACCAGCCCTGCGCGGTCAGCCAGTTGCGCATGCGGATCATGGGCTCGCGCTTCCACGCCGCCTTGACCTCTTCTTCGCCGCGATAGCGACGCGCGTCGTCGGCGGTCGTGTGGTCGCCCAGGCGATAGGTGACGGCCTCGATCACGCTGCCGCCTTCACCGGCCCGCGCGCGCGTGATCGCCTTTTCCACCACGTCGAGCACCGCGATGAGATCGTTGCCGTCGACCTGCACGCAGGCGAGCCCGCCAGCCAGGCCCTTCTGCGCGAGTGTCGGCGCGCCGGTCTGCATCGTTCGGGGCACCGAGATGGCCCACTGGTTGTTGACGATGACGCCGACGTACGGCAGCTTCCACGCGCCCGCCGCATTGATCGCCGCGTAGAAGTCGCTTTTCGAGGAGCCGCCGTCGCCGCAGATCGACACGGCGACGCGCGGTTCCTTGCGCAACTTGAACGCGAGCGCGGAACCGGCTGCATGCAGGCACTGCGTCGAGATCGGCACGCACCACGAGAAGTCGTGCGCGGGGCCGGAGAAATCGTTGCCGCGCTCGTCACCGCCCCAGTACATGAGCACGTCGCGCGGCTTGACCCCGCGCATGAACTGCGCCGCGTACTCGCGGTAGCTCGGGGCCAGGCAATCCTCGGGCCGCATCGCCGCACCGATCGCGACGTGCGCCGCTTCGTGCCCGAGGCACGAGGCGTAGGTACCGAGCTTGCCGGTGCGTTGCAGCGCAATCGACTTGGTATCGAACACGCGCGTGAACAGCATGGTCTTGAAGAGTTCCACCATCCGCGCGCGGTTCGACGCGACCGCGGGCAAGTCCTTCGACAAGGGCTTGCCGTCCGCGTCCAGCCACGCGATGTACGGAATCTGGAACGACGTGCTGCGTTCGCTCATGGCGACTCCACTCCGAGGCCGCCAAGGTTAGCAAACCCGCGTCTGCCCCACTGCTTTCGCCAACCCGCACGTAGTTTTCGGCTCGGTTGAGCCCGCTGGCGATCCGGCGGTAAGCGGCGACGCGTTGCGGCGCAAACGCCCATGCGGACAAGCATCACCGCAACGATCTTATTGGGCGCGTTGAGCGCGTACGCCGAGCACTGCGAACAGCAAGGCGAGCATCGCGAGAAGCGCGGGAGGAAGCATAGGGACCGGCACGCCGCTGCCCGTGCCGAGCGGAGTGACGAGGGTGGCCTCGTTGTTGGCGGCGACCGGATCGAGAGCTGCGCTGCTCAGGCGCAGGCCCAGGAAAATCGGAAAGTTCGCAGAAGTAAGCACAGTCGAGCGCAGACGCAGCGTCACCGTGCCGATATCGAAAAAGGGTGCGACGCACACCATGAACTCGAAGTCGGGTGGTGGAATGCCCACGGGCACATAGTTGCACGCCCATCCGGCGGGCGCCTCGGCAATGAGGGACTCAATCTGGTACAGGCCGCGTATGCCGAACTGTACGTTGGTGGTCGGGTCCGGTCCGTGGTTGGTCACCCTGATTTCGTGTGTCAGGACCTGACCCGGCAGCACGGGATTGGGAACGGCCACGATTTCGATGGACAGGTCGGAATGCGCGCCAGGCGCGAGCGCAAGCACCGTCGAACTCGCTGAGTTGTTCGACAAGTTTGAATCGGGGACGCTCGAGGAAACCGTTACGCCAGTCTGAAAGAAAATGCCGGCCAGCGCCGGCGAAACCCTCAGCCGCATTCCCATGCTGACGACGCTCCCACGCGGCATCAGTCCGCGAATGCAACTTATCGTCCCGGTGCTGCCGACCGGGGGCGTGGTGCATGTCGTCTCGGAAAAGCCCGCGCCTCCACTGACCGATTCGAACGTCGTTCCCGGGGGCGTCTCGATGCGGAACGCGACGTCATTCGCCGCCGCCGGGCCGAGGTTGCGGATCAGTGCGCTGTAGAACACCGTATCGCCCACGAAGACCTGGAATCCCAAAGCCGCGATGGTGGCTTCAAGGTCAGCCGACGGCGGCGGCGTTTGTGCGGAAGACTCGACGCAGAAACAACAGGCGACGAGCAGCGTCGGCACGGAACGCCTGGCGATGCGCGAAATGAGCGCGAATGAAGACAAGATCGACTCCAGGCCGAAGTCTCAAGCTTAGCCCACGCGGCGAGGGAGGCGCCGAAGCAAGTTCGGACCCTCTGCCCAACCCCTCTCCCGGGGGAGAGGGGCTGACAGCGCGGAGTCGCCGCGGCTGTTCTTTGTCAGTGTTGGCTTAGTTGCGGCGGGTGCTTGCGCGCATGCCGATCATGCCGAGCATCAGCGCGAGGAAGGCGAGCAGGGCAGGCGACAGCGTCGGTACGCCGACCGCGCTGCCGACGCCGCCGCCGCCTACCGCGAACGTGGTGGCATCGCCACTCGCTGGAGTGCCCGGGTTGTCGGTGACGCCGCTCGACTCGTTGGTGCCGTTGGCGTCCGCGTCGAACCGGAACGTGCCTTGGTTCGAGATCACGGTGGCTTCCGGCGTCGTGGCGGGGATGCGCGCGGTGATCGTGATGGTCACCGAGGTGCCGGCCGGGATTGCGCCGTTCCAGGTCACGGTGCGAGTGGCGACCGTCGCGACCGCTGTGCCCGACGTCGACGTTGCCGAAACAAGTTCGAGCGGCGCCGGCAGCACGTCGGTGAACTCGTCGCCCGGGTT
>Ga0183260_10002720_pt1 | contig 14485 bp, 16 predicted proteins | sample AntDrymUQ4972206_2_FD_129768 | JGI IMG/M metagenome (GOLD analysis project Ga0183260, IMG submission 129768) | Polar desert sand microbial communities from Dry Valleys, Antarctica - metaG UQ497 (22.06) (version 2) (version 2) | ecosystem: Environmental > Terrestrial > Soil > Desert | place... | reverse complement strand
CCGGACTCTAGTGAAGTTTGGACGCCGGGAGGGCCACCACGAGTCAGGCCTCCTCGCGCCGGGTCCGTCGGCGTACCGCCACGACCAGCGGGAGAGCGCCGCCGACCAGACCGGCCGGGACAGCGCTGGCCGCGGCCATGTCGCCGAGCGTCCGCTCGGGTGTCCCGGCGCCGGTGGGCTCGAGACCCACCTTGCCGGGCACGTCGACGCTGTAGACGTCGAGGCCACGGACCAGGTCGATCGCGTAGACGACGTTGCTCGTCTTGCCGTTCTGCTCGCCCTGGGCGTTGTACTGGGGCACCCACATCGCGTCCCAGACCTCGCTCGCGAACCAGTGGGCATAGCCGTAGGACTTGATGTTCTCCGGGTCACGGACGTCGATGAACTGGGTGCCGCCGCCGTAGTAGCCGATCGCGACGATCCCGCCGGGGCGGTAGTCGAACCAGTGGGCGGAGCAGAACGCGCCCCGCGGGAGGGGGAAGTTGCCGAGGTCGGAGAGCTCGACCTTGTCGAGCGGCACGATGCCGCCGCCGCCGTTGAGCCGCTTGACGTGCCACGTCTGGAAGGAACCGGCCTGGGTGCAGTCGGTCTGCTCGTAGTCCTCCTCCGTCACCAGCAGGATGTTGCCGTTGCGCAGCGAGGGTGCGGCGTTCCGCTTGAACGCGGCGGCGTTCGGCCGGAACGAGTTGTGGTGGATGAAGTCGTTGTAGCCGTCGGCCCCGCTGGCGTCGCCGGCGCCGCCGGCCTTGCCGGTGGTGGCGAGCAGCTTCGGGTTGCGCGGGCGATCGACGTCCCACATCGAGGAGCCGTCGAAGCCGGTGTGGGTGCCGACACCGGCGGCGTCGAAGTTCCACTTGTGGCCGGCCGTCGGGGACGTGAAGGGCTGCACGCCGTCCTTGTCCGGGTCACCGTCGACCTCACGGGGCTTGGCGATGTTGCGGAGGTCGAAGACCGAGAAGCTGTCGGAACTGCTGTCGCCGGCGGAGTAGGCGTAGCGGCAGTTGGTGTCGTCGACGCAGGCCACGGTGTGGGTGCTGGTCGAGGCGGGCGCGCGGCCGACGATGGCCGGGGCGGCCGGGTCGGTCACCTCGACGATGACCAGCTCGTTGCCGCCGATGTTGGAGTTGCCGACGTGCTGCGGCTCGGTCGGCGAGGCCTGGTAGAGGTCGACGCCGAGGAGAGCGAAGCGCCGGGTCTCGCCGTCCTTGGCCCGGCGCTCTCCGCAGTTCATCGCCTCGTTCTCGAACACCGCGTTCGGCAGTACGCCGGCGCGGGTCGGGTTCGTGCCGTCGGAGACGTCCCAGACCGTGACCGACTCGAGGCCGCTGGTCACGAACAGCGGCGCGGTCTGCATGAAGCAGCCGGAGATGCCGACGGTGCCGGGGTGGTTGCCCAGGTGGGACACCTTGCCGCTGATGAGCGGGGTGTCCTCCTCAGCGAGAAGCTGGGTGCGGACTTCACGGTTCCGCTCGGAGTCACCATGGGCGAAGGCCGGCGCAGTGGCGCCGACGGAGGCGAGCAGCAGGGTCGCCGCTGCTACGGAGGAAAGTGTGCGCATGCCCCGTCAACGACAGCGTGTGCGCGGGGTCACGCAGGCTGCAGGTCGTTCTCGACCGTGAGCACCTGGTCGGCCGCACCAGCCGCCAGCGCGTCGTTCTCCTGTGCGAGCCTGAGAGTCAGAGCCTCGAGCTCGGACACGCGGGCGCGGAGACGTGCGTTCTCCGTTGCGAGTCGAGCCGGGGTCCGGGGGTCGCTGTGCATGTAGCCGATCAGCGCCTTCGCCATGGACGAGCCTTCCGAACTGATGTTTCGCCCTGGAACCGGGCTGCCTTCAAGAGTCCCACTTCGGACCCGCGCGGTCAATGAAGTCAGGTGACTGAACGCCGCCTGCGCGGCGTCGGCTGGCAGGCCGGGCAGAAGTACGACGACCGGTTGGTGAATGCGATCCGCCGGATCGGGGTGCCGCACCGCTCGCACGGCTCGCCCTCGCGGCCGTAGGCGTGCAGCGAACGGTCGAAGTAGCCGGACTCGCCGTTGACGTTGACGTAGAGCGCGTCGAAGGACGTCCCGCCCTGGGAGAGCGCGGCAGCCATCACGCCACGCGCCTCGGCGAGCAGCAGCCTCACCTGGGGTCCGGTCAGCCGGTCCCCCGGCCGGTCGCCGTGGAGTCGGGACCGCCACAGCGCCTCGTCGGCGTAGATGTTGCCCACGCCCGAGATGAGGGTCTGGTCGAGCAGCAGCCGCTTGACCCCTGCGGTACGCCGACGGACGCGGCGCACGAAGGCCTCGTCGTCGAACTCCGGATCGAGCGGGTCGCGGGCGATGTGGACGATCTCGGGCGGCAGCGCGGCGCCCCCCTCGGAGACGGCGAGGCCGCCGAACATCCGCTGGTCGACGAAGCGCAGTTCGAGGTCGCGGTCGAGGCTGAACCGCACCCGCAGGTGACGCTCGGCGGGCGCCTGCGGGGGTTGCACCAGCATCTGGCCGCTCATGCCGAGGTGGCCGAGCAATGCGTCGCCGTTGTCGAGCGGCAGCCAGAAGTACTTGCCGCGGCGCCGTGCCGCCTCGACCCGGCGGCCGGTCAGCGCGATGGCGAACCCGCCCGGGCCGCGGGGGTCGCGTCGTACCGGGCGGGGGTGCAGCACCTCGACCGAGGTGAGCGTGGCGCCGACGACGTGACGCTCGAGTCCGGCGCGGACGACCTCGACCTCGGGCAGCTCGGGCACGGGACCGGGCTCGGTCAGTCGCGGACGTCGGCGGTGGCGATGTCCTCGATGCCGAGCCTGGTAGCGATCTCGCTGTAGGCCGTCTCCGCGGCGGCCTGCTCGGCCTCCTTCTTGGAGCGGCCGACGCCGTTGCCGTAGAGCTGCTCGCCGACGCGGACCTGCGCGGTGAAGGTCTTCATGTGGTCGGGACCGTCGTCTGCGATGACGTACTCGGGGACGCCGAGGCCGTGCTCGGCGGAGAGCTCCTGCAGGGAGGTCTTCCAGTCGAGCCCCGCACCCATGGCCGAGGCGGCCTCGATGAGCGGGTCGAAGAGCTTGTGGACGACGTCGGAGGAGACCTCGAAGCCGCCGGACATGTGGATCGCTCCGAGCACCGCCTCGACCGTGTCGGAGAGGATCGATGCCTTGTTGCGGCCGCCGGTCGACTGCTCGCCGCGGCCGAGCTTGATGTGCTGGCCCAGGCCGATCGCCCGACCGACCCCGGCCAGGGCGCGGGCGTTGACGACCGCCGCCCGCAGTTTGGCGAGTCGACCCTCGGAGAGGTCGGGGTGGGTGACGTAGAGCTTCTCGGTGACCACGACGCCGAGGACGGCGTCACCGAGGAACTCCAGCCGCTCGTTGGTGGGCAACCCGCCGTTCTCGTAGGCGAACGAGCGGTGGGTGAGGGCGCGCTCAAGCAGCTCGGGGTCGAGGACCGGGTCTCCGAGCGCCGAGCGCAGTTCGGCGTAGTTGCTCAAGCCGACGGGCGCACTGGGGATGTCAGAGGACCTGACGACGGTCGGCGCGGGCGCCGTACTGGCCGCACTCGCCGCACGCCCGGTGCGGCAGGTGCTTGGCGCCGCAGGCCGGGTTGGCGCACGTCACCAGGGTCGGCGCAACGGCCTTCCACTGCGAGCGACGGTGGCGCGTGTTGCTGCGCGACATCTTCCGCTTCGGAACAGCCATGTCGATCTCCTCATACCTCGGCCGGTTCGTCTCGGCCTGTGTGTCCCGGCCGGTTCCCGGTCGGGTCAGTCCTCGTCCTGCTGTGGAACATCCTGCCGGAGTTCCACCAGACCGGCCCATCGCGGGTCGATCGCCGCCTCATGTGCGTGATCCGGGTCATCGGCCAGGCGTGCGCCACATTCGACGCAGAGCCCGGGACAATCGTCCTCGCACAGCGGCTGGAACGGCAGCGCAAGCACCACCGCGTCCCGCAGCAGGGGTTCGAGGTCGAGCAGGTCTCCCTCGAGCCGGCTGGCTTCATCGTCCAGCTCGTCATCGGCCGAAGAGCGTGACTGGTCGTCGTACACGAACAGCTCCTGAAACGTCACGTCGATCTTGTCGTCGATCTGTTCCAGGCACCGTGCGCATTCGCCCCCGAGCGCGGCAGTTGCCGAGCCCGTGACCAGCACCCCCTCCATGACCGCCTCCAGCCTCAGGTCGAACTCGACCGGAGAGCCTTCGGGGACGTGCAGGACGTCGATGCCCAGTTCTGCCGGAGCCGGAACCGTGCGGGTCACCTCAAGCTGGGACCCCGGGCGGCGGCCGAGCTCGCGGGTGTCGAGCACGAGCGGCGCTCTCGGGTCCAGATTGCTCAGAGGATCACTTTCCGGGTCCGGGAACGACAGAACTACGGGGAATCGTAACGGTCCCACCTACGACGAACCAAAATCATCACCCGCTCGGCTCGGAGCGCAGCGAGAGGCGAGGGCTGAGGTGAGGAGGCTGAGAAGGCCTCGCTCGGACCCGCGCGCAGCGTGGTGCCGGCGCGGGCCGTCTCGAAACCGAGGCGCTGCCCTCAGCCGGGCTGGGTCTCGGCGAAGCGAGCCGTGAGCGCCTCGTGGACGAACTCGGGGACCAGACCTGACACGTCTCCCCCGAACCGGGCCACCTCCTTGACCAGGCTGGAGGCCAGGAACGACCACTCCGGGCTGGTGGGCATGAAGACGGTCTCGACGTCGGTCAGGGAGGCGTTCATCTGCGCCATCTGGAGCTCGTAGTCGAAGTCGCTGACCGCGCGCAGTCCCTTGACGATGGCGTCGACGCCCTCGGCCGTGCAGAAGTCGGTGAGCAGCCCGGTGAAGCCCTCGATTCGGACGTTGTCCCACTCGCCGCACGCCCGGCGCAGCATGTCGAGCCGCTCGTCAGGCGAGAACAGGCGGCTCTTGGACTGATTGACGCCGACGGCGACGACGACCTCGTCGAAGAGCCGCGCGGCCCGGCCGATGATGTCCAGGTGACCGTGGGTGACCGGGTCGAAGGAACCAGGGCAGACGGCTCGGCGCACGGGCTACTCCTTGCTGGTCGGAAAGGGTGCTGAGGGGCTGGCGGGGGCGGCGTGACCGTACCAAAGCGTGGTGTCGCCGTAGCGGCGTTCACGCAGGTCGGAGAACCGGACGGGGAACGTCGGTGGGTCGCTGCGGACCGAGCGCTCCACAACGACCATGGCGCCCGGCACCAGCCACTCGTGGTGGTCGAGCAACCGCAGGTCGGCGTCGACGTCGTCGGTGGGCATCGGGTAGGGCGGGTCGAGGAACGTCACGTCGTACGGCGCCGCGGGACTGCGCCGCAGGGTGGTCGAGACGGTGGCGGAGACGACGTCGGCTCCCGGGAAGCCGATGGCGCGGGCGTTGGTGCGGATCAGTCCGGAGGTGGGGCGGTCCTGCTCGACGAGCGTGACCACCCCGGCCCCGCGCGACCACGCCTCGAGGCCGACCGCACCCGAGCCGGCGTAGAGGTCGAGGAACCGCAGACCGCTGAGCGAACCGCACCACGACTCGATGCTGGAAAAGAGCGCCTCGCGTACGCGGTCGCTGGTCGGGCGGGTGGTCGATCCGCGGTGCGTCTGCAGTCGCCGACCACCCGCAACTCCCCCGATGATGCGAGTCATCGTCTGGCACGCCCCGAAGTGTTCATGCCTTCTCCATGAACTCAGACTGCCGTGAATGCTCCAGGTTCGCCACCGCCGCGGCCAGGTCGGGAGCCCCCGCGAGGTCGGGATCCTCGGCCAGCAACGCCTCCGCGGCGGCGCGTGCGGCGACGATGGTCTTCTCGTCGCGGAGCACGCGCAGTGTGCGCAGACTGGACCGGAACCCGCTCTGCGAACGACCCAGCACGTCGCCCTCACGACGCTGCTCGAGGTCGACCCGGCTGAGCTCGAACCCGTCCGTCGTGGCGGCGACGGCGTCGAGCCGGTCGCGGGCCGAGGAACCCGCCTCGGCGCGCGAGATCAGCAAGCACAGCCCGGGTAGGCCGCCTCGGCCGACCCGGCCGCGGAGCTGGTGGAGCTGGGAGACGCCGAACCGGTCGGCGTCCATCAGCACCATGGTGGTCGCGTTGGCGACGTCGACCCCGACCTCGATGACGGTCGTCGCGACCAGCACATCGATGTCGCCGGCCGCGAAGGCGCGCATCGTCCGGTCCTTCTCCTCGGGCGGCAGCTTGCCGTGGAGCATCGCCAGCCGCAGCCCGGCCAGCGGACCGGCCTCCAGGTGGGGCAGCAGGTCCTCGACGGCGGTCAGCGCCGCCTTGGGGGAGACCACATTGTCGTCCTCGTCGAGGTCGAGCTGGTCGATCTCCCCCTGTTCGGGCTCGTCGCCGGTGATCCGCGGGCACACGACGTAGACCTGATGGCCCGCCTGGACCTCCTCGCGCACCCGCTGCCAGGCCCGGTCGAGCCACTGCGGCTGCTCGGCGAGGGGTACGACGTTGGTCTTGATCGGCGCGCGGCCGGCGGGCAGCTCGGTGAGGACCGACGTCTCGAGGTCGCCGAACACAGTCATCGCGACGGTCCGCGGGATGGGGGTTGCCGTCATCACCAGCACGTGGGGCGGGCTGCCGGCCTTGTCGGTCAGCGCCGCGCGCTGCTCGACGCCGAAGCGGTGCTGCTCGTCGACGACCACGAGGCCCAGGTCGGCGAACTGGACGTGCTCCTCGAGCAGGGCATGGGTGCCGATGACGAGACCGGCCTCGCCGCTGGCGATCCGCAGCAGCGCCTCGCGCTGCTGCGGCTTGGACATCGAGCCGGTCAGCAGCGCCACCGACGTGGCGTCGGCGGCTCCGCCGAGCATGCCGCCACCTGCCAGGTCGCCGAGCATCGCGGTGACCGAGCGGTGGTGCTGCTGCGCGAGCACCTCGGTCGGCGCGAGCAGCACCGCCTGTGCGTCGCTGTCGACGACGCGGAGCATCGCCCGCAGCGCCACGAGGGTCTTGCCGGAGCCGACCTCGCCCTGGAGCAGCCGGTTCATCGGGTGGGACTCCGCGAGGTCGCCCTCGAGCTCGGCCCCGATGGTCCGCTGACCCTCGGTCAGCTCGAACGGCAGCCGCTGGTCAAAGGCAGCCAGCAGGGTGCCGTCATCGCCGGTGCGGGCACGGGCCGGCTGACCCCGCAGCTGCGCGCGACGGCGCGCGAGCACGATCTGGGTGACCAACGCCTCCTCGAACCGGAACCGCTTCTGCGCGGCGCCGACCTGCGCGTAGTCGTCAGGCCCGTGGATCCACCTGAGCGCGGTCGCCGTGTCGAGCAGGCTGTACTCCCGACGTACCGCTTCGGGGAGGGGGTCCGGCACCTCCGAGACCAGCTCGAGCGCGGACTGGACGACCTTCTGGACGTCCCAGGAGTAGAGCTTGGCCGTGACGGGATAGATCGGCAGCAGTCCCTTGAGGCTGGCCGCGAGGCCGCCGTCACCCTCCTCGTCGAAGATCACGGAGTGGGGCCCGGCGATCTGCCAGGTCTGGCCGTAGCGCTTCGCCTTGCCGGTGAACATGCCGAACCGGCCGGGCGCCATCCGGGCCTGCTCCGACTCGGCCTGGCCCTGGTAGGGGATGAAGAACGAGAGCGAGAAGTCCGGTCCGCCGGTCGTGATCCGTACCTCGACGCGGTAGCTCATCCGGTTGGCCCGCCGATCGCGGAACGGCTTGATCTCGCTGGCGGTGATCCGGCCCACGACGGAGACCGGCTCGCCCTCGACCGGCTCGTCGACGTCGCTCAGCTCGGTGGTCTTCACGTAGCGGCGCGGAAAGTGGTACAGCAGGTCGCCGACGGTCTCGATGCCCAGCCCCTCGTGCACCAGCTTGCGCTTCTTCGCGGCCTTGCCGAAGACGCTGGCGACCGGGGAGTCGACGGTGATCATTCGACGCCGACGAGCAGGGGGTAACGGTCCTGCCCGCCTTCGTAGACGACGACGTCGACAGCCGGATGGTGCTGCTCGACGTACGACGCGCAGCGCTCGGCCAGGTCGGCCGGGCCATCCTTACCACGCACGATCGTGACCAGCTCGCCGCCGCCGCCGAGCAGCCGCTCGAGGACGACGGTCGCGACGGCGAACAGGTCGTCGCCGACCACCGCGAAGTCGCCCGCCACCACCCCGAGCACGTCGCCCGGCTCGCACGGCCCGGCCATGGTGATGGCCTGCTTGGCGGCGACGGTGACAGCGCCGTGGCGGGCGTGGCGGGCGGTGGCGGTCATCTCGAGAACGTCCTGGTCAAAGCTGCGGCCGGGCTCGTGGACGGCCAGCGCAGCCAGCCCCTGCACCTGGGCCTGGGTCGGGATCACGGTCGCCCGGATGCCATCGTCGGTCTCGGCGGTCCCGGCCGCGATCTGCGCCACGCGCACCGAGTCGCCGTCGTTGGGGAGGATCACGACCTCGCCCGCGCCCGTGGCGAGGATCGCGTCGAGCACCTCGCGGGTGCTGGGCCGGCGACCGGGACCGCCCTCGACGACGTGGGCGCCGGACTCCCGGAAGAGCGCAGCCAGGCCCGGGCCGGCGGCCACGGCGACCACTCCGCGACCGGTCCGCTCGGCGGTTCGCTGGCGGGCGTTGGCGACCTGCTCGGCGAAGTGGGTGACCCGGACCCGGTGGGGACGGCCGGCGCCGACGCCGGCCTCGATCGCGGCCCCGACGTCGTCGACGTGGACGTGGACGTTCCAGAGCCCCTCGCCGCCGACGACGACCAGCGAGTCGCCCAGCGGCGCGAGGGCGGTGCGGAGGGTGGGGATCGCGTCGTCTTCGGCGTCGAGCAGGTACATCACCTCATAAGCGGGGCCGCCGGGCGTGAGGTCGTCGGCCGCCAGTTCTGGACGGCTCTGCGGCACCGGGATCCGGTGGCCCGTGGGGACCGGGTCGGGTCGGCGGCCAGTGAGCACCGTCTCGGCGGCGTCGAGGATGACGCTGACACCGCGACCACCAGCGTCGACCACGCCCGCGTCGCGGAGCGCCTTGAGCTGGTCGGGGGTGCGTGCCAGCGCTTCGCGGGCGGCTCCCGCGGCGACCGTGAACACGTCGCGGGCTCGGGCGTCCGGCCGCTCGGCGCACGCGAGCGCGGCGTCGGCGGCGGCGCGGGCCACGGTGAGCATGGTGCCCTCGACCGGCTCCCCCACCGCGGCATAGCTGGCATCGGTCGCCTCGCGCAGGGCGTCGGCGACGACGGTGGCGTTGCGCTCGTCTGGCGTCGCGCGGGCGATCCGGCCGCCGATCGCGCCGAGCATCTGGCTCAGGATCACCCCGGAGTTGCCGCGAGCTCCGAGCAGCGCCCCGCGGCCGAGCGCGGCCAACGCCGTACGCAGGTCGGCGTGGGGGTCGCCACCGGTGGCCTCACGAATCGCGTCGCGGGCTGCGGAGACGGTGAGGTACATGTTGGTACCAGTGTCGCCATCGGGCACCGGGAAGACGTTGAGCGCGTCGATCTCCTCCCGGGCCTCGGCCAGCGCATCGGTGGCGATGTCGACGAACCGCAGCACGACGTCGAGGGTGATGGTGCCGCCGTGGGGTGCCTTCATCGCCGCCTCGTGATTGTCGCCCGGGCCCGGATCGCGCACAGGCTAGTGCGTCCCGCCGACGATTGGCTCCGGTGGAGCACGATCGGTTAGTCTCTCCAGATTGCCCGCTCAGCGGGCCCTGCACCTAATTGACACTCGAGTTTTCCAGGAGTTCCGGTGGCTGCCGTCTGTGACATCTGCGCGAAGAAGCCCGGCTTCGGCAACAACCGTCCGTGGTCGCGCAAGATCACGAAGCGTCGTTTCGACCCCAACATCCAGCGGGTCCGCGCGACGGTGAACGGTACGCCGAAGCGCCTCAACGTCTGCACCGGCTGCCTCAAGGCCGGCAAGGTCACTCGCTGACCCGGGCCATCTAGAAATGGGTCCAGCCGGTCGGGCCGTCGTACTCCCCGCCGTCGACCGTGACGTCGCTGCCCTCGGCCACGGAGCCGATGACCTGCCAGCCCGCCGGGACGGAACCCTCGGGGAAGGTCGCCAGCAGAGCATGGTCGTCGCCGCCGCCGAGGATGAACCCGAGGGGGTCCGCGCCCAGCGCGGAGCCCACGGCCACCAGCGGCTCGGCCAGCTCGAAGGCCTCACGACGTACGTCGATAGCGACGCCGGAGGCCTCCGCAAGATGCCGGGCCTCGGCGAGCAGCCCGTCGGAGATGTCGATCATCGAGGTGGCGCCGGCGTCCGCGGCGACCGGCCCGGCGTCGTACGGCGGCTGCGGGCGGCGGTAGGCCTCGACCAGCACCCGCGGCGAGCGGAAGCCGCGACCGAGCACGGCGAGGCCGCCGGCTGCCCAGCCCTGCCGACCGGCGAGCGCGACCACGTCGCCGACCTCGGCGCCGCTGCGCAGCACCGGTGAGACCGTGCAGCCACCGATCACGGTCACCGCAATCATCACCTGGTCGGCGCGGGTCAGGTCTCCCCCGACCACGCTGGCGCCGACCAGCGCGCACTCGTCGGCGAAGCCGCGGGCGAAGTCGAGCGCCCACTGCGCCGGGAGGTCCGCTGGCGCTGCCAGGCCGATGGTGAGCGAGGTCGCGCGGCCGCCCATGGCGTTGATGTCGGAGAGGTTCTGCGCGGCGGCGCGGTGCCCGACGTCGTCGGCCTCGGCCCAGTCTCGGCGGAAGTGCCGGCCCTCCACCATCAGGTCGGTCGAGACCACCACATGACCGTTGCGGACCCGGAGCACGGCGGCGTCGTCGCCGGGACCGACCAGGACGTGCTCCCCCTGCTCGAAGAGCGCGGCGAAGGCCTCGATCAGCGCGAACTCCCCCACGTCGGCCATGGTCACTTCGGGCGGGAATGAGGAGGGAGAGGGCACGGCTCCATCCCACCACGACCACCTATCGGCACTCGCCGCCGGCACGATAGGTTGGCCCGGCACAGCCCGTTCTCGACCCCGAGCAGCAAGGAGCCACGATGGTCGTCCAGGCGTACATCCTGATCCAGACCGACGTCGGCAAGGCCGCCGATGTCGCCCGCGCCATCGCCCAGGTGAAGGGTGTCACCCTCGCCGAGGACGTCACCGGTCCCTACGACGTCATCGTGCGCGCCGAGGCGCGCAACGTCGACGAGCTCGGGAAACTGGTGGTCTCGAGGGTCCAGAGCCTCGACGGAATCACCCGCACCCTGACCTGCCCGGTCGTCCACATCTGATCGGCGCCCAGCAGCTAGGACGCCCTGGAGCCTCCTGGTTCCGGGGCATCGTGCTGTCTGCTCTGCTCCTGCCGCTCGCCGCCTGCTCGGCCGACGAGGTCACCCTCCCCAAGGTCGACGTCGCCCCAGACGAGCGCGCCGCGTGCCAGTCCCTGGTGGACGACCTGCCCACCGACCTCGGCGATGACCGGGAGCGGGTGCCGGTGCTGCCGGCCGACGGCCTAGGGGCGGCCTGGGGTGACCCGGCGATCGTCATGACCTGCGGTGGGGACGTCCCCGAGATCAGCCGGACTGCCGAGTGCACCGAGGTCAACGGGGTCGGGTGGTACGTCGACGAAGCAGTGGTCGCGGACGACTCCGTCGCCGCCACGCTGGTGACCGTGGGCTACCGGCCGATCGTCACGCTAGAGGTGCCGGCCGACCAGCGGCCCGAGGGCGCGGCTGCGGCGATGGCCGGCCTGGCGACGGCCGTCCAGGAGAACGCTGAGCTCGTCCAGCCCTGTCTCTGACGCTGCTTCGACACCCGCTCAGCGCAAGCCGGTGCCGCGCCGCAGCGCCAGCTCGACCAGCCGCTCGACCAGGGCCGGGTAGTCGAGGCCGCTGGCCTTCCACATCTGCGGGTACATCGACAGTGGTGTGAAGCCCGGCATGGTGTTGAGCTCGTTGATGACCAGCTCACCGTCGGGCAGCAGGAAGAAGTCGACCCGGGCCAGGCCCTCGCACGAGACCGCCTCGAAGGCGCGGGCCGAGAGCTCCTGGATCGCCGCCGTCGTACGGGCGGGGATGTCGGCGGGGATGTTGAGCTGGGTGTGCTCCTCGGGCAGGTACTTGGCCTCGAAGTCGTAGAACTCGTGATCTCCGGTCACGATGATCTCGGCCGGCACCGACGCCTCGGGACCACCGCCGAAGGACTCGAGCACCCCGCACTCCACCTCGCGGGAGCCGGCCGGCGCGGCCGCTTCGATGAGCACCTTGGGGTCGTGCTCCTGCGCGACGGCGATGGCTCGATCGAGCTCGGAGGCGTCGTGGACCTTGCTGATCCCGAAGCTCGACCCGCCGCGGGCCGGCTTGGCGAAGACCGGGTAGTCGAGCTCAGCGACGCGGCGCCGGCAGTCGTCGGGGTCGTTCTCCCACTCGCGGCTGGTCACCACCACGCCGGGCAGCACCGGGAGTCCGGCGGCTCGCAGCACGACCTTGAGGTAGGCCTTGTCCATCCCGACGGCCGAGGCGAGCACCCCGGCGCCGACGTAGCGGACGCCAGCCATCTCCAGCATTCCCTGGATGGTGCCGTCCTCGCCCCACGGACCGTGGAGCAGCGGGAACACGACGTCGACCGCGCCGATCACCTCGGGGACCGTGCTCGCGTCGGCAACGACGAGGTCGGTGGCTTCCTGGTCGCGGAGCAGGGCGACGCCCGCACGATCACCGTCGACTTCGGGCAGGGTGGATCCGCTGATCGCGAGACGTGAGGTGTCTCCCGACTCCAGCACCCAGCGACCGTCGGTCGCGATGCCGACCGGGACGACGTCGTACTTCTCGCGGTCGATGGCCGCCAGCACGCTGCCCGCGGTCACGCACGAGATGCCGTGCTCGCTGGACCGCCCGCCGAAGACGACGGCGACGCGGGGCTTGGACGTGGGCGAAGTCATCGGCCCGACACTATCGGCCTAGGGTGGCGGCCATGTCTGACGACCCGCCCCTCCGGCCCAGCACCCTCGCCGTCACGGCGGGCCGCCCCGAGAAGGTTCCCGACGCACCGCTGAACCACCCCCTGACGATGGCCTCGACGTACGTCGCGGGGGGGATGAGGGAGTACGGCCGCTACGGCAACCCGACCTGGCAGGCGTTCGAAGAGGTGCTCGGTCAGCTGGAGGGCGGCCGGTGCCTGTCGTTCTCCTCGGGCCTCGCCGCAGTCGCGACGGTGTTCGACCTGGTGGGTCAGGGAGCCCACGTCGTCGTACCCCGGCACGCGTACAACGGCAGCGTCATGCAGCTGGCCGACCTGGAGGCCCGGGGCCGGCTCACCGCCACGCTGGTCGACGTCACCGACACCGACGCCGTGGTCGCCGCGTGCGAGGACGCCGCCCTGGTGTGGCTGGAGTCGCCCACCAACCCCGCGCTCGAGATCGCCGACATCGAGACGATCGCGGTCGCCGCCCGCGCCGCGGGCGCGTACGTCGTGGTCGACAACACCTTCGCCACGCCGCTGCTGCAGCGCCCGCTCGATCTCGGCGCCGACATCGTCGTCCACTCGGCCACGAAGTACCTCTCCGGCCACAGCGACGTGCTGCTCGGCGCGGTCGTGACGCAGGACGAGGAGCTGTACGGCGTGCTCAAGGGCCGCCGCGACCTCGTCGGCGCCATCCCCGGCACGCTGGAGGCGTGGCTGGCGCTGCGCGGCATGCGCACCCTCCACCTCCGGGTCGAGCGCGCGCAGACGAACGCTCAGGAGCTGGTGCGCCGACTGGCCGACCACCCGGCCGTCGCCGAGGTCCGATATCCCGGCTTCGGCGGGATTGTCGCGATCGTGCTGGCGCAGGGCGCGATGGCGGCCGACCTCCTCACGCACAAGACGAAGCTCTGGGTCCACGCCACCTCGCTGGGCGGCGTCGAGTCGACCTTTGAGCGGCGCCGTCGCTGGAAGACCGAGGCCGCGACGATCCCCGAGGCGCTGGTGCGGATGAGCGTCGGCATCGAGGACGTCGAGGACCTCTGGCACGACCTGGTCACCGCGCTCGACGCCTTGACCGGCTGAGCCGCCGCACCCGCGAGTGTCAGTCCGTTTCGGCCTTGGTGTCGCGGGCGATGAACGCCTGCATCATGTCCGAGGCGGTGCTGCGGCCGGCGACGACGGAGTCGACGTGCTCGGCGATGGGGGCGTCGACGCCGGTCTTGTGAGCGAGGGCGAGCAGCGACGAGCACGACTTGGCACCCTCGGCGACCTGCCGGGTCGAGGCGTAGATCTCCTCGGTTGTCTGGCCCTGGCCGATCCGCACGCCGAAGGTGCGGTTGCGCGAGAGCGGCGAGGAGCAGGTGGCGACCAGGTCGCCGAGACCGGCGAGCCCCATCAGGGTCAGCGGGTTGGCGCCGAGGGCCATCGCGAGCCGGGCAGTCTCGGCCAAGCCGCGGGTGATGACCGAGGCGGTGGTGTTGTCGCCGAAGCCGAGCCCGACCGCCATCCCGACCGCGAGACCGACGACGTTCTTGTAGGCGCCGCCGAGCTCGCAGCCCAGCACGTCGACCGAGGTGTAGGGCCGGAAGGCCGGCGAGTGGCAGAGGTCCTGGACGCGCCGGGCCACCGCCTCGTCCGCACACGCGACCACGGAGGCAGCAGGCTCGCGTCGAGCGATCT
>Ga0183260_10002719_pt1 | contig 14485 bp, 14 predicted proteins | sample AntDrymUQ4972206_2_FD_129768 | JGI IMG/M metagenome (GOLD analysis project Ga0183260, IMG submission 129768) | Polar desert sand microbial communities from Dry Valleys, Antarctica - metaG UQ497 (22.06) (version 2) (version 2) | ecosystem: Environmental > Terrestrial > Soil > Desert | place... | reverse complement strand
GGGAAGCTGCCTCTGCGGCGGGGTCAAGTTCGAGGTGACCGAGCCTTTTCTGACGGTTACGCATTGCCATTGCACCAACTGCAAGAAGCTCTCTGGAGGAACGGGTACTGCGAATGGCCGTGCGCGCACTGATGCGATCAGGGTGCTCGACGGGCGGGACCTTCTTCGCTCCTACCAGCCACAGGAGGGGACGGCCAAAACCTTCTGCTCCCGGTGCGGCTCGAACCTGTTCGGGGGCGGCTGGCCGGACTCGGAGCAGTCGAGCGTCCGCCTCAGCGCGATCGACAGTCCGTTCGACCGTCGGCCAGAGGCGCACACGTTTGTACGCTCGGTCGCGCCCTGGGAGACACTCCCGGAGGACGGCGCCGAGCGCTTCGACGTTCGCGGTAGCTGAGCCTCCCTGCTTTACGGGAGGCCGGTGAGCGGATCGACCGCCGCACCGCGAAGGCGCACCTCGAAGTGAAGGTGCGGGCCGGAGGATCTGCCCGTCGAGCCGACGAGGCCGATCGTCGTGCCGGCGGCGACGCGATCGCCGACGCGCACGCTGATGCGGGCGAGGTGGGCGTACATTGTGCGCACCCCTCTTCCGTGGCTGACGGTGACGAGCATGCCCCAGCCGCCTGCGCGCCAATCCGCGTAGACGACGCGGCCCGAGGCCGAGGCGAGCACCGGCGTACCGTGCGCAGCGGCGAGGTCGGCTCCCGCGTGGAAGCGCGCGCCGCGGGGGCCGAAGCCGCTGCTGAGCTCGCCCGCCACTGGCCAGGCGAGAGCGAGTGGGGAGTGGGAGGGGCCGCGACGCAAAGAAGTGAGCGTCGCCGTTCCGGCCCTGCCGTCGGGTACGAGGCGCGCCCACCGCTGGTAGCGAAGGAGCGCGGACTCCGTTCGTGCCCCGAGCGAGCCGTCGACGGCGCCCGAGGGGAAGCCGTGCCAGGCGAGCAGGAACTGCAGCGCCGCGACGTCGAAGCCGTGCGCGCCCCGGGCGAGCACGCGACTGCCCAATCGCGGCTGGCCCAGGCGACCCAGTGCCCGCCGGGTGCCAGGGCCGACGACGCCGTCCACGGGCAAGCCGGCTCGACGCTGTAGCGCCCGAACGGCGGCGCGCGTGGCGGGGCCGACCAGACCGTCGATCGTCTCTGCGTACAGGCCCTTCTGGCGGAGCGCCGTTTGCAGCGCGGCGACGTTCGCGCTGCCTGCTGCAGCGCACTCGCCCGCAAGCGCGAGCGCAGAGGCGCCGAGGAGCACGAGCAGCGCAACGCGGGACCGCATCGCGTGTCACTTCGCCGTCGGCTCGCGCAAATCCTTGCGCGCAACGGGGTGCTAGACCAAAGCTCCCTCGAGGCGGAGCAATCGCTCCTTCCGGTGCAGGCCGCCGCCGTAGCCGACCAGCTTGCCGGTCGAGCCGATCACGCGGTGGCACGGAAGCACGATGGGGATGGGGTTCCGGTTCATCACCGTCCCGACCGCCCGCGCCGCCTGCGGCCGTCCGGCCTCCCGGGCGAGCGTGCCGTAGGTCGTAACAGCCCCGTAGGGCACCTGGGCCAGGCGATCGAGCACGATCCGATGGAAAGTCGGAGCGAGTGAAAGATCGAGCTCGAGCTAGAAGTCGGTTCGGTCTCCACGGAAGTATTCGTCGAGCTGGCTTCGCTCCGAATCGAGCCCGCCGGGCGTTCGCAGCACACGGAGTCCGAACGTCCGTGCAAGTTGCTCTGCCGCCCGCTCGGGCTCCGGGTCGAACTCGATTCGGCACAGGCCTCGGGTCGAGCGAGCGAGGAGCAGCGGCCCGATCGGGGAGTCGATCAGGTCGTAGCGCACGTCCAGGAGGTGCTCGGCGCCGGCTGCTCGGCGGAAGCGCTCGTCGAGCTCGGTCGGGACGGAAGGTGCAAGGCTCATCAGGCTCTCCTCTCGCGCAAGCGCCGCACGCCGGAGGACGCGGCCTGCCGGGCCGCGTCCTCGCTGGACTCGAGGGCGGTCGCGATGTCTGCGTAGGTCAGGTCGTACCCGTAGCGGAGCACGACCGCGGCACGTTCCTTCGGCGGAAGCTCGAGGGTGAGGTGCTCGAGCTCCGCGTAGGCCGGCCGGCTGTCGCTCGCCGGCTGTTCGGGCACGCCTCCGTCCGCGGCCGGGTGCCGGCGGAGATCCGCGGCCACGCGCGTCGCAATCGTGAATGCCCAGGCCCGGAGATGGCGCCCGTGCTCGAGACGAGCATACCCGCGAAGCGCCCGGAGAAAGGTCTCCTGGAAGGCATCCTCGGCCGCTTGCCTCCCGACCAGGCGGGTCAGATGCGCGAAGATCTCGTCGCGGTGTTCCTCGTAGAAGTGCTCGAAAGCGGGAACGGACACTGGGTGCAACATCATCATCTGTAACTGCGGACAGCGCCGGAATGTGAGATGAGGGCCTGATGCGCATCGCTGTCGTCGGCCACGTGGAGTGGGTCGAGTTCGTCCGGGTGGAACGGGTTCCCGTCGCCGGGGAGATCACGCAGTCGGCGGAGGCGTGGTGCGAGCCGGGCGGCGGCGGAGCGGTCGCGGCGGTGCAGCTCGCGAGGCTTGCGGGCAGTGTCAGCTTCTTCACCGCGGTCGGGGACGACGAGCTCGGTCGGCGCTGCCGGGACGAGCTGACGGCGCTCGGGCTCGAGCTCGAGGTGGTGGTGAGGGACGAGCCGCAGCGCCGAGCTGTCGTCTTCCTCGACTCCGCGGGCGAGCGGACAATCACTCTGCTCGGACGCAAGCTGGTCGCACGCGGGGACGATGATTTGCCCTGGCCGACGCTGAGCGACCACGACGCCGTCTACTTCACGGGCGGGGACGAGGCCGCGCTCCGTGCCGCTCGCGGGGCGCGCGTCCTCGTTGCCACGGCGCGCGAGCTCCCCACGCTCCAGAGAGCCGGCGTCCAGCTCGACGCGCTCGTACGGAGCGCGCTCGACCGGGGCGAGCGTTACAGGCCCGGCGCCCTGGAGCCAACGCCACGACTCGTCGTGGCCACCGAGGGTGCGGACGGCGTTCGCTACTCGCTGGAGGGCGAGGCCGAGCGGCGAATCCCGGCCGCGGCGCTCCCCGGGCCACGCGTGGACAGCTACGGGAGCGGGGACTCCTTCGCCGGGGCTCTCACCTTCGCTCTCGCCGAGCGGCGGGGCCCCGACGAGGCGCTCCGTTTCGCCAGTCGTTGTGCGGCCCGGGCGCTCACGCGCCGTGGAGCCTACGGGGGGACGTTCCTGCCCTAGACCACGCCTTTTTGCTCCTCCAGCTTGCGCAGTGGGGAGCTGTGGTCTAAAGTGGGGAAAAGTGGAGAACGGTCAGCGTCCCTCAATGCTGGTTGGCGCGTTCGAGCACACGATCGATGACAAGAACCGTCTTACTCTTCCTGCGCGCTTCCGCGAATCCTTCGCGGAAGGGATCGTGCTCACGCGCGGGATGGACGGCTGCGTCTACGCGTACACGCGCGCCGAGTGGGATCGGCAGGCGGGGGAGTTCGCCGCGCTCGATTCCCTCGACCCCGATGGTCGCATGCTGAAGCGGTTCTTCTTCGCGTCGGCTGCGGACGACCAGCCCGACCGGCAGGGACGGATCACTCTTCCCCAGGCGTTGCTTCGTCACGCGCAGCTCGATCGTGACGTGGTCGTTGCCGGGGTGTACGACCATCTCGAGATCTGGAATCGAGCCACCTGGTCCGAGCAGTTGCAGAGCATGGAAGGGAGTGCTGAGGATGTTGCCCAACGTATCGCTGCCGCACGCGACTGACCACGTCCCCGTGCTCGCCCGTGAGGTGCGCGAGCTGCTGGCCGTTCGACCCGGCGAAACGGTCGTCGACGCGACCTTCGGCGCCGGGGGTCATGCGGGTCTGCTCGTCGCCGACCTGGGGGGGCAAGGACGCCTGATCGCGATCGACCGCGACCCGGCAGCTCGGCCCTACTTCGAGCATCTCCGCCGGACGACGCAGATTCAGACACGCTTTCTGCGCGGCGACTTCGCGCTCGTCTTGCAACAGCTGGCGGGCAACGGCGTCGAGGCCGACGCGATTCTGCTCGACCTCGGCGTCTCGAGCATGCAGATCGACCGGCCCGAGCGGGGTTTCTCGTACGCGGCGGACGCGCCGCTCGACATGCGGATGGATCCCTCGGCCGAGCTCTCCGCGCGCGAGCTCGTGAACGGCGAGGACGAGCGCGCGCTGACTACCCTGTTCCGGCGCTACGGCGAGGAGCGCTACGCCCGCGAGATCGCCCGCGCGATCGTCCGCCGACGACGCTCGACCCCGCTCGAGCGAACCGGCGAGCTCGTCGACACGATCAAGGCGGCGATTCCGACACCGGCTCGTTTCGGCGACGGACATCCCGCCAGGCGCGTCTTCCAGGCGCTCCGGATCGCCGTCAACGACGAGCTCGGTGCCCTCGAGACCGCGCTTCCGGCGGCCGTCGAGATGCTGCGACCCGAGGGCAGACTCGCCGTGATCAGCTTCCATTCGCTCGAGGACCGGATCGTCAAGCACTTCCTCCGGCAGGAGCAGCGCGGCTGCATCTGCCCGCCCGACTTCCCCGTCTGCGCCTGCGGACGCGAGCCGAACCTCCGGGTTCTGACCTCGAAGGTCGTCCGGCCGGCCGCGGAGGAGACGGCGGTGAACCCCCGCGCAGCGTCGGCGCGGCTGCGAGCTGCGGTGAAGCGCTGATGGCCACGGATGCTGCCAGGCTGCGCGCGCCCGCTCGTTCCCGTCGCACCGAGGAGCCGGCGGTCGCTCCTCGTGCTCGTCCGCGTCCGCGGAACCGGCGCGGGGTGGCCGGAGGCGTTGTCTGGATCGTCTTCGTCGCCGCACTCCTGGGCGGACTGGTCGCGCTCAACGTCACGGTGCTGCAACTGAACGTGCGCCTTGACCAGCTCGGGCGCGAGCGGTTCGAGCTCCGCGCGCAGAACGCAACCCTCGCCTCGCAACTCTCCCGTGCTGCTTCCGGTCCGAGGATCCAGGCGCTCGCGCAGAAGCGCTTCGGCCTCGTGCCCGCGGAGCTGGACGCGACCGTCTACCTCACGCTGGCACCGAAGCAGCGTCGTTCTCTTGAGAGTGAGAATCATGCCCAGAAGCGACGAGGAGGGGTTGGTCAGGGATGAAGGGGAGCGGGCGCACCGCGAACCGGCGGATCCGGCTCCTGCTGCTCTTGCTCGTGCTCGTCTTCGCGGGCAGTCTCGCGCGGGCGGTTTGGCTCCAGGGGGTTCGGGCGCAGTCGCTCTCCCGGATGGCGGTCGATCAACAGCGACAGGTGGTCACGATTCCGGCCCGGCGCGGGACGGTCTACGACCGGAACGGCGTCGAGCTAGCGATTGGCGAGCAGGCAACCACGGTGTACGCGGACCCCAAGCAGGTACGCGAGCCGCGGCGGGTTGCGGCGGCCGCGGCACGGGCCTTCGGCCTCGACGAGGATGCCCTCTACCGACAACTGCTGGATCGTTCGCGGAGCTTCGTCTACGTCCGCCGTAAGGCGAACCCTGCCCGCGCCGCGGTGCTCACCCGCAAGAAGTTGCCCGGGCTCGGCTTCTACTCTGAGGAGCGGCGTAGCTACCCGCAGGGCCCCGTGGCGGCGCACGTGCTCGGCTACGCGGGCTTGGACAACGTGGGCATCGCCGGACTCGAGCGTTCGCTCGAGCCCGTTCTGACCGGCCGGCCCGGGCGCGAGACGATCGTGAAGGACGCCCTCGGGCGTCCGATTGATGTCGTCAGCTCGATCGACGAGCGGAAGGGCGACGATGTCGTGCTCACGCTCGACAGCACGCTGCAGGCGACGGCCGAGCAGGTGCTGCGGGAGACCGTGCTGCGCTGGAGCGCCAAAGCCGCGACGGCGGTCGTGCTCGATCCGCGGACGGGCGGCGTGCTGGCGATGGCGACCGCACCGGGCTTCGACGCCAACCGCTTCGGTGAGGCGACCGCGGAGCGCCAGCGCAACCGGGCGGTGACAGACACGTACGAGCCGGGGTCGACGTTCAAACTCGTGACGGTCGCAGGCGCGCTCTCCGACCGCATCGTCACCCCCCAGAGCGCGTTCGTCCTGCCCTATTCGCTGCAGGTGGCCGACCGCGTGATCCGCGACTCGCACGAGCGCGGCACCGAGCGGATGACCGTGGCGCAGATCTTCGCCCGCTCTTCCAACGTGGGCACTGTCACGCTCGGCCGCATGCTCGGGCAGCGCAGGCTCGCCCGTTGGGTTTCGCGCTTCGGGTATGGGCGGCAAACCGGGATCGACTACCTGGGTGAGACGCGGGGGATCGTGCTGCCGGTCGAGCGCTGGTCCGGCTCGACGATCGGCACCGTCCCGATCGGCCAGGGAATCGCCGTCACACCGATCCAGATGGCTGCGGCCTACGCTGCGATCGCCAACAAGGGAATGTTCATCCGGCCCCACCTCGTCGACCACGTCAGCGGCCGCCGGAGGCCTCGGCTCGAGCGCCGCCGGATCGTCTCTCGCACCGTCGCCTCCCAGCTCGTCGCCCTGATGCAGAACGTCGTTGCCGAGGGCACGGGAGAGCTTGCCGCGGTCGAGGGATACAAGGTGGCGGGCAAAACCGGCACGGCGCAGAAGCCCGATCGGGGCGGCTACTCCACGTCCCGCTACGTCGCCTCGTTCGTGGGCTTCGTGCCGGCAAGCGCGCCCCGGCTCGTGATCATGGTCATGGTGGACGAGCCGAAAGGCGCGATCTGGGGCGGCGTGGTGGCTGCGCCGGCGTTCCAGCAGATTGCGCGCTTCGGACTCCAGTACCTCGAGATCCCGCCGGACGCCGTCGCACCTGGGCGGTGACCTCGTCGGCCGGCAGAGCCGTCCCCCGAGGCCACCTGACGGGGAGCGACGGAATCCTCCGGCTGAAGAACTAACCTGCGAGTCGATGGAGCTCGAGCGTCTGATCGAGGCTCTGGCGCCCGCGGCGGTCGTCGGCCCGAGCGCCGTCACGATCGAAGAGCTCGCGTACGACGCCCGCGCTGCGACACCGGGCTCGCTCTTCTTCTGCGTTCCGGGTGAGCGGGCCGACGGCCACGACTTCGCGGCCGACGCCGTCGCCCGCGGGGCCGTCGCGCTCGTGGTCGAGCGGCAGCTCGGCGTGTCGGTGGCGCAGCTCCTGGTGGCCGATTCGCGCACGGCCATGGGCCTCGCGGCCGATGTGTTCTTCGGGCGACCGACACGCGAGCTGGAGGTGGCCGGCGTGACGGGGACGAACGGGAAGACGACGACCGCGTATCTGCTGCATGCGATCCTGGAGGCCGCGGGCAGGCGTCCAGGTCTCCTCGGCACGGTCGAAAGCCGCGTGGGAGGCCTCCGTCGATCCGTCGCCCGCACGACCCCGGAGGCGATCGACCTGCAGCGCACGTTTCGCGGGATGCTGGAGGCCGGCAATCGGAGCTGCGCGATGGAGGCCTCGTCGCACGCCTCCACGCTCAAGCGCCTGGTCGGCACTCGCTTCGCGGCACTCGTCTTCACGAACCTCTCCCAGGACCACCTCGACTTCCACGGAACGATGGAGCGCTACTACCAGGCCAAGCGCGCGCTCTTCGCGACCGACGAGCCGCCGCCGTCAGCCATCAACGTCGGAGACCCCCACGGCAGGCGCCTGGTCGGGGAGCTGCGAGCTCTCGGCCATGAGCGAGTCACCACCTTTGGCTTCGCCGAGGACGCGGACGTCCGTGCCGAGGGGCTCGAGCTCGGCGCCTCGGGCGCGCGCTTCCGGGCGGCCGGGTTGGAGCTCGAGACGCGGCTGCGCGGCCGCTTCAACGTCGAGAACGTTCTCGGCGCAGTCGCTGCCTGCCGGCTGCTCGACGTCTCCGACGAGGCGGTTGCCGCAGGCGTCGAGGCGCTCGAAGGGGTGCCGGGGCGGTTCGAAGCCGTCCACGAAGGGCAGCCCTTCACCGTGCTCGTCGACTACTCACACAAGCCCGAGGCCCTCGCAAGCGTCCTGCGCGCAGCCCGCGACCTCGGCGACGGGCGCGTCGTCTGCGTGTTCGGCTGCGGCGGCGACCGCGATCGAGAGAAGCGGCCACTGATGGGCCGGATCGCGGCCGAGCTGGCGGACGTCGCGATCGTCACCTCCGACAATCCGCGCAGCGAGGATCCGGAGACGATCATCGACGAGGTCCTGGCCGGCGCCGTGGAGCGCCTCGAGAGCGAGCCCGACCGGCGGGCGGCGATCGAGCGGGCACTCGAGCTCGCGGAGGTGGGAGACGTCGTCGTGATCGCCGGCAAGGGTCATGAACAGGGACAGGAGTTCGCCGATCACACGGTCCCGTTCGACGACCGCGAGGTCGCCCGCGACGTCCTGCGCAGCCTGGGCGCGCGGACGTGATCCCGCTTCTCCTCGAGGAGGTCTCCGCGCTCTGCCCGGGCCGGCTGGAAGCCGCCCCGTGGGCAGATCGAGTTACGGGTGTCAAGATCGACTCGCGGCGGATCGACGAGGGCGACCTCTTCGTCGCGGTCGGAAGCGGGGCTGAGTTCGGCAAGCACGCCGTCGCGCGGGGCGCGGCCGCAACGCTCGTCCCCGATGAGCCCTTCGCCGCGATGGCCGCGCTCGGGCGCGCCGTGCGCGAGCAGAGCTCGGCCCGGGTCGTCGGAATCACGGGCTCGACCGGCAAGACGTCGACGAAGGACATCCTGGCCGGCCTCTGTGGCCCCCACCGTCGCACGGTCGCGGCCGAGGCGAGCTACAACGCCGAGCTGGGCGTGCCGCTGACCCTGTGCCGGCTCGAGGAGGAGACGGAGCTCTGCATCCTCGAGCTCGCCATGCGCGGGTTCGGCCAGATCGCCGAGCTATGCCGGATCGCCCGGCCCGAGCTCGGCCTGATCACGAACATCGCGCCGGTGCACCTGGAGTTCGTCGGCAGCACCGAGGGCGTCGCCCGCGCCAAAGCCGAGCTCCTGGACGCGCTCCCCGCGGGCGGAACCGCGGTCGTGCCGACTGGGGCACCGGAGCTGGAGCCGTTCCTGACCCGGGCGGATCTGACGCTCGTGCGGTTCGGGGAAGGGGGAGACGTCCGGCTCACCGGCTTCGAGCGCGAGGACGGCCACGCTCGACTCGGCGTCGCTACGGGAGGTCAGGAGGTCGAGCTCGAGCTGCCGATCACCGCCCGCTACCAGGCCCAGAACGCGCTCGCGGCCGTCGCGGTCTATCGGGCGCTCGGTCTCCCGCTCGACGAGCTCGGGCTCGGTGCCGGGGACGTGGCCTTCTCCCGCTGGCGCGGGGAGGAGCGGCCCCTTCCCGGCGGAGGGCTCCTGATCAACGACTGCTACAACGCGAACCCCGTCTCGCTGCGCGCCGCGCTCGACCATCTGGACGAGCGCGCGGGCGCTCGCCGTAAGGTGGCCGTGCTCGGGGAGATGGCCGAGCTCGGGCCCGGGGCGCCGGAGTACCATCGCGAGGTCGGTGCGCATGCGGCCGCAGTCGGCGTCGCGGTCCTGGTCGCGGTCGGCGCGGGGTCGCGGGCTTACCTCCTCGACGTGGGCGGCCGTATTCCCGAGGCCCGCTGGGTCCCTTCGGCGGCGACGGCGGTCGAGGCTGTGACCGCGCTCCTGCAGCCGGGCGACTGCGTGCTGCTCAAGGGATCGCGCTCGGTCGGCCTCGAGCTCGTCGCCGACGCTCTCACCCTGGTCGCCGCGTAATGGAGCGGGTGATCGTCGCCGGGCTCCTCGCGATGGTGATCTCGGTCCTGGTGGGGCGCAAGTTCATCCAGTTCCTGCGCAAGAACGAGTTCGGGCAGCCGATCCGTGAAGAGGGCCCTGTACACCACGTCGTCAAGCGAGGGACGCCCACTATGGGCGGCCTGCTCATCGTGGCGGCGACGACCGTCGCGTTTCTCTCGCTCTCGCGCTTCACGGCCGAGGGTCTGACCGTCTTCTTCGTCACGTTGGCCTGCGCCGCGATCGGCTTCGTGGACGACTTCGTCAAGCTCAGGCACCGCCGCTCGCTCGGCCTGTCCGGCAGGTGGAAGCTGCTGCTCCTCGTCGGCATCGCCTGCGTCGTCGGCTTCATCGTCGAGAACCAGGACCTCGGGACGACCGTCTACCTGCCGCTCGTCGACTGGCGCTTCGATCTCTGGTGGTTCTGGTACGGCCTGCTCTTCCTCATCGTCGCCGGCGCGGCGAACGGCGTGAACCTGACCGACGGGATCGACGGTCTGGCCGCGGGCACGGGGATGATCGCGCTGATCACGTTCACCGCGATCAACGTCTTCACCTTCATCCGCTCGCAGCAGACCGGCGGTCAGGACGACGCCGCGCTCGACATGGCCATTCTCGGCGCTGCTCTGATCGGCGGCGCGATCGGCTTCCTCTGGTACAACGCGTTCCCCGCCGAGGTGTTCATGGGCGACACGGGCTCGATGGCGATCGGCGGCGCGCTCGGCGCCTTCGCGATCCTGACCAAGACGGAGCTCCTGCTGTTGCTGGTCGGAGGGATCTTCGTGATCGAGGCCCTCTCCGTGATGCTGCAGGTCTTTACCTTCAAGTACCGCGGCAAGCGGATCTTCCTGATGGCCCCGCTGCACCACCACTTCGAGATGAAGGCGTGGTCCGAGACCAAGATCATGGTGCGCTTCTGGATCGTGGGCGCCCTGCTCGGGGCCGCCGCGTTCGCGCTCTACTACCGCTACTTCTTCGACTTCCGTCCCGATCTGATCTCGCCGTGAGCCTACCCGGGCGCGTGCTGGTGCTCGGGCTGGCGCGCTCCGGGCAGGCGGCGGCTCTCGCCCTCGCCGGGCGGGGGATCGACGTCGTCGGAGTCGATCGCTCGACGACGATCGCGACGGGGAGGCTTACGCAGGCCGGTGTCGAAGTCCTGCTCGGGAGGAGGGAGGAGGAGTCGGTGCTGGACACGGTCGACCTCGTGGTGAAAAGCCCCGGCGTGCCCGCCGAGGAGCAGCTCGTCGCGGCCGCGCGCACGCGTGGCCTGCCCGTCTGGAGCGAGATCGAGCTCGGCTACCGCCTGCTCCGCCCCCGTCCCTTCGTCGGCGTCACCGGTACGAAGGGAAAGACGACCACGACGGAGCTGATCGGCGCGATCTTTCGCGCCGCCGGTCGCCCGGTCGCCGTGGGCGGGAACGTTATGCCCGGCACGCCGCTGACCGCCCTCGAGCCGCCCGAGGACGCATGGATCGTGTGCGAGCTGTCCTCCTTCCAGCTCGAGGACGTCCACGAGCTCGAGCTGGAGGTCGCCGTCCTGCTGAACCTCGAGCCCGACCATCTCGACCGTCACGGCACGTTCGAGCGCTACCGGGCTGCCAAGCTCCGGATCTTCGAGCGGGCGAAGCACATGGTCGTCCCGCGCGGCCTCGGCTTACCGGGGATCACGTTCGCAGCCGACGACGAGCTGCCTGCCGAGCCGCGCATCCCGGGGCTCCACAATCGCGCCAACGCCGCCGCAGCGACCGCAGCCGCTCGCGCCGCCGGCGTCGCTGACGAGGCGATCGGCGAGGCGATCGCCTCGTTTGCCGGCGTGCCGCATCGACTCGAGCTCGTGCGCGAGCGAGAGGGCGTGCGCTGGGTGAACGACTCGATCGCGACGAATTCCTTCGCTGTGCGCCGTGCGCTCGCCGCCTACGACGCCCCCATCCGGCTGATCCTCGGCGGCTCGCCCAAGGGCGAGGACTTCGCACCGTTCGCGCGCGAGCTTCCGGGCCACGTTCGTTCGCTCTACCTCGTCGGGCAGACCGCGGACGAGCTCGCGCGGGTGCTCGACGCCGCGGGCCGCTCCTACCAGCGCGCCGGCACGATCGGAGGCGCCGTCGAGGCGGCTGCACGCGACGCGGAGCCGGGCGACGTCGTCCTGCTCTCGCCCGCATGCGCGAGCTTCGATCAGTACGCCAACTTCGTCGAGCGGGGTGACGACTTCCGTCGCCGCGTCGAGGAGCTCGAGTGATGAAGCGGGAGGAGCTCGACGGCCATCTGCTCGTGCTGGTCACCCTGGGGCTCGTCGCCTTCGGTCTGGTCATGGTCTACAGCGCCACGTCGGCGCAGGCCGCGATCGGAGACGGCGATCCGGGCTCGTACCTGAAGCGGCAGGGGACGTATGCGCTGATCGGCCTGGTGTTGCTGATCGCTGCTTCGCGCGCGGATTTCCGTCGCCTCCGTCATCTCGGCGGCGTCCTGGTGGCGGTCAGCCTCGTTCTCTGCCTGGCGGTACTCGTGCTCGGCGATCCGATCAACGGCGCACGGCGCTGGCTCTCGCTCGGCCCTGCCGTCTTCCAGCCCTCCGAGCTGGCGAAGCTGAGCCTCGCGATCTGGGCGGCCGCGTACCTCGCTCGCAGGCGTCCGCCGGCGAGCCTCGGCGAGCTGCTTCGGCCGCTCGGCCTGGTCGCGGGCGCGTTCTGCGTCCTCCTGCTGGCGGAGCCGGATCTCGGGACGACGATCGCTCTCGTCTTCATGCTCTTCGGCATCCTGCTTGTGGCCGGAACCCGAGCACGCGTGCTCGTGAGCGCAGGGGTGTTCGTCGTCGCCGCCGGGCTGGCAGCGATCTGGCTGGAGCCGTACCGGCGCGCGCGGGTGCTCAGCTTCCTGAACCCCTGGGACGACGCGCAGGGCGCCGGGTTCCAAACCGTGCAGGCGATGATCGGGCTCGGCTCCGGCGGCGCGTTCGGCGTCGGTCTTGGCGAGGGTGTGCAGAAGATCAACTACCTGCCCGAGGCGCACACGGACATGATCCTGGCGGTGATCGGCGAAGAGCTCGGCCTGGTCGGGATCAGCGTCGTGATCGCCGCCTATGCCGTGTTCGCATATGCCGCACTCCGGATCGCGCTCCGGTGCCGAGACCCCTTCGGCAAGCGGCTGGCAGCGGGTCTCGCAACGCTGGTCTGCGCGCAGGCGGCGATCAATCTGGCGGCCGTCCTCGGGCTTGCGCCGCTGACCGGGATCCCGCTGCCGTTTCTCTCCTACGGGGGCTCGAACCTGGTCGTAGCGCTCACCTCGGTGGGAATCCTCCTTAACATCGCCGGCAACCGTGGACAGGAGCGAGCGGCTCAGGTGCCTGATCGCAGCCGGAGGAACCGGCGGCCACGTGCTGCCGTCGCTGGCGGTCGCCGAGGCGCTGAGCGCGCGCGGAGTCGACGTGACCTTCGCCGGGTCGCCGAGCCGCATGGAAGCGCAGCTCGTTCCTGAGGCGGGCTACGCCTTCGACCCCTTTGCCGTCTCCGGGTTGCCGCGGCGCCCGGGCTTGCCCCTCCTGCGCGCGCTCGCACTGGCCGCCCGGGCACCCCGGGCCTGTCGCGGAATCCTGCGCCGGCGCCGGCCCCATGCGGTTCTCGGTGGTGGTGGCTATGTCGCTGGGCCGATGGTGTACGCCGCGGCGCGGAGCGGCCTTCCGACCGCCCTGATGGAGGCCGACAGCCATCTGGGCCTCGCGAACCGGCTGGCGGCGCCGTTCGCGCACCGGGTCTTCCTTTCGTTTCCGATCGACGGTCTCGGCCCCCCCAAGTACCGGGTGACCGGCAGGCCGATTCCGGTTCGCTCGAGGGCAATCGCGCAGGTCGAGGCGCGGCGTGTATTCGAGCTGCCGGCGCGCGGGCCGGTGCTGCTCGTCTTCGGCGGGAGCCAGGGCTCGCGCAGTCTGAACGAGCTCGCGGTCTCGGCGTTCGGCGACGACGGGCCCGCGGTGCTGCATCTGTGCGGCGCGCGCGACTACGAGGCACTCCGGCCGCGGGTCACCCGCTCCAACTACCGCCTGGTCCCGTTCACCGAGCGGGTCGGCGCGGCTTACTCGGCCGCGGATCTCGTCCTCGCTCGCGCCGGAGGGTCGGTCTGGGAGCTGGCGGCGGCGGGTAGGCCCGCGCTACTCGTTCCGTATCCCGCTGCCACGGCGGACCACCAGACCAAGAACGCGCGCTTCTTCGAGCGGGGTGGGGGCGCCGTCGTCGTGCCCGAGTCGCGGCTCGCCGAGGTCCCGGCGCTCGTGCGTTCGCTGCTCAGGGACGTGGCCCGCCGGGAGAGGATGCGGGAGTCGATGCTCGAGCTCGCGCGCCCCGACGCGGCCGAGGAGATCGCCGAGGAGCTGGTCGCTCTTGCCAGAGGCTGAGCCGCTCCGGGGGAGGAAGCTCTGGTTTGCGGGGATCGGGGGCGCCGGTCTCTCGGGCTATGCGGTTCTGGCGCGGGCATGGGGTGCAGACGTCTCCGGGTGGGACCGCCAGGAGACGCCGTACCTCGCGCTCGTGCGCGAGTCGGGCATCCCGGTCAGGATCGCGGACGAGCCGGGCGCCGCTCCGCCCGGCGCCGAGACGGTCGTCTCGAGCGCCTTTGCGGCTCACATCAGTGGGACGAGCCGGGCTGCCTTCCTCGCCGAGCTGGTGCGCCAGCGGCCCTCCGTCGTCGTCGCGGGCGCACACGGGAAGACCACGACCGCAGCGATGATCGCCTTCTGCCTCGACCGGGTCGGCCACGATCCGTCGTTCGTGATCGGCGGGGAGGTGCCGCAACTCGGTGGCAACGCGCGCGCCGGGAAGGGTTGGCTCGTGGTGGAGGGTGACGAGTCGGATCGCACGATCG
>Ga0183260_10002718_pt1 | contig 14492 bp, 14 predicted proteins | sample AntDrymUQ4972206_2_FD_129768 | JGI IMG/M metagenome (GOLD analysis project Ga0183260, IMG submission 129768) | Polar desert sand microbial communities from Dry Valleys, Antarctica - metaG UQ497 (22.06) (version 2) (version 2) | ecosystem: Environmental > Terrestrial > Soil > Desert | place... | reverse complement strand
GTAGCACTCCCAGCACATGTTCGGTTCGATGTTGTAAGCGCGACGATACGTCTCGTCGATGTGCATGATGTCCGATGGACAGATGTCGACACAGTGTCCGCATCCGTCGCACCTCGTCATGTAGACGAAGGTAGGCATGAGTGGCTCCTTGAGCGGTTCTTGATGAAATTGTTGTCTGTTTTCTTTTTCAATAGTGGCGCGGGGCCTCGCGCTTGATGCCGAGTCCCATGTCCATCGGAGCGTCTCGCAGCAGTTCCATGGAATGCCGGTTTCGTTGCTCCGGATCGTCACGCGTCTGCGTCGGCAGGTTCTCGGCCGTGCCGTCGGCCTGGGATACGCGTTTTTCGAAGGCTGCCGCCGGCTTGAAGAACATGTGGGCGAACTTCGACCACGGCACGCCGACGAAGAGCACGATAGTCGCAAGGATGTAGAGCCAGAAGAGCACGCCCACGCCAGCGCCCATAGCGGCCCAGGCGACCGCGAGAGTCACGCTCACCAGCAGCGACAGAACGAAGAGGTCCGCCTTCGCTAGACGGAACGGCGAGTGGCCTTCGGAGGCGACGTCAACCCGGATGAAGAACCAGAACCAGTAGCCGCCGACAAGCACCATCAGTGCACCGATCCACCACAGGAGCGGCCAGATCTCCGGCGTGGCTGTCGCGCCAGTGGGGTAGCGGAACACCATGACCGCAGTGGCCACCAGATAGAGGATGAACCCATACATGCCGAGCAGGTGAGCCACCCGTCGTTTCGGGTTGCAGAACTCTCCCGAAGCGAGCACGTCGACTACCGCGGTCTTCACGGCGATCGAGACGAGCTCGCCGCCGCCCACCATGCGGCCCTTCGCCCTTGACTTGCGCATGTTGGTGAAAAAATAACCCGCGCTAGCCTTGTGGATGATGTCGAACAGCGTGCCTATCACCACGGCCAGAGCCATCACGACCAGAAACCCCTGCAGGAAGCCGGCAGGCAACGACGCGCCCGCGACGGCGAATGGATTGATACTTAGCATGGATTCTTCCCTCTCTTGGGTCGTGCTAACGAGGCGTCCTCGCAAAAACGCCTGCTCGGATGCGGCGGGTCCACGTTCGCAACGGATCTCGAATGTGCCACGCGCTTCGCATGTCCGCCAATTCAACTCGTTTATCCGTCGATAAGCCATCACTCATATTGCGCGCACGAGTGGCACGTCGCGATAGGTAGCTCCAAGACATTCTCGCGTTGTACGCCGAGCTCGACACGCGGGTCAAGGAACTGAGTGGACGGACTGCCGGTCCGCTGACAATCGGCGCCAGCACGACAATCGCCGAGTTCCTCCTGCCCCCGTATCCTCGGCGAGTTCAAGGTGCATCATCCCGGAGTCGCCCCGCAGCTGGTCGTCGTGAACTCTGAGGTTGTCCAAGCCCGGGTTGTCGAGCGCACGTTGAATCTCGGGTTCATCGAAGGTGATTCGCATTTGCCTGCGCTCATCACCGATGTCGGCTGCGAGGACGAATTACAAGTCGTCTGTGCGACTTCGCATCGCTTGGCGTCAAGCAGGAACTCGCGACTGCACAGCTGGCCGAGCATGCCTATATCAGTTGCGAGTCCGGGTCCGGCACGCGAGAGGTCATCGACCGCTATTTGAAGAAGGCAGGATTGTCGCCGGATTCGCTGCAGGTGGTCATGGAAGCGACCAGTCCTGAAGCGCTCAAGGGGCTCGTCGCGACCCGCTTGTCCGATGAAATTGCTAACGATGCGATACATGCAGGCAATGCGTATCCGGATTCGCGAGTGCGCGGCCAAAAGCGCTAACCAGCAGTATGTGCGTGCGCTACGATCGTGACCATGAAATTATGCATCGTCTCCGACAGCCACGATCGATCCGATGCGCTCGCACAAGCGGTACGTGCAGGCGCAGCCGAAGGCGCCGCAGCCGTGATTCATTGCGGAGACATCATCGGCACACAGACCCTACGCGCTGCAATGGACGTCGGACTGCCGATTCACGTAATCCACGGCAACAACCTCGGCGATCCTGTGTCGCTCAGCCGCTGGGCTTATGAAAGCGGGGGGCTGCTGCGGTACCACGGCGCAGACGCTCGCCTGAACTTGAACGGAAGAAGGATCTTCGTTGTTCACTACCCCGAGTACGGTTACGCAATGGCGTGCACTGGTGAGTGGGACCTCGTCTGCTGCGGCCATTCGCACGTCGCCGGCGCTGAGCGCGTCGGCAACGTTAAGGACAGCGCGACTTGGCTCGTCAACCCAGGTACGGTCGGAGGTCTCGCCGCGCCGCGCACATGGGTTCTCGGTGACCTTGAGACGATGCTATTTCAAGTCCGCACAGCCGCCACCTAAAGCGCAACGCGAATGAAGATTGGCGGCGCGTCAGTGTGATCGACGCATTCCGTAATGCTTGCGTAGATGTTCCCCAAGCTCGTGGTTGCCGCGCCGGTACGTTGAGACTCGACCGGCGAGCAGCAGCCGCGCGTAGAGAGCCGCCACACGCTGTTCCGGCAGGAAACCCGCTGGCCAGTCTATTACTATCGCAGTGATTATCCGAAGCTCGACGACAGCGAATGGCACTGCTTCACCGGATCCGAATACGACGCGAAATCGCGCGAGTGGAAGATGTCGAAGCTTCCGGTTCACCGCATCGTCGAGGGCTTCGAGTTACTGCGAACATAACTGCGTTTGAGGGAACTCTGCAGAAGCGTGGCGAGCAGCCCCGAGGTTGCGCTGAGGAGCGCAGGCGTACAAGAGGTACGCGCGTTGAAGCTAAATGCGGCACCGCAGGCGCAAGATCGGGGCGCGCAGTAGCTTATGCAGAGCTTCCCTAACGATGGCAGACCGGCGCATCCAGGTCTTCCACGCAGTCGCGAAGCACCTGTCGTTCACCAAGGCGGCCGACGCGTTGTTCATGACGCAACCGGCCGTGACTTTTCAGATTCGGCAGCTCGAAGAACAGCTGAACACGCGCCTGTTCGATCGCGCCCACGGGCGCATCACCTTGACGAATGCGGGCGCCGTCGCGCTCGACTACGCCGAGCGCCTCCTTGCACTCTCAGCCGAGCTCGACTCGCGCATGAAAGAACTGAGCGGGCAGACGACCGGCCCGTTGTTGATTGGCGCAAGCACGACGATCGCCGACTTTCTGCTGCCGCAGATTCTCGGAGAATTCAAGGTGCGGCATCCGGCAGTCGTGCCGCGGCTCTTCGTGGCCAATTCGGAAGCGGTACAGGACCGGGTCGCGGAGCGCACTCTCGACGTCGGTTTCATCGAGGGCGATTCGCACCTGCCAACGTTGGCGACCGACATCTGCTGCGAGGACGAGCTGCAGGTCGTGTGCGCGCCGTCGCATGCGCTGGCGAAGCAGAAATCGGCAACGCCTCAATCGCTCACCGAACACGCTTACATCAGCCGCGAGCTCGGTTCCGGGACACGCGAAGTCATCGACCATTACCTGCAAAAGGCCGGCCTCGCGTCCGACTCGCTTCAGGTCGTGATGGAAGCAGGCAGCCCGGAAGCGCTGAAAGGATTGGCGGCAACGGGACTGGGCTTTGCCATCATGTCACGCGCCACGGTGGTCAGAGAAGTTCGCCTCGGCGAGCTGGTCCGCATACCGCTATCACCGCGGCTGATACGCCATCTGTCGGTGGTGTATCCGAAGGAAAGATTCCATTCGCGGCTCGTCAGCGGCTTCGTGGAGTTTGCGCAGCAACGCATGGCCGCGACGCAGGACGCTCCGTAGCGGCTGTCGGATTTCGGTTGGCTACGAACTCAGTGGCGCGCTGGCGCGCGCTTCGGACCACGATCGATCCGCGATGCCTCGACACTGTTCGCCTTCGGTCACAGCGGCGCCTCTGACTTCGAAGACGACGAGACTTACATGCCCGCGGACAAAGTCCGCATGGTCGACATCGGCGACGCCGATATGGTCCACACCAACACCGAGAAATGCCACGACAACATCGAGTACGGTATGCGCAAGATGCTGGCCGCCGGCGCGCTGCCGGTCGTTCTCGGGGGTGACCATTCGATTAACATTCGGTGCAGCGCAGCCTTCGAAGGGCAGGAGCCTTTTCATGTCGTGCACATCGGCAACCGCCGGTTGCGATGCCGTGAAACCTTGACCCAACGAGCGCTCGGGCTGTTGAAGTTCCCGGATCGTATTTAATGGACCCCATCATCATTATCGGCAGCGGACTCGCCGGCTACTACGCTGCGCGCGAGTTCCGCAAGCTGAACAAAGAAACGCCGCTCGTCATAGTCACCGCCGATTCCGGGCATTTCTACTCCAAGCCGACATGCTTGAGCGGAAACTGGCGGCGATCGGTCTCACCTGGCATTTCAACACTCGCGCTTTGTGCGTGGAGAGTTGCAAGTCGGAACGGCGGGAAACTGGCGGATCGACGAGATCGAGGACGGTATCAAGTCGATGTACCTGGACCGCGACGGGCGTTTGCTGGGATTCGCGCTGAACGGCAGGGCAACGGCGGAACGTGCGGCACTTACCCGGCTACTGCCGGCGATACTTCCCTAGACTGCCGGCAGCCCGTACTTGTCATGCGCGAGCAGCCTTGCCCGCAGCTTTGGCCGTGTGCGTGGCAATGGCATCCATCAGCGGCGGCGACAGGCAATCGTAGGGTTCCAGGCCAAGCTGCTTCAGCCTGGCCCTGACCACGCCCATGTTGTCGGGATCGGCCCCGGCCTCGATGATCGAAGAGACGAATGCCGCGAATTCTGGCGGCGCCCAACCCTGTTCGGGGGACAGTTCAGTATGGATGAAGTCCACGCCATACAGCGGATGATTCTTGTTGTCGATGCGACCGTACATGTGCACGCCGCAGTCCCGGCAGGCGTAGCGCTTGATCGTCGCGTTCGGGTCCACTACCCCGAGCTTGTCCTCGTTGGCGGTCACGCTGAGATTGTCACGCGGCACGACGGCGACCTGCGAAAACAGCGCGCCGCCCGGCTTCCAGCACTTGGTGCAGCCACAAACGTGATTGTGGGCGCACTGGCCCTTGATCGATACGGTGACCCTCTTGTCGGAACATTTGCAGTACAACGTTCCGCCGGTGAAATTCGAAGCCGCCGGTTTGAGTCCCTGATCTACTGCCGGATGAACGGAAACTGATTGCGTCATTGTGAATTTCTCCTCTGATGAGTCTTCTGCTGAATCAATATGTGACCACCGTCCGAATGGACTTGCCGTCATGCATAAGGTCAAACCCTTCCTTGATCCGATCGAGCGGGAGCACACAGGTGATCAGATCGTCGATATTGATCGCCCCTCTTCAGCGACGTCACTCCTGAGCCTACATCGACGATGATGCGCGCATCGCCGCAATAAGTTGGCGAGCTATCGCGCCGAATGCCTGCGAGCTTTACTTCGACTTCTCTTCATCCGCGAGACCCGCGTAATACTCTCGCAGGATTTCGAGAACCTCCGGCCGCGAGAACTCCGGTGGCACCGCGCTGCCTTCGGAGAGCCATTTGCGCAGCTGCGTACCTGACACCTGCAACTGGTCCTCTTGCCCGTGCGGACAGGTGCGGCCCGACGCCATCCCGCCGCAGGCGTAGCACCAGAACGCAACGTCGATCTTCAGCGGCTGCGTCTCGAGCGAGCCCGGCCGGATCTCGTCGAAGATGCGGTGCGCATCGAACGGACCGTAGTACTTGCCGACGCCAGCATGATCGCGCCCGACGATCAAGTGCGAGCAGCCGTAGTTCTGGCGAAACAGCGCGTGCAGCAGCGCCTCGCGTGGCCCGGCATAACGCATGTCCAGCGGATAGCCGGCCTGTACCACGGTGCCGGCACTGAAATATCTTTCGATCAACACTGCGATCACGCGCGTGCGCACCTCTGCGGGGATGTCACCCGGCTTCAGATTGCCGAGCAGCGAGTGCACCAGCACGCCGTCGCAGACCTCGATCGCGATCTTGGCCAGATACTCGTGCGAGCGGTGCATCGGATTGCGTGTCTGGAACGCTGCGACCCGCGACCAGCCGAGCCGCTCGAATTCGGCGCGAGTCTCGGCGGGCGTCATGAACAACGCGCCGTACTTTGCCTTGAAGCCGCCCTCGGAGAGCACCTGAACCGGACCGGCGAGATTCACTTCGCCCTGCTCCGTCACCATCTTGACGCCGGGGTGCTCGAGATCCGTGGTTCGAAACACCGACAGGCACTCGTGCGCTTTGTCGATCGAGTACTTCTCCGCGACCTTCATCACCGCGAGCGCATTGTCATCGTCGCCGGTCAGCGCAATTTCATCGCCGACGCGAATCGAACCGGCGGTGTTTGCATCGACCGACAACGTGATGGGGATCGGCCAGAAAAGGCCACTCGCCGTTCGAAAGTCGCCGCAGACGCTCTGCCAGTCCGCGCGCGTCATGAAGCCTTCGAGCGGAGTGAAGCCGCCGATGCCGAGCATGATCAGGTCGCCCCTCTCGCGCGAACTGACATGGACCGCCGGCAGCGTCCTCGCCCGCGCGCGCTCAGCCGCAAGCCGCTCGCCTGCCGGCATCAGCGGCTTGAGGGCATTTCCTCCGTGCGGAGTGACTAGGTCAGGCAAAGTTTTCCCGGTATCGGAAGCCGACCTCCATTTTCGGAAAACGAGGCGCAGCACGCAAAACCATTGTTCTAATGAGCGGATAAGCGCAGTTGATCTGTACGCTCCTGTTTCGCTCGTCGCTTTGCTGCCACATTCGTAAAATGAACAGGAATGATGCCGCAGAACGCGCAATGATGACCTCGATCGCCAGCCGTTCCAGCTCTTCGCTCTTGCCGCCTGAGGAGGCGCGCACTTCAGAGCGCCAGCCCTCCAGGCCGCGCACCTGCGGCACCGCGTATTCGATGCGGCCTTCGGCACTGTCGAGCTTGCCCATGCGGGAGCCATTGCGATGACCGCGCTCGCTGCCGTCAGCACGGTCGTAGTAACCGCGGCCGACCGCCTCAGTGACCTCGGCTTCCAGCGTCTTCAATGATCAGTCGCACCGCTTCGCGCATCAGCGCGCTGCGCTCGTGCCTGCCAGCATGTCGTTCAATCGTTTGCGAGTCGCTATGCTCGCCTGTACTCTTGCCACGAGATGCTCCTCTTGGTTGATCAGTTCGAACGCGGCCAAACTTTCAAACCGAAGGATGCATCCCGTTTCACATTTGCAGCAAATTTAAGACTTCACCGCAACTTCCGATGACTGACGTCGGTTCACTGTTTCCATCCGATTCACTGGCCACCGTGCGCAGTGTGCTGGAGCGGCACGCCGGCGAGCCGGGCGGACTATTGCCAATCCTGCACGACGTGCAGGATGCACTGGGATGCATTCCGGCCGACGCGGTGCCTGTCATCGCGAAGGGACTGAATCTCTCACGCGCCGAAGTGCACGGTGTCGTCACGTACTACCATCATTTTCGAACCGAGTCGGCGGGCCGCATCGTGGTGCAGGTGTGCCGCGCCGAGTCGTGCCAGGCGTGTGGTGCCGACGCGCTGATGGCGCACGCCGAGAAGGCGCTCGGCTGCGCGTCGCACCATACGCGCGCCGACGGCGCCTACACGCTCGAGACGGTTTACTGCCTGGGCATGTGCGCGTTATCGCCAGCGATCATGGTGGGTGACAAATTGCACGCAAGCATGACGCCCGAGAAGTTCGATCGCGTCGTTGCTTCGCTCGGAAATCCGGCATGAGTTCCGTGAAGGTTTATGTGTCTCGCGATTCCGCGGCGCAAGCTGTGGGCGCCGACGAAGTGGCGGCTTCGCTGCAGAGCGAATGTGCGCGCCGCGGCCTCACGCTCGAGTTGGTTCGCAACAGTTCGCGCGGCCTGTTCTGGCTCGAACCGCTGATGGAAGTTGATACGCCAGGCGGTCGCGTTGCATACGGCCCGGTGACACCCGACGACATTCCTGCGCTGCTCGATGCCGGGCTGCTCGATGGCGGCGATCACGCGCTGTGCCAGGGCCCGACCGAAGCGATCCCCTATCTCGCGCGGCAGGAACGCTTGGCGTTCGCGCGCATGGGTATCACCGATCCGCTGTCGCTAGCCGACTACGAAGCGCACGAAGGCTGGGCCGGATTAAAACGCGCGCTAACGCTCGACGGCGCCGCGATCGTCGAGCAGGTGACGCAGTCAGGCTTGCGCGGCCGCGGTGGGGCGGCGTTTCCGGCCGGCATCAAGTGGCAGACGGTGTTCAAGACGCCAGCCGCACAGAAGTACGTTGTCTGCAATGCCGACGAAGGTGACTCGGGCACCTTCTCCGATCGCATGACGATGGAGGGCGACCCGTACATGCTGATTGAGGGCATGACGATTGGCGGCATCGCCGTCGGCGCCACGCAGGGTTATGTGTACATCCGCTCCGAGTATCCGCACTCAGTGGCGGTAATGAACGAGGCCGTTGCGCATGCCACGGCCGCTGGCTATCTTGGAAACAGCGTATGTGGCTCGGGCCGAGCATTCCATTTGCACGTGCGCAAGGCCGCCGGTTCGTACGTGTGTGGCGAAGAGACTGCGATGCTCGAGAGCATCGAAGGCAAGCGCGGCATCGTGCGCGCCAAGCCGCCGTTGCCCGCGATCGCGGGCCTTTTCGGCCAGCCGTCGGTCATCAACAACGTCATCACCTTCGCCAGCGTGCCGTTGATCTTGGCGCGCGGTGCGCAGTTCTATCGCGACTACGGCATGGGCCGCTCGACAGGCACGTTGCCGTTTCAGCTAGCAGGCAACATCAAGTACGGCGGTCTGGTCGAGAAAGCGTTCGGCATCACCTTGCGCGAGCTGCTCTACGACTTCGGCGGCGGCAGCCGCTCGGGGCGGCCGATCAAAGCGGTGCAGGTTGGCGGCCCGCTAGGCACTTACATACCCGAATCGCAATGGGATATTCCGCTCGACTACGAGGCGTACGCGGCGGCGGGCGCCGTGGTCGGCCATGGGGGCGTCGTCGTGCACGACGACACGGCCGACATGGCCAAGCTCGCGCGCCACGCGATGGAATTCTGTGCGATCGAGTCGTGCGGCAAGTGCACGCCGTGCCGGATCGGATCGACGCGAGGCATGGAGGTTATTGACCGCATTTCAAGTAATCAGGACAGGGCGCAGCAGGTCATTCTTTTGCGTGATCTCTGCGATACCATGGTGAACGGCAGCCTGTGCGCGATGGGCAGCATGACGCCGCTGCCGGTTCTGTCAGCGCTGAACCATTATCCCGAGGACTTCGGGATCACCGCCCCGAGCGAGCAGGCGGCGTAGAAGCAGGAGCAGCAGGAGAACAACATGTACACAGAACTCAGGCGAGAGATCGACTACGGCACGCCCGCCAGCAAATCGGTGGAGACTGTGACGCTGGAGATCGACGGCGAAGCCGTCACGGTGCCGAAGGGCACATCGCTGATGCGCGCCGCCGCCGAGGTTGGCATCGGTGTGCCGAAGCTGTGTGCGACCGACAGCCTGAACGCGTTCGGCTCGTGCCGGCTGTGCTTGATCGAGATCGAAGGCCGCAAGGGCTACCCGGCTTCGTGCACCACGCCGGCCGAGGCCGGCATGAAAGTGCGCACGCAGAGCGCGAAGCTGCAGCAGCTGCGTCAGGGCGTGATGGAGCTCTACATGTCGGACCATCCGGCCGACTGCCAGGCGTGCAGCCGCGCTAACGGCGACTGCGAGCTGCAGGAAATGGCGGTCGCTGTTGGTCTATCGGACGTGCGCTACGGCGTCGGTGGCCAGTACGGTGGCGCGCATCACCTGAATGACACCAAAGACGAGTCCAACCCGTACTTCGCGTATGACCCGGCCAAGTGCATCGTGTGCTACCGCTGCGTACGTGCATGCGAGGAAACGCAGGGCACGTTCGCGCTGACGGTCAGTGGCCGCGGCTTCGAGTCGCGCATCGTCGCCGGGCAGGATCAGCCGTTCATGGACAGTGAATGCGTCAGTTGCGGGGCCTGCGTGCAGGCGTGCCCGACCGGCTCACTGCAGGAAAAGACGTTGATCAAGCTCGGCATGCCCGAGAAAAGCGTCATCACGACCTGCGCGTACTGCGGTGTCGGCTGCGGATTCAGAGCCGAGATGAAGGGCAGCCAGGTCGTCAACATGGTGCCGTGGAAAGATGGCAAGGCGAACGAAGGCCACTCGTGCGTCAAAGGCCGCTTCGCGTGGGGTTACGCCACGCACAAGGACCGCATCACGAAGCCGATGATCCGCAAGAAGATCAGCGATCCGTGGCAGGAAGTGAGCTGGGACGAGGCCATCAACTACGCCGCTTCGGAGTTCAAGCGCCTGCAGGCGACCTACGGCAAGGATTCGATCGGCGGCATCACCTCCTCACGCTGCACCAACGAAGAAACGTACCTGGTGCAAAAACTGGTGCGGGCGGCGTTCGGCAACAACAACGTCGACACCTGCGCGCGCGTGTGCCACTCGCCGACGGGTTACGGCCTCGGCCAGACATTCGGAACTTCGGCCGGAACGCAGACCTTCAAGTCGGTCGAGCATTCCGACGTGATCATGATCATCGGTGCCAATCCGACCGATGCGCACCCGGTATTTGCATCGCGCATGCGCAGGCGTCTGCGCGAGGGCGCCAAGCTGATCATCGTCGATCCGCGCAAGATCGACCTGGTCGACTCACCGCACGTGAAGTCGGATTTTCATCTGCCGCTGAAGCCCGGCACCAACGTCGCGGTCATCACGGCGCTGGCGCATGTGGTCGTCACCGAAGGCTTGCTCGCCGAGCAGTACATCGACGAGCGCTGCGACGACAAGAGCTTCCGCGACTGGAAGGAATTCGTCGCGCGGCCTGAGAATTCGCCCGAAGCGTTCGAGGCTGTCACCGGTGTGAACGCGGCGCTCGTGCGCGGCGCGGCGCGCCTGTTTGCCACCGGCGACGTCGAAGGCAAGCTCGGCGAGCGCCGGCCCAACAGCGCCATTTACTACGGCTTGGGCGTTACCGAGCATGCGCAAGGCTCGACGATGGTGATGGGCATCGCCAACCTCGCGATGGTCACCGGCAACGTCGGCCGCGAAGGGGTGGGCGTGAACCCGCTGCGCGGCCAGAACAACGTACAGGGCGCGTGCGACATGGGCTCGTTCCCGCACGAGCTGCCGGGCTATAGGCACATCTCCGACACCACCGTGCGCAGCACGTTTGATGCAGCCTGGGGCGTGACGCTGAACCCGGAGCCGGGCCTGCGCATTCCGAACATGTTCGACGCCGCGCACGACGGCAGCTTCAAGGGCCTGTACTGCCAAGGCGAAGACATCGTGCAGTCCGATCCCAACACGCAGCACGTGGCCTCTGCCTTGACGGAGCTGGAATGCGTTGTCGTGCAGGACATTTTCCTCAACGAGACGGCCAAGTATGCGCATGTTTTTTTCCCGGGCTCGTCGTTCCTCGAGAAGGACGGCACGTTCACCAACGCCGAGCGGCGCATCTCGCGCGTGCGCAGGGTCATGCCGCCGCTGGCCGGCTTGGCCGACTGGGAAGTGACGGTGAAGCTCTCGAACGCGCTGGGCTACCCGATGCACTACACGCACCCCGAGCAGGTGATGCGGGAGATCGCGGAGCTGACGCCGACTTTCCGTGGCGTGAGCTTCGAGAAGATCGACCGCCTGGGCAGTGTGCAGTGGCCGTGTAACGAAGATACGGAAGAAGCGGGCACGTCGATCATGCACGTCGACAAGTTCGTGCGCGGCAAGGGCCGCTTCATCATCACGCAGTACGTGCCGAGCCAGGAGAAAGTCACTCGCAAGTACCCGCTGTTGCTGACCACCGGCCGCATCCTGTCGCAGTACAACGTGGGTGCGCAGACGCGCCGCACCGAGAACAACCAGTGGCACGACGAAGACCGGTTGGACATCCATCCGCACGACGCGCAGGACCGCGGCATCAAGAACGGCGATTGGGTCGGCGTCGAGAGCCGAGCCGGCCAGACCGTGCTGCGCGCAGTGCTGAGTGAGAACATGCGGCCGGGCGTGATCTACACCACGTTCCACTTTCCAGAATCGGGTGCTAACGTCATCACCACCGACAGCTCGGATTGGGCCACCAATTGCCCCGAGTACAAGGTCACCGCGGTGCAGGTCATGCCGGTGGCGCAGCCGTCGAGTTGGCAGCGCAAATACTCGGCATTCAACACCACGCAGTTGGATCTGCTGGAACAGGCCAGGAAAAAGCCGGTCGAGGTTGTAGGCAACTGACGTGGTGGGCAATTGAAACCGGACGACGCTGAGTTGCATCCACCCGGCGCCAGCCAGGCAACGGTAACGCCGCATCGCGGCGGTCGCTCCGAGTCCGCAACCGATTGGCTGGCCGACGAAGTACCGGTCGCGCTGGTGTTCAACGGCATCTCGCACGCCGTGATGCTGGCAACACCCGCAGATCTCGAAGATTTCGCGCTCGGATTCGGCTTGACTGAAGGATTGCTCGCTGAAGCGTCGGAGCTGCATGACGTCGACGTTCAGGAGACGCGGCTCGGCATTGAAGTGCACATGGAAGTGGCGGGCGCCTGCGAGTTCCGGCTCAAAGAGCGCCGCCGCAATCTCACCGGCCGCACCGGCTGTGGCTTGTGCGGCACCGAGAGCCTGGAGCACGTGCATCGCTCTCTGCCCGAGTTCACCCCGGGCTCACATCCCATTCACGTCGCGACATCTGCTGTGGGTCGCGCGCTGCGCACCTTACGCGCAGCGCAGGTGCTGCAGCAGTCGACCGGCGCCGCGCACGCCGCGGCGTGGTGCGGCCCCGACGGCGAAGCGTTGCTGTTGCGCGAGGACATCGGCCGCCACAACGCGCTCGACAAGTTAGCCGGTGCGATGTCGCGCGCGGGAACCGATGCGAGCCAGGGCTTCGTCTGCGTCACCAGCCGCGCGAGTTTCGAGATGGTGCAGAAGACGGCGATGATCGGCGCCTCGATGCTGGTTGCAGTTTCGGCGCCGACAGTGTTGGCAGTGCGCACGGCGCAAGCTGCAAGGATGGCCCTTGCGGGCTTCGCGCGCCGGGACGACTTCGTCGCCTACACCGCGCCAGAGCGGTTCGGCCTGTCAACCACCGACTGAGCGCCGCTTGTGGATCCGAAAACTTTGGTTCACATGGCCAATCGCATCGGCGAATTCTTCCAGGCGATGCCCGATCGGCAGGAGGCGTTGCAAGGCGTAGCGACGCATCTCCGCAAATTCTGGGATCCGCGCATGCGGCGCGAACTGCTGACGCACATCGATCAGCGAGCAGGCGAAGGTTTGTCGGAGTTTGTGCTGAGTGCGCTGCAGGAGCATCGGTCGACCCTATCGGCCGATCAGGTCAACCACGCGGATAGACCTACCGGCGGCTAGCCTTTGGACCTGATTTCCGCCTTTAGCTAGTGGCGGAACTTTTGCACTGTAGGCGAGTGCCCAAAAATTCGGGTAGCTGATTTCTGGTCATGTACAAGCGACTATGTTTCACCCTACTTCTCGTGATGTCTCCCCGGAAAACCCATACGAGTCAAGACTAGAGGTACGGTCGCTTTCGCAGCGCCCCGAGCGAGGTCAGGAGAAGCGATGAAGAAATCCAGGTTCACGGAAGAGCAGATTGCCTACGCGCTGCAACTGGCTGACGGCGGCACGGCAGTAGCCGACGCCACGTATCAGAATCTCGCGCGCCACGAGGGCAGAGACAAACCCTTGCATGAAGTGTCCGAGCCTGTCGTATGGATTACGCGACAAATCGAACGCCTGTTGCACCCAGGCGCCGAGCGGTACGCGCGCGTAGGTGTAGGCGCCGCAGAGGATCAGCACCAGGGCGTGCAGAAAGATCAGCACGTAGAGCAGCGTGATCAGCGGAAAGCTGCCGCGCGTGGCGAACATTGCCATCCGCGGGGCTCACCACGCGTGGCATTTGCCGCAGCACAGCTTGCGCCCCTGCATAATCGTCTCGTCAAAAATCAACAACAGGTGACCCCATGGCAGCAAGCAGCACCACGCCGAGCGACATCGAGATCGCCCAAAAAGCGAAGCTGCGGCGCATCTCCGAACTGGCCGAGGAACGTCTCGGCATCCCAGAGGAACATCTCGAATCTTATGGGCGCTACAAGGCGAAGCTGTCGCTCGACCACATCGATAGCCTGCGATCGCGGCCGAACGGCAAGCTGATTCTTGTCAGCGCGATTAGTCCGACGGCGGCCGGCGAGGGCAAGACCACAACCACCGTCGGCCTCGCGGACGGGCTGAACCGCATCGGCAAGAAAGCGATCATCTGCCTGCGCGAACCCTCGATCGGCCCCGTGTTCGGCATGAAGGGGGGCGCTGCCGGCGGCGGCTACGCGCAGGTGGTACCGATGGAAGACATCAACCTGCACTTCACCGGCGACTTTAGCGCGATCGCGCTTGCCAACAACCTGCTCGCCGCGCTGATCGACAACCATATCCATCATGGCAACGAACTCGGCTTCGACGTGCGCCGCATCACCTGGAAGCGCGTGGTCGACATGAACGACCGCGCGCTGCGCGAGATCGTCGTTTCGCTCGGCGGGCCGGCCAACGGCTATCCGCG